>AmSFosDRAFT_100052_pt1 | contig 36608 bp, 35 predicted proteins | sample FosCloommunities_FD_10275 | JGI IMG/M metagenome (IMG submission 10275)
TTCGAGCTCGGTACCCGGGGATCCCACGTACAACGACACCTAGACCACCTGTACCATCAAGCCGTTCATCCCGTTGGGTGAAACGTTGTTTGAACTGTAAATTTGGTCATGACACAACCCATCGCGATCCATGTCCAAACTGATAACGTAAGGGGTTCCCCACGGGTCGCGATATACCAAATCTGTGCCGACGCCCGGTTGCGCGTCACCCCCTTGTGCTGGGTTCCAGCCGGACATTCTGGCATTCAGGAAAATTCTCTGCTGCGGGTTGCAGGAGTGATTCGTATTACTGGACGCCGTCGCGGTGCCGGGATAATTGGTAATGTCCATCAGTATGGCAATGACCTCGGAGTTTAAATAGAAGATGTAGGGTTGTATTGTATGTTGTTGAATTATTCCAAAGTCGAAAGAACCCGATGGCGTACTGAAGCTTCCGCCAAAAGTCATATCATCGTCGTAGGGATGGGGCGGAAGACCTTTATAATAAAAGGGCCTGGCATACTTGGGAACTGGAAGCCGTCCGTAAAACGAATCGTAGCCTTGAATGGCCGTGACAAGGTCGCTTTCCTGGAGTTGGGCCAGGACTATTCTTGCCCGCTTTTTGACTCCCGCCAGCACCACCAACGTCAGCGACGCCAGAATGCCGATGATCGCGATGACGGTCAGAAGTTCGACCAAGGTGAAGGAGCTTCGCCTTGCATCGGAGAAAAATTGCGGTCTGATTTTTCTCACGGCTATGACGCTATTGCCGACTTGGCCATTTGGCAACTGGAAAATTTGCGGCCATTTTCAGCGCCGTCAGGCGCGGTCCCGCGTTTGCGGGATAGAATCGCCATTCAAACAAAAATCAAGCCCCGTAGGGGCGAAATATTCCGATGATGTCGCTCCTGAGCGGAGCTTTTGATTTTCTCAATTCCAGCACCTACAAATATGCCAGCCCTGACGGGCTTTAGTAGGGACGATTTCCACATCGTCCCCGTTTTTTTAGAAACGATTTGGATTGGGGGACGCGAATGGAACGCATCCCTGCCAAAATTAATGCGCAGACGAGGATGGGAGTTGAGGCGCCTCATCCAAAATCTTAAACGCATCGGCAACACCCTCGTCCATATTTTGGTAGCGGTGCTTGAATGGATACTTGGCGCGATAATCTCTGGCCCATCCGAGCACCTTCAAACCCGGCTGCTCGCGGGCGGATGGTGATAGCCAGCGGTAACTCGAAACAAAGCCAATAATGTCCACATCCAACTGTCCTTCCAATGTCTCGTATGCCTGATTGGTGCGCCCTTCCCTCAAATCACGTAAGATGTGCAACGTCACTCCAAGGTCTGCATAATACCGCGATGCAAGCGAAGCGTTCGAGAGATCGCTATACCGTTGAAGAATGTTTGTCTGCTTGGTGTCTTGCAAGTAGGTGACAAAAGAGTCCAACTGCTGAACTGCGCCGAAATCATAACTCTGCGGCTTCAAGCTGAGTGGCTGGTTCGATGGCTGCGTGACGCACCAACGAGCCGCGAGAAATCCAACGGCGAGTGATGCCGCTGCCAAAGCAAATGCGCGTGATGTTTTCATACGATGTGCGATTACTGGGATCGGTTCTTTTATGCCATTTGCCGGGTTTATTCGTAACGCAATGCTTCAATCGGGTCGAGCCGGGAGGCTTTCCATGCAGGATAAAATCCAAAGACGATGCCGACGGTGCAGGACACCGCCACCGATGCCACGATGGCTGGCAGGGAGAGCAAGGTCGGCCAGTGCAGAAAAGTATTGATGGCCACCGATACGCCGCGCCCCAGCAGGATTCCCGCGATGCCGCCGCTCATGCATAGCACGACGGCTTCGGTAAGAAACTGCCGCAAAATGTCACTCGCCCGCGCACCCACAGCCATGCGGATGCCGATTTCGCGCGTCCGCTCCGTCACGCTCACCAGCATGATGTTCATGATGCCCACGCCGCCGACAATGAGTGAAATGAGCGCAACGACCAGTAGCAAATTCGTCATCACCCGGCTCGTCGCCGCGAATGTCTGCGAGATTTCCGTCAGGTCGCGGACCCGGAAGTCATCGGGCGCGCCCGGTTTGATATGATGTCTCTCCCGCAGGACGGCGTTGATTTGCCGGATGGCGAGGGGAATGTTTTGTGGTGAACCGGCGGCGATCCAGGTATCGTCGAGATCGGTGAACCGCACCAGTTGCGGTGTGTCCGCCGATTGCGTGGCCGATGGCGCGGGATACAGCGACGATTGTTGGCCGGGATAAATCTGGCTGATGGCGCCGGCCGAAGCCGCCGGTGAAGCAAGGGGCGATTGCGACCCCTGCCTTTGTCCGGTGACGCGAAATTTGACCGTGGTCAGCGGGGCGAGCAGAAAATCGTCCTGGTCCTGGCCCATCACATTGGCGCCTTTGCGCGCGAGTATGCCCACGACTTTTAAGCCCACGCCGCGCAAACGCAATTCCTTGCCCAGCGGTGATTCCACGCCGAACAATTTTTCCGCAACCGTCCGGCCAATCAGGCACACCGCCGCCGAGCTCCGCACGTCATCGTCCGTGAATGATTCACCCTCCTCCACCGGCCAGTCGCGCACGGCAAGATAATCCGGCGTCGAACCTAAAATCCTTCCCGGACGCCAGTTGCGATTTTCATAAACCGCCTGTCCGTTGCAGTCCACGCTGGGGGCGACGCTTTGCAAAATGCTGCACTCGCGCCGGAGAGCTTCGGCGTCTTCCATCGTGAGCGTGGCCCGCCCGCCGCCGCCCGAACTGACACCGGCCACCGAAATATCGGCGGGGTCAATCTGAATCACGCTCGCGCCAAGACTGGCGACCGCCTGTTCAATCGCGCGCGATGAACCGCCGCCGATCTCCATCATCGCGATGACCGCGGCGACGCCGATGATGATGCCAAGACACGTCAGCGATGAACGCATGACATTCCGGCGCAACGCGCGAAAGGTCATTCGAAAGGTCAGGCTCATAAATCAAACACTTTACCGCCGGATGACTTTCGGCAAAAACGGGTTCTTCACGTCCGATTGGGTGGCGAAGATTTCCCCCGTGACAACTTCATCCCCCTCGCGCAGGCCGTCCGCGCTGACAGCGGTGTTCACCCCGTCGGAAATGCCCGCCGTCACTTCAACGGGCCTGGCAAAATCGCCGGACTTCAACCAGAGCGTGCGATGCGGATTGTTCTTCCGGCTGGAGGCGCTGGCGGAATTGGTGTCGCCCGGCGGGTCAATCAAATTGCTGCTGCGCGCGTCCGGCGCGACTTCCGCGAGCGACGACGGCGACCAGCGCAGCGCGGCATTCGGCACCAGCAACGCATTGTTTTCGCGGTGCAATATGAAACGCACATTGGCCGTAAGGTAAGGCAACAGCAGCTTGTCCGGGTTATCAACGTTGATCTCCACCGTGAAAAGCACCACGTTTTGTGTCATCGTCGCATTCAGCCGCACTTTGCCGACCACGCCCTGAAATTCGCGGCCGGAAAATGCGTCCACGGTGAACGTGACCGGCGTTCCGGTTTTGATGCGGCCGACATCGGCCTCGTTGACCGCCGCCCAGATCTGCATCTTTGTCAGGTCCCGCGCGATGAGAAACAGGCTGGGCGCATTCAGGCTGGCGACCACGGTTTCGCCGATGTTCACGCGCCGGTCAATGATGACCCCGCTGACGGGTGAATTGATGGTGCAAAAATCCAGATTGCGTTGCGCCTTTTCCAGATCGGCTTTCGCCTGGGCCACGCCGGAATCGGCGACCGCCACGTTTGCCTTCGCCACTTCGTAACTTGCCTTGTCGGTGTCGTAATCCACCTGCGAAATCAGCTTGTCGGTGAACAAATCCTGCGCGCGTTTCCATTCCGCCGCCGCCTGGTCCAATTTGGCTTTCATCTGTTCGAGGTTCGCGGCGGCGCTCAATTCGCCTGCCTTGGCCACCGAAAGGTCCGCGGCATAAACCGAATCGTCAATCTTGGCCAGTAACGCCCCCTCTTGGACTATCGAGCCATAGTCCACCGTCTTGCCGTCCGTGTCCGTGCCGAAAACGCTGATCCGCCCGGCAACTTGCGCACCCACATCCACGACCTCGAGCGGTTCAATCGTGCCCGTCGCGCTGATGGTCGCGGCCAGCTCGCCGCGTTTTACTATCGCCGTGGTGAAGGACAATTTTGCGCCGCCGCTCGAATGCCACCACCAGATTGCCGCAATCAGTGCGAAGCTCGCGGCAACCATGGCGATGACGGATTTTTTAAACAGCCATTTCATCCAAATCCACGAAACCGGACCTGGATTCGCGGACTTGAATTTTAGAATGTTTCGGAATCACGGCAAATGAAAGATTTGTCATTTGCTGCTGTCTCCATCCCCGAAAGCCGGTTGTCGGACGAATTAAAGGGTGGCTGCCGGACGCGAAGAACGCAACGCCGGCCACCATGACGCTCAGAAGGAGACGATGGAAAAATGAAAGTGGCGGCTGTTTGACTATTTCAAAAACTCCGGGAATGGCGGGACGCTTTCTATGACCTGCAAATGGATGCGCTTGCAATTGAGACACCGGCCCATGCGGAACTTCCTGTCCGTCGGCGCGTGCAGCGGCACGGCGTAGTCGCATCGGGTACAGCGGATTCGCCAGCTCCCGCTGGCCTCCGCCGCCGGCTTTGGGTTTTTGAACGGCTTTGCCATCAAATCAATTCTGGCATTAAAACGGCTGTATATGACCCGTTACGCGTTGGCCACATGGGGTACAACGCGTGAGTCGTGCATTCTCCGGGCGACGGTTCCATCCGGGTTCTCCACCCACTGCTGACTGCCGTCGTCCGGATTAGTTTTACGTGGGCGGCAACCGTTCGCGCCGGCGGCACGTGCTCCACTCGAAGCGATTTTCTCAACCCGGTTCACGGTTTGGCCGGCATAAACGGTTGGACGAAGCAGCCGTCGCCCTTGGGGTAGGCGATCCAAACGGTGTGGGTCTTGGGGTCCACGGCGATGTCGCGCCACAGACCACGGGCTCCGAGAATCTCTCGGGGCCTTTTTGATTGGACGTGCGATCGAAGGACGTCTGAAAATGACAGAGGCGACGCTGGAGGCCAAGAAGCAGAAGTGCACCAGTTTCCGTCTGAGGAATATCTTCGGCGTGCTCGGTCCAGGGCTGATCACGGGAGCGTCCGACGACGATCCTTCCGGAATCGGCACCTACAGCCAGGCGGGCGCCCAATTGGGGTTCGGCCTTGGCTGGACGATGCTTCTCACCTACCCATTGATGGCTGCCATTCAGGAGATATCGGCCCGGATCGGGCGGGTCACCGGCCACGGGATAGCGGGTAATGTCTGTCGACATCTACCGGCCGGTCTGCTGTGGCCGATGCTCGCGATGCTGTTTCTGGCCAATACCGTGAACATCGCAGCCGATCTCGGCGCAATGGCGGACTCGCTCGCTCTACTCGTACATGGTCCGCGCATTCTCTACGTGGTCCTCCTCGGTCTGATCTCGGTGACTGCGCAGATCTTCTTCGACTACGAACGGTATGTCGGCGTGCTTAAATGGTTAACGCTGTCGCTGTTTGCCTACGTCGCCGCACTGGCCGTCATCCATGTACCGTGGAGCGAGGCCATCGAAGGGCTTCTGTTGCCGAGAATTCAATGGTCGGGGGACTTCCTCACGACTTTGGTCGCTATCCTCGGGACGACGATTTCCCCCTACCTTTTCGTCTGGCAGTCGGCGCAGGAGGCGGAAGACCAGCGCATCGACCGCAACAAGAAGCCGCTCAAGCGTGACGGCAGTGGGGCGGGGAAAGAATTCCGGCGGATAAGAATCGATACCCTCGTCGGCATGGCCTTCTCCAATCTCATCGGGATTGCCATCATCGTGACCACAGCCGCGACCCTGCATGCCCATGGCATCGCCAACGTCCAGAGCTCCGCACAGGCCGCGGAGGCCTTGCGGCCGGTCGCTGGCGACTTCGCCGAGGTTGTGTTCGCGCTCGGTATCCTCGGGACTGGGCTTCTCGCCATACCCGTCCTGGCAGGTTCGACAGCCTACGCAATCGGGGAAGGGCGGAAGTGGCTGGTCGGATTGTCGCGCAAGCCGCAGGAGGCTGTCGCCTTCTATGCCGTGATCGCGATCTCCGGACTGCTCGGTATCGGGCTCAATCTTACCCCGCTCGACCCGATCCCGGCGCTTTACTGGAGTGCAGTCGTCAACGGAGCATTGGCGGCGCCGATCATGGTCATCCTGATGCTCTTGGTGCGCGAGCCGAAGGCAATGGGAAAGTTCGTGGTTCGCGGATCGCTCTACTGGCTGGGGTGGCTTTCGACAGCAGCGATGGCTCTTTGCGTCCTCGGAATGGGTGTCAGCCTGATCACCGGCATTTCATGAGGCCCTTGTCCCGTTGCGCAGGCCGCTGAACAGCCGGATAGCGCGGTCGGTGATGGTGCCGCACGCGCCGGGGGAAGAAAGGTGGGAAGATAGGAACTCCGGCGGAGCGCGCCTAGTTGACGTTGGCAGTGATCAAACAGAGCCTTGAGGAGTCTTGCTCATGTCGACGCAGATAGTCATGGACCGTAACGGTGATACCCGCCACGATTTCGACAGCAACGACGTAGAGGCGCTAAGCAAGGCCGAACAGCGCTTCAAACAGCTGACGGGCCGAGGCTTCACTGCTGCGGTCCGCACCAATAGCGGCGAGGTTACCAAGATCAACTCGTTCGATCCGAAGGCCGACGAGACGGTTTTTTTCCCGCGGATTGTTGGGGGCTGATCTGGTTCGCTCCATGTTTGGGTTTCGTAGGTTTCCGGTCACCTGGCAATCGCGTCTTGTGAAAATGCGCGAACTTTATCGCCGCTATTTCCGCGAAAATAACCGGGAAGCGCGCGGCTTGCGTCTTCTGCGTGGCTGGCTTTCGCCCTGCCAGCGCGCGCAGTTTGATGCCAATGGCCACTTCGATGTTGTTGGCTGCGTCAGCGGAAGGAAATACCGCATCCACTACGGCGCCGCTATGAATGTGCACGAACTCGATGGAGCCGGTCATCTCAAAATGGGCTGGTGTTTTGTACCCGACGGCTCCCTGGTAGCGGGCGATGTGATGCTCGCGCAAAAGATTGCACTGGAAACGTCGGAGAGCAGCGCATTGTCGGTAGCCAAGAGATTTGTGCCAAACGACAGATCGGGTCCAGCATATTGAACGAGACCGCTGCATCGAGCTGCTGTCGCATGGCCGTAACTCGACGAGCTTGCGCACGGCAACCTCGGGATCGGCGAAGGGGCGTGGCACGAACGATTTTCATTTGCTTGGCTCTGATCCGCAAGCTGCATCGGCCGCAGGACAACGTAATCACCACCGGTGAGCCAATGGGTCGACGCTATGAACTGGAGATCTGGGACGAAGCGCGGCGCGCGGGAAAAGGTTGAGCGTCGGCGCGGCACGCAGTCAGTCTGCGGAACGCGCCTTCGTGTTGGTGGTTGGTTTGCACAGGAGGTCGGGAGGATTTAAGACCATGACGGAAGCATCCAGTCTAGCGATCCAGGAGGCGCGCATCATCGCCGCCGCGAATGAGATCCGACACATGACTGATGAGGTTCGCGAAGATTCCAAGCGTGGGCTTGGCCGTCGATCGACGCGGTTGGCGGAGCAATTGCGACAACCGACGCTGAAAGCCCCTCTTCATTCCCTCGCGATTGCCTTCTTGCTCGGGATGCTTGTCTCACGTCGAAGGTAAGCCAACTCGCTGACCAACTTCCCACTGCGTGCCCATTCCAGCCACCAGGTGCGGCAGGGGACAGCGCTGATTTCAGCCTGGTCGTCGAGCGCCGCCATGAGCAGCAGGTCGGTATCGAGAAGGCTAGTCATCCCGAGGACGCCAAGGAAGGCTATTTCCCCTCCTTCTCGAGCTTCTGTTTCGCTTCCTCATTCATTTGCTTGGTCTGCGAGTCCTGGGTTGCCGAGCCTGTCGTCTGGGTGGTTGTGGCTGGAGGGGCCGCGTTCGGCAATGAGGTTTGCCCGGGGCGATCCGGACGCGTAGCGGTTGCCTTAGGAGCCGCATCATCAGCTATCGCAGCCTGAGGGTAGAAGCTCAAGCCCAGCAGAAATACCACAATAACAGCGGGCATGGACCCGCGCGCGGAATACCTCATTGTTGCACCTCCCGAAGCACCCTCTTGTTGAGCTACTAACATCGACAAAGGAGCTTTGTGCCCAATTGCAGGTGGATTTTGTTTTTAGAGGATTTGATTTTGTGAGGTTTCTCAGCCGTCCGAAACTGCCGAGCGGACCTCGAACGGTTTCGGGAAGAACATGGCGAGAAGCGCGTTGCCATGATGCACAGCGCGGCGCTGCAATCGGCCCGGCCATGCCGGAACTGGCTTCTAATGACCACCAGTCTGCCTCGCATGCGTCGATCGCTTCGCGCATACGCCAGGCTTGAGCGCAAGGCCGATGCGCACTGGGGCTTCGTAGCTATTTCTTGTCGGGGACCCAGGTCGTGCTCGCCCTATCGTACTTGAAGCCGGGCACACTCTTCTTGCGGGCCTGCACGAGCTCCAAAATGATCGATTGCTCAAAGACCACCATAGCCCGTTCTACCGCGGCCGGAGCAACTACTTCTTCCATCGGATCGCTCATGCCAAACAACGGCTCGCGTGGGCGCGCGGTTCCGCCGAGAGCCGGGGACATGCCCTGAAACCGTCGGCTGAGTGACAGCTGTGCAGTGGTAATAGCCGGAACTTGTCGGCAGTAGCGTTGTGCGCTGTGATGAAGCTTTGGCTTGGAATGTTGTGGTCAATGGGCGTGATTGTGTTGTTTTGCCTCTGGCTGGCAGACCACCGGCAGCGGGCCGCCGTGGAGAGGCTTTCCGAATATGACTTCCGATACGGCTCTCACCTAAACAACTCGCCGCCCGCGGTTCTTCTTCCCCCTGCGGAACATCAGCCAGAGCTTCCGGGTTCTCTTACTATCAAGGGAGAACAAACAAATGGACTGGAACAGAGTGGAAGGTAACTGGAAAGAGATGAAGGGCAAGATCAAGGAAAAGTGGGGGCAAGTTGACCGACGATGATCTCACCGCGATCAACGGCAAACGAGATCAGCTCGAAGGCGCACTGCAAAGACGATATGGCTATGCCAAGGATCAGGCGAAGCAGGACATCGATACCTGGTATTCGACGCTGCACTGAGTGCGGTAGAGACGGTGCGAGTATCAATAAGGCGAGAGATCGCGATAACGCTTTCGCTGCCTCTCGCGACCGCGGCATCCCGGGTGGCGGTCGCCATCGTCGAGTGGTTCGCGCACTGAGCTGATTGTTGGGTGCGACCTTCTCTGACGCTTGCTCGCCCTCAGCGCACGTCGTCGTCCAGGACCCGATCCATCCCCGGATGCCTGCGGTTCTTTATCTTAACCCAGTGCTTTATCTTAACCCAGTGCTTTGCGCGGATCGGTTGGGGCAAGCCGCTATGGCTTGTGGGTTCGCAAAGAGACCGGCCTTGATAAGCCCGGAGATGTGTTCTGCGAGCGCCTTACGAGCCTGCACAAGCTCAGACGGAGAATTTAGATGCGTTCCCGCAAAGAGCGAGGCGAGTGCGGTCTGGTGGCCTGTCCTGTTCCCATTAGACCGGTAGCTTCACTGCAAACCCTTCAGCACTCGCTCACGGCGACATAGCCAACCCAGCCTCAATCAGTTTCTCTGTTGCGACAGCCAGTCGCGAGCCGGACCGGAACCAGGTCGATCCAAGCTGGTTTTTCGAAATGAGGGCAGAGCGCGACGATCTGTTGCCTCGGTGTTGTTTAACGTGATGAGGAGACGCCAAGATGGCCAAAGAAAAGCCCCTGAAGCCCGACGATTTCCCGATTGAAGCCGAAGACAAGACCCTGAAGACGAACAAGGGAAAGCCGATAGCTTCGACAGAGTCTGAAGCCATTGCTGACGACCTCGCCGAGAGAGTGAACGAACAGGCCCATCGGGAAGAGTGCGACCGGTGGGCTTGAGACTGCCACGCCGACCCTTAGACGGCGCCTTTTGCCCTAGCGTGGTAGCCCATCATTGCGGCGGGCATCTTATCCCAGCTAAAATCCGGCCGGCTTTGTTCATGTCCGCTTTTATCGATCTCTAAGTAGAGCGTAACAAAGCGAAGCATCTAGGTCCGCCAGTCGATCAGCGCGCAGCGCTTGGAGTGGGGCCACAGCTGAATTTGAACCGCCCCGGGATTGCCGGAAGCCATTTGGTTTGAGTCACGCGGCTATGTCGAACACGTCGATCTGAGCATAGTAGTAGCGTGCCTCGGCTTCGGTCGGCGGGATGTTGCCGATGGCTCCAGGAGCCGCCGGTTGTTGAACCAGTCCACCCATTCGAGCGCGGCATGTTCGACGGCATCGAATGAGCGCCACGGCCCGCGTCGGTGGATGACCTCGGCCTTGCGCAGGCCGTTGATCGTTTCGGCGAGCGCGACAATGCATTTTGGGCGGGGTATTCAGGAACAACCCGAGATATAGGGTGCTAGCAGTCAATCGCGAATCGGCACGGAACGAAATGGCGCTGAGGTCGTTCAGCGCTGAACCGGGCGACTTCCCAGTTCAAAGGAGTTGAGCGCATGAGCAAAACTGTCCTTATTGGTCTTGCTATCCTCGCCGTCTCCACTTCTGCCGCTTCGGCCTGGACTCATCAAAGCTACCGGAATGGCTACCGGACTCACCATAGCTCCGCCTACCGCGCAACAAGGCCCGCCCAACGCGAAGCCATGAACAACAGCGCTTACAACAACGGCTATTATGGTCCGGGTTATGCGCGTTCAGGCCGATGTGGCCGGCGCGGCGGTCGGAACGGCGGGAGCGATCGCCGCTGGCGCAGTCAATACCGCAGGCGCGATTGCAACGGCGCCATTTCGGCCGGCTAATTCCTACGCCTATTACCCGGCTAGTTCTTACGGCATGGCTCCGGGCGCCGTCAGCAGCAAGGACCACGACCAATATATGAAAAATCTTCACGACTCCGGATATAATCCGAAGAACAACTTCACCGCTGCCGGGACCATGCGGACGCAATAGCGTCGCGTCCTTGCTCCGCGCTGCCAACTTGGACTGGGCCCGTCGCCAATGGCGGGTCCTCTTTCGCGAAGCCCCTTGGTCATCCAATTCGGGGCGGTGAGCAAGATCATTTGCTGAGCCGCTCGCGCTGGAACTATCGCCGAATCTTGGTGACGGAAGGGGTCAGGCGGCAGCGAGAGATTTTTTTCGGAAGAATAGTGCCATGCTCGCGAGCATATGGGCCGCAAGCCGATTTGCGAAAGGCTGATGTTGTGGGATGCGCCAAATGCCGCGGTGATTTACGGACAATGTTGTGGCGTCGCCAATAGCAGCCGATCTGACTGGGCTGCTGGCCGCAACTTTCGCAAATGTGCTTAGGGCGTGGCGGCGGCGGTCGAATAGAAATGAGCAACCCACGGCTACGGTTGACAGGGTGCTGAACCGCCCTGTGGATAGTGGGCATAGCGTGAACTTTGGCCGCGTCGGCTCATCCATCCCGTTCCTTAATGGTTTGTGGGTCTGGGGTAGGAGGCGTCAATGGATCGTATGCCGAACTACCGAGCCTTCCCACTTGACACACGAGGGCACGTTGTTGCCCCGCCGAGGATCATCGAGGCCGAGACCGCCGCCCAGGCCATCGCCCGAGCCATGCAACTGGTGGACGGCCGCGATCTAGAGGTTTGGGATGCGATACGCCGCGTGGGCCTGATCAGGCGCCGCAGCTGTCCGCACTAAGCCTGCTGTTGACCTGCGCGGACCGCACACACGCGATTAGTCTCTCTGGCTGCTGTAGCGCCCAGCCCGAAGAATGCGCCAGCGGTTAGGTCCCCTGCGGCGCATTGACGGCCGCAGGAACGCGCGGCGATGCGGGCTGCCGATATCGCACTGACGATCAAGGCGCTGCAAGAGGCTGGCGCTGCAACGCTGCGCGCCATTGCAGATGGATTGAACGCACAAGGCATTCCAACTGCACGCGGATCAGGCGAGTGGTCGCCGACGCAAGTCGTGCGCGTGCTTGGGCACCTGTGCGCCCGACGAGATCCGGCTGGCTGCAAAATCCGCCATACCTCCCCCGAACCTTCTGCCGCGTCAAAGTCGGCAGACGTACACCCCCTTGACGGACCTTGAAATTTTATCTGTGAGTGTGAGGTGTGAAACATCCACAATCCCGATCCCGTTCAGCGCCGGACGTTCGCTTCCATGAAATCGAGCACCGAGTCCGGCACCTCGCCGAACTCAACGTAACGTCGGCGCAATTCGTCGGCGATCTCGACAGTGACGTCACGCGACCAGCCTTCACTGGTGTTGAAAGCGACGATGCGGACAGGATTGCTATATTGGCCGTTGAGCAGCTCGCGGATCAGCGTCTCGCGGTCAGCGCTGTCCGCGTCGGTATCGCGCCAGGAGCATCCGAGCCGACCCCCGAAATCATCCAGCACGAGGTAGGTGTCTTGGTCGGCCCCATGGGGCACGATAGATGGTGAGGTACGCATTAACCAACTCCGCGCGGCTCTCGCTCTTGAGATTGGAGGTTTTTACGCCGGGCTAGGCATTGCCGGATGTCAACAAAGTTTACGCGCGGATATCTGGCCCGTCAGTTCACTTTGTCTTTCTCATATGGTCGACCCGCCGCGTATCTTGAGGGCGCCGTGTTTCGGGCCACAAAAGGCAGGGCCCGTAAGATGCACCGCCGTCCAACTCCGACGCATGTAGAAGGTTCCTCTTGCGGAACATCAGGGATATTGCTGTCGCCGTCGCGCTGATGCTAGCGGCTGCGCTGGCGTTTGCGTGATCCGCGCCTGTACCATCCGCACCACCGAGCTCGCCGAATCCCCTGGCTGCCGGCGTTGACGCAAATCAAGAGAACATCAGCAGGCACTATGTAAAAAGCTTTTCACAATCGTCAGCTTAGGTGACGCAAAAGCAACCTCGAAGAAGGACGCGACACGTCATGCAGCATCCCATCGCTATCCCTGTCGAGCGCCGCGCCGCCATGCGGCTCGTGTTAGACATCGTCCAGATCGTCATGGACACCACCAGCGCGGTCGACCTGGAGACCGCGTTCATTGCCTGCGCCGTCGCGCTCGGCCACGCCGAGGGGCGCCCGATGAACCAGAAGGAAATTTCCGAGCTGGTCCACGTCAAGCGACAAACCGTGGCGCGCAAATTGGATCAGCTCATCCAAGGCGGCGACATCGTGCGCGATCCTGATGATGGTCGTTACTACATTGAGCCCGAGCGCGCTGAGCGGCCTGACAGCGGGATATTGAAGCGCTGGGCGGTCGCCTTCGCGAATGCCTGCGGTGTGCTGAGGGTGTTTATGAAGGACTACTGCCCGGCAAAGGCAGCCTGATCAGTCCTGACCAAGCACCGTGGTGGCCGGTATCATGCAGCATCCCATCGCTATCCCCGTCGAGCGCGCCGCGCCGCCTCTCGACGCGGCCCGCTGCTCGATATGGATGCGGCCGTCTTGCACCGGCTCGAAGGCTTTGGCCAGCTCGACCAGCTAGCGCGCGGCGGCATCGGGATCGGCGAAGGAGCGAAGCTCGATGAACTTCATGCTGCAATCCTACACGCGCCAAGGGGGACGGCCCAGGAGGCTCGGGCCATGCTCGAGGAGGCGGTCGCTGCTGCGCGAACGCGGCAGCGATAGTCGCCGTTCGCCCGCGCCGACGAGATAATCGAATGAAGCGACTTCCGGTGTTGGCCCATCGCGACACTTCGGTGGGAAGCGGAATTGGTCGCGACCGGGTATAGCGAACTATCGATGAACGCGACCTAGAAACACCATGCTGCCGTAACATCGGCGGCAGGCCAAGCTCGTCAGAACCGTAGCTGGGAAATGTGAGGAGGCTCATTTGCTCCGTAACGTCACCGACGCATCTCTGTCACACTGAGCCGCTAGACGGGAAGTTCTCTTCAGGAGCCTGTGATGACCAAAGTTCCGCCAGCCAGCTTCAGTCCTGAATTGGTCTCCATCATGAAGGCGGCGCTTGACACGGCAGTTCATCGCATTGATCGATCACACCGAACACCCGCTACCAAAGCGAAGATGGCACAGCGAATTGTACGAACAGCTTCTGAAGGCATCACGGATTTAGATGTGCTGACGAGCGTTGCTGTAGACGAGGGACAAGAACCAGCGGCGTGACCGCGCGGACTTGTACCTGAGCACCCACCGTGCTCTCGATGGCGCACGCGGCCCTGTGAACCATCGGCGGCGGCAACTATGGCACATTCATTCTGTAGTTTGCGATAGGGTGCGAAGGAGCACTGCTCGTGTACCCATGACCCAACGACCTCGCAACATAGGTAGTGGGTCTCAATCCCTAAGGCGGTCCAAACCGTCACCCTTATTTTTAGGCCGTTCCGCCGCCAGTCGTACTCAATCTTGCCCCCGAGCTGACCAGCAATACTGCGCTCCGTAAGTACGCTACCAAAGCCGCTAGCTTGCGGCGGGGCGACAATATCGGGACCGCCCGTCTCCTCCCACTCAAGATGGAAGTCGTCACCCTGCGCCTTCCATTTGATGCGAATCGCGCCGTTCGGCTCCGACAACGCCCCGTACTTGGCCGCATTCGTCGCACTCTCATGCAACGCGAGGGCAAGGCTCGTCACGGCCTTCGCGCCGACAGGCACGTCAGGTCCGCTTACCACGATGCGTTCGCGACAGGTGGCATCGTCATAGGGCTCTAACGCCGTTCGCACGACCTCATCCACCGTCGTCCGCTCGCTATGCGCTTCCGTACCCATGATCCCCGGACGGATAAGATCCTTGGCCCGCATGAGGGCATCCAGCCGACCGCGAAGGGATTGGGCCATCTCCTGCGGCGTTCGAGCTGACCGGGCACTCAGACTGATAATGCCGTGGAAGACGGCGAGCAGGTTCTTCACACGGTGGTTCGCCTCTCGAGCAAGCAGCCGTTGACGCTCTTGCGCCTCCTTCTGATTGGTGATGTCCACCACGACGCCGACGAAATGGGAAGGCTTGCCATTCTCGTCGTACAGGCACTCGCCACGCGCCTCGACCCAGAGGATCGTTCCGTCCTTCTGAAGCAGCCGGTATTCTTGGATGTACTTTTCTCGGGTGGCGAGCGCATGGTTCACGGCCCCAGTAATCCGCTCCACGTCCTCGGGATGGATGCCCGCGAGGTACTCCGCCAAAGGTGCGCCCTTCTCGCCCTTGGCAGGATCGACTGAGAACATTTGTGCGAAACGGGCGTCCGAATAGAACTTGTCCGTCTGCACATGCCAGTCGAACGTGCCTACCATTCCGGCGGCACTCAGGGCTTGGGTCAGTCGTTCCTGCGCCCTGGCCAGCTCTCGCTGTGCAACAACTCGCTCGGTCGTCTCGCTCACGATGCACAGGACGCCCCCGATGTCACCCGTCTCGTTCTGAACCGGGGAGTAGGAGATGTCGAAGTAAACGTTTTCCGGGTAGCCGTGCCGCTCAATGTAGAAGGGGCGGTCCTTGGCAAACACGGTCTCGCCGGTCTCAAGGACGCGCCGTAGCAGGGGCTCAAGATCGTCCCACAGCTCCGCCCAGTTCTCCCGTGCAGGCCGCCCAAGCGCCCTTGGATGCTTCTCGCCGATGGTCGGTGCGTAGGCGTCGTTGTATAAGGCCACGAACTCCGGCCCCCAGAACAGCACGATCTGTGCCTTGGCAGGTAGCATAAGGCTGACCGCGCCCTTGAGGTGTGCAGGCCACCCGGCGATCGGCCCCAAGCTGGTCGTGGACCAATCGAACGCACGTATGAGTGCGCCCACCCCGCTCCTACCCGGCGGGAAGCCATCTTCGCATTTGCCGCTTGGGCCTTTCTCGCGAATTGTGCTCATTGACACTAAAGCAAACAAATTTTGTGCGGTGAGACAAGCCTCCAAGATTTCCGCAAGTGCGAGCTAAATCAGTCTGTTGGAGGCACGGCGGCGCGACCGGGTACTCGCACGCGCTGAAGCGTAACCGAAACCATTTGCGGGAGTTGTTGGTCTGGATGCACGCCGGCCTCTTTCCTCTTCGCCAATATGGCGAATATGGCGCCGCGTGGGAACCGAACAGCCTTTTTCGGTGTTCCCTTCCCGTTCATCGCCAAGCCCGCCAACCTGCATCCCAGGGCAACGGTCAGCGGACGGAGGAGTCTTTCCCATTCGTTCAGAGGGCAGTCCTCACGACGGAGCGTTTCGATGACGGACAAATTTGTTGCCGGCGAAGGCAGCGAGCCCGTGGATCTGCCTCGCATCTCGACGGGAAGCGACGGCCTTGATGACATCCTCGGCGGCGGCTTCGATGTCCAGCGCATGTATCTTTACGAGGGTCGGCCTGGCACCGGCAAAACCACCATCGCACTCCAGTTCCTTCTTAGGGGCGTGCGCAATGGCGAGCGCGTGCTCTACATCACTCTGTCTGAGACCAAGCGTGAGCTGGAGTTGGTTGCCAAACGGCACGGCTGGTCGCTTGGCGGCGTTGTCGTGTTCGAGTTAGTCCCCCCGGAGACGACGCTCGATCCGGAACGCGAACTCACCGTCTTCCATCCGGCGGAAGTGGAGCTGAGCGAAACGACCAAGCTCGTATTCGAGGAAGTCAAACGGGTCAATCCTACGTGGTCGACAGCCTTTCCGAGCTGCGCCTTCTAGCTCAGAGCCCGCTCCGCTATCGACGCCAGGTTCTCGCCCTGAAACACTTCTTTACACAGCGTAATTGCACGGTTGTCCTCCTCGACGACCTGTCTTCCTCGCAAGATGACCTGCAACTCCATTCGATCGCGCACGGCGTTGTTATGCTGGAGCAGCTTGCGATCGAGTACGGGGCAGAGCGGCGCCGATTGCGCGTAATCAAAATGCGTGGGATCCCGTTTCGAGGCGGTTTCCATGATTTCACAATAGTGTCAGGCGGAATCAAAATTTTCCCCCGTCTAATCGCCGCTGAGCATCACAAGTCATTCGTGGGCGAATTTACTCCTAGCGGCAACGCCGAACTCGACCAGCTCTTGGGCGGGGGCCTTGAGCGGGGCACCAACGCACTCCTGATCGGTGCGGCCGGCGTTGGCAAATCTTCGGTCGCGCTGACCTATGCGATAGCGGCCGCTGAGCGCGGCGAGCATAGCGTGTTCTTTGCCTTCGATGAGGGCCGCGGCACGGTTGAGGCTCGCGCGCGGACGCTTGGTCTGCCTCTTGAAGAGCACGTGAACTCCGGCGTCATCCGGTTTCAGCAGATTGATCCTGCCGAGCTGTCGCCAGGCGAGTTTGCCGCAAACGTACGGCGGAGCGTCGAGGCCGACAATGCCCGCATCGTCGTCATCGATAGTCTAAATGGCTACCTAAATGCGATGCCGGACGAACGCTTTCTCATCCTTCAGATGCACGAGCTCCTGACCTACCTTGGGCAGCAAGGTGTGCTGAGTATACTTGTGCTGGCGCAACATGGTTTAGTCGGACCGATAGATACACCCCTGGATATCAGCTATCTCAGCGACGCGGTGTTGATGCTGCGTTATTTTGAGCTCGCTGGCACGGTTCGGCGCGCCTTGTCAGTCGTAAAGAAGCGTAGCGGTAACCACGAGCATACGATTCGGGAGTTTCGTTTGACTGGCGCCGGGATCAGCCTCGGCCCGCCGCTTAAGGAATTCAGCGGGATCTTCTCGGGAAACCCGCGCTATACCGGCACGGAAATACCTGACGTGGATGAGCGAGATGGCCACTGACCGAGACCACCGTGTGCTGGTCTTTGCCCCCGTTGGCCGCGACGGACCGGCCTCCGCGGAGCTACTGCGTAGTGCAAACCTGGAGGCGACCATTTGTTCCGGCATAACAGAACTGGTCAGGGAGATGAGCGTCGGCGCCGCGGCCGTCTTTCTTGCCGAGGAAGGACTGTTCGCGAAAGAGATGGCGCCACTCACAAAATGGGTCGATCGGCAGCCCGCTTGGTCCGAGCTGCCCTTTATCGTGCTCACCAGCCACCAGGAGCAGCCGGCGGTTGTCGCGTGGCGTCGCAACCTTGTGAGCGCGCTTCGTAACGTTTCTCTGCTCGAACGCCCTGTCCAGCCAATAACGCTGACGAGCGCGGTTCAAGCAGCGATGCGCGCGCGACGTCGCCAGTACGAGATACGCGCGCTGATCCAAGCGCGGGAGCACGCGGCCCGGGAGCTTGAAGGGATGGTTGCGGAGCGGACGCGCGCACTTGAGGAAGCCAATGAGCAGCTCCGCCTTGAGATGGCGGAGCGCGCCCGCGTAGAGGACTCGCTTCGCCAGGCACAGAAGATCGAGGCGATCGGACAGCTCACTCGCGGGGTAGCCCACGATTTCAATAACCTGTTGATGGTGATCTCCGGTGGCCTCGACATGCTGGACCGCCAGACCGATCCGACCCGGCGTCGGCGCCTGATAGATGGCATGATTCAAGCGGCACAGCGCGGAGCGAGCTTGACCCGCCAACTTCTCGCGTTCTCTCGCCGCCAGGAACTCAGGCCGGAACCTGTAGACATTGGCCACCAGATCGGCGGCATGCGCGAGCTGCTCGATCGAAGCTTACGAGGCGACGTGCATGTGCAGTTCGATTTTCCGGACGCTCTATGGCCAGTCGAGGCCGATCCCGGGGAGCTCAAGTTAGTTATCCTCAATCTCGCCGTCAACGCCCGGGATGCAATGCCAGGCGGCGGCGGTATCGTCGTTCGTGGTGAGAATCTGCCCGGCGTGAAAGACGAGGAGATCGCGGGCGACTATGTACGCCTCTCAGTGATCGACACGGGAACTGGCATGACTCCTGAGGTTCGAGCTCGTGTTTTCGAGCCATTCTTCACTACAAAGGATGTTGGGAAGGGGTCTGGTCTCGGTCTAGCTCAAGTCTATGGGTTCGCCACACAGTCGCGCGGAACCGTCCGCATAGCCTCGGAAGTTGGCAAAGGTACCACCATCGCCCTCTACCTTCCCAGGTCTAACAACGCGCCGACTCACGATCAGCACCACCCTGTCGATCTTTACAGAGACACGCCCCCTCACAACGAGGGTCGGATCCTGCTGGTCGAAGACGACAACGAAGTTGCGGCACTCGTGAGCGAGATGCTCGAACAGCTAGGCTATGAGGTGACCCGGGCATCCAGCGCCGCGGCCGCGCTCGGCGCTCTGGCCGACGGACGGTCCGTCGACATCATCTTTTCCGATGTCATGATGCCGGGCGGCATGAACGGCGTTGAGCTTGCGCGCGAGATCAAGAGACGACGGAGCGATATATCCATCCTGCTGACTAGCGGTTACTCGGAGGCGGCCGTTCACGAAGCAAAGGGGGCGGGCGTCCGAATTTTATCGAAGCCGTACCGGATCGACGAGTTGGCAGTCGCCCTCGATGCCATAAGGTCAGAAAACGTGCGGTACCGCGCGCACATTTCTTAGGACCGAGGCTGCCAATCGATCTGCGCACAACCCGCAAGAACGACGCCTTGTGCGCTCGACGGCGGGTCGGCAATTACCCCTCGCCCCCAGCGCAGGCTCCGTCCCGCATCGGCATGCCGCGCAAGCTCATGGAGGCAGGCCAACACCTGGCCGTCGCAAATGGCGGCCACTCCTTCATCGCAGTCGCTTCGATCGTCCAACGAAATTCCTTCACCCGACGCCATTAGCCGATCCGTGGTGCCCGCCATCCGGGATCAACACGACCACAGCCCATGGCCAGACAATCGCGAACGTCTGCATAGAGCACGTGCGCGCTGTTCCTTATCGCCAGCATCTCTTGCCTGCTTCAGTCCCCGGTCAGATTCACATGCGTCCCCAAAAGATTAGTTTAACCCGACGTGTGACGTCAAGCCACTCCGCTCCGCTGGCCGGCGTGCATTATCAATTCATTGATCGAGTTATCAGGGTTTAGACCTAGAAGAACGGCGACCCGGGAAGTCGACGGTACGAGTTCCTTGAGCAGTTCGAGGCGTTTTGCCATCAGTTCGGGATCGAAGAAGGTCGATCCGGTGACATTACCTTCCGGCCGAGCCAAATTACTGACCAAGCCTGCGGCGACTGCATCGCCTACAACCGCCACGACGATAGGAATAGTAGCCGTCGCCGCCTTTGCGGCTTTAGTGCCCGGGGTTGTGTAATGACATCGACCTTCAGACCCACAAGTTCGGCGGCCAGTTCGGGTAACCGCTCGTACCTGCCTTCGGCAAAGCGGTATTCGATGACGATATTATTTCCCTCGACGTATCCGAAATCGCGTAACCCGGCACGCAGGGCTTCCGGCTGGAACCCCGTTGCAGACGCAACACCCAGAAAACCAAGTCGAGCAATCTTCGTTTGCGCGCGCGCGGCGCGCGGACACGCGGCTGCCATACTTCCGAGAAGGCCAATGAAATCGCGCCGCCTCATTCGTATTCCTCAAACTCAGGCCGGAGCATCGCGGCAGCTCAGACTATCACACCGATAAGAGAATGCGGGCCCGGTGTCCGACTTTCGGCGAGCGGCGAGAGTCTGCTGCGAGTCTTGTGTCACGAGCGTAACCGGTTCAAACGGCTGCGCGCAACTTTATAGGAGATGAAGGTAGGTCCTTCGGGTTCGGCGATCAGGTCGCTGATCCCAAGCCACCGCGGGCCGCTTTGGTCAAAAGCCACGGTGGTGAGCGCTGCGGAAACGTCGGGGCGATGATCCCGGCAGGTACGGTTGAGAGAGGCGAGCGCAAGCGAACCGTCGATGAAGTGTCGAAAGCGGATTAGGTGATGTCAAAACCGAAGGTCAAGACGGAAGCTGAAAGTCGATTGACGCAACCTGCGCAGTTACTGTTTTGTAGCTGTTGGTGGGCTGTAGCTGGACTTCACTCCCTTGGCCTTCTCCATTGCGGCCTTGAACTCGTCGGCAGTCATGAGAGGAATTGCATACGTTTTCGCAAAGTTGCCCGTGGCCCTAGCGAAAAGGCCCTGCGCCTCCACCGTCATGTCATCCGGGAAGGCATTGATGACCATTCCGTCGAATTCGCTACCTGCGGGGAACCAATAAGCGGCCTCCATCTTGCCGCCGAAGCTTTCGGCGAGTTTCGCTGCTTGGGCTGAACGGTCTTGTGGGTTCTCTGTCATCGCCTTTACGGCACTGTCTGTATATTTGAAGAACTCAAGGTATCGGTGCATGGATTGTGCCATTGCGGGAACGGCGAACCCCACTGCAAGCGCCGATGCGATAATGAGTGAATGCAGCTTCATCGTTCTCTCCCTAGGTTTTGGCTGACGTTTTTGGCTTTGTGGGCGATCGATACCCGCGCAAGCAGGGTCGCACACATGCCCAGTCTGCGGGTGCCGATCGGTATCCGCGATGCAAGCCAAGATCGATTTTCAAAACTAGCATTATGCCTCCCGACTGCATGACCGCTGCCGTTAATTGGGGCAGGAGGATTTCGGAACGTCCGTCTGGCGGCTCAGTGAGGACGCTATGCCTTTTTCTACAGGTCGGCAATGTGACGCGCCTCCTGTGGGCGCGCGTCGGGTCACACCCGGAATAGCTCACGCTGAGCATTGAGCAGCCGACATAAGAGCTGACGTTGCACAAGGTCTGCGTCGGGCCAGCAACGGACCAACGGCGACCGCCGAATTTGGTGCTCCTGACTTGGTCTACTGCGGAATCCGACATTCGCGATTCGCAACAGCAGCGCCGCACTCATTCACGCAACTTCGATAACCGCCTCAATTTCGACCGTGATATTGAAGGGCAACGAACCCATTCCAACTGCGCAGCGTGCGTGCCTCCGCCGCCTCCGGGCGCGGTGTCGGGGTTGAACATAATGCCGACCCGCTTAACGCTAGGCGCAATCTCCTTGAGAAGCTCTAGCCATTTACCCCCCATCGTGGACTCTAGGTTAATGAACCCCGTGATATTCGTGCCGGGGTGGGACAGCGTTACGACGAACCCAGCACCTACCGGGTCGGACACTGTCACAAATATAATAGGAAGCGTCCGCGTTTCTTCGTGGAGCGCTGCTGTTGCTGGGGTCGTAGTTGCGACGATTAGGTCGAGTGCCAGCCCAACCAACTCTTTCGCAAAGGCCCTCATCCGGTCAACACTTCCTGCTCCCCAGCGAACGTCCAGTTGGATGTTGCTGCCTTCTGTCCAACCCAACTCGCGAAGCTTCTGCCTCAACCTGGACAGGAAGAGCATTGCTAGGGGGTTGTTTTCACCCCATCCCACTCTGATGTCCCCAGTCAAGTAAACAGCGCACGGTTTTCCGTCTCCACGTGGACACATCGTGAAGTTCTTGCACTGATGGATCGTGCAGAGGAGAAGGCGGGACCGAAGACGTCGGTGAGCAGGCTCTGATGCGCGGGTTGGATACCGCATTTCCGTTTTTTCGTCTGGGGCTGTCCCTGGTCTAGCGTCGGGCGTCGATCGGATGATCGGCCACATAATGGGTTTCAGGAATTCCCCTGCCGTGGTCCCGCCTTCACTTCTGCACGATTGATGTCTGCGACTATCCCCCGATTCTGATTGCAACGGAGGGGGCTGTGGGCCGGTCGAGCGCACCACACGACTCGATCGGTCCACAGCCCCCGGGCGACGTTACGCCGGCCGATGTGGCATGAGCTCGCGATTGATCGCCCAAATGAAGGCGGATAGCTCGCGGGCAATCGCCGTGGCGATTACGGTTCGCCGCTTGCCCTTCCGCTCGAGTGACCGGAAGCGCCCGCACAGTCTAGTTTGCGCTTTCCACGCAATCTCGCGCACGCGCCTCGGTGCGGCCTCCACCTTTGGCTGCTTGTCTCGGCTCACGCGCGGCGGATATCGATAGCTCCAGGCTGCTTCGACAAGAATACGTCGCGCCCGCCCATTACCGGCCTTCGTGATGCCGCCGCGCTTGACCTTGTCACCGGTCGAGCTTTCTGAGGGCACGAGACCCAGATAGCCCATCAGCTCGCGCGGGTTTTGAAAGCGGGAGAGATCGCCGATCTCGGCCAACACCCCCACAGCCGCTATGAGATCAATCCCACGTACCGCCTGCAGGGCCGCGACGACCTCGGAGAGCGACCACTCGGGCACCACTTCGCGGATAGCATTTTCCAAACGCTCCAAACGTTCGCCTTCCTGGCGTATTCCCTCGAGTAGCTCTTCGAATGCGATGCGCTGCTCGCGGTGCTCGATCTTCTGCGCCATCAGCCATCCCATGTGGGCTGGTCCCCACGTTGTCTTGCCCGGATAGATGCGTCCCAGCCGCAGCATCAATGACGAGATCTGTTGACGCTTGCCCTGGAGGTCCTTCTTCACTGCCTGACGGGCGCGCGAGAGATCGCGCATAGCCTCATGGCGTTCGTCCGGCACCCATACCGCAGTGAGCTCGTCCGCGCGTAACAGCTTGGCGAGGCTTACCGCATCGCGCCGGTTCGTCTTCACTCGATCGCCGGCCTTCTTCGGAACGAGCGAGGGGGCGACCACCAGGCAGTCATGGCCGAGGCTCTTGAGCAGTCTGTAGAGGCCATATCCTGTCGGCCCTGCTTCGTAGCAAAACGTCAAATGACAGCATTTCGCTGCAAGCTTTGCCACCAGCTTTCGGATCGCCGCCTCCGTAGCAGGAAACTCCCCCAGATACCGGACCTCGCCGCCACGGCCGCTATCAGCAATTGCTACCGCATTACGCAATTTTGACGTATCGATTCCGACAAAGGCCTCGGTATGATGACCCACGACTCGCCCTCCTTGTTTGAGGCTCTGCCCGGTCCATCCGGGTAACCCTCGTCGCAACATCGAGGGTGAGTCGCCTCATTTTGTGGAGGGGACATACAGTCTAGGATGCCGACCCGCCGCATCCGCTCCTGCTGTGCGTGCGAATCGACCGACCGCGCAAGGGCAGCAGCCGAACCAGCTAGAGCGATAATGAATTTCCGCCGTCGCATCGCATGCGTCCCCTCGTAAGGATCACGCCCCGGCATTCGGAGACTAGCATTTTGTACGCTGTGAGGGTTATCGCAAAGTCTGTGAGGGCCGCTTAGGGTCATGTGTGGACGACGCCCGCATTGCAAGAAGAATCTGACATTCGGCTCGCGGTCGGGTGCAAGTCATGTGTCCGGCCTGTTTGCGCGGCACCATGACCGCTGGCCCTGATGTAGTCCGCGGATCGGGCCCCAATCACAAGCACGGGCTTTGACGGCCATGACCCAGAAACGGGTTGTCCCAATCGACGGCTCGACCGTTTCGCATCACGCCATCATCACCCTCGCAATTCGATTATCTTGCTCCGCCGTCGCCTCACGCTCCCATTGCCAAGCCTCTTCAGGCGGCTGCAGCAAGCTCCGGCGCTCGATAGTGTCCTCCCTTGGCCATGATCGCCCAAGCGATGTGCGCCATCTTGTTGGCAACGGCAACGGCGACGAGCTTGGCCGGCTTTTTGGCCAGTAGCCTCATGACCCAGGGATACTTTTGTGGATGCCGCCGGGCGTGTTGAACAACGGCTGTTGCACCGATGACTAGCAACCGTCGAAGATAGCGATCTCCCTCGAGCCGCTCCTTGCCACCCGTCGAATGCTGCCGCGGCACAAGTCCGATCCATGCGGCAAAATCCCGACCGGATTTGAAGGTACTCGGGTCTGTAACCGTGGAAGCGATGGCCGTAGCCCCGATCACGCCTATTCCCGGCACAGTCTCGAGGCGACAGCTCATATCGTTGGCACGATGATGAGCGTGAATGGCGCGATCCAGAGCCCCGACCCGCAATTCCAGAGCAGCGAGTTGATCGACAATGGCCTGCAACGCCTGTTTCATCGCAGACGGAAGAGCTTCGCGATTACGCTCGTCCGTGATGATCGCGGCACGGTGCGCGAGACCTTCGCGTCCCGTCTCCGCAACGAGGCCGAACTCGGCAAGATGGGCTCGGAGCGCATTGATCAGCTGCGTGCGCTGACGGATTAAAAGATCCCGCGTTCGATGCAACATCAGCAAGGCTTGCTGATCGGCCGACTTGATCGGCACAAACCGCATCGATGGGCGTGTCACGGCCTCGCAGATGGCGGCTGCGTCGGCAGCATCGTTTTTCGACCGTTTGACATAGCCCTTGACGTAGCTCGGCGGCATCAGACGCACGGTATGACCAAGCTTGGAGACTTCGCGCGCCCAATGATGAGCGGTTCCGCAGGCTTCCATGCCGACCAGGCAAGCAGGAATTTTGCTCAAGAAGTCGATGACCTGCTTGCGCCGCAACTGACGGCTGATGACGACCTTGCCCGCACTATCCACGCCGTGCACTTGGAACACGTTCTTGGCGAGATCAACGCCGATGGTGCTAACCTGCATGTGGACGACCCCCCTCCGGTGATTCGTTGTTCAACGATCACCCCTATGGCACACTCGATGCCGGGAGCGGGCGTCGTCCACTACATCAAAAGCGGCGGTCGCGGCCCATTCGCCAAGTGTCCGCTTATCCCCTCACAGCGGCGGAATAGCAGACCTCCGTCGACCGCCGCTTCGGGCCAAATCCGGACATTACCAGGAGGAGCTACCGACGGCATCTCATGTGTGGACCTCGGCGCGACGCTGCTCTGCTGGTGCAATCCATTCGCTGGTCAGAGTTTTGCGGTATCCGCTGGTCTGGGTTGAACCGGCTCGGTTGTAGCGAGGCTCCGACAGGCAGGCCCGCGATCGCAGGCATGGGGTGCCATCCAGCCAAGAATGGAATATAAGTCTGTGGTCCAGGTTGAGTGGCCGCAATGCAGTCGATTGCGCACTGGCTCGACACAATTGGCCTCGGGCAATACGCGCAGCGTTTTGCCGAAAACTACATCGATGCCGACGTTCTCCGCGACCTGACCGACCAAGACCTGGAGAAGATCGGCATGCCACTCGGGCATCGTAAGAAGCTGCTGCGCGCCATTCGTGAGCTTGCCGAGGCTTCCCAGACCACGCTTTCGCCAGCCACAGCTTCCAAGCCCGCGCCGCACGACAGCGCGGAGCGTCGCCAGCTCACGGTCATGTTCTGCGACCTTGTGGGCTCCACGGCGCTCTCGACCCGGCTCGACCCAGAAGACCTGAAAGAGATCATCGGCGCCTATCACCGATGCTGCGCCGAGGTCATCACCCAATCCGCTGGTTTCGTCGCGAGATATCTGGGCGACGGTGTGCTCGCCTATTTCGGCTATCCGCAAGCCCATGAAGACGATGCCGAGCAGGCAGCGCGCGCCGGGCTGGGGCTCGTCGAAGCCGTGGCGAAGCTCGATGCCGGCCAAACGACGTCGTTGCAAGTGCGGGTCGGTATTGCCACCGGCCTCGTGGTCGTCGGCGATTTCATCAGTGAGGGGCCGGGGCACGAAAACGAAGTCGTCGGTGAGACTCCTAATCTTGCTGCGCGTCTTCAGGCGCTGGCTGAGCCGGATGCCGTGGTTATCAGCCACGAGACTCGCCGCCTGCTTGGCGACCTGTTCGAGTGTCGCGAGCTGGCACCGGTTCGTCCCAAGGGCTTCCACACCTTCGTGCGCGCCCATCAGGTCCTGGGCGAGAAGACAGGCGAGAGCCGGTTCAAGGCACTGCACGGAACGCAACTCACGACCCTGGTCGGACGGAGAAAGGAACTCGATCTATTGCTCGGCCGCTGGGGTCTGGCGAAGGGCGGCGAAGGTCAGATCGTATGGCTCTCCGGCGAGCCGGGAATAGGAAAGTCCCGGCTGGTGCAGGCGCTGCAGGAGCAGCTCGGCGCCGATGGGGGGTATCGGCTGATGGCCTACCAAAGTTCGCCCGAACGCTCCGCCAGCGCGCTCCATCCAGTGATTGCGCAGCTAGAGTGTGCCGCAGGCTTTATCCCGTGGGACGATTCGTTCCAGAGACTCGTGAAGCTCGAAGCCCTGCTCCAACGCGATGTCCAAACCGCCTCTGAGTTTGTTCCTCTCGTCGCCTCGCTCCTGGGGCTTCCGGCTGCCGAGCGCTCCCCGACGACGGACCTCACGCCGAAGCAGCGGAACGCGAAGACGCTCGAGGCCCTGGTGCGTCATCTCGAGGCGTGCGCGGCACGACTACCGGTCTTGCTGATCTTCGAGGACCTTCATTGGGCCGATCCCACGTCGATCGAACTTTTTGGAATGCTTGCCGAACGGGTCCGCCACCTGGCCATGCTGGCAGTTCTCACCTTCCGTCCCGATTTCGTTCCGCCCTGGACGCGCCCCGGCCACGTCACCTTGCTCAACCTCAATCGCTTGGGCCGGCGCGACGCGGCGGACTTGGCGGAGCGGGTCGCTGGCGGCAAGCCTCTACCAGCCGAACTCGTGGACCGCATCCTCTTCAGGGCCGACGGCGTGCCGCTCTTCGTCGAGGAGCTGACCAGGCTCGTGCTTGAGTCAGGGCTAATCACAGAGACAGTCGATCGCTATGTCCTGCGCGGCAGTATACCGGATACGGCGATCCCAACCACACTGCGTGGTTCGTTGATGGCGCGGCTCGATCGCGCCGTGTCCGCCAAAGAGGTCGCTCAGCTTGCCGCCTGCATTGGCCGAGTGTTCTCGTACGAGATGCTTGCGGCCGCTTCGACCCTTGAGCCAGATGCACTTCGCGCAGCTCTGGACGAACTCTCGAATAACCAATTGATCGATCGTTCCGGGCTACCGTCGGCGCAGGTCCATGTGTTTCGTCACGCGCTCGTTCAGGAGGCCGCCTATCAGTCGCTCCCGAAGACCAGGCGCCGTGAGCTGCACGCTCGTATCGCTGACGTCGTTGAGGCGCGCTTTCTCGAAATCATTGCGCATCAGCCGGAATGGCTGGCACATCACCATGCCGAGGCGGGCCATGCTGGACGCGCATCGGAGTGCCTGCTCAATGCGGCGCGCCAAGCAAGGTCCAGCTATGCTCTACGCGAGGCGACCGCGCATCTCGAGAAATGCATTGCCGTGCTGCAGACGCACCGGTCCGTCGATGTGGCTGACGGGGCCCCCATCGCGGCGAGGCGAGAACTCGAGGCGTTTGAGATGCTTGGCGACCTGGCGGGTCTGATGGACGATCTTGCGGGGGCAAATAGCCGTTATGACCAGGCCCTGATTCTCGCGTCCGCGGACGAAGACAGGACCAGGATCGAGCGAAAGCGCCATCGCCCGCGGACTGCGTTCCGCGGCGGGGCGAGGATCGCGTTCTACGAGCATGGGGGCGGCGAGATCACGCTGCTGTTGGTCAGCCCGCTCGCCTATGGGTTGGCCGTGATCCAGCCCGTCCTGGAACAGCTCTGCCAGGAATTCCGGATCGTCACGATCGATGCGCGAGGATCGGGCGTGTCCGATCCTTTGACGCGACCCTACCATGTCGAGGACCACGCCAGGGACGTCCGAGCCGTGATCGCCGAGCTGGGTAGCGGCCCACTGGTCGGGGTCGGGATCTCCGCCGGAGCAAGCATGCTCTTCAGGCTCGCCCACGCCGAGCCGAGCCTGTTCGCGGCTCTTGTCGCGCTGGGCACTCCACCGGGCGACTTCTCGCGAACGTTCAATCCCGTCTACCTGGAGCGGTGCATCCAAGACCAAGGGGGGAAGGACGTCGCCGAAATCATCCGACTGCATACTGAGTTCGTCTATTCCGAGCCGGAGATGGAGGAGCTGCGGGAGCGCACCATTCGAAGCCGGCTTTCGCTACCGCGCGAAACCCTTATGAGCTTCTTCGACCCCGATCCAACGAAAGATGTCATGCCGCTTCTTTCCGCCATCACGGCGCCGGTGCTGGTTGCCCATGGGCGCGAGGATCGCCTCATCGCATTTGCGGCGGCCGAGGAAATCGCGGCGCGTCTCCCGAATGCGCAGCTATGCGCGTTCGAGCGGAAGGGGCACCTTCCCATCTTCACGGCAACGACCGAGTTCTGCAATGTCGTGAGGCATTTTGTGCGGCAATCGCTCGGGTGAGGCTCCGCCCATGGGTTGAACTCTGGTAGTCTCTTTTGTGGTCGTCTGGCGGAGGCACCCCTATACATCGTTCTAGGAGCCGTGTTCGGCGCGCGACACCGATGTCGCATTTGGGTCGAAATGCGAAGAACTCAACGTGAGCAAATCTGGTCCGCTATGCCCCTACTAAGCGCACCTCAATGGGAGGTGTCGCCACTTCGCTGATGGGCGGATGCCCAAACTGCCCTGCGGCTAATTTCCTGCCGAAAGACGAAACACGCGACGATTGCTCGTCGATATGCCCTCAGGCCAGTCGCCGACGTCGTTGCCGAGTTCATCGCTTTATGATTCTTCCCCCTACACAATTTTAGGATCGCCGCACCTAGGGCTCGGAAAAATTGCGTTCGGAGGACTTTTTCGACAGCATCGGTCACGAGCCGTAATACTTGCAGCGAGCAAATCGCGTCAGCTCTGCCTCCGAAAGGAGACCTCAAGCAAGACCTGCTAGGTTTGTCGCGATGGCCAGGAGAGCCGCTGCATCTCCAATAAGCGGCACAAACACCCAAGTGGCCATCAGTGAGCTTGGTCGGCAGGCTCCAAATAGGGCTCCCATGCGTCCACCGACACCTTAAGCAGTTGATCTGCCTCGGGGCCCCAGAGGTCGCGTGCGTCGAACCGCACGGTGTAAAGCCATTGCGGATTCTCACCTTTCCCGAGCGCGTTCGTGTCGGGAAAAACGTGACAGCCGTGTAGTCGTTCAATCACGCCGGGGCGGCCTCGCACGTACCGCGGCAACCGCGTGTGCGATGTCGGGTTGATGTTCTTCGCTCGAACACGGTCGCCAATACGAAAGCGTGCTGGAACGCTTGCAGGACGTTCGGTTGGCCTGCCACGAGCAAATACAGCTTCCACATTGCCGTGCGATAGGATGCCGTCAACTTTCTTAGGCTCTCCCAGGGGGCGGCCGGCATTAATCTCATCCGCGGATACGAGGCCGCGCTCGGCAAGCATCGCCTCAAGGCCGGCGAGCCAGATTTCGTAATAGCTCTTTGTAAGGTAGTCCGTAGGCGGCCGATTTTCGCGCGCGAAGCGGCCCATGTCGAGATTCCATTGACCGGCCCTGCCCGCGGCGAGGGCGAGCGCAAAAATCCGGCGCTCCCACTCGGCATGAAAGGTTGGCTCGTCCGCTTCTGGGATCACTGGACCAAAGCCATGTACTCCACCCATGTCGTGCGCGCCATTCATGGTGCCTTCCCTCCGGGCAATCTCGGCAGGCCGGTGCCGATCATGCAATCCCGGGTCACGATCGTGGCGAGCCGTTCCTCGCTCCAACCCTCTGTGCCGGGCGGGCGCATAGGCAGAACGAGGTATCGCATCTCTGCAGTCGAATCCCACACGCGAATTTCTGTGTCAGCAGGAAGTTCGACTCCGAAGTCGCGAAGCGCGCCTCGGGGATCCACTACGGCGCGGGAACGGTAAGGTGCCGACTTGTACCAGACGGGCGGAAGCCCGAGCACAGGCCACGGATAGCAGGAGCACAGCGTACACACGACCATGTTGTGCAGGGCGGGAGTGTTCTCCACGACCGCCATGTGCTCACCCTGCATGCCGGAATAACCAAGCGACGCAAGAGCTTGTGTCGGATCGGTCAGGAGCCGTTTCTTAAACTCCTGATCCGCCCAGGCTTTCGTTACGACTTTGGCCCCATTACGGGGGCCTATTCGTTTCTCGTACCGCTCGATCAGAAGATCGATCGCCGCAGGATCAATATAGCCTTTTTGCTCGAGAACAGTCTCGAGCGCACGCACGCGGAGCTCCACTTCCGATAAGTGGGAGCGATCGCCGCCGTGCTCCTGTTCGTGCGACATAAGGTAAGTTTAGCCGATCTCGGCGAGTCAGCAAAGATGCTTGTTCCAACCCCGCGGTTGCAATCGGGGAGTCCAGTGAACCGAAGATAGGTCGGCTCAGGGTCAAAACCGGTAAGGCTCGGATCAAGCATGTGATTTCTGCTTCGCATCCGAGAGCCGACATCATCTGCGCATTCATGAATAGGTCCAAAAGAATGGCCCCGACGATATTACACGTCGGGGCCATTCGAGGATCATCCGGTCGCGTACCTCCGGCGAGCCTTCCGATCACTGGTGTTGCCGATTAATGCATCGGATCTGGTCCAGACCATGACAATGATCACATTCCGCGCGAAAGCGACTCGCAGCCACCGCGCGCTGGCGCCATTCGGCGCGGCGACGATGCTCAGCCGTCAGGTCAAAGCGCGCATGAGTGTCTGCGATTACACGCTTCACCTCTTGGCCGGTCCGGGTTCTCAGGATCTTCACTACGACCGACAACGCAATGACGAGCTACCCGTAGGGATAGTCCCGGGAGATTCACTCGATTCTCTGGATTGACTTGGCCCTCAGCTTTCCTTGACGATGAGGTGAGCGCATCTGATGGTGGCGGGCCCGGTCACGTTTCCGGCACAGGGACGTTGCAGATGCTGGTGGCGCAATGAAACAATCGATCGGGTGATGGAGTCGTATTAACTTTTCATTAACCACAACGCCTTTGCTCGATCTGACTGTCTTCACGCTCGTGCCGTTTCGCCGCCCTAATCACAATCACAATTGCGAGGCGCTGGAGGCTTTCCGCGCTGGTCGGGCTTGGCTCCCGCTCCATCGCTCCTCATCACCCAGCCCTCGGCGATGGAGCGGGATTTCGTGCCCCCTCTCGAATGCTTGCTCGGCAATTTGGTCTAGCAGGCTGCTGAAAAAGTCGTTTTGCGAGTTGGTTGGAGTGTGATTCCGTGGATGTGTCTGATTCCTTTGGGCTGGGGAATGCGATGCGCGGGGCAGATCAGCGGTCGGAAGGCATTTTCAGTTACGTGCGGTTGGAGCAGCGCGTTCCGGCGGATCATCCGCTGCGTGCGATCCGCGACCTGGTTGACGCGGCGCTGAAGGATCTGTCGCGCGACTTTGGCAGGCTGTACGCCCGCCATGGCCGGCCGTCGATTCCCCCGGAGCGACTGTTGCGGGCGCTGCTGCTGCAGGCGTTCTACACGGTGCGCTCGGAACGGCAGTTGATGGAGCAGCTCGACTATAATCTGTTGTTCCGCTGGTTCGCCGGTCTGGCGATCGACGATGTGGTGTGGGATGCGACCGTGTTCTGCAAGAACCGGGATCGGCTGCTCGACGGCGACATCGCGGCCAAGTTCTTTGTCACTGTGCTGAACCTGCCGCAGGTGCGAGGGCTCTTGTCCAGCGAGCACTTCTCGGTCGATGGCACGCTGATCGAGGCCTGGGCCAGCATGAAGAGCTTCGTGCCGAAGGATGGCGGCGATCCGCCCTCGGGCAACGGCCAAGGCGGCAGCGGCGGACGCAATGCCGAACGCAACTTCCATGGCGAGAAGCGTAAGAACGACACGCATTCCTCGACCACCGACCCTGATGCCCGGCTGTTCCGCAAAGGTGCCGGCAAAGAGGCCAAGCTCTGTCATATGGGACATCTGATGACGGAGAACCGCAACGGGCTCATCGTCGATGCGCGACTGACCGAGGCCAACGGCACGGCAGAACGCGACACCGCGCTCGACATGATTGAGGACAATGCTAAACCCGGCAGCACGGTGGGCGGCGACAAGAACTACGATACTGCCGACTTCGTGGCCGGCTGCCGCGAACGCGGCTGCACGCCGCATGTCTCGCAGAACAATACCAACCGCCGCTCGGCGATCGACGGACGCACGACCCGCCATCCCGGTTATCGCATCAGTACGATCAAGCGTAAGCTGATCGAAGAACCCTTCGGCTGGATCAAGACCGTCGGCGGGTTGCGCAAGACACGCCATTGCGGACATGCGCTGGTCGAATGGTTCTTCGTGCTGACGGCTGCCGCCTACAATCTCGTCCGCATCCCGAAGCTTTTGACCGCAACGGGAGGCTGTCCGCGGAGTAGAATATGAGGCAAAACCACAACGAATATCGCGCTTGCAGCGCCGATCGCTACACATCAATCCTCTCGTCGCGCTCGCCAACCTCGACAAAATCGGCCTCGAAAGGCACTTTTTCAGCACCCTGCTAGTCTTACTGAGTCAGAGTGTCGCGGCCTTTGCCGAGAAGAATCATATATTTGAGAAGACTCATCTTTTCAGCATGCGGAGAGGCTGAGATGGGTCTGGCAAAATCGGGGGACGTCGCGTCGCGGTTTTCGGCGTATGTTGAGGGTCTTACGAGCGTGATCGGGCACGCGGACCGAGCCAAACCGCTTCGCGATTACTGCACCGGCCTGATGATGCCTTGCGATCGCAAGAGTGTCGAGCCGATGGCGGCGATCACGGCTCCTGAGCGGGCAGCAGCGCAACACCAGTCGTTGTTGCATTTTGTCGGTCAAGGCGACTGGTCGGACCAGCAAATGTTGGCCAAGGTCCGTGAGTTAGTGCTGCCGAGCATCGAACGCCACGGAGAGATCGAAGCTTGGATCATCGATGATACGGGCTTTCCTAAGAAGGGGCGGCATTCGGTCGGGGTCGCACGGCAATATTGCGGCCAACTGGGCAAGCAAGACAATTGTCAGGTCGCCGTGACCCTTTCGATTGCCAACCATCACGCGAGCCTGCCGGTGGCGTATCGCCTTTATCTACCAAAGGAGTGGGCGACCGACCGTCCGCGTCGGCGCAAAGCCGGTGTGCCCAAGGAGATCACCTTCAAAACCAAGCCGGCCATTGCGCTTGAACAATTGCGCTGGGCCTGTGCAGGGGGCTTGCCGCGTGGCGTAGTGCTGATGGACGCCGGCTATGGCGCTGATACCGATCTGCGTACGAGCATCACAGATCTCGGCTTGAACTATGTGGCCGGCATCCAGCCACAAACGTCCGTATGGCGCCCTGGCACTGGGCCGCGGGCGCCGAAGAAGTGGTCGGGGAGCGGGCGACCTCCGAAGTTAGTGCGACGTGATGGCAAGTATCAACCGATCTCGGTTAAGAAGCTTGCGATTGGCCTGCCAATGGATGCTTGGCGCAAGATCACGTGGCGTGAGGGGACGGCAGAACGCTTATCCTCGCGCTTTGCCCGTGTGCGCATCCGTCCGGCACATCGAGATTACTGGCTCGCCGAAAGCCGGCCGGAGGAATGGCTGCTGATCGAGTGGCCGGAGGGCGAGGAAGCACCCACCAAATATTGGTTCTCGACACTTCCGGCGAACATTGGGTTCCGTCAGTTGGTCGACACCGCCAAGCTCCGCTGGCGCATTGAGCGCGACTACCACGAACTCAAACAGGAGATCGGCCTTGGCCACTTCGAGGGGCGAGGCTGGCGCGGCTTCCACCATCACGCAACGCTGTGCATCGCGGCCTACGGATTCCTGGTCTCCGAGCGGGAGACGATTCCCCCCTCAGCAACAGGTTCCGGCGGGCTTTTCAAAGAAATTACAATTCCCGAAACTCATCGCCCGAGGGGGTCTGCCATTGCGGCCTGAACGGCACGTTCCAAATTCGATCGCGACCGTTCGGCGAAGATTGAGCGCCGCTCTCGCGTCCATACTGTCTCGATGCCCTTGTTGCATCAGGGCAGTCTCAGGTCAAAGTAGCTATCGAAATCTATGACGCAGTAAGGCTAGTAAGATGCGATGACTGATCAACACACTTTGCCTCAACGAAATAGCGTCTTGCCGCTCAAAATTGGGAAGCCGTTTCCATCAATTGTTCTGGCTGCATGCATTGCAGCACTGTTGTCAATTGGGATGCCAACTGCACTAGCGAAAAAACAATGCAGTGCCGCGACGCCATCACATCCGCACGGCTTTTGGTCCTGGCGTTTCGTCGACGGACGAAAATGCTCGTATGAAGGCAAGCCCGGACTTTCGAAATCATTGTTGGAGTGGCCTGCGCAAGCTTCCGTACAACCAGCCGCCGATGGAGAACATGCGAGCGCCCCCGCAGAAAGACCTAGCAATCCATTAGATTCACAAGCCTGGGCACCGACTGACTCGGAGACGTTCGATGCGCTCTGGCGCGCTAGGGTGGAACAGCACTAGGCCGCTGCCAGCTCGATCGTCTCGCTCTGCTTGCTCTCGGCATCATAGACTTTGACCTGGAGCATTGGGAAACGCCCCTTCAACTCTCTGGCCGCTTTCAGAGCGAGATCTTGCGCACCAAACTCCCTCTTAGCCAGACCGTCCACAATGAGTGTGTAGCCACACGTGGGAAGACCGTTGCCAGCCCTGGACATGGGCCCAGGCGTGCTCATTCGTTGCGTGCGCTGTTGGCGCATGGGGAAACTCCGATTTCGGGAATTGTTTGCTGAACGCACGAAACGGCCAGTTGTTCCGACGATTCGCTTGATGGCCCGTCCGCGCATGATATGTACACCGGAGGAGAAGAAAGTGGCCAAAGCGAAAAACAGTAAAATAATGCGCAAACCCTACACCCGTTGACGTTAAGCTGCTGAGGCAGCACTCGAAGGCAAGAACGCCCGTAGTGAAAATCTCTAAGCAGATGAAGCGATCTGTGGGATCATTGAGGCAAAAGGCTTTGGATCTGGGAATTGCCTCGGCCACCAGCGATAATCTAGCGCCGCCGCCGGCCTTTCGCGGAAAGAATTGCAGGCTCGGTAGTGCGCTTTCAATTTCGGCTTCGGCCAGGCGCTCCCACTGATCGGCGCGCTCAAGCCAGATCCAGCCATCTTCGGATCAAGGATGCCATCGCTCGATCGTGTCGCACGTCCTCCATTCCGGCCTGCACTAGCCGCAAACCGAGGATTTCTAGGAACCATGGCGCCTGCGCATTTTATTACTCACTCTGGTCCGGTGCTTGGGCGTCCTGCACCGGCCGGCCCCCGAGCCGCGCATTTTCATCGCGCGGGACGTGGCGGATCTCTGCCTGCGCATTTTGTGCGGACTTGGTCTTTCGGTGCTTTTGCATGGGCTGTGCAGGTGCTGGGGGCATTTTCCAAAATCTGTGCTCGTGCATCTTGTACAGGGTGCATAGGCTCGACTTGCTGTACAGGCTCGACTTGTGCCCGTGCATCTTCCTTGGCTGCCCAAGCCTGGAATTGCCTGAGCAGGACTTCAGCCGGCGGCTCATTATTCTCCGTCTGACTCTGATTGGCGGGTTCAGAGGTGGCAGCAATTTCGCCGCGAACTGGCGCGCCTTTTGCAGTCGGCGCAGAACCCTGAGCGTCAGAGGGCAATTGAATTTTTGGCCTCGATTGATCGGTGCCAGGCCAACGGGCAGAAAAGTCGGTCCGCGAAGCAGTGACGTCTGCAAAGAGCTTCACGGGATTTCCCCACGACAGAGTGATCGCAATACCAACTAGTGCCGCCGTCATAACCAGAATACCCGCATTGAGCAGTACCAACGAACCCTGCTGCTCATTTTCATCAGCATGACCAGACAGAAAGAGAGGCAAGGGATCCTCTGGACCAAAATCGTCTTCCGTCGGCACTGGTGACGACTCCTCTTATTGTCCTTTTGAGCGAATAGCCTGTTATCGAGTCCAAAAGCGGAGGAATCTTGATTTCACTTGGGCCCGGCGCAACCGTCTCCCACCATCGCCCGATGCCTCAACGGCGGCTACGGCTGGCTGGAGGTGAAGTGCCATCGGTGCGAGACGAAGGCCATCCCCCTGGATGCGATCCGCCGACCTCGCAATACGCCGATGGCAATGGCGACCGTCGATATTGTCACGAATGGCAACAACAGCGCGACAGTAAGAAGGTGTTTGCTGCTCATGGCTCGTACTCCCGGTCAACCGTGGAGCGTCGGCGCGCCGTGTTCCTAGGCTGTTTCCTGGTGGGATCCTCTAGAGTCGACCTGCAGGC
>AmSFosDRAFT_100295_pt1 | contig 36608 bp, 28 predicted proteins | sample FosCloommunities_FD_10275 | JGI IMG/M metagenome (IMG submission 10275)
TTCGAGCTCGGTACCCGGGGATCCCACGTACAACGACACCTAGACCACCACAAAGTGATTTTGAAATGGGAGCGCGGAGGTGTTGAGTTTTCGTATCAGAAGTATTCGCGCGATCATACTTGGACTTTCGACGGCGGCCATACGGTGACGGCGACGGCGGCGCCGGCTTATCTCGGTGATCCGGCCCATGTCGACCCGGAGGAGGCCTTCGTCGCTTCACTGTCGAGCTGTCACATGCTCACGTTCCTAGCGATTGCTTGTAAACAGAAGTTCGTGCTCGATTCGTACGAGGACGAGGCGGTCGGCCATCTTGAGAAGAATGCCGACGGCAAGCTCGCGATTACGCGTGTGGAACTACGCCCAAAGATTACGTGGGGCGACGACCGAAAGCCCAGTGCGGAAGAGCTCGATAAGATGCATCATGCCGCCCATGAGAATTGTTTCGTTGCCAACTCAGTTAAATCCGAGGTGAGGGTGACGAACATCCAGTGATTCTCAACACACCACAGCTAGTGGCGCGAAGCCGCCGCAGCTCTGGGTCGTCACCGTCTTCGCCGCATTGGTCGATCGCGATGCAGGGAGAAGCAATATGAAGCACGCTTATAAAGTGTTGCTGGTGGCGGCGGGATCATTGATCTGTGCATCGACCTCATGGGCCGATACTTTACCGACGCATCGAATTCCAGCTGCACTTGCGGTTGAAGCAGTCAGTGAAACGGTCGCTGCCTGCGCCAAGCAGGGCTACCGCGAAACTGCAGTTATGCTCGACGCTGACGGTGCTGTCATTGCGGCACTGCGCGGCGACGGTGCCGGCATTCACACGCTCGATAGCGCTCATGATAAGGCGTACACCGCCGTTTCGTTCAAAAATGACACGCTCCAATTGGCCGAGCGCGCCAAGGGAGAGAATTCTATTGCACCACTTGCCAAGTTGCCGCACGTTATGTTCTTCGGTGGCGGCGTGGTGATCAAACTTGGGGACGAGGTCATTGGCTCCATCGGTGCAAGCGGTGCGCCGGGCGCCAATCTCGATGATGGCTGTGCGCACGCGGGGCTTGAGAAGATCCGCGACCAGTTGAAATAATACTGCCGCGCACGTCGAGGCGCCGTTAAACGGCAGACACGCCACCTGTTCAAGCTGCAGGACTAACCGCAAGAGCCGATCATCTTTGCGCTCCGAGTTCTGGCGCTTAAATCGTTATCAACTCGCATCTACGGCCGAGCGCCAAACTCCGCTTTTGGCACAAAGCGGACATGTCAGTTTTTCTAGGCGATTCGGGGTTAAAGCTGACACCAGTCGGACGCGCACCGATGTCAGCTTCCACTAATGATCCAAAGCGGACATCGTGTATTCGCTGCCTGCGTCTGTCATCCCCGTCGGCCCATTGCTCGTCAATCGCGCCGATATCGACGAGGTGAGCATGATATCGACGAGGCGAACATAGTGTGACGTGGGTCACAGTGTGCAGTCGTTAGTGGGTCATAGTGTCGAGTTGAGGCGATGCAGACCTCATGAAACCCACTAATGGGGGGAAGAATGAAAGTTAGGTTTATCGTGGCGGGTTTGTTGGTTTTAGGAACGTCGCACACAAGTGCGTTTGCGGAGACACCTGTCCAGCGTGGCTCCTACCTTGTCAACACGATCATGGCTTGTGGAAACTGTCACACACCGCGTGATTCGCAAGGCAAGCTGATTCCTGAGAGGGCTCTTTCGGGCGGAGTAACCTTCACAACGCCTGCGTTTACGGCAACGGCGCGCAATATCACGCCAGACCAGGAGACGGGCATAGGGACGTGGACGGATGATGAGATCAAGCGCGCTTTGACGACAGGATTACGACCGGAGCACGGCCATCTCGCAGGCATCCCATTGGCAGCGGTCATGCCAACAAATTTCTACAAGGGGCTGATACCAGCAGACCTCGACTCCATCATTGTTTACCTGCGTTCGGTTAAGCCGGTGAGCAACGAGGTGGTTGATCCGGAATATAAGCTGCCCGTTCAGCGGGTGCCGTATCCTGACGCAGAACAAGGCTTCACGAACGCCTCGTTCTCTGATCCTGCCACACGCGGCAAATATCTCGTTACTCTCGGTCACTGCATGGAATGTCACGCGTCGTGGTCTCGGGGCGTGTCGGACTTCACAAACGGCTTGGGTCATGGAGGACGCCCGTTCGGACCAACCGTCGTCCATGGCCTCGATCCAGCCTGGCAGGGTTCGATTGCCGCGAACATAACATCCGATCCAACAGGCGGCATTGGTTCTTGGACTAACGACGAAATCAGCCAGGCAATTACGAAGGGCATCTCCCGAGATGGCCAGCAGCTCAAACCGCCGATGGGCTTTTCCTTCTATGCCGGACTGGCCGATAGCGACGTGCGCGATATCGTCGCTTACTTGCGTACGTTGCCGCCATTTAAATGAAGTGCCGAATTGGCGGTCGAACATTTTCGTCCTTGGCACAAAGCGGACATCCCCATTCATACTCAGCGATGTCCGCTTTCGGGGGTAAAGCGGACATGGATTGGAGGTGCCTCCATGTCCGCTTATGACCCAAAGCGGACATCAGCATTTCAAAATTGCTGCCCCGCACGCGACCTACCGACCCCATTCCGTCGAGCGCAAATCCCTGCTGTAATTGGATCCTAAGTCGACGAAGTCCTGAGCCGGGGGCGGCAATGCGACGACGCGATTTCATTAAAGTAATTGCTGGATCAGCCACCTCATGGCCGCTCGCAGCGCACGCGCAGCAGGGCGAGCGCATGCGACGGATCGGTATGCTCATGAATCTTGCCTCCGATGACGCGGAAGAACAGGCGCGCGTCGCGGCGTTCCACCAAGGGCTGCAACGATTAGGCTGGACCGTCGGCAGGAATGTGCAGATCGACTATCGCTGGGGCGCCGGCAATGCCGATCTCATTCGCAAATTCGCGGCGGAATTGGTTGCGCTGGCGCCGGATGTCATTCTGTCGGCCGGTAGTCCGAGCGTCGCGGCATTGCAGCAGACGACTCGCACAGTACCCGTCGTGTTCGTTGGGGTGGTTGATCCGGTCAGCAGTGGCTTCGTCGATAGTTTGGCGGAGCCGGGCGGCAATATTACCGGTTTCGCTCTGTACGAATACAACATCAGCGGAAAATGGTTGGAGCTGCTCAAAGAGATCGCGCCGGGCGTCACACGAGTGGGGGTCATTCGGGATGCCGCATTATCCGCAGGCGGCGGTCAGTTGGGTGTCATCCAGGCCGTAGCGCCATCGGTCGGGGTGGAGGTGGTCCCAATCAGTGTGCGTGACGCCGGCGAGATCGAGCGCGCCATCACGGCCTTCGCGCGTTTGCCGAATGGCGGCCTTATCGTGACGGGAAGCACTTTAGCTGGGGTTCATCGCGATTTGCTCGTCACGCTGGCGGCTCGATACAAATTGCCCGCGATCTACTACGGGCGCTACCCCGTAGTTGGCGGTGGCTTAATGTCCTATGGCCCCGAATTCGTCGACCAGTACCGAGATGCCGCCAGCTACGTCGACCGCATCCTCAAGGGCGAGAAGCCCGCCGACCTTCCGGTCCAAACACCGACCAAGTACGAACTCGTCATCAACCTCAAGACCGCCAGGGCGCTCGGACTAGACGTGCCACCGACCCTGCGCGCTCACGCCGACGAGGTGATCGAATAGCGGCGTTATATGCCGCAACGCAGAATGTCCGCTATTGGCACAAAGCGGACATTACGCGGCTAAGTTCCGATGTCCGCTTTTGGGGGTAAAGCGGACATCGGTCACAGGTGGGTCAATGTCCGCTTATGACCCAAAGGCGGACATCGATGTCAGCAACGTTCCGCGCTCGTGAGCCAATTGTTCGCCGATGCTTACTCCGCCTTGATATTGGCCGCACGAATGACTTTGCCCCATTTCTCCGTTTCATCGGAGACGAACTTGGCGAAATCCGCAGGAGAGCCTGCAAGCGCGGTGGCGCCCCACTCCGCGAGGCGAGCCTTCACTTTGGGATCCTCTAAGCTCGCATTTACTGCCTTGTTGAGTCTATCGACGATCTCCAGCGGCATGCCTTTGGGCCCCGCGATGCCGGTCCAGAAGCTCGCTTCGTAGCCCGGCACGAACTCGGCTACCGTCGGCACCTCTGGCAACGCCGCTTGGCGGGTCTTCGTCGCGACCCCCAACGCGCGCAGCTTGCCAGCCCTGACGTATTGGAGCGACGCCCCCATGGTGTTGAACATGACCTGCAATTGCCCGCCCATGAGATCGACCATCGCGGGACCAGCTCCACGATAGGGCACATGCACGAAGTCGACGCCGGCCATCATCTTGAACATCTCGCCGGAGAGCTGGTTGCCAGAACCGATTCCGCCCGACCCCATGTTGACCTTGCCAGGATTGGCCTTGGCATAGGTGATAAGCTCCGGGATCGTCTTCACCGGCAAGGAAGGAGTAACCTGCAGCACGAAGGGGTCGAGCGCCAGGCCCGCGACGCCCGTGGTGTCGCGAATGAAGTTGAACTTGAGATCGGAGTAGAGCGTCGCGTTGCCAGCGTTAGGAAGACTGGCCGCCAGAAGCGTGTAGCCGTCGGGTATTGCGTCTACAACGGCCTCGGTGGCGATATTAGTGCCAGCGCCCGGCCGGTTCTCAACAACGATTTGCTGGCCAAGCCGCTCCGACAGCGCCGGCTGCAGGAGACGCGCCATCACATCGGTGCCCCCGCCGGGTGCAAATCCCACGAGAAGCCGCACCGGGCGCGATGGGTAGGTCTGCGCGCTTGCGACCTGTGATATCATTGGCAGCGCTGCAACATTAGCGGCTAGCAGAAGAAACTGCCGCCGTTCAACGCATTTCATCCCTTTTTCTCCCATCAAAACGCCGGCGAATAGCGATCCAGCGCCACACGCCTCGTGCCTTGCTCTCCCACGCCTCGCTGACGCTAGAACTAACGCAAAAACATACCCCATGTAAGGATGGAGGCCGACGAAGGCCCACACTTAACGAACGTCAAGAGTGTGCTGATCAATGTCCGCTTTTGGGGGTAAAGCGGACATTGCACGGACACGCCTCAATGTCTGCTTATGACCCAAAGCGGACATCGACGATTTAAATTGTTGCGACGCACAACAAAGGTCACTCGCTCATCTGATCGGGTACAGTTCTCGGTTTGCCGGCGACCCCATTTACAACGGGAATTCATCGTATTGATGAGTGGCGCTGCGGTCGCTTGGCTGCCCGCCCGGGCAGGCCTGAAACAGCCGATCGTCATGCGTTCAGAAGCACCGAGGAGTGCGCCCGATCGCGAAGCAGAACCAAGACGCTTCAGCCCCAAGTACGCCACTCTGAGCTCCAGCAAACGACCATGTCGCCAACACGAACGCAACTTCCGCGAAGTCCGGAAGATTGCTACCATCCCCAGCGAATTGCTGCCGCCGTTGAAGCAATGACTGCCGCCTGCGAACGATCGCGACAATCGACAAAACGGGAGGCATGATCGATGGCCAGCACCGAAGCCGCACTGTCGTTGCCGTGGTACCGCTCGCTCAGCGGCCCGCAATGGAAGACGCTTGTCGCCGCCAATCTCAGCTGGACGCTCGATAGTTTCGAATTCTTCGCGCTGTTCATCACCGTCGGATTTGCGTTGCAGCAGCTGGTGGCTCCGGCCGAACACGCCGCCATTCCCCGATATGCGGGCTACGTCCTTGCCGCGACCCTGTTCGGCTGGGGCGTCGGTGGCATGGTTGGCGGGATCATCGCCGACTATATCGGCCGCAAGCGCACGATGGTGCTGACAATTCTCGCCTATTCTCTGACCACCGGATTGAGCGCGCTGTCCTGGAATTGGGAATCGTTGGCGGCGCTGCGCTTTATTGTTGGTGTTGCGATCGGCTCCGAATGGAGCACCGGCGCTTCGATTGTCGCCGAGCTATGGCCTGATCACGCACGCGGCAAGGGCGCCGGCCTAATGCAATCAGGTGCGGGGCTCGGGGCCATCCTGGCCTCAGTGGTATGGCTGATGATCGGCGGCATGGGCCCCAACGCTTGGCGCTGGATGTACCTCATCGGCGTGCTGCCCGCTTTTACGGTCGTTTGGATTCTCCGGCATACCCCGGAGTCGGCGAGGTGGGAGCGGTCGAACGAGCAGCGCTGTGAGGCCCGCGCTTTGAAGCGCCAGGGTGCTGAATTGTCCGGCGAGCACGCAGCCCTAACACGCTTTACTCTCGTCGATCTGTTCGCTGATCGAGCGGCGCGTTGGCCACTGATCGGCTCGCTCGTGATGATGCTGTCGTTGACCATCGGCTTTTGGGGGGTCAGTACATTCATTCCGACCTATGTCGGCACGGTTGCCGCCAGGGCAAACCTGCCCGCGGCCCAATGGGCCGGCTATGCCGGGCTGGTGACCGGAATATGCGGCACGCTCGGATACATCGGTCTTGGTTTTCTCGCCGACGCCATCGGCCGCAAGCCTGTCACCATGCTGTTTTACCTGATGTGCCTGATCCTCACACCAGTGGTCTACCTTGGGACCTGGAACGTTGATGTGCTGCTGGCCTGGGTCGCGCTGTTTGGATTCTTCACCCTGGGCATCTGGGCGTGGGCGCCGGTCTGGCTACCCGAATTGTTCCCAACCAGGATGCGCGGCACCGCCATCGCCTTTATATTCAACGCACCGCGTCTCATTGCCTGCATCGGTCCGCTAATCGCCGGGACGCTGATTGTCGGGCTCGGCGGCTTCGGACCGGCGGCGACGATCATCGGATCGCTCTTCATAGTCGGTTTCCTCGTGGCGCCGTTTCTTCCCGAGACCAATGGGCGGCCTTTGCCCGGCGCTGTCTAACGTGGCGCGAGCTGGTCGAGTCGGGGCGCTGCAACATACTGTTGTCTCAGCGATTTGTGTCTACGACCATAAGACACAGGAATCATCATCGAAGTCGAGCGAACGCCGAGTTGAACGATGGGCGCAAAACTTTTTGGTGCGCGCGTGCAGCGGCTTGAAGATCCGGCGCTGCTTTGCGGGCGCGGGCGCTTTGTCGATGACGTGAAGCTGACAGGCGTGTTGCAAGCTTGCTTCGTCCGTTCGCCGCACGCCCACGCCAGGCTTCGTGGCATCGATATCAAGCCAGCGATGGGCATTCCTGGCGTCCACACTGTCCTGACTGCCGATGACCTGCCCGAACCGATGCGCAGCGAGCCGATGCCGATGCTGCTACCAAATCCTGCAATCACCGTGGCGCGCACGCAAACGGCACTGGCGCGAGACGAAGTCCATTATGTTGGCCAGCCGGTCGCGGTGGTGATTGCTGATACCCGCTACCTTGCTGAAGATGCGGCCGCCATGCTCATCGTGAATTACGACCTGCTTGACGCGGTTGGCGACTGCCGCGATGGGATGAAGGACGGCGCCGCACGCGCTCACAGCGACCTTGATTCCAACATTGTCGCGAAATTTGCGTTGGGGTATGGCGACATCGATGCCACCTTCGCCGACGCGCCGCACGTTTTTGATGAAGTGATCTGGCAGCATCGTGGCGGCGGAATGGCGCTCGAGACGCGCGCCGTGCTCGCGAGCCTCGATCCGGCTGCGGATATGCTGACGGTGTGGTCCAGCACGCAGACGCCGCATATTGGCCGCCGCATGCTCGCCGAACTCCTTGAGCGCGAGATCGAATTGATCCGCATGATCGCGCCCGATGTCGGCGGCGGCTTCGGCCCAAAGGCGATTTTCTATCCAGAGGAAGCGGTGATTCCGGCGGCGGCCCTGAAACTCGGTCGGCCGGTGAAGTGGATCGAGGATCGGCACGAGAACTTCCTCTGTGCGACACAGGAGCGCGATCAATATTGGACTATGACGATTGCCGTCGACGCCAATGGCAAAATCCTCGGCGTACGAGGCCGCGTGTTGCATGACAGCGGCGCGTTCGTGCCGTGGGGAATCATCATGCCCTACATCGCCGCGGTGACGGTGCCCGGTCCCTACGTGATTCCCGCGTATCATCTCGAAACCATCGTCGTTCTCACCAACAAAGTGCCGACGACGGTGGTGCGCGGTGCTGGCCGGCCGCAGGCGGTGTTCGCGATGGAACGTTTGCTCGACCGGGTGGCGCGGGAACTGCAGCTTGATCGCGCGGAAGTGCGCCGCCGCAATTTCATCAGGCCCGAGCAAATGCCCTACGAGATCGGCCTGCTGTTTCGTGACGGAAAGCCGCTAATCTACGACAGCGGCGATTATCCGAAGGGGCAGCAAACGGGGTTGGAGCTCGCCGGTTACGAATCATTTCGCGAGCGGCAGCGAATGGCGCTCGATGAAGGAAGGTTCATCGGCATTGGGCTTGCCAATTACGTTGAGGGGACCGGTCTCGGTCCGTTTGAGGGCGTGACCGTGCGAGTAGTGCCGAGCGGCAAAGTCGCGGTCGCCACTGGCGCCACCAGCCAAGGTCAGGGCACGCGCACGACGCTGGCGCAGATCGTCGCCGAACAGGTCGGCTGCCGCATCGAGGACGTAGTGATGACGATCGGTGACACAGCTGCTATCGCCCATGGCGTTGGTGCTTTCGGAGCCCGCCAAGCGGTAAACGCGGGCTGCTCAGCGGTAATTGCGGGTCAAGCAGTCCGCACGCAGCTCATTTCGCTCGCGGCGCGCGCGCTTGGCGTGAGCGAAAGCGATATTAATCTCGATGACGGCTGGGCGGTTGCGATGATCGGCAATAAGCCAACAATTTCGTTTGGTGAGTTGGCGCGACTAGCGCAGGGCGTACCTGGCGTGTCGCTACCGATTGGACAGGCGGTGGGGCTCGAGCATACCGCCTATTACACACCGTCGCAGGCCGCTTATTGCTCCGGCACGCATGTCGCCGAGGTCGAAGTCGATCACATGACTGGCGGCGTGAAAATCTTGAAATACACCGTCGCCCACGACAGTGGGCGCATAATCAATCCACTTATCGTCGATGGGCAGGTGCAGGGCGGCGTCGCTCACGGCATTGGCAATGCCTTGCTCGAATGGATGCAATATGACGAGAACGCGCAGCCGCTCACGACGACGTTCGCCGATTACCTCCTGCCATTAGCGACTGACGTGCCGATGTGCACCATCGTCCATGTCGAGACTGCCAGCCCGCTCAATCCGCTCGGCGTCAAGGGCGCCGGCGAGGGCGGGACGATACCGGCGCCGGCGGCAATCATTGCGGCGATCGAAGACGCGCTGGCGCCGTTCAAGGTGCATTTCGCCGAAACGCCACTCACACCGCAGCGGATCGTGGCAGCGCTGCGCGCGTCTGGAGCATATCAGACGTTTGTTGCGGCGTAAGCGTTCGTGCACGGATATTCGATTCCGTTGACAGTTCACGCGCCAGTCGATTTTTCAATTGACTTTGGCTGACGGTACGACACACACGGTGCCAGCCAGGCAAGCTGTCGACTTCGCAATTTGACTGACCCACTCGACCCGCAGCGCTTCATCATGTCCGCTTTCGGAGGTAAAGCGGACATCGTGCGGGCGGGGCCTGATGTCTGCTTATGACCCAAAGCGGACATGAACATGAAGCACGTTGGATTTTGCAAGTGTCCCAGTTAAACTAAACTCACGGGGAGTCGGGAACAGCATGCAACCTTACAGGAGGACCGGGATATGGCTGACGCCCCAAGCAAAGTGCCGGTAACGGAGGACAAGACTCCCGAGAGTTCGACTAGGGCGTCTGGACCCTTCGACAGCCTGCGCCGTCAGGTCGACCGTTTGGTTGAGGATTTCGATAGTGATTACTGGCGTTCCCGTTTCCGGCGCTCGGTTTTCGACGTCGGGCCGATCTGGCGGCGTCAGCTAAAATGGGGCGGCGCGCCTGCGGTCGACATCATCGAGGCTGATGACGCCTATGAACTCCATGCCGACCTTCCGGGGGTAGATGGAAAGAATATTGACGTGAAGATCGGCAAAGGTGGTCTGACGATCAAAGCCGAAAAGCAGGAAGACAAGGAGGAAAAGAAGAAGAACTATTTCGTGCGCGAACGTCACCTTGGCTCTATCGAGCGCCGCTTCGCATTACCGGAAGGCGTAGATACCGACCGTATCGAAGCAAGCTTCACCCAAGGTGTGCTCACGGTGAAGCTTCCCAAGAAACCTGAGGCTATCAAACCCGAGAAGAAAATCGACGTTAGGACAACCTAAACCAGAAGTTTGATCGCTGCGTCCTGCTCTGAAAGCAGAAACGAAGCGTGCGGACATCGACTGCACGATTCGTGTCAGTCCGCGGCTGATGATTGCGCACGACGAAATACATTCGGTACTCGAACTGTTCGACGCGGCCTTGTCGCTTGCCTTGCCGGCGCCATCTACCGGATCTGGCTTATTGGTCCGCTCGGCAACTGGCCGCACGACCCAGATTTAACAGCTCGTAAAAGGACGGACGCGGCAGCGGTACGGAATTACTTGTTTGGGTGCGCAATAAGCTTGCACGCAAGAAGAAGTCCGTTGCGAGACCCATCTGTCTTGCGTCGCGGCATCATTCGGCGCTCGATCTCGGCATTTATGCGCGCCCACGCTTCTTCCAAGCCGTCAATGTAACCATCGGCGTAGCCCGCCGCCCAGTCGGCGCTCTCAAATTGTTTGGTAGGGTTTGGCATCGTCAGGGAAGGTCCGTAGCCATCCTCCATTTCAGAATAATTCGATATGCGTGGCTGATTCGATAGACCTGCAAGACCATATTTTGTGCTTTTTCGGCCGTGTGTTGCTCATGAGCCACCAGCTACCTGCAATAGTAGCCGCGTCGGTTGCTGCAGTGCGTGAACTCGCTATTGCCAAACGAGCTCCGCAATGTCCGCTTTCGGCGGTAAAGCGGACATTGCGCGGAGTTGCTGGGATTCACTCCGCTTTTATGTCGGCCGACTTAATTACCTCAGCCCATTTGTTGATTTCGTCGGCAATGAGCTTGCTGAAACCGCCCGGCGATAACGCAAGCGGCGCGCTGCCCAAATCCGAAAGCCGGGCCTTCAACTTGGGATCGGCAAGCCCCTCACAAATTTCTCTGTTTAGCGTGTCGATGATCTCCACGGGCGCGTTCTTTGGTGCACCCATTCCACTCCAGCCGCTCGCCTCGTATCCCGGCACAAAGTCGCCCACCGTCGGGATATCGGGCAGCGCCGCCAACCGCGCTGTGGATGTAACCGCAAGCGCTCGAAGCTTACCCGATTTAATGTAACCCATCGTTTCACCCACCGGATCAAACATGACCTGAACCTGTCCAGCGAGCAAATCGGTCAGCGCGGGGCCTCCGCCGCGATAATGCACCGGAAGCAAGTTGACACCAGTCATCTTTTTGAACAGTTCGCCGAAGATATGAGGTGTGCTCCCGATTCCAGCTGTCGCCATATTGACCTTGCCCGGATTGGCTGTGGCATAGGCGATGAGCTCGGGAACCGTTGCAGCAGGGAACGATGGATTGACCAGTATGACATTGGGTACACGCAGGATGCTCGCGACCGGCGCAATGTCGCGGATGAAATTGAAATTGAGATTCGTGTAAAGGATCGCATTTACTGCGGCAGCCGAGGCAAACACGAGAAGCGTATAGCCATCCGGGGCCGCGTTCACGACGTATTCCGTAGCGATATTGCCAGCTGCTCCCGTCCTGTTCTCAGTAACGAACTGTTGGCCCAACCGCTCCGATAACCATTGGCCTACCAGACGCGCGGAGATATCGCTCGTGCCGCCAGGGGCAAAGCCAACGATAATGCGGACCGGACGCGACGGATATGACCGCGCCCAAGCGAAACACGGCGCGATCGCTGGGGCGGTAGCACCCGCCTCCGGATGCAGGAATTTTCGACGGGGGAGCGTCACCGTGATGCTCCACAAATCCGAGCACCTTTCAGCCCATTGTCAATAATAGCCTAAAGCGGCCTCAATGTCTGCTCTTGGCACAAAGCGGACATCGCGATCGTGCTGAGCCATGTCTGCTTTCGGGGGTAAAGCGGACATGATCCAGTTGTGCTCCGATGTCTGCTTACGACCCAAAGCGGACATCAGCCGAAGCACAGTTCAGAAATTCACTATTGTGCGAACGCCGATAACCAACGCGTTCCTACGGAGGCTACCGTCAGGGTTGAGGACGCCCCCGCCCGGGTTAATGACGTATTGCAGATCCGGTTGCAGCACCCACCATGGCGCCAGCTGCGTTTTATAGGTCATCTCGATTACTGTTTCGCTGCTGCGTACCGGATAGAAGAAGTTTCCAAACAGTCCAATATCTGCATCCAGTCCCCGCGCGTTGTCGCCGACGCGGGCGTAAGCCGCGGCGATTCCAACCGTGTCGTTGGGGCGCCCTGGCACCAAGCCTTTGTAGACGAGGCCGCCATCGGCATAGAAGTTAATCAGGTTCCGGTCGTTCGGGACGCCACCCGCGCGTGCGAATCCGGAAAGGCCCTGATCGTCCGTGCCGGGAACGCGATAGAGCATCTGATCGATTACGCCATAGACACCGGAATCGCCGGCATGTTCCTCTGGGACACCGGTGGACTGCGGGCTTGCGAGCGAAAGGCCAGTGTTGTCGAAACGCTGATCCGCGAAATTCGTGCTGGTGTGGTACCACGCCCCAACGCGGTAGGCGCCGGGAAGTCCGGGTGCATCCTTGCTCTGATTGGGCAAGTAGCTTGCCTCGGCAATTAAAAAGGCCCCGCCGCTAAAGCTGAAGACCGTCCCGGTTGGAAGGGGAGCCGGTTGATTTGAGCCGTTGCCGCCGCTCGGATCGCCGCTGAACACCGCGGCTTGAAACTGCATATCATCGCGCGGCTGCACCCGTACCCGGACGCCGGGGGCTGGCAACGGATAGGCCGGTCCCGACGCCGGCAGATTGGCTGCGAGGAAAGTCGGCCAGCTGATGCCATTGTTGATGAAGTTGGCAGCCGCCTCACTCTGCAGGAACTGGCTATCGGCCAACATGAGCCCGAAGCGAATGGACCAGAGGTTGTCAGGCGCGTTGTGCTCGTACCAGAACGCATAGAGCCGCGCCATTGGTCCCGCTTCGATGTTCGACACCGCCAGGATGTTGCCGAGATAGTTCGCGCTAAAGAGCGGGCCGTAGGTGACGAGCCCGTGTATGTGGACCCGGTCACCCTCCCAGCCTGCTAGTTTTTGCAAATCGAGGTCGAGCTGTGGCTGGAAAGCCCCGAGCCCGACCGCTCCAGTCTTGATCCCGCCGTTGACATTAGCCAGGAGATCGGTGGTGTCGCTGAAGGTAAATGTGATGCCGTGGCTCTCGAGATAGGACCGCAGTCCACCCCAGTCCCCAGTCAGATAGGACTGGCCCGCCGGAGCCGGATTGTCGGACCGTATCGCCTGACCCCACGCTATCGTCGGGAGACAGTTAGATAAGCAGGCCCACGCCAATGAAGCGAAGCCCAATGCCCATGACCTCCAGCCTCGGCGGCCACATGGTGGTGCCGCTCGAGAAGAAGATCGAGGAGATCGCCGCCAGTGCATTGCACTTAAAGAATGTGCTTCGATGCGCGCTAATGACCCAAGTGGAAGTCGAGCTGCCGTGCCTTAGCACTTTCATCAGCTCCGAATCATACGGTGAACTGGGTCATCATACCTGAATCCTCGTGCTCCAGAATATGACAGTGCGCCATGTAGGGATCGTCGCGGGTCGCCTGGTGTGGAAACCGCACCAGGATCTCGCTGACGCCGCCGGCCGAGATCGGGGCGGTGTCCTTCCAGCCGGCGCGCTCCGCCTCCGGCGGCTTGCCGTCGCGCGAGATGATGCGGAACTGACAACCGTGGACGTGCACGGGATGCAGCATCAGATCGCTTCCCTCCGAGATCCGCCAGCGTAGATCCTGGTTGCGGGCAGCGGAAAAATCAATGCGCTCGATCGAGAACGGCTTTCCGTTCACGCCGCTGGAGGAGAGTTGGTCGGCCTCAGGCAACGCCGGATCGTTGACGATGAGGTTGACGACGCGGGTGACGACCGCTGCATCGGTCTTGCTGTTTTTAATCATCGCTGGCAGACCCGCTTCTTTGAGCGGCATCATGCCCTGCATATCGCGGAACATGTTCATCACGAGCTCTTGGCTCACCGGCGGTAGCTGCTGCGAGAGGGGCGGCAACGTCGCAAGCGATGCAGGAAGCTGTCCCGTCCCATCCGCACCGTCTGGCCGAAGCGTGACCAGCGGCAGCGGGCCGTCGAAGGGCGGTAGCCGCATGATGTCCTGCGTGACGGGCAGCGTGAGGATGTCAAAGGCGCGGCCGTCGCGGCCGTCGACCAGCACCTCGAAACGCTCGCCGACATGGATCAGCAATTGCTTGAGCTCGACCGGGGTCGCAAGAAAGCCGCCGTCCGACGCGATGACGTAGAGCGAGCGATCATCCGAGACGCTAAGCTTGTAGCTGCGGGCGTTCGAGCCGTTGAGGATGCGCAACCTGATCCAGCCGCGCGTCGTGCGAGCTTCGGGATAAGGGGCGCCGTTCACGAGCGCGGTATCGCCGACGTAGCCATTCACCACCACAATGGCGTTCATGCGATCGAAGAACTGTCCGTCGGGCGTGAAGCGGCGGTCCTGAATGATGAGCGGGATGTCATCGACGCCCCATCGGGACGGCAGAGGCAGCCGGGCGGATTCTTCATCGTTCACGATCAGGAGGCCGGCGAGGCCCTTGATGACTTCCTGGGCGGTCGATGGGTAGTAGTGGGGATGGAACCAGAGTGTTGCCGCGGGTTGGTCGATTGCGAGCTGGGTTTGCCACCACTTGCCCGGCCGGATCACCTGATGCGGTCCGCCATCGGCTGATCCGGGAATGATCAGCCCGTGCCAATGCATGGTGATGTTTTCTGGCACGTTGTTGGTGACCTGCACGGTCACAACCTCACCCCGTCGCAGGCGAAGCGCCGGCCCAAGATAGGGTCCGTTGATGCCGTAGGTCGCGGTGTCGCGGTCCCCCAAAAACCGCATCGTGCCGGTCCGCGCGTCGAGCTTGATCGTGCCCGCCGCATCGGCGCTCAGCTCTGGGGGAATTGGCAGAGACGGCCGTGCGCTCGCCGCCTGAGCGCAGACTTTGTTCGGGTCGAACGCCGTAAGCGCCCAGGCCGACCCTGCGAGCAGCATTGTTCGCCGAGAGAGCTGAACCATCATAACCTCATGGCCGATCGGCGTTGCATGATGTTAGCTTTTTGGCGCAAGGCAGAAATCACGATAGGATCACTAAAGCAATCTTCTTCATCGGAGTCTTCTTTACTAAGGGCTAGTCGCCTTACGTGCGGCCTAGCATTCTGATGATGCGCGCCGAGTATGGTCTCGCTCAATCACAATGCTGTGACACGCAGCAAACAACGGAGCGCGACCTTGATTTAGATCAACGCACCGCGCGCCCGCTGAAGTTTATCTGAGGGAGTGCACTGAATCGCTCCGAGAGGACTAAACGTCATGCCAAAATATCTTTGCGAAGGGCGCTACACTTCGGATGGCGTCAAGGGCCTTGCACACGAAGGCGGTTCGCGTCGCCGAGCCGACATCGCAAAGACAGTTGAAAGTGCTGGAGGAAAATTGGAAGCGGTCTACTTCGCGTTCGGCGATGCTGACTTTTTCATAATTTTCGACGCTCCGGACAACGCTTCTGCTGCCGCCCTCTCAGTGGCCGCAAACCAAAGCGGCTTTGTAACGAGTAAAATAATCGTCCTCATCAGCCCAGATGAGATGGACCGAGCAATTAAAAAGGCTACAACTGTAGAGTATTTGCCGCCGGGACATTGACGTGCATTGCGGCGTCGGCGATGAGCACGCTGCTTGTTGCCGCCCATGGGGTTGAGACGGCTCAATGTCTGCTTATGGCACAAAGCGGACAGTCGCTCTCCCTAATGTCCGCTTTTGGGGGTAAAGCGGACATCACGAGGGGTGCAGAGTGTCATTTATTGACCCATTCCTGATTTCATCGAACAGGAGTATTCTTTCTCGGTAACATTCTTCGCTTGGCCTCATGCGATGGAGGTCATCGTGTTCGAGACAGAATGGTTTGTTGCTGACTGCCGCGCAGCTTTTGCCAAAGATCCAACCCACAAAGCAGTGCGTGAAGTACTAGCCTGCGCTGTATCCGATCCAACGGCGGTTCTCAAAGGATTGGGCGAGCCTCAGCGTGCTGAAATCAAAAAAATCTTTCACTCGGATGCGCTCACCATCCTTAACGTGGTTTGGGCACCGGGAATGATGGTTATGCCACATAATCATCGAATGTGGGCTGTGATCGGGATTTACACCGGCCGGGAAGACAATGTGTTCTGGCGACGTCTGAAAGGAGTGCCAAACAAAATCGAAGCTGTCGGCGCCAAGGCGCTTTGCGAAACGGATGCCGAGCCGCTTGGCACAGACATCATTCATTCGGTTATTAATCCGATCAACAAACTTACTGGCGCCATTCACATCTATGGTGGCGTTTTTTTGCCGCCGAACGCAGCGAGTGGGACTCCATGACGCTACTTGAACATCGGTCAGACGGCGAACGGGTGAGGCGCGTGTTCGAAGAAGCCAATGCGCGTTACGAAGCAAGCAAACACATTGGTGCAAGCTGACGTTTGACCGCCTCGCCGAACCTCTGGCGCTCAAGCCCACGGATGTCCGCTTTTGGGGGTGAAACGGACGTCGGCCGGACTAGGTGAAATTGGCGGTCCTAACTTGCCGTGATGCACAACGCGGCCCTCCGCATGGTATGGTTCGATCCCGCTTGATTGCTAGACCGGCGCGACGGCGGGCGGTTTACTAATGATAACGCGACACTCCAAGACGATGAGATCCAGGGGTCCCCCTAAGGAGCCGACGACTGCGTACTCTCGCGGCTCCTCGGCAAAGGACCTGCACGAACAACTTGACAAGCGGACTTGTGAGCTAACCGAGTCGCGCAAGGAGCTTGCCCGATCGCTGGAACAGCAGATGGCGATGGCGCAGGTACTCGGCATCATCAGCAGTTCACCAAGTGACCTAAGGCCGGTGTTCGACGCTATCCTCGCCAACGCAACACGCCTGTGCGAAGGCAACTTTGCATTGCTCTGTCGATATGATCAGGGCGTTCTCGTGGGAGAGGCAACCTGTAATGGGACGCCAGGATTTACCGCGAGGTTCATGGGTTGCAAAATGCAGCCGGGAAGGGAGGGGCCGACAAGGTTGGCGGCTCTGGAACGCCGGACCGTGCACGTTGCGGATATGACTGTCGAGCCGGGCTTTTCGCCCATAGTCCTCCAGCACGATCAGGCACGCACTGTGCTGGCCGTCCCCCTTTTGCGGGACACGAATCTGGCCGGGGTTATCACCATTTGGCGTCGGGAGGTGCGGCCGTTTACGGACAAGCAAATCGCGCTAGTGCAGACGTTTGCTGCTCAGGCCGTTATCGCCATCGAGAACACGCGGTTGCTAAATGAATTGCGCGAATCTCTACAGCAACAGACCGCCACTGCCGAAGTGCTCAAGGTCATCTCAAGCGTTCCCGGCGGATTGGAGCCCGTCTTCGACACAATGCTCGCAAAGGCGACTGAACTTTGCGAAGCAAGCTATGGCGCGCTGTGGCTCCGGGCCGGCGACGGCTATCGCTTCGCGGCGCTCCACGGCGATTTGCCGCCGGCCTATGCCGAGTATTTGCGGGCTGGAACGTTGATCCGGGTCAGGCCAGACGTGCCGCTGGCACGCGTCGCAGCAACGCGACAGCCAGTCCAAGTGGCCGACATGCGCGAAGATCAATCATACCTCAAAGGTGATCCGCTTCCGATTGCCGGTGTTGAGGTCGCTGGTATTCGTACATTAGTCGTCGTACCCATGCTGAGGGAGAACGATCTGGTCGGGGCCATTGCTATCTACCGCAAGGAAGTGCGCCCGTTCAACGATAAGCAAATTGAGTTGCTCACCAACTTCGCCGCTCAGGCGGTGATCGCCATTGAGAACACGCGGCTGCTGAATGAGTTGCGGCAGTCACTACAGCAACAGACCGCAACCGCCGACGTACTTAAGGTCATCAGCCGCTCTACCTTCGATCTCCAGGCGATATTCGATACGCTGGTCAAGTCAGCGACGCGACTATGTGAGGCGTACGATTCCATTATTCTCTTGCGTCAAGGCGAAAGGCTCTTCCTCAGAGCGCATCATGGTTCAATCCCGTTCGATATTGCTGAATGGCCGATTGGGCCCAGTTGGGTCACTGGACGCGCTGTGCTCACTCGTGAGCCGGTCCACGTCCATGACCTCCTGGCGTCGGCCGATGAGTTTCCGGACGGTGCTGAGATGGCCCTGCGCCTGGGTCACCGTACGACTCTGGCCGTCCCACTTATGAGAGAGAACCAGGCTATCGGTGCCATCCTAATCCGTCGTACTGAGGTCAGGCCTTTCAGCGACAAGCAGATCGAACTGGTAAAAACTTTCGCTGACCAGGCGGTAATTGCGATCGAGAACGCGCGGTTGCTCAGCGAATTGCGCGAGTCGTTGGAGCAACAGACGGCTACGGCCGATGTGCTGCGCGTCATCAGCTCTTCGCCAGGTGAATTGGAGCAGGTGTTTCAAGTCATGTTGGAGAACGCGGTGCGTATCTGCGAAGCAAGCTTCGGCAATTTGTTACTCTACGAAAACGATGCGTTTCGGCACGTCGCCTTGCACAATGCACCGGAGGCTTGGGCCGCCGAACAACAACGCGATCCGGTTGCCCCGCGTGGCTCCGCACGTTTCCTTTACCGCGTGGCTGATGTGAAGCAGATTGCGCATATTGCCGACATTGCGGCGGAAAATCCTGATGAGCCGATCGCAAGGGTCGCTGGCGCTCGATCTCTCCTAATCGTACCGATGCTTAAAGAGCGCGCGCTGATCGGCGTTATAGCAATCTATCGGCAGGAAGTTCGCCCATTCACTGATAAGCAAATCGAATTGCTAAAAAACTTCGCTGCCCAAGCCGTCATCGCCATCGAGAACACGCGGCTGCTGAATGAGTTGCGGCAGTCGCTGGAGCAGCAGACGGCAACGTCGGAAGTGTTGGGCGTTATCAGCTCGTCGCCGGGCGAACTTGAGCCCGTCTTCAAGGCCATGCTGGAGAACGCAACTCAAATCTGCGAAGCCACGTTCGGCATGTTCTGGTTCGCCACGGGCGAGGGGTTCCGTCCTGTTGCATTGCATGGCGTCCCACCGGCCCTTGCCGAATACCGGCAGCGCGAGAAAGTCTTCCGGTTTGATACGGACACCCCAATTGGCCGCCTCACTGAATCGCGGCGACCCGTTCACGTCGCAGACATCAGGGCTGAACCTGGATACAAAAAGGGCTTTCGGCCGCTGGTCGAACTCGCTGACATCGGCGGAGCCCGCACCCTTCTTGTGGTGCCATTGCTCAAAGAGGATACGCTAGTCGGAGCGATCGCCATTTACCGCCAGGAGGTGCGTCCGTTTACCGACAAACAGATCGCGTTGGTGCAGAATTTCGCCGCCCAGGCCGTGATTGCCATTGAGAACACGCGGCTGCTCAATGAATTGCGACAATCATTGCAACAGCAGACGGCCACCGCCGACGTCCTCAAACTGATCAGTCGCTCGACCTTCGATCTCCAGACCGTGCTCAACACACTGGTCGAATCCGCAACGCGACTGTGCCACGCGGACCGCTCCGCCATAAGGTTGGCCAAGACGGATGGCCTCCACCATAACGTCGCCAGCTACGGGTTTTCACCGGAACACAAGGCGCGCATGGAGCACGAGCCGCTCAAGGCGGACGAAGACTCGCTCGTCGGACGGGTTGTGCTCAGACGCAAATCCGTACACCTCGTTGACTCGCAAGCCGATCCGCATCGCGAACTGGCGAATAGATCACGATCTGGAAACACCCGTACTCTGCTCGGCGTACCCCTTCAGCGCGAAGGAACGCCGATTGGTGTCTTGGTGCTCCAGCGCACCATTGTGCAGGCGTTCACTGATAACGAAATCGCGCTCGCTGAAACGTTTGCTAACCAGGCCGTGATTGCGATTGAGAACGTGCGCTTATTTGAGGCCGAGCAGCAGCGCAGCCGCGAGCTCACCGAATTGCTTCAGCAGCAGACCGCCACCGCCGACGTGCTCAAGGTGATCAGCCGTTCGACCTTTGATCTTAAATCGGTTCTTAACACGCTGGTTGAATCAGTTGCTCGGCTCTGCGAGGCGGACATGGCAGCGATCCGCCGTCCAAAAGGCTCAGCCTTTCTTCACGTCGCCAGTCATGGCTCCCCGACCGAGTACGATGAATACATGCAAAGTCATCCCATTGAGCCAGGCCGAGGGACCACCGCTGGGCGCGTCTTGCTGGAAGGCAAAGCTGTTCACATCCCTGACGTCCAGGCCGATTCGGAATACACCATGGGTGACATTTCAAGGAGGACCGGTTACCACACGATACTCGGGCTGCCGTTGCTTCGCGAAGGAAAACCAATCGGTGTTGTAATATTGGGACGCACGACGGTACGGCCGTTCACTGAGAAACAGATCGAGCTGGCCACCACCTTCGCCGACCAAGCCGTCATTGCAATCGAAAACGTACGCTTGTTCGATGAAATCCAGGATAAAAGCCGGCAGCTCGAAGAGGCGAGTCAGCACAAGTCGCAATTCCTTGCCAATATGAGCCACGAACTGCGCACGCCGCTGAATGCCATCTTGGGCTATACCGAACTGATGGCGGACGGTGCTTACGGTGAGCCATCCGAGAAGATGCTTGGCATACTCAAACGCCTTGAGGCCAACGGCAAGCACCTGCTCGGACTCATCAATGACGTGCTTGATCTCTCCAAGATCGAAGCGGGCCAACTTGTCCTCGAACTTTCCGATTACTGCGTTCAGGACATTGCCCAAACGGTTCGCAGCACGCTGGAGCCACTCGCGGCCGACAAGAAGCTCGCGTTCAAGCTTGACCTTTCTCCCGGACTGCCGCCAGGGCATGGCGACGGACGGCGCCTGACGCAGGTCCTGATCAATCTCGTCGGCAATGCAATCAAGTTCACCGACGCAGGCGAAGTCGCCATCAAGGCCGAAGCGAACAACGGCTCATTCCACGTATCGGTCCGTGACACTGGTCCCGGCATTTCCACCGTCGATCAGGCGAAGCTGTTTCAGGAGTTCCAGCAGGCCGACAATGCCATCACGCGCAAGAAGGGCGGCACAGGCTTGGGGCTGGCCATATCGAAGCGCATCATTGAGATGCATGGGGGCAAAATCTGGGTCGAGTCCCAACTTGGCCAAGGCTCCACATTTGCGTTCACGTTGCCGGTGTACGTTGAGCGGCAGGTGGAGGCGACATGAGCAAGCGCATTCTAGTGGTCGAGGATCAGGTGGATACCCGTCAGATCATTCGCGATATGCTGGCCCCTACCGACTACGAAGTCACCGAAGCTGAGAATGGCGAGCAGGCGCTCGCCGCCATATCGAAGCGGCAGCCCGATCTCATCCTTATGGATATCCAACCGCCAATCATGGACGGCTATACAGCCGTAAGCTGAATTAAGGCCGATCCTGCGTTACGATCGATCCCGATCATTGCGGTCACCTCTTATGCGCTCAATGGCGAAGAGAAGAAGGCGCGCGCGGCGGGGTGCGATGATTATGTGCCGAAACCATTTAGCCCACGCCAACTGTTGGCGAAGATTCGCCAATACCTGCAATAGTGGTTCGCAGTGCGGACTGGATGAATGTCCTCGGATGGGCTGGTCATACAAGAATGCTGGTTTAGATAGGGTGGCGCGGCGCAGCTTGCCGCCTGCTCCTCAATCGTGCAACCGCGTCAATCGCACAGGAGGACTCGCGTGCCCGACCCCGAACAAATCAACGCTGATCAGCTTGCTTTCTGGAACGGGCCGGGCAGCCATACATGGGTGGCGCGACAGGAGCACACCGACATCACCTTGGCGCCGGTGACGGAAGCGTTGCTCGCCTTCGCCACACCACGCACCGGCGAACGGGTGCTGGATATCGGCTGCGGTTGCGGCGCGACCACGTTGGAGTTTGCGCGTGCCGTGGGCCCTGCCGGCCGCGTGGCGGCGCTAGACATCTCCGGGCCGATGCTGGCTGAGGGACGGGCGCGCGCCAAGACTGCCGGCATTACCAATGTCGCTTGGCAGCAGGTCGATCCAGCCACGGCGGCCCTGGGCCCATACGATTTGCTGACGTCGGCCTTCGGCGTGATGTCCTTCGGCGACCCGGTGGGAGCCTTTGCCAACATGCGTGGCGCCGCCAGAGCTGGCGCGCGGATGGCGTTCGTGTGCTGGCGAGCGCTAACCGAAAACCCGTGGATGGAGGTGCCGATGAACGCGGTCTCCCGCCATCTGCCGCCGCGGCCGAAACCAGTCCCGAACGCCCCCGGAATGTTCGCCTTCGCCGATCCTGAGCGCGTTTCCGATGTTCTCATCGCGGGCGGCTGGGCGGCACCGCGGCTCGAGAAGCTTGACCTGGATCTAGATATCGCCGCCGGCCGCGGGCTGGAGGAGGCCGTTGGTCAGTCGACTAAAATCGGTGCCGTTAACAGTTGGTTGCGCAACGAGCCGGCGGACGTCATCTCGGCCGCCACCGCGTCCGTCCGCGAGGCGCTGGCGGCGCATCTGAGCGGCGCGAGAGTGCGCCTTCCCGGTGCGATGTGGCTGGTCAGCAGCGCGCCTGCCTGAGTGCGCGCCGTCCCTAACCGCCTTCGTTACAGTGCATGAGTCCGCAATTGCCACACAAAGCGGACATCCGGACGCGCTCAGTCAATGTCCGCTTTTGGGGGTGAAGCGGACACTGCGCGGACTGGACTAAATGTCCGCTTATGACCCAAAGCGGACATTCGGACCTAAAGATTGTTGCTGCGCAAAATAATGGTTGGACCCCATTTCGCCTGTCGTAAATCCCTGCTGTAATTGCGTCAATTCCAAAGCATAGTCCGCAGAGGCTCTGAGCCTTGGGGGCGGCAATGCGACGGCGCGATTTCATCAAAGGAATTGTTGGCTCAGCGACCGCATGGCCGCTCGCGGCGCTTGCGCAGCAGACCGAGCCCCTGCGGCGCATCGGCGTGCTGATGAATCTCGGAGCGGACGATGCAGAAGCGCCGGCAATCGTCGGAGCATTCTCTCAGGGTTTGGCAGAATCGGGCTGGATCGTCAGCCGCAATGCGCTGATCGATTATCGATGGTATCAAGGCAAGGCTGAAACCGCTCGCGCCTACGCGGCGGAATTGCTCGCGCTGACGCCAGACATCATCCTCGTCGCTGGCAGCCAAGGGGCGATTGCAGTCAAACAACTCACGCGCACGGTGCCGATCGTGTTCGTGTATGCGGCTGATCCGGTCGGTTCTGGCATCGTTGATAGTCTAGCCCGGCCGGGGGGCAACATAACTGGCTTCATGCTCTTCGATTACAGTTTCGGCGGGAAATGGCTGGATCTTCTCAAGCAGATCGCGCCGCACCTGACCCGGGTGGCTGTGTTTCGCGACGATACCAACCCCGCCGGGATCGGCACGTTCGCTGTTGTTCAAGCAATGGCGACCGCAGCTGGACTGCAAGTGACGCCGGTCAGCGTTCGCAACAGCGACGAAATTGCCGGCGCCGTAGAGGCTTTCGCCGATAGCCCCAATGGCGGTGCGATTGTGCCGGGCAACGCGTTAAATACGGTTCATCGTGATCTGATCCTAAAACTCATCGCCCGCTATAAGCTGCCGGCCATCTATGTCGACCGCTTCATCGTCGCGAATGGCGGCCTGATGTCCTACGGACCGGATCAAGCTGACATGTACCGGCGCGCGGCCGGCTATGTCGATCGCATCCTCAAAGGCGAGAAACCGGGCGATCTCCCTGCGCAGGCGCCCACCAAGTATGAACTGGTCATCAACCTCAAAGCCGCGAAGGCACTTGGGCTCACCGTGCCGCAGTCGCTACTTGCCGGCGCCGATGAGGTGATCGAATGAAACGGCGCGAGTTCGTCACGCTCATCGGCGGGGCAGCAGCGTGGCCACTCTCTTTAGGGGCCGCCGCATTGGCTCAGTCGCCGCAGCAGGCGCGTCGGGTGGGCGTGCTGCTTCCTTACGGCGAAAATGATCCAGAAGCAAAGAATCGCCTTAAACAATTTCGCCTGGGTATGCGCGATTTAGATTGGATCGAAGGGCGCAATGTCCTGATCGATTTTCGGTTTGCAGGGGACAATTTAGAGACGATCAAGAGAAGTGTGGCGGAGCTGATCCAAGCGGCGCCTGAAGTCATCGTCGTATATTCCACTCCCGGCCTTGCGGCAGTGCGCCCGGCGACCAGCACAATACCAATTGTGTTCGTGATTGTGGCCGATCCGGTCGGCCAGGGTTTCGTTCCAAGCCTTTCCCACCCCGGAGGCAATATCACGGGGTTCTCGACTTTCGAGCCGGAAATCGTCGGGAAATGGGTCAACCTGCTCGGCGACGTTAAGCCCGGCTTGTCGCGAGCCGTATTGATGTTCAATCCCGATACAGCACCGTTTTTTGACTCCTATTATCGTTCATTGAAAACAGCGCCACGGCCATCAGTCGAAGTCGAAGTAGCGCATGTACGCACTGCTGCCGAAATCGAATCGACGATCGCAAAGTTAGGAAACGAGCAAGGCAGCGGGTTAATAGTGGGAGGCGACATTTTCCTCGTTAACATGCGCGAGCCGATCATTAAGTTGGCAAATGAGCGCGGAGTGCCGACCATTTCCTATTATCGGCAATTCGTCGTCGACGGAGGTCTGGTGGCCTATGGGCCCGATACTGGCGACATCAGCCGGCGCGCAAGTGCGTACGTGGATCGCATTCTCAGGGGTGAACAGCCGGGAAATTTGCCAGTGCAATCGCCCATCAGATACGAACTCATTGTCAATCTGAAGACAGCCAAGGCGCTCGGCCTGTCGCCTCGAGAGTCGTTTTTGGAGCTTTGCGACGAGGTGATAGAGTGAGGCGGCGCGAATTCATCGTAGCATTGCTTGGCGCGGCCGCTGCAGCGCCGCTCGCGGCGCGCGCTCAAGGGCCACCCGGGAAAATTCAGCGCATCGGCATTATCGACGATTCACCGAGTTGGGACCCGTTCCGTCAGCAGTTGCGCGAACTGAATTATGTCGAAGGCCAAAATGTAGTCTATGTGTACCTGCGCACCGATGGCAGTTCAGATCAATTGGATGCTGCCGCCACGGCACTTGCGCAGCTTCCTGTGAACGTAATCGCGGCATTCGGCACCCCGCGGGCCAAAGCTGCACAGCGTGCTACGAAGACGATACCCATCGTTGCGATATCAATTGGCGATCCGATCGGGTCCGGATTGGTGACGAGCCTCGCGCATCCCGCTGGCAACATTACCGGCAATACCATTCTCGGCCCGGACATTGTTAGTAAAAAACTGCAGATTCTGAGGGATGCGATTCCAACGGCGGAGCGTATTGCTTACATTTGGAACCCCGAGAATTCGGCCAATGCCGAGGTTTTGGAGGATTTGCGCAAGGCGGCGCCGTTATTTCATATGACGCTGATTTCCCTGGCGGCGCGGACGACGGTAGATTTCGACCGGGTCTTTGCCCAGATGTCCTCTGATCGTCCTGATGCAGTGCTGCTGACAACCGACCCGGCGCATCAGGCGCACATGCCGGAGGTCATCGACTTTCTGTTGAAGAACCGCATTCCGGGCTTGTTTCAGGCCCGGGAGCATGTCGTGGCCGGCGGGCTAATGTCCTACGGCGTGAGCCTTTCTGATTTATTTCGTATGGGCGCGCTGTATGCGGATAAGATTCTCCGTGGCGTGAAGGCTGGCGATCTACCCGTCGCACAGCCGGTGACATTCGAATTCGATATCAACCTCAAAACTGCGAAAGCCATCGGCCTTGAGATTCCTCCCACGGTCATCGCGCGCGCCGATGAGGTCATCGAATAAGGCGAGGCGGCACGATCCGGAATGCTAAGTTAGACTCATGAAAGCGGACGTCGACCAAAACAGCGGTGGTGTCGCCGAGACTCGTTCGGCGGTGGGCGCATCGATCATGCGCAGCCGGTTGTTTATCAAATACACCGTTTTGTTCGTCGCGGTAGTCGTGTTGGCGCTGGTCGCCAACGGCGCTTTCGAGGTTTGGTTCTCCTATCAGGAGCACAAGGCGTCGCTCATCAACGTCCAGGAACAGCAGGCGGCCGCCGCCGCCGATAAGATCGAAGAGTTCATCACCCAGATCGAAAGCCAGGTGGGCTGGACCACGCAGCTGCCGTGGACCGACGGCACACTTGATCAGCGCCGGTTCGACGCATTGCGGCTTTTGCGTCAGGTGCCGGCCATCACCGAGCTCGCGCAAATCGATGCGACGGGCCGCGAACAACTCAAAGTGTCGCGGCTGACCATGGACGTGGTCGGCAGCGGCATCGACTACTCGAATAAGCCGGAATTCACCCAGGCCGTGGCCCACAAAGTCTATTACGGTCAGGTTTATTTCCGGCGCGAGTCCGAGCCCTATATGACGCTCTCGCTCGCGGGCACGCGGCGCGATACCGGGGTCAGCGTCGCGCAAGTCAATCTCAAGCTCATCTGGGACGTCGTCTCTAAGATCAAAGTCGGCGAGCATGGCCGCGCCTACGTCGTCGACGCCGACGGCCGGCTTATCGCGCATCCCGACATCAGCTTGGTGTTGCGCAACACCGATATGTCTCGTCTTGCCCAGGTTCGCAGCGCTCGGAAAGGCTCTTCGGCCGAAGATGTGCGGGAGGCGACGGATATCGGCGGTCACGACGTGCTGACGGCCTATGCGCCAGTCAATCCACTCGGTTGGTTCGTTTTTGCCGAGACCCCGATCGAAGAGGCTTACGCTCCGCTTTACAAGTCGATTGCGCGCACCGGCTACGTCCTACTTGGCGCGTTGGCGCTCGCCTTCGTCGCCGGCATGTTCCTCGCCGGGCGAATGGTGGTGCCCATCCAGGCGCTGCGCGCGGGCGCCGCGCGTATCGGCAGCGGCGATCTCGGTCAGCGCATCGCGATAAAATCCGGCGATGAAGTCGAAGCGCTCGCCAACCAATTCAACGATATGGCCGGCAAGCTGCAAGAGTCCTACGCCGACCTGGAAAAAAAGGTCGAACAGCGCACCCACGAATTAAGTGAACGCACGCACGAGCTCTCGGCATCGCTGCAGCAGCAGACCGCAACCGCAGATGTTCTCAAAGTCATCAGCCGCTCGACCTTCGATTTACAGTCCGTGCTCAATACTTTGGTCGAGTCGGCCGCGCGGCTGTGCGAAGCCGACATGGTGAACATTCGTCGACCCAAGGGCATGGGCTTTCTTTACGTCGCAAGTCACGGCGTGCCGGACGAGTTCGGCGACTATATGAAAGATCATCCTATCGAGGCGAATCGCGGGACCGTTGCCGGGCGCGTTTTGCTGGAGGGTAAGCCCATCCACGTCGCCGACATTCAAGGCGACCCCGAATACATGATGACCGATGTCATACAGCGGACCGGCTTTCACACGGTTGTTGGTGTGCCGCTCCTCCGCGAAGGCAACCCGATCGGCGTCATCATTCTGGGCCGGTCTGCTGTGCGGCCATTCACCGAAAAGCAGATCGAGCTGGTCACGACCTTTGCCGACCAAGCCGTGATCGCCATCGAAAACGTCCGGTTGTTCGAAGAAATCCAGGAAAAGAGCCGACAGATCGCGGAAGCAAGCAAACACAAATCCCAATTCCTAGCCAATATGAGCCACGAATTGCGCACGCCGCTTAACGCCATCCTCGGTTATACCGAGCTCGTCCTCGACGGAATTTACGGCGAAGCGCCGGAGAAGATGCGCAACGTGCTCGAGCGCATCCAGACCAACGGCAAGCACCTCCTCGGCCTCATCAACGACGTGCTCGATCTTTCAAAGATCGAGGCCGGTCAGCTTGTGCTGTCGCTCAACGATTATTCGGTCAAGGACATGATGCAGGGTGTCTATATCGCGGTCGAGCCGCTGGCCGGCAATAAGAAGCTCAACTTCAAGCTGGAAATACCATCAGATTTACCGGCCGCCCGTGGCGATGAACGGCGTCTGTCACAGGTCTTGCTCAATCTCGTCGGCAACGCGATCAAGTTTACCGATACCGGCGAAGTCGCCATGAAGGCTGCCGCCGTCAACGGCAGTTATACCGTTGCGGTGACTGATACCGGCCCCGGAATTGCTGACGCCGATCAGGCCAAGATCTTCGAGGAATTCCAGCAGTCGGAAAGCACGCACACCAAAGCTAAGGGCGGCACTGGTCTTGGTCTTTCCATAGCAAAACGAATCATCGAAATGCATGGCGGTCGATTGTGGGTCGAATCCAAGCTCGGGAGCGGCTCGACGTTTTTCTTCACCGTTCCGCTCCACGTTGAACAACAGGCAGGCAAGGCATGAGCAAGCGCATACTTGTTGTCGAGGACCAGGCGGACAATCGCCAGATTATTCGCGATATGCTTTCTTCTAGCGACTACGAAATCACTGAGGCGGGGGATGGCGAACAGGCCCTTGCCTGTATCGCAAAGCAGCGACCCGATTTGATTCTGATGGATATCCAACTGCCGATTATGGACGGTTATACCGCGACGACCCGGATCAAGGCCGATCCGGCGCTGCGATCGATACCGATCATTGCAGTCACCTCGTATGCGCTTAGCGGGGAGGAAGAGAAAGCACGGGCCGCAGGCTGCGATGACTACGTGCCGAAACCTTTTAGCCCGCGCCAACTGCTCGCGAAAATTCAGTATTACCTCCAATAACAGCTGAGGTCGAATGCCGCACCGCATGAGTCCGCTAATGGCACAAAGCGGACGTCACGGCGGCGCTCAGCGATGTCCCCTTTTGGGGGTAAAGCGGACATCGGCTGAACTGTGCGAAATGTCCGCTAATGACCCAAAGCGGACATGGCAGCGGCCCGCTTGGATGTCGAAAGGCACAATTCTCGATCCGAAAAATGTGATATTTCTTTTCATACCCGATGTAGTCCTCGGCGCGGGCGAAGCCATGAGGCGACGGGAGTTCATCGTATTTGTCGGCAGTACGGCCGCCGCGTGGCCGCTCGCGGCGCGCGCGCAGCAGCCGGCCATGCCGGTGATTGGGTTCATCAGCAGTAGGTCGCCCGACGAGTCCGCATCGGCTGTGGTTGCATTCCGTCAAGGTTTGGCCGAGGCGGGCTACGTCGAGGGCCAAAATGTGGAGATCTCATTCCGCTGGGCGGAGGGTGACTACGACCGACTGCCCATGATGGCGGCCGACTTGGCTCGTCGTCAGGTGACTGCGATTCTCGCAACCGGCGGCAACCCTCCGGTGTTGGCTGTCAAAGCGGCAACCGCCACGATTCCGATCGTCTTCATCATAGGAAGTGATCCCGTCGAGGTGGGATTTGTCGCCAGCCTCAACCGCCCTGGGGGCAATGTCACTGGCGTAAGCCTGTTCACGTCCCTGCTCGTGGCAAAGCGACTGGAGCTATTGCGCGAACTCGTACCCGCAGGCACCATAATCGGCTTTCTCGTGAACCCCGACAACTCGAACGCGCGGCCAGATACAGCCGTCATGCAGGCTGCGGCCGCCCGCCTCGGGCAAAAGCTGATTGTCCTGAGCGCTCGTACAGAACAAGACATAGACCTGGCCTTCGCAAGTCTGGGTCAACAGCAAGCCACAGCGCTTGTTGTCAATACCGATGCATTTTTCTTAACCCGGCGCAATCAACTTGCTTCACTGGAGGCGCGCTATGCGATTCCCACGATCCACGATTTGCGGGAGTACACCGCAGCCGGTGGTCTGATAAGCTATGGAACGAACCTTCCGAACGCCTATCGCCAAGCCGGCATTTACGTCGGCCGGATTCTCAAGGGCGACAAGCCGTCCGATTTGCCGGTGCAAGAGCCGACCAAGTTCGACTTGGTGATCAATCTCAAGACAGCGAAAGCCCTTGGAATTACCATCCCACCCTCGTTACTTGTGCGCGCCGACGAGGTGATCGAATAACAATCTCTGCCGCAGTGCAGAATGTCCGCTTTTGGCACTTAGCGGACATAGCCGGCGCGCTCAGCGATGTCCGCTTTCGGGGGTAAAGCGGACATGCCATTGGTGTGACCAAGGGCACAATTTCTCGATCCAAAATGTGATAGCGCGGTGATACTCGATCTAGTCTTTGGCGCGCGCAAAACCATGAGGCGACGGGAATTCGTTAAACTACTTCCTGGGATCGTTGCCGCGTGGCCGCTCGTCGCGCGGGCGCAGCAAGGTAGGCCGCGACTCATCGGGGTACTCGGTGCGGACGCGACGGTCTGGAGTCCGTGGACAGCCGCTTTCGTCACCCGCCTGCGAGAACTCGGTTGGATCACGGGAGATACTATCGATGTCGAGTATCGCTGGGTCGGGGGAGGCTCCGAGCGTGTGGGCGATTTCACGGCTGAATTCCTGCGACGAAACGTCGACGTGATCGTCACGTATCTAAGCGCGGCCGCTGTGGTACGGCAGGCGACAACAACCATTCCTATCGTCTTAGCTGTGGCGTCCGATCCTGGTGCTGGGTTGGTTGCAAGTTTGGCACGGCCAGGCGGCAACGTTACTGGAATTTCAATCCAGCAGTCTGAGCTTATTAGCAAGCGACTTGAGCTGTTGGGCGAGGTTATCCCGCAACTCCGCCGACTGGTAATCATGGCCAACGCTGGTTACGCCATGACCGTGCTGGAGGCGAAAAAAGCAAAAGCCATGGCTCAGGCGCTCGGCCTCGAAGCGGCGGGAATAGAAATTTGGCAATCCGAGGACATTGCAGCTGGCTTTGAGGCGATCAGGGGCAAAGCGGACGCGCTTTACGTTGTTTCAGATCCGCTCATAGCTGCCAATCGCACGCTGATTACCACGTTGGCGCTGAGTGCGCGGTTGCCGACAATGCTAAGCTATGGTGATTACGTCGCGGCCGGTGGTCTCATGTCTTATGGACCGAACTACGCCAACCTATTCCGGCAGGCTGCTGACATGGTCGACAAAATCCTGCGTGGGACGAAGCCCGGTGATATTCCGGTTGAGCAGCCGAGCAAGTTCGAGCTGGTCATCAACCTCGAAATAGCAAAGGCGCTCGGCATCACGGTGCCGGCGTCATTACTCGCCACCGCCGTTACGGTGTGATCCAATAACCTGCCGCGTGCTGAGCTGCGTGCGTCCGCTCACGGGCAGCGGAACGATACAAACTAGCCCGTCTTTGCGGCTCTTTGGGTGTCCCACCACCAGATAGTCGGAAAAGCTGCCCTGCCGTATCTCGGCATCTGATCGGGACGGCCGAAGCGATCCCATCGCGCGGTGCGAATTTTGCCATAGTACCACTGTGGAACGACGTAGTGGTTCCACAAGAGGACGCGATCAAGCGCCCTGGTGGCCGCCTCGAGATCGGCGCGGTTGCTGGCGAAGACAATCTGATCGATCATGGCGTCAACTGCCGGATTTTTGATTCCGATCAGGTTGTTTGAGCCGGTCTCTTCGGCAGCCTGTGATCCCCAATTGCCGCGCAGTTCATTGCCAGGTGTCAGTGTTTCCGGCCACGCAGCCATGATGATGTCGAAGTCCCAGCTGCGCAGCCGGTTCTCGTACTGCGCAACGTCGACTATCCGCACTGTCGTCGCGATGCCAAGGCGATCCAGCGACGGCTTGTAGAACAGGAAAACGCGCTCATAGGCCGGATCTTCGGCGAGAAATTCGATGGCATAGGGCTCGCCGGTCTTGGTGTTCACCAATTGCTGATTGCGCACCTCATAACCAGCCTGTTTGAGGAGCCGCATAGCCTCGCGCAGGTTGTTGCGCACCGCGTCGGGATTTCCGTTGACCGGGTTCGTATAGGGTTTCGTGAAAGCTTCAGAAGGAATCTTGTCGCGCACGGCTTCGAGCAATTCAAGTTCTTTTCCCGCTGGCACGCCAGTAGCCGCGAGATCGGTGCCCGCAAAATAGCTGGCGATGCGCTTGTACTGGTCGAAGAAAATCTGCCTGTTCATTTCCTCAAAGTTAAATGCATAATTAAAGGCTAGTCGCACGAGAGGATCCTGGAATTTCTCACGCCTGATGTTGAAAGCGAAGGCCTGCATGATGCCGACATTGCGAATGGGAAACTCTTCGAGCAGGACCCGTTTGTCGCTGACTGCAGGGAAATCGTAGGCGGTGGCCCAATTCTTGGCGATACTCTCAGTGCGCCACTCGACGACATCCGCTTTGAAAGCTTCGAGTGCGATACTCGTATCGCGGAAATATTCGTAGTGCAGTTCGTCAAAATTATTGAGGCCGATATTGACGTTAAGGTCGTTGCTCCAGTGATCTTTCACGCGCTCGTAGACGATATGGCGTCCAGCCGAGAAATCTTTGATACGATAAGGCCCGCTGCCAAGCAGTGGCTCGAGGGTGGTTTCACCGATGTTGCGTTTCTTGCCGTCCTTGTCGGCGCCTTCCCACCAATTCTTGGGCAGAACGGTGAGCTCGCCAATGATCCGCGGCAATTCGCGATTGCCCGGAGCATCTGCGGTAAACGTAACCTCACGATCACCAGTCTTTTCTGCCTTTGTGACGTGTCGGTAGTAGGCGGAAAGCTGCGGGTTATATTTTTTGAATGCGTCGAACGAAAAAATCACGTCATCGGGCGTAACCGGCGTGCCGTCATGCCACTTTGCCTGCTCCCTTAGACGATAGGTGGCTGAGGAAAAGTCGGTTGGAAAACTGAGCGCTTCGGCAAGCAAACCATATCCGCTCGATATTTCATCAAGCGACGATACCAGAAGCGTCTCGTAGACAAGATCAATGCCAGCGGCGAGAGAGCCCTTAACGCCGGCAACCACCGCGTTGAAGTTATCGAAGGTGCCAGATTCGGCCTCCCCTGCTGCACCACCCTTCGGGGCATCGGCGTTGACGTAGTCGAAATGCCTGAACCCGGCCGAATATTTCAGATTTCCGAACAGCGATACACCGTGTTGCCAGTTCTTATCATCCGCCAATGCAGCGCCGATCCAAAGAGACCCGCACGGCCGCGGCGCGACAGCGAGCAGAAAAGAAGCGAGCAGCGATCTACGATTCATCTGGCGTGCCCGTATCGCACCTTATAAACATTGACGATCAGCGCGCCGGCCGATGTGACCGGCGGCACACATCCGCGCTTTTCGATAACGGCAACTCGATCGCACCCCGGGGTCGAGGCAGCCGAATGAGTCCCTGGCTTAGGCCGGATTCTCAAGGGGGAGAAGCCGGTTGATCTTCCAGTTCAAGAGGTCACTAAGGTCTACCTCGTCATCAACCTTAAAGCGGCTAAAACACTCGGCCTTACCATGCCGGTTCCGGTGTTTGGCCGCGCCGACCAGGTGATCGAATAACGGCAAAAATTGCTGCACTGCAGCCGTCCGTTACGCGCAATTTAACCTCCCTCCCGAGATAGCGTCCGGCGATGTCCGCTGCCTGCTGACCACTCAGTGGCCCCCTGCCGGGCAAGGCACCAATGCTGGCCGCGGGCCTCGGTACGAGCACCGATCTCAACCGCGATACGCATGGCATCTGGCACATAGACGTATTCGCGTTGGACGCATTTGGTCTCCGGGCAGGCCGACGCAGTCGTAAATGACGACGCACGCAAAGTGCAAGGTTTGCTCAGGCCGCAGCAGATGACCTCCTACGACAGCGGTATTGGTCACACGGCACCAAGGCTCGCGGCGTCCAGGTGTCATCAGGAGGAGTGTGCATCCTCGTAATGAGGCCTAATCGCCATCTTTAGGGCCTTTTCGTCGATTGCATTGCCGTTTGTGTCCTCAATCCAAGCGTTGTAACCAATAGTTCGCAGGTATTGGGCCAGACCCAATGCGTGCTTTGTGTCGTCGGAACGTATCTTCGCTCGGCCGCTTGGACCCTCCGCCTTCACGATTATACTCACGGTCGCACCTCACGTTGCGTATTACTGACGATCCTGAGTTCTCTCCGTCGAATGGCGCTGCGTCAGCGTGGCCGCAACAGGCGACCCATGAAGACCACGTTGGCACGATTCCAGCGTGCCGTCGCAAGCGGACGAAAATCGTTCTTCTCATAAAAACGGACATTGCGCGCCCCCTCGTCGGTGACAACGTGGATGCCCGAACGTCCCGCGCTCTCGGCCTGCGCGGCAAACGCAACGATTAGAGCGGACCCAATACCGCGATTGCGATAGCGTTCGTCGAGATCGATGTGCAGATGGCACGGATAGCGATCGCACAATGGCGCAAATGACGCATAATAGCCGATATCGGCAAACCGCGGATTGTGCACCGGATTGACCAGACAACCCGCGAGATATCCGGCCACCGCACTGACTTCGGTAATGGCGACGAAGAAGCTCTCGATGTCATAGGCTATATAGTGCCCCAGCCAGCGCTCCTTGAACGGTTGGCGCTCGTCCGGCCGCAAGGTCTTTGCCGACGGACTGGTGGCGAAGAAAATCTCCTCGATCGACGACAGCCGGGATTGCCAATCCGGCTCATCGATCAAACGAATGACGCGCATGATGAAGGACCTTCCTCACATGGCTGGGCTTACTACAGTGGATCGCAGTCGCCGCGCCTGGAGATTCTGAACGGTTACACCCCAATGATTCGCCGCTTCCCGTCACCGTGGTGTGTTGAAGACATCGGCGGCTGTTTTGTCGTGAAGGCAAGTAACGGCGAGCCGCTGGTATTCATCTATTACGGGGAAGGTGTCGGCCGCCGATCCTTAGCGAGGTTGTTGACCCGCGATGCAGCACGACGGATCGCGGCAGGCATCGCTAAACTGCCGGATTTGGCGGAGTGGTTCTCAAAAGCGGCTCCTTAAGCCGATACTACGCGGCTGGCGCCGCGCGCGGCCGTGCATAGAGGCTTGCCAGCAGCACCGCAAGAATGCCGGTCAAAAATATGCCGTCAAAAGTGCCGGCGCCGCCGATCGAAGCGACCGGCGCGCCCAGGCCACGTACTTTATCGAGGTTGGTAAGATCGGCACCAATCAGCGTGCCGAGGCTGCCGCCGATATAGGCAAGCGGCGCGGCGTCCTCGCGTGACAGTAACATTGCGACGATGGCGGTCACTACGACGGGCACAAACACTGGCACTGCGATGCCAAGGCCGGAAACGGGATAGGCCATCCAATGAATAATCAAGGCGACGATGGCCGTCGCGATCAGACCTTTCACCCAGAGTTCGCGTTTGGCAAGCAGATAAATCGACATCAACGTCGGAATGACTGCGCCGCCGACGTTGACTGCAATCACCGTGCCGTCCCAATCGCTAACGACAGGCACCGCATACTGCACACCGAAGAAATCGACGACTTGATCCGACATGACATGCTCTGGCGGCAGCTCTGCGATCGGAATGTTGAAGAAGCTGCCGATCAGCGTGGCAAGGAGTAAGAAAATCGCGGCATTGGAGCCGATGCCCACGCTCTCATAGGCATAGCGCACCGATCTCAAGACGAGCACAATGAGCACGATGAAGAAAAAGCCGACCAAAATGGCGAAGAAGCCGGGCGCCAACGGTAGGTACTGCATTGCGCTCATTTGCATGGGTCCTGCTCCATATCTCGTCGCCTTGTCTGGGGTGCGAAGTACCCCAGCCTAAGTACAATTCCGTAATTGTTGAAGGCGAACCGTCTTTTAAAACTGACCGCGCCAAGCTGGGCGGCACCCCATCCCCCGACACCCCTGCCACCCGGCTTAGGAGCCTTAGTTGAGGCAACTTAAGGAGCCCCAAGCGCCCCTGCTTGGGGTTTCTTTTTTTGACGATAGTTGGCCATTGCAGAGGAACCGAGCTGCATGGGTTCGGGGGAGCATCGTGAGCGCTCAACTTATGTCCGCTTTTGGGGGTAAAGCGGACATTGATCGGACATAGCGTGCGATCAGGCTGGTTCAGTCCCCTTTAAGCGACCTTCACCTTCAGATGTGGGAACATAGCCTGCATCGACTCGGCGTCCATCTTGGTCTTGAACTTATGCCGATCTTTGAGCGCAATTGCCTTCTGTGCCGCCGGCCGTGCGCTGATCTCATCGACCAACCGTTTCAAGTTCGGGAACTTCTCCCAGGCGGCATCGCCGAGCACGGTCGGAATGAGCCGCGCCCAACCCCACACATTCATGTCGACGATAGTATAGCTGTCGCCGAGCATGTACTTCTGCTTGGCAAGCCGCGCATCGAGAATGCCTGTATGCCGCTGCGCTTCAAAAGCATAACGATTGGTGGCGTAAGAGATCTTCTCAGGCGCATACACGCGGAAATGCACCGATTGACCAAAATAGGGGCCAACGCCTGAGGCGACAAAGAACATCCATGATAATAGTTCGCCACGCGCTTTGTCGGGCTTGGCAGGGAGGAATTTGCCGGTTTTCTCGGCGAGATAAAGCAGGATGGCGCTCGAATCGAACACCTTGACGTCGCCGTCGACGATTGCAGGCAGCTTCGCGTTTGGATTGATGGCGAGGAATTCTGGCCTATGCTGCTCGCCTTTGCGGGTGTCGATTGGAATGGGATCGTAAGGCGTAGCCGTCTCTTCCAGGAACAGTGCGACTTTGGTGGGATTGGGCGCACCGCTATAGTAGAATTTTAGCATTGGTCTCTCCTTAAACTGAACTAAGGGGCAATCGGCCGTCCGGCCCAGGCCAATTTCCGCCCTTAGCGGGTGTTCCTAGGCTGTTTCCTGGTGGGATCCTCTAGAGTCGACCTGCAGGCC
>AmSFosDRAFT_100096_pt1 | contig 36458 bp, 38 predicted proteins | sample FosCloommunities_FD_10275 | JGI IMG/M metagenome (IMG submission 10275)
GCCTGCAGGTCGACTCTAGAGGATCCCACCAGGAAACAGCCTAGGAACACCTTTTGGCGGCTGATCATCCGGCGCGCCGACCTCGTCCACCGTAAACGGATGGAGCTTGATCGTTTTGCTGTGTCCATTGTTCCAGCATATGATGATGTAATTTCCTCGATCGACCTTCAGCCACATCTCGGCTGTTTGCCCTGGCGACATCAGGCCGGGACCGGAGTAGTCGAGTGCGCCTTTTGGGAACAGTTCTCCCTTTTTCACTTCGGTCGCATAATCATCGGGAGTCATGCCCTTCGCCAACCTGACGAGCATCGCTTCATGGATTTTCGTGCCGTGATTTTCGTAAACGATGTGCCGGATCCCTGCGGCAACACCGGTCGGCGCGTCAAATCCGGAATCGGTGGCAACGATTCGAAACGTAGGCGCCGTCTGTTTGGTTTTCTGTCCGCAACCTGTCCCCAAAATAAGAAGGAGCACCCAGACGAAAGCCTTACAGCTGCTGACTTGTGCGGAATTTGGCACGCGCTTAAAACGCTCGCAGTCGGAGCCTCATAGCTCGCTCCAGTTCAGGATAATTTTTCCGGAGTTGCCGGATTTCGCGAGCTCGATCGCCTCGTTGAATTGGACGTAGGGAAAGTGATGAGTGATGAGCGGTCGAATATCCACCCCGCCTTTGATGAGCGCGGTCGTCTTGTACCAAGTTTCGTACAGTTCGCGACCGTAGATTCCTTTGATCGTCAACTGATCGAACACAATCGTGTTCCAATCGATTGCCGCTGTGCCGGGCATAATTCCGAGCAGCGCGATTTTGCCGCCGTGAAACATGTTCGGCAAAATGTCGTCGAACGCTTTGGGATTCCCGGACATCTCGAGCACGACGTCGAATCCTTCCTTCATTCCCAGCTGTTTCATCGCGTCGGTGAGTTTTTCCTTTTGCACGTTGAGCGCGAGATCGACTCCCATTTTCCAGGCGAGCTCTAAACGGTAAGAATTGACGTCAGTGATGACGACATGTCGGGCGCCGGCGTGTTTGCAAATCGGAATCGCCATGCAACCGATCGGACCCGCACCGGTGATGAGTACGTCCTCACCGACGAGATCAAACGAGAGCGCGGTATGGACCGCGTTGCCCATCGGATCGAAACAGGAAAGAACATCGAGTGGAATCGAAGGATCGGCGTGCCAGCAATTCGATTGCGGGATTGCAACAAACTCAGCGAACGCGCCGGGACGGTTAACGCCGACGCCTTGGGTGTTGGGGCAAAGATGACGCCGGCCGGCGAGGCAATTCCGGCAATGCCCGCAGGTGATGTGACCTTCGCCGACGACAAGATCGCCTTTGGCAAAACCTTTCACGAGATTACCGACCCGATCGACCACGCCGACGAACTCGTGACCAATAGTCATAGGGACAGGGATCGTTTTTTGGGCCCAGGGGTCCCAGTTATATATATGTACGTCTGTCCCGCAGATGGAGGCTTTGAGCACGCGGAGCAGAACATCGTCGCCGCCCACTTCGGGGACGGGGACGTCTTGCAGCCAAAGGCCCGGCTCGGCCTTTGCCTTCACGATAGCCTTCATCGTTTTTTGCACAGCACAAAACTAGACTAATTGGGAAACCAGGAAAGCAGGAAGTCCGAAGGTGGCGCTGACGATTTTGAATGGGGAGCGAATACCTGTCTTTTCGTTCGTAGCATCATCGGCTTCGCGAACATCGCTTGCGTTCGGCTCGCCTATTCGACGATGATCTACGGCGATGGCCGTGACGGTTGAACAACCCACGTCGCGGACCGCGACTCCGCGGTCTGTTTTCATCTTGCGATTCATCAGCACGGTCGGGCTTTGGTCGATTGCGCTCGCGATCGCGTTTTCCGGATACGAACTCCTATTCTGGCTTCTGATCAGCGCCTTTGGATTACTGGCGCTTTGGGAGTTCTACCGAATGCTCGATCACGCGTCGCTCCCGAATTTTAAGATCACGGGCCTGATCTGCGGGGTGATCATGTTGGTGGGCAGCTTTTATTACTTTTCCAAGGTCGGTCCCGCGCAGTCGTATGATTTCGAGCTCTCGGTTTTGCTTTTCTTTCTACTGACCGTTTTCACGCGGCAGATGTTTGCGCGCCTTAAGCACGATGAACCACTGCGGACAATGGCTTATACCCTGTTCGGCCTGCTTTACGTCCTATGGCTTTTCAATTTCATCACGAAAATCCTGTATCTCACGCCGCGGGCTCCTAACGGGACGGTGACCGGTCAATTTTATGTTTTGTTTTTGATCGCGGTCACAAAGTTCAGCGACATGGGGGCCTATCTGACTGGAAGCGTGATTGGCCGGCATTTAATGAGTCCGCACATCAGCGCAAAGAAAACCTGGGAAGGATTTTTCGGGGCGCTTGTTTTTGCGCTCCTGTGCAGCCTGATGCTGTTCAAGCTGATGCCTGGGCATCTTTCGATGCTGAGCTGGACACATGCGACGGTACTCGGACTGTTGCTCGGCTTCGCCGCAATCATTGGCGATCTGGGCGAATCGATCGTGAAACGGAGCACCGGGGTGAAGGATTCTGGAGGACTTCTTCCGGGAATCGGAGGGGCGTTGGACCTGATAGACAGCCTCCTGTTTACCGCGCCGCTTTTGTTTTTTTACCTGCGCTTGGTGATCAAAGTTGCCTGACAACCACGAATGGACACAAATGTACACCAATGATGAGAAGATTTCGAATGAACGCGGAGAGACGCGAATGGGGAAGAGCAAAACACACACGACGCACCGTGAGCGTAGCGCCATGTGCAAACAAGCAAATGCTCCATTATTCGCGGAGATACGCGTGATTAGCCGGTCGCAGCTCTTTGCATTTCTGTAAATTCGTGTCCATTCGTGGTTAGCATGAAGCGTAAACGCGTCGTCTTGCTGGGCGCGACCGGTTCGATCGGCGACAGCACACTGAAAGTCGCGAACGATATTCCGGATCGAATGGAAATCGTGGGCGTCGCCGCGAACAGCAATGCGGACAAACTTGCGATCGCCGCCAACAGAACCCGCGCCCCTGCCGTTTGTCTGGTCGATGAACGCAAAATCGGCACCCTGAAATCGAAACTCGAATACGAGCCGAAGATATTTGTAGGAGAAAGTGGCCTTTGTGAAATCGCCAAGCTCGACGGCGCCGACATGGTGCTGATTGCGATCGTCGGCACGGCGGGATTGCATCCGGCGCTGGACGCAATCGAAACCGGCAAAGACCTGGCGGTTGCGAGCAAGGAGATTCTGGTCATGGCGGGGGAAGCGGTGACCCAGACCGCGCAACAACGCGGCGTCAAAATTCTACCGGTCGATTCCGAGCACAACGCGATTTTCCAGTGTCTCGATGGCCGGGCGTCTGAAGTGCGGAGAATTATCCTCACGGCATCCGGGGGACCTTTTCGGGAAACGCGGGCAAGCGAGTTAGGAAGCGTGACTGTGGAGCAGGCGCTCAAGCATCCGACCTGGAATATGGGACCGAAGATTACGATTGATTCGGCGACGCTGTTCAACAAAGGCCTGGAAATGATCGAAGCGCACTGGCTTTTCGGCGTTGGAATGGAACGCGTCGAAGTGGTGATCCATCCCCAAAGCATTGTGCATTCGATGGTCGAATTCGCCGACGGCTCGACCCTGGCCCAGATGAGTAACTCAAACATGTGTTTCCCGATCCAGTACGCGGTGACCTGGCCCGAGCGCGTGCCAAACTCGCTGCCGCCGCTGGATTTCTCGACGCTTTCGAAGTTGGAATTTTTCCCGCCACGTTACGATGATTTTCCTGCGCTAAGTCTCGCACGCCGGGCAGGTGAGACGGGCGGGACGTTGCCGGCAGTGATGAATGCAGCCAACGAAGTGGCGGTAGCGGCGTTCCTGAATCACCAGCTCCGGTTCCCGCAGATTTGGCAGACGGTTGCCAAGGTAATGGATCGCCATAGCCCCGTTGCACATCCCGATCTCGATGCGATATTGGCCGCCGATAAATTGGCGCGCGAGGAAGCGCGCCGGCTTCTCGGGAAGTAAAATCAAGTTCCTTTCATGATCGTTCACGCATTGCGGGTCGCTTTCATTCTGCTCGAAGTTCTAGTCCTGTTTAATCTGCTCATCGTTGTCCACGAGATCGGACATTTTCTCGCGGCCCGGTGGCGCGGACTCTACATCGAAAAGTTCGGGATCTGGTTTGGCAAGCCGATCTGGAAAAAAACGATCAACGGTGTGCAATATTCATTAGGCTCGTTGCCTTTCGGCGGATTCGTGGCCCTGCCCCAACTTGCGCCGATGGATATCATTGAAGGCAAAGCGGATGTCGATCGTGCGAAACTGCCGGCAATTTCGGCTCTGGATAAGATCATCGTCGCGTTTGCCGGTCCGCTCTTCAGCTTTTTGCTTGCGATTGCTTTCGCCGTCATCATCTGGATGGTGGGCCGTCCGGTGAGCGAGTCGGAAGCGACCACCACGATCGGATACGTTTTGCCGGATTCGCCGGCGCAACAGGCCGGGTTGAAGCCGGGCGACAAAATTCTCTCCGTCGACGGACAACGGGTGACGCGATTCGGCGGGATGAGCGATGAAAGTATCTCGTGGCGAATCGTCCGCAGTGAAGGTGAAAAGATCCCGATCAGCTACGAACAAAACGGTGAAGTCAAAACAGTCGAGGTGCGGCCGACTATTCCGCCGTCGAAACCGTGGATGCGGAAGGGATTTCGCGAGATTGGAATTGTGCCTGCGGAAACCCCCGTAGTGCACGATGTCGAACCGGGTAGTCCGGCAGCAAAGGCGGGACTGCGGCCTAACGACTTACTGTTGTCAATCAATGGACAACGAATTTATCACTTGCTCGGGATTTCGGAGTTCGTTCGCGATCACCAAGGCGAACCGCTGACCCTTGCGGTGAACCGCAACGGCGCCGAAATTTCGCTGCCGTTTGACCCAGGACATCCGAAGATCGAACAGGTCTTTGAGGAGAGTCCGGCGGCGAATGCCGGTCTGGAAAAGGGCGATCAGGTCGTGGCGGTGGATGGCAAACCAGTGCTCAGCACGCTCGCAGTTTCGGATTCAATCAAGCGCCACGCCGGTCAGCCAATGACGTTGTCGATTTTGCGTGGCGACAAACAGTTCGATGTGACCTTGGCGCCGCAGATTCCGCAGGGCGAAAAAGTGCCGCGCGTCGGGCTTCAATGGGCGGATGAACTCGGAGTCACTCCGGACGAATACGGCGTGACGGCCCTGCAAAATCCAAAACCGATGGAGCAAATCCGCCAGGCGATGATGTCGATCTTCAACACGATCGGCGCGGTCGCGTCGTCGAAATCCGACATCAAACTGCAACACATGAGCGGCCCCGTGATGATGATGCAGATTTATTATCGGATGTTCGAAAGCAAAGAGGGCTGGCGAATGGCGCTTTGGTTTAGCGTGGTATTGAACGTGAATCTCGCCCTTCTGAATTTACTGCCGATTCCCGTGCTCGATGGCGGCCACATTTTACTCGCTCTGATTGAATCCGTTAGGCGTCGCCCAGTAAACATGCGTGTTCTCGAAGTCGTACAAACCGCATGCGCGGTCGTAATCATCGGTTTCATGGTTTATATCGCCTTTTTTGACGTGGAAGATCTTTTCGGCGGGCGCCGGGATGCGCCGCGATTTTCGCCGAAGTCAGGCGCGCCGGCCAAACAGCGCTAGCCGCGTTGTCATTGCGCGACGGTTCCTCCGCCGTAAACTTTTTCAGTATGAATCCTTCCATGACTACGACAGCATTTGAATTGCCGGGCTATCGCTTGGTTAAAACCTTTGGCGTGGTGCGCGGAATCATCGTGCGCTCGCGTTCGATTTTCGGAACTATTGGCGCTGGCCTGCAAACACTGGTCGGTGGCAACATCACGATCCTGACTGATCTCTGCGAGAAAACGCGGCAACACGCGCTCGAATTATGCCTCCAACATGCGCGCGATCTCGGGGCCAACGCGATCATCGGCCTGCGTTACGATGCAACCGAAATCATGCAAGGTGTTACGGAAGTTTTGTGTTACGGCACGGCCGTATTGGTCGAGCCAATCCCGGCCTAACGAATGAAGTATTGCGAAAATCCGTTACGGTATCATCGTCGCGCGACCCGAGAGGTGAAGGTCGGCAAAGTGGGCATCGGGGCAAACAATCCGATCCGTGTTCAGTCGATGATCACCTGCGACACAATGGATACGGAGGCATCGATCCAACAGACGCTCGAGCTGGCGAACGTCGGTTGCGAGATCGTACGAATCACCGCGCCCACCGTGAAGGATTCGCGCAATCTGGAAAATATCGTCAACGGTCTGCGGGAACGCGACTGCGACGTGCCGACTGTGGCCGACATCCACTTCAAACCAGAAGCGGCGATGGAAGCGGCCAAATGGGTCGACAAGGTGCGCATCAATCCCGGCAATTATGCCGATTCCAAGAAATTCGTGATCCGCGAATACACCGACGAGCAATACGCCAGCGAATTGAGCCGGATCCGCGAGCGGTTCGCGCCCCTGGTGGAACTTTGCAAACAGCGGGGGATCGCGATGCGAATCGGAACCAACCACGGCTCGCTGAGCGATCGCATTCTAAATAGATACGGGGATACGCCGCTTGGAATGGTCGAAAGCGCGCTCGAGTTTGCCCGGATCGCTCGCGAACTTGATTATCACGCCTTCGTCTTTTCAATGAAGGCGAGCAATCCGAAGATCATGATCGCGGCCTATCGGCTTTTGGTCGCGCGATTGAACGAGCTGGGCCCCGACTGGAATTATCCGGTCCATCTCGGGGTGACCGAGGCCGGCGAAGGCGAAGACGCCCGAATCAAGAGTGCGATCGGCATAGGCTCGCTCCTGGCCGATGGAATTGGCGACACGATCCGCGTTTCACTGACGGAAGACAGTCCGCACGAAATTCCAGTGGCGCGGGCGTTAGTGGCGATGACCGAGAAGGGATCCGACTCGCAACTCGCAACCATCGCAACTCAACTCTCCTTCGATCCGTTTTCGTTTCAGCGGCGCGCAACCGAACGAATTGAACGGGATGGAGTTCGTTTAGGCGGCGAAGAATTGATTCGAGTGGTCGTTCGAAAAGCGAACTTCGATAAAATTGCCCACAAGGTCGACCAGATGGGCGATTACAAGCCCGAGATAGTTTACGAAAACGCGCAGGTTATCGAGGTGGATCCGCGCGACGACGCGGCCGTATCGAAAATCAACTCCGAAAGCGCGCCGCAGTTGGTGACGGTGACGGACGCTATCGATCTTCCGGTGATTGCGGCCTTCCGTTTATTGGCGTCGAAGTTGCAGAATCGGCATGCAATTCTGCTCAAGGATGAATTGGGAATTAAGAAGGAAGAAAAAGATTTCCTTCGCATTTTGCTGATCGCGTCGACGAACATTGGCTCGCTTTTGTGCGATGGAATAGGAGACGCAATTCTGGTACAGGGCGAGGAAGCTCCGGGGCAGGCGTTGCGTTTGAGTTACAATATTTTGCAGGCTGCCGGTTCCCGGATTTTCAAAACGGATTACGTGGCCTGCCCGTCCTGCGGCCGGACTTTGTTCAACCTGCAAACGACAACTGCGAAAATCAAAGCGGCCACTTCACACCTCAAGGGAGTGAAAATCGCTATCATGGGTTGCATCGTAAATGGACCGGGCGAAATGGCGGACGCGGATTTCGGATACGTCGGTGGCGCGCCGGGCAAGGTGAATCTCTACGTCGGCAAGACGGCGGTGAAGTTCAACATTCCCGAAGCCGAAGCGGTTGATCGATTAAAGGACTTAATTCGTGAGCACGGGAAATGGGTGGAACCGGCGGCGGCGGAGCCTGCTCTGGCCTGACATTTTCGACTTGCGAGGCAGCCTCTAAATAAAGCAGGCTCGATTACGTCGAAAGAAATACACACGAAAATCTTATGAAAAAACTTCTCTTACTTTTTACTGCGTTGGTTTGCATGAGCGGGCTCGCTTCAACCGTCAGCGCCCTTGGTATCAACATCGAAATCGGCGACCGGCCGTACTATACCCACGGGTATCGTTACTGGGAGCGTGGCCAATATTGGTGCTGGGTGCCTGGCCATTGGAACCACGCCCATACGGTTTGGATCCACGGGCATTATCGGCCTTGCTGATAAGGGTCAGGTTCTCCGGGTCTGTTTAGAGTTTAGCCCCTTGAGCGGGATTCCAGCTCAGGGGGCTTTTTTGTCTGCTTAAGTGCAAAACCGGCAAGACATTATCCGGTGAAAAATGGTTCAGGCTTTGATTACAACCCTGTAATCTTGCGATAGAGCATTCATCCTTTTTTTGTAAAAAGAAAGAAAATTTGTCTTGATTTTTTCGTACGCACCTGCGCAGACTCGCCGTTCACTCGACTCTAGCTGCAGTTCTCCTGAATCTATGAAAATTACCCACTGCTTACGTTATTTCTTTACCCCGATTTTGGCGCTCGCTTTGGCGTCGCCATTGTTCGCCGAATCAAACGACAACATGATTTCTGCGCCGGCAGGAAGCGCGTTGCCGCCAAGCATGCAAAAGAGCGTGCAAGTAATGGTCGAGCTAAAGGACGCACCCGCAGGCGTCGCCTACGCGACGGCCTTGAAGCAAGCTCAAGCTCAGTACGATCAACAGCGAAACTATGCGCTGCAACATCCTACGCTAAAGACCTCGCAAGCGTTCCTGAAGCAAAACATCACGTCGGTTCAGATCAGTTCCTCTGCCGCGACTCAGGTGAAGAGTACGGTGACCAAGATCGACCAGACCCAACAAGCGATGTTACCGGCTTTGACCGGCGCCAATATTGGCGGCCAGGTGATTTTCCGCGCTCAGCGCGCCTACAACGGTATCGCGATGGTGGTCAGCCCAGACAAAATCGCAGCGATTGCTGCGATGCCGAACGTCAAAGCCGTCCATCCGATGAACCCGAAATACTTGGTGACGACGTTCTCGGACATCGACTTTTTGAACACACGGCCGGCGTGGACAACAGGATTCTTTGGGACCCATGGCGAGAACGTCAAGGTGGCAGACATCGATACCGGTCTTGATTACATTCACCGCAACTTCGGCGGTTCCGGATTAGCGGCCGACTACAATTCGATTGGCGACACGACTGCGGTTCCAAATTCGAACTATCCCACGCCGAAGGTTCCGGGCGGTATCGATTTGGTTGGCGATAGTTACGATGCGAACCCGAACGATGCCGGTTACCAACCAATTCCGCATCCCGATAACAACCCGCTTGATTGCGGCGGTCACGGAACGGCAACAGCGAGTTTGATCGCCGGTTTTGGTGAGACCAATGCCGGATTTACCTATTCCGGAACCTACGATGCAACGAATCCTGACATTACCACTTTGAGGATTCCACCAGGGTTTGCACCGGCAGCGAAGTTGTATCCGGTGCGCGTCTTCGGATGCGGCGGTTCGACCGACGTTGTTACCCAGGCGATTGAGTGGGCGATGGACCCGAACGGCGACGGAAATTTCTCGGATCACATGGACGTGATCAACATGTCGCTCGGTTCCAACAACGGCTTTGCCGACGATCCGGACAACGTGGCGGCAACAATCGCCTCGCAGATCGGCATCATCGTCTGCTCGGCGGCCGGCAACGCAGGCGACTCTTATTATATACACAGCAGCCCGGCTGCGGCTCAGGGCACAATGAGCGTCGCGGCAACTTTCAACGATCAAGCCGGCTTCATTGCCGATTCGAACGTGACTGGCAACGCGCCACCTCCAATCGCCGGCAGCAAATTCTTCTCCATCAAAGGGCAAGCTAGCGCTTCAATTCCCGGCGGTGGTGTTACCGGCAACGTAGTATACGCGGTGCCGCCGGATGCGAATACGAACGGCGGCAATCCTGGCGGCCCTGGCTTGAGTAACGCTGCTCAAGTGGCCGGAAATATTGTGATTATTAATCGCGGAACGACTGGCTTTTCAGATAAGGTCACTAAAGGGCTGAACGCCGGAGCGATTGCGGTCATCGTTAACAATTTCAACAATCCTGGAGCAGATCCAATCGTGATGGGTGATGCGCCCCACCCTGCAGGTGTCGACGTGATGATCACGCGCACGGATCGCGACACCATTGTTACCGCGGCGGGCGGTAATCCAGCGAATGCGAACGGTTCCGGCGCTGGCACTGGGTTCGATCCAGTCACCGGCATCCCGACCACCCCGGTAAACGTTACTATTAACAATGATAACGCAGTTGTGACGCACGGGGGCGCGGCTCCGGACACGATGCCGACTTACAGCGCTCGCGGTCCGCGTTTGCCTGATAGCGCAACCAAGCCCGATATTTCGGCTCCGGCTGAAGTTACGGCCGTTGCGACCAGCGAGGCTGACCCGGCTGGAACTGGAAAAGTTATTGATTCACTTAGCGGCACGCGCGTCCAAAACTTTAACGGCACGTCGTCCGCGACCCCGCATATCGCCGGCATAATGTCGCTATTGAAACAACTCCACCCGACTTGGAGCGTGCAGGAATTGCTGGCCGCGGCTTGCAACACCTCGACACACGATTTGTTCACGACGACCGGTCACACGACCCAATACGGGGTCGGACGAGTCGGCGCGGGTCGAGTTGACGTCGGTCTGGCGGCAGCGACGACTGTCGTTGCCTACAACGGAACCGATTCAGCCCTTCAAGGTGTTTCTTTTGGGGTGGTTGATGTTCCGGTCACGGGTACGACGACGCTGACCAAGAACATCACGGTCACGAACAAGGGCGCGACCAACATCACTTACAACACCAGCATCGCAAACAATCCGGCCCTAACCGGTGGCACGTTCAGCGTTAACCCGGCGAACTTTACCTTAAACGCCGGCACGAGCACAACGCTCACGGTCACCTTTACCGGAACTGGCAGCTCCTTGAAACACGCCCGCGAAGGTTCGGTGGCCTCGACTCAGGGCGGTCTAGCGCGTCAATGGCTGACCGAGGCTGGCGGCTATGTGGTTTTAACGCCGACCGACGCTTCGCCCGTTCTGCGCGTCGAAGTTTATGCGGCGCCAAGACCTGCTTCGACGATGCATTCATCGATTGCGAGTTTTGTTCCGAATGCGGCCACTGGCTCGTTCACGATCGGGTTAGGCGGCACGCCCGTTAACACGGGTGCCAGCTTGGGCAGCGGGTTTGACATCTTGAGTGTCGTCAAGGCATTTGAGTTGCAATACGTTAACCCGATCGCTTCGACAGACCGTAACGCGATCCGGTACGCCGGTGTCACCAGCGACTACAAGAACCGCACAGTCGGGTCGAGCACCACAACCCAAACGGCGGGCACCAACATCATGTTCGGTGTGGAAGATTGGGGAGACGCCGCGACACCGTATTTCGGCTCCTCCGACAAGGAAATCTTCATCGACACGAATCTCGACGGCTTCTTCGACTACGCGGTTTTCCTGACCAATGCCGGCACCGGCGACGAAAACGTCTACGTTCCGGAAATCGTCAATCTGAGTACGAGCGCCGGAGCGTTGCGGTTCTTCACCAACGGTCTCACCTCGGCGCAAGCGGACACGAACATCTACAACAACAGCGCGGTTGTTATGCCGATTCGCGCAACTGATATCGGTCTGCTCAACGCATCTGGTACCGGGAATACCTTGTTCCAGTACATTGTTGTGACGTTTGACCGCAACGGCAACGAAGTCGACGAATCGCCGATCATGACTTACGACCTGGCCAATCCGGGTCTGGAAGTCGATAACAGTGCCGCGACAGCCGCGACCAAGGTTCCGGCGGGCGCACCCCCATACTTTGAACCGTTCTGGTATCAGGACCTCACGACCAACTCAATCCCGGTTAACTGGAATGGGACCAACTTCCAGGCCAACGGCTCGATCGGCGTCTGGTTGCTCCATGCCCACAACGCATCGGGAACCCACAGCGATGTGGTCAATTTCCTAAAGCCGACGGCGCGTACGTTTAGCCCGAGTCATGGGCCAGTCGGCACGAACGTGACCATCACCGGCAACAACTTCAACGCTGGCACCACCGTCACGTTCTTCAATAACAAGGCGGCAACTGTAACGGTGCTGACCAGCAACACCCTGATCGCCACAGTTCCGGCTGGCGCGATCAGCGGTCCGATTAGGGTATCGAACGCGGCTGGTTCCAGCACAACGCCAGGCAACTTCACAATTCCGTGAGGGATAGATTCAAAAAGAGGATAACGATATGAAATCAAATATCTCAATCGCCCGACTGGGCGCGGTAATGACGGTTCTGTCGCTGGTGTCGATGTTCGGCACAGCGAAGGCGACCTTAATCGAAGGTTTTGAATCGGGAAGCTTAAGCGGATCTGAAGGTCGAGATCGAATTGGAGATCGGCGCGCTCATTGTCGAGACGCGAGAGATCGATTATGATTGACTGAAGATCGATTCCGCGCGCGAGATTCAGACCGCCGATAGTCAGACGATTGTCCTGCCATTTCGTCGCGCCGCGCAGTTGGGAGAACGTTTGGCGAAATAATGGCGAAGTGACCGCGAATTCGTCGGGGATTCGCTGGCGTCAAAGCGCCTTGCTGCGATGGGGGCGTGCTTTGCGAGGTGGAACCGGCATCTTGCTGTGATTGGGCGGCGAGCTGAGCGTTGTAGCCGGATGGCGGGTCACCTCCCCATGAAGCTGGCGACCATCCTAGGATAAGCGCGGCAGCCAACGCGGCCGTGGCCAGCAGATTGATACGATTCATAAGTTCTTTCCCCTCTGCGCTTAAAAACGAGAATTCACACCCCAGCTGAACTTCTCAGCCTCGACCACGTCAAGAGGTAGCATGCGAGGCGGGACCAGAATGTCGAGGATGAGCGGGGTGCAAGAGCTGGCACACCTTTGGCGCACTGCCTCTTCAATCGCAGTTCCATCACAAGTGGTTCCTGAAACAGCGTGGGCGATCGGGAGCTACGAAGATTTCCTGTCATTGCGCTTCGATTCGCGGATCAGATTAGCGAGCACACAGAGCAAGAGAGTTGTTGCTGCTATGCACAGCCAAAAAACCAAGACTGCCATACGCTCTCCACCGATTCGCCGTTCCTTGGATCGCCTTGGGTAACGTATCTCCTGTGGGGTTAACCTCGCATAAACGTGGCCTAAGCACTTTATAAACTGCTCGATGGCTTAGCAGGTGCGAACCCTGTAACCAACGTGTATCGTGCAAGAACTGGAGAAGGAGGTAGCGTTTTTGCGGACAAGTGGAGCGATCTGTTCACGGCCGGCGGCCTTCGGCGCTCTGCGACGATGATCACACGAATATCTTTGGCTTTTCGAACGATTCGCAGAATCAGATCAGTACCCAACAAGCGACTCCATGAACGGTGCTTCGGCCTGCCCAGCAGCACCTGGGTGATTTGATTCCGGCGTGCAAAGTCCACAAGCGTTTCCGCTGGATCGTGTCCTTCTAACGACCGGGCTTCAAGATGAAGATTCTCGGCGGAGTTAAGGTGTGGTTGGACCGAGCGAATACGTTCGTCCGCCCGGTAATCGTGCCAGTGGAGCCGTGCACGCCGCTCCTCTGATTCCAGTTGGGCGAGCAGCTGTTCAGGGGTGGGGCGCTGCTGGAGGAAATTCGCATTCAACCATTCTATCGAGATCGCACCCGTGAACAGAAATCTTGCGGGCGTCACTGCGTCGAAGTGATAGCCAACCACCAGCGCCGGGCCGCAATCACCGACCACAGCGCCTCGACCAGCCCGAACGGCCAGGCGCCTTGGAGAAACCCATAAGCCGAACCAAGCGAGCATGCTCCGGCAAACGCCAGAATGTACCAGGGGCTGCGCCGCTCCAGGGCATAGAAGAGCAACATCAACGTGACGGCGATCAGTCCGAACGCGGTGAGTGGGTTCATATGCATGTCGTCATGTGCTCGGAGACTAGATCAGGGTTTCTGCACAACGATAAGCCACCAACTCTCGCCATAGGAGTCGCGTTCTATGAATCGGTCTTGGCGCCGAGTCATTTCGAAATCTGCCTGGCGAAGCTCGCTTTCTACTCGGTCCGCTGAAATTTCGTGCTCCGAGCTTCCCGGACGTGCGGCGTTAACTGGCCTCGGTTCACGATCGACCACGACAAGTCTGCCGCCTGAAACCAGCGACTGATGAATGTGGATCAGGATCGGGCGAGAGTCGGTGAACTCGTGGTAAGTGTTGGAGATAAGCACCGCGTTCACGCGCGATGGCAGGTGCGGATCGGCAGGATCGCCAAGCAGAACCCTGACGTTGTGCTCGCGTCTTCGCGCTGCCCGAAACCAAAGAAACACTAAGGGCAATCTGCGGATGTCTTCTGCAATGACACGGCCGTCGTTACCTGCTTCCGATGAGAGCTTCAGCGTAAAGTATCCCGAGCCGCATCCGACGTCGACGACCACATCGCCGCTCTTGAGGTTCAGCGCCTGGATGATGTCGGCAGGGCGTTGCCACTGGTCTCGTTCAGCCTCAACTGCATTCAAACGGGAAAATGTTTGGAGAGCAGCATACCCGGCATTCAATGCAAAGAGGACTGCAAGCGCGCCGAGTACGAAAACGAGGAGTTTGACGCGGTAGTTCAAGCGCGTAAGGCGTCACCCTGCTTCAGGAAAGTGACAAGCATGCCAGCCCACGGCAAGCCGAAGTGCCTTCCTGTTATTTCTTCACTACAGGAAATTTACGGTCCAGTTCTACATTTAGCAGGAGGACGTTGACGCGCGGCTCGCCGAGAAAGCCCCAGTCGGCTCGATCGGTAAACTGTGGAATCAACGCCGTCACTTGATCTGATGAGACGCCCCGAGCCTTCGCTACCCGTGATGCCTGTATCTCGGCATTCGCGGGGCTGATATGGGGATCCAAACCGGACGAGGATGCCGTCACCGCGTCCTGCGGAATGGGCTGTTTCGCCGTGAAAACCAGCGGGTTTTTCATATCGTTGAACGCATCGATGAGTTTTACGTCATCCAGATTGCCTTGAGAGTCCTTGAATTTATCCAGTGGCTGTGAAGATTCATACGGGATGTCGTTGTCCATGCAATAGTGCACAATGCGATCTTCGATCCCGTCGAAGCTGACGGTTTCTTTGCCCTTATCGTCAGTCGCTGTTGCGCCGTGAAGGAGCTTAGCGCTCGTGGGGCCGAGGTTTGCACCGCCGCTGGCGGTCGCGTCGTAACCGTTGCCCGCCGCCGACGAACGCGGATGGAAATACTCGGGCTTGGTAAAAGATTGGCCGATCAGATTTGATCCGACAACCGTGCCATTAACCGTGACGAGGCTGCCCTTGGCTTGCTTGGGAAAGATCAGTTCGGATAAACCCGTCATCACTGCCGGGTACAGTAGCCCGGTGAGAATCGTGAAGGCTATCGTTAGCCGAAGTCCGGGTCCAAGTTCTTTGATCATGAGGAAACTCCTTTACGCGAGATGCAGCGCAACCAAAATCTTGTCGATCAGCCAAATCCCTGGAAACGGCACGATGATGCCGCCCAGGCCGTAGATCAGCAGATTGCGCGTGAGCATCTGGCCCGCGCTCATGGGCTTGTACTGCACGCCGCGAAGAGCCAAAGGAACCAGAGCTATGATGATGACCGCATTGAAAATGACGGCGGCGAGCACAGCGCTTTGTGGCGAGTGCAAGCCCATGATGTTCAGCTTGTTCAACTCGGGATAGATGGAGGCAAACATCGCCGGGATGATGGCGAAATACTTGGCCACGTCGTTTGCAATCGAAAACGTGGTCAATGCGCCGCGCGTGATCAGCAACTGCTTTCCGATGGCCACGACTTCGATCAGCTTGGTCGGATTGCTGTCGAGGTCAACCATGTTGCCAGCTTCCTTTGCAACCATCGTCCCGGTATTCATGGCTACACCAACGTCGGCCTGAGCCAACGCCGGCGCATCGTTCGAACCATCGCCCGTCATGGCCACCAGTCGGCCCTGCGCCTGCTCTCTCTGGATATATTCGAGCTTGTCCTTCGGCGTGGCTTGCGCGAGGAAGTCGTCGACACCCGCTTCCAGCGCAATGGCCGCTGCGGTCAGTGGATTATCGCCGGTGATCATGACGGATCGGATGCCCATGGTTCTCAGCGAGGCGAGGCGCTCGCGCATTCCGCCCTTGACGATGTCCTTTAGATGGATGATGCCGAGAACGTGCGGTCCATCCGCAACCGCGAGAGGCGTGCCGCCGTTTCGCGAGATTCGGTCAGAAATTTCAGAGAGCGAGGGCGGAACGGTGCCTCCCGACTCTTTCACGAAATTGGCGACCGCATCGGTGGCGCCTTTGCGGAGCCTGCGCCCGTCAATATCGACTCCGCTCATTCGCGTGTAAGCGGAGAAGGGAATAAATTGGGCTTCATGTTCGCCCACTGTGCGGCCGCGCAGGCCGTATTTCTCCTTAGCCAGTACGACTACCGAGCGCCCTTCAGGAGTTTCATCGGCAAGGCTGGAGAGTTGCGCCGCGTCCGCTAATTCGCTTTCGTTTGCGCCTTCGACTGGAATGAACTGGACCGCTTGGCGATTGCCCAGTGTGATCGTGCCGGTCTTATCGAGGAGCAGAGTATTGACGTCACCAGAGGCTTCGACAGCTTTTCCGCTCATGGCCAAAACGTTGTGCTGCATCACGCGGTCCATCCCAGCGATGCCAATTGCAGAAAGCAGCCCACCAATCGTGGTGGGAATAAGGCACACGAGCAACGAGACGAGGACGGCCACGGTTGGTGCGACACCGCTTCCAACCGCTGAAATCGAATATTTGGCGTACGGCGGCAGGGTTGCCACGGCCAGCAAAAAGATGAGAGTGAGGCCTGCAATTAAGATGTTTAGCGCGATCTCGTTCGGCGTCTTCTGACGTACCGCGCCTTCGACCAGTGCGATCATGCGGTCCAGGAAAGTCTCGCCAGGATTGGAAGTGATCTTGATCTTGATGCGGTCGGACAAAACCTTTGTGCCGCCTGTTACCGCGCTGCGATCGCCGCCGGATTCGCGAATTACCGGCGCGCTTTCTCCGGTGATGACAGATTCATCGACGCTGGCCACACCTTCAACTACTTCGCCATCGCCGGGAATGAAGTACCCAGCTTCGCAGTAAACGCAGTCGCCAGCGCGCAACTGCGATGCGGGAACCATCTCGAATTGGTCGTTTGGGAGCAGGCGCCGTGCGATTGTGTCGGTCTTGGTTTTGCGGAGGGTGTCGGCTTGCGCCTTGCCGCGCGCCTCCGCCATGGCCTCGGCGAAATTCGCAAATACCACGGTGAACCACAGCCAAAGAGCGATTTGAACCCCGAAAAAAACGCCGCCGGCGTGTTGAACTGCGTCCTTCACGACGAAGAGCGTCGTCAAAGCTGCGCCCACTTCGACGACGAACATCACCGGGTTCTTAGCCACCAGCAACGGATTGAGTTTTACGAACGATTCCTTGATGGCGCGCCTCAGAATTTCGGGGTCGAACAACGGACGAGCGCGAACGCCTCGGGAGATCAGCGCCGCGCCTTCCTCTAGCTTGATTTCGGGCTTCCGTTCGACAGGTGGCGGGGCAGTCATGGTAGACATTTCTATCTCCTAATTCCTAGGACCTCAAAACAATTTCCCATTCAGCATCTGAAAGTGTTCGACGATCGGGCCGAGCGACAGCGCGGGGAAATAGGTGAGCGCGCCGACAATGATCACGGTCCCGACCAGAAGGACCACAAACAGGGACCCGTTCGTCGGCAGTGTGCCGCTTGTGGTTGGAACCGCTTTTTTCGCCGCCAAACTGCCTGCAATAGCCAGCGCCGGGATTATGAAAAGGAATCGTCCCACCAGCATGTCAAGGCCGATCGTCAGGTTGTACCAGGGCGTGTTGGCATTAATGCCTGCAAATGCGCTTCCGTTGTTTCCTGCCCCACTCGAATACGCGTACAGAATTTCGGAGAAGCCGTGGGCTCCACCATTGTTCGTATTGGCTGCGGCGGCTCCCGGCGAATTCCAATAGCCGTTCTTAGCAAAGGGAGCGATCGAACTGAGCGCCGTGAATCCGAGAATGACCAAGGAAGTGGCAAGTACGGCGATAATTGCCATCTTCACTTCCTTCTGCTCGATCTTCTTTCCGACGTATTCGGGCGTGCGCCCAACCATCAAGCCACCGATGAACACAGCAACAACAACGTAGATCAGCATGCTGTAGAGACCGGCGCCGACGCCGCCAAAGATCACTTCGTCCGTTTGAATGTTGAACAGCGGAACGAGCCCACCGATCGGTGTGAAGCTATCGTGCATGCCGATAACCGCGCCACAGCTGGCATCCGTTGTCACGGTAGCGAACAATGCAGTCATGGCGTTGCCGAAGCGCACTTCCTTACCTTCCATGTTTCCGCCCGGCTGGCTTCCCGAATACACGTGTGCAAGACCCATATCCGTCAGCATGGGATTGCCGCGCTGCTCAGCCCAATAACAGATGAATGCGCCGACAAAGAACATCACGGCCATCGCGGCGAAGATCGCCCATCCCTGGCCCGTATCCTTGACCGCTTTGCCGAACATATAGGTGAGGCCGGCTCCGAGCGAAAAAATCAGCAGCATCTGCAACAGATTGGCTAGAGGTGTCGGGTTCTCGTAGGGATGTGAAGAGTTCGCGTTGAAGTACCCGCCGCCATTGGTCCCGAGCATCTTGATCGCAAGCTGCGATGCCAGTGGGCCCTGCTCGATTACCTGGGCAGGACCTTCCAGGGTTGTGGCCGTGACAGGCCCCTTGAAATTCTGGATAGATCCCTGCCAAACGAAGAACAGTGTGGCCAGAATGCAGATCGGTATCAGGATGTAGAGAGTGCATCGCGTCACATCGACCCAGAAATTGCCGATCGTCTTCACGGTGTGTCGCGCGAAGCCACGAATCAGTGCTACAGCGACTGCAATTCCCACCGCGGCGGACACAAAGTTCTGCACGGCTAGGGCAGCCATCTGGGTCAGGTAGCTGACCGTTGTGTCAGGAGAATAGGACTGCCAGTTCGTGTTCGTTACAAAGCTAATGGCAGTATTGAATGCCAAATCTGGCGTCATCGGCGTGGCATTGGAAGGAGCATGGGGCGTGGAGAAATGCATTGGGTTGAGGGGCAGGTGTCCCTGCAGTCGCTGTAGTAAGTACACGAAAAGGAAACTGAAAATACTCAGAGAAATCATGGACGCTGAGTAGCGGACCCAAGACTGCTCCTGGTCCTCGTGAACTCCGCCGACCAGGTAGATCAGTTTCTCCAGCGGTCTAAAAATCGGATGAAGAAATGTCCGTTCACCTTCGAAGACGCGATACATGAACGTGCCGATCGGCTTCGTTAGAGCGAGCACGATGGCAAAAAAGACCAGAATTTGAGCAATACCTAGAAAAGTCATATCCGCACCTCAAAATCTCTCCGGCCGAAGCAAGGCGTACATCAGATAAACGAACAAGCACGCCGCCACGATCCCGCCGATGACGTATTCCATCGAACCCTCCTACAGACGCTCCGAAGCTCGTGTAAACCCCCAGAGCAGAACAAAGAATGCAACTGCGACGCCGACATAGAAAATGTCCACCATAGAGTCACCTCGAAATGATTGGCCGCCCCGGAGCCGAATCGCATACCTTACGAACATTCACCGAAATGGAACCAATGGTGAGGAACGAAGCGGCGGTAATGCTCGCTTCTACAGCGAACGCCGGTACCTGAGAGGTCCCCTGCCCGGACAGTTTGCGTTCGACCGACCGCATTAAATTCTCCAAGGATGCCGCTGAACAGTTTTCACCTGACTCGATGTGCATCGCGCGTTCGCCGAGAAGATCAACCGATGTCGAGGCCTTGAAACTGTTTCCGAGAAGAGCGGCCGTTCGTACAACCGCCAAGACGTCCTCTGTATCGCCCAACACGGTCACTGCCAGTATGGCTGACGAATTCGGAGCACTCTCAATACGCTTGCGCGGCGGGTTCTCTGCGAAAGTGATCCGACTGCCGTGCACTGCATCTCTGGCTTTCATAACAGTCTTCCCGCCGTTTTTCCCTTGACGTCGACAACGACAACCCGATGACCTTTTGCCCGCAGTATCCCAGCCATGCGGCTCATTGCTGTCGGCCACCATCGCTTTCGGTCACCGATTACCACCAGCGAATTCGGCCGCAGGACGAACAGCATTGTCTCTATTCGATCGCGGCAAACATACAGATGAATGTTGGGTTCGGGCCCTTCTCGCTCCCACTGATCCACAAGCTTGCACAAACGCTGTTCCATAAACGGCACGGAAACCGGAGGCTGATCGAGTGACAATCTGAACGGCACGACAATCGCTGCCCGCAGCCGGATACACGCTCCGAGGCCCTTTGCTAAAGACTCGGCGGATTTCAACGCGGCAGCAGTTGTCTCTTCGTCGGTAAAGATGACGTTCACTTCGAGTTGGTCCGAACCGGCACCCGGAGCCGTTTCCCGCGTCACGAGTGCCGCAGAGTGCTCGTTCATCTCCGCGCTGTGTGAATTGTTCATGGGCTTGATACCGGACCAATCCTGCCCCCTCACAGATAAACGGCGCATAAATGCGACCTAAGAACAAAATAAACGGACCCAAGGAGTTGATGTTGCTGGACATACCGGATTCCTCGACTGAGCCGGAGCAGTTTAGACTCCTCGCTCGACGTTCAATGGCCTCGAGCAGTTATCAAGAGCAAGATAAGTATGACGATGGGGATCATTGCCATAACGGCATAGAACATTACTGTTTTGGGTCGCACGGTTCGGCGTCTTTTCCAACCGCGCAACTTCGGACGCTCCGCGATGCCAACAGAAGCTGGATTCTGGAGGTCGCTGGCAAAACCGCGCGCGCTCGGATACCGATTTTCCGGTTTGCGTTCAAGTGCTCGATAGATAATCTCCTCCAGCTGCGGCGAAATTTCCGGGATCACTTCGCGCGGGGGAATCGGATCATTCAGTAGCCTATCGTTCATAACCGCCAGCGGGTTGGAGCCCTGAAATGGCAACCGACCGGTCAGCATCTCGTAAAGCACGACGCCTAGGGCATAAATGTCGCTACGGGCGTCGCTGCGGTTCGATTTTATTTGTTCGGGTGAGATATAGTCGGCTGTGCCCATCGTGCGAGTGAGCCGTCCAAACGTCAGGCGCCGCGCTCTGGCGTTGCTGGCTATTCCGAAGTCAATGAGTTTGATTCTGTCTTGGGAGTCCACCATGATGTTCTCTGGCTTCAAATCACGGTGAACAACACCCTGAGCGTGAATATAGTTGAGCGCGTTGCAGATTTGGATAGTCAGGCGCACCGCTCGCTCTAGGGGAAGCTTTTTTTCTTCGTCCAGAAGATGGCGTAAAAGTCGGCCGTCGATCCACTCCATTACCATGTAAACGCGGCCAGGGTTCTCATTATCAAATACCTTCACTACCCCTGGATGATTCAGCTTCCTGCCGATTTGCTCTTCGCGCTTGAAGCGGTCAAATAGGAGCGGATCGACTTCTACCTCGAAGCGCGGCACCTTAATCGCCACCATCTGGCCGCTGCGCACGTCTATCGCACGATAGATTGAAGCCATCCCGCTCTTCGCGGCGAGACTCTCAACAAGGAAATAGTCTAATTGGTGTCCAATCTGGAGTTCGTCCATGGAGCCTGACTGACTGTAGGACCCAACACATAAAGACTGCATAAACGCGGCCTACTAAACGATTGCCTGTGTCGGCCTGCTCTTGTTTTTCATACATCACATTTCTCAGGCCATCAGCGTCAGCCACATCGTGGACAGAATAGCCTCCGAAACGGAAGTGGTGGTCGACCAACTCATGCCGTTGCCACGCAGGAAGATTCACGTTGAAACCAGCGATTCGACCGAGCCCCAGACGTGGGAAACGCCGCTTTTGAGCGCCGAATCGGGTTACATTCGGTACGTCGACTTAAAGCACCTCCTCTCCCTCGCTTCGTCCTACCGGGTCAAAGTCCACGTCGTTCGCCGGATCGGCCAGTTCGTGCAGGCTGGCACTCCGTTCCTAATGGTGAACAAGGCTGAGCGTCTTTCAGCCGAAGCAGTCTCCGGGTTTCGCGGAGCATTCGACTTCGGACCCACGAGAACACTGCAGCAGGACGTTGAGTTCGGAGTATTGCAAATCGTAGACATCGCGCTGAAGGCAATCTCCCCTGCAGTTAATGACCCTACAACGGCCATCGGTTGCGTCGATCAATTGGCGCGCATACTGATCGTTTCGTATCAAGGGACATGCCCGAGCCCCGACTTTATGACCTACACGGCGTCGCGCGGGTGAGCATTCAATGGATTGACTTCGAACACCTGCTGGATTCGGCCTTTGAGCAGATACGCATGTACTCAAAAGCCGATATTGCCGTTAGTCTCCGTCTTCTACGGGCGTTTGGGGACATCGCAATCAGCACTGACGATTTGGATTTGCGCACGGTGCTCTTGAATCGCGGTAGGCAAATTGTAGAGGGTTGCTCGCAGCGGATCGCGCCAGAAGAGGTGAAGGCCCTGGTTAACCGTCTGGCCTCTCTTCAAAAGTTGGCACCCGCTTAGACTCCTTTCGGAAGTTCGTTGTGTGCTTCAGCTACGCGAACCCACGGCTAAAGGTGCACTTCAGGCGCGGGTTGACCTGTCAAGTTTGCCTCGGCTGACACCACGTACGTGAGGTCGTTCAGCTTGTAGCCGAAGGCAAGACCTCAGGGAGGTGGCTGTGGTGCTCGGCTTGAGCGTCAGGACTGCGGAAACACATCGGGCTAACATCATGCGGAAGCTTAACCTCCATTCTGTGACCGAAGTCGTTCGCTACGCGGTCCGAAACGAGATCATCCAAGCGTAGTGCTGCAAGACTCTGGTGCCCGGACTTTGCCACGATCGCTCATGGTCCCATAAAACCGAAGCGCGGGATTGCTAAAGCACAGCAATATGTCGCCGCGTCAATGGAGGCGCGAGATTGTAGCGATTGGATGGGTAGACTCGCAGGCGAAGAATTTTCGGCCCTGCCCGTGCGATCAGGTTGATTCATCCGCGTAGTACCTTCATTAGATTCGCAGTGCCTCAACGCAAGTGTGGTCTCCTAATGGCAAGACATCGTTGTCCCCCGACGAGAGCTAGGTGCGTTCACAAAAGGTAAAAGCTTATGCAGAATGCTATGCGCCTCTGCCGCTGGGTTCGCACTAAGTCGACATTTACTTCCGTCGTTATCGCGTCTCTGACCTGCCTGGTCTGCTCCATTCATGCATCCCGCGCACAGGCTCAGGCCGGCACAGGTGCCTCTCCTGTCATCACGCAGAATATTGACGAAAGTCAGCTCGTCACACTCAGGGGCAACACGCGGGCCGAAGCGACGCCCGGAAATGACCGCGGAAGGGCTGCCAATAATTTGCCCATGGAGCACATGCTGCTCCAGTTGCGCCGGCCTCTACAGCAGGAGCAAGAGCTACAGCAATACATCGAGCAACTTCAAGATCCGAAGTCGCCCAATTATCACCACTGGCTCACCGCCGACCAGTTCGGCGAGCGGTTTGGCTTGACGCAACAGGATATCGACACAATCACGCGCTGGCTCGAGTCGTACGGCTTCACGGTCAACACGGTCTGTCCGAGCTTGGCCGGTCGAAACCATCGCAGCCGGTTAGTTAGCCTCTGCTGTAGTTTCCTATAGGCGCGCCCTATCATCTGATTGGCTGTCTAGCAATAGGTGTGAGGGACGTGCACAACGTGCACGACGTTCACACGGGGTCTAAGCCCTCCTGCCGCATCGCGTTGTTGCATAACAATTTAGTTCCGTCGACTCCCACGCGCCATCTTCGCCAAGAAGCAACTGGAACTCATCTCGTTAACCGGTCGCGCGCTAAGGTATCGAAATCTCTAATCCGTTAGGAAGCTTCTGATTCTCGGCTGATTTCAACTTGTATTTTCCGGCAGGGTATCTTTCTGGGATGAGATGCCGACCTGGCGCAAGCGTATACGCCGGCACCGTGTGTCGGGAGTTTGACCTAATTGAGGCTTTCCGAGAAGCTCCAACGGATTGGAAGCACGGCGAGGTTCAAAAATACTGCATGGTCCATACTAGAAGGATCAGCCCATATGCATTAATCAGCGCCGTTCGAATCCAATGTGTCGAAAGGATCCTACTGAGATAGCGGCCTGAGGGACCAAGGGGGTCCTTGCTTAGCTTTGCTTGCCATCTACCCCACAACACAGCCGTCAGGACGTGCGCCATCAGCTGGCAGGTTAGCGCACCCCGGATTGCCGATGTCGGCGAGCCGTGTGGGTGATACCACATCAGGGCGATTGCGCCGGCCAGAGCAAGCCCAAAAGGTAGGAAAATCCAGTAGGGAAGCTTGTGCCAGTGCACCGTTTGAACGCGCCGAAACGTATCGGCGTCCAGAAGCCTCCACGAGCGGAAGATATCCACCTCATGGGCCCAGATTGTACCCGCGTTGTAAAACGCTAAGACTAGGTTTAGAAGGAGAAAACGCCCAGGATTCATATCCTCTACTCCTCCGCTGATGAACAATACAACTGTTGCTTAGCGCGTTGACTGCGCATACTCATCCCCGGGAGCAAGTTACTCAGTAGATATGCGGGAGTCTCGGGAAATCCGCTGAGGGTTCGTCGGTCAATCTAAGGACTATAATGCTGCGATCATCATCCGGCGAAGAAGGGTCGCGGCTAAATTCATCTGTCGCGCCTAGGATGGCGGTAGAAATATCCTTCGCTGATGCGTCCTGTGGCAATGAGGTGAGGACAGCGCCAAGACGGCTAGCGCCGAATGCTTCTTGCTCTCTATTCTCGCATTCCAGTATGCCGTCAGAAGCAAACACAACGATGTCACCGAGTTGCAGGTCGAGGGACACGGCATCGTACCGATTGCCCTCGAAAAGCCCAAGCGGCAGCCCCGAGGCTGCTATCTCATCAACTGTTCCTTTCCGCAGCAGAAAAGGATAGGGGTTGCCGGCATTCGCCAATGTCAGTTGCCGGTTGCCCGGGTCCAGCACGGCGAAAAGCATTACAACGAATCGAGCGTCGAGATGGGACGCATGAACCCGATTATTAATTGCGGCGAGTACCTCCGGTGCGGGGGCCGCATTGTCGGAAGTATGGGAGCGGAGAATTCCCATTACCAAGGCACCCAAAAGCGCCGCGGCAATGCCTTTTCCGGAGACGTCGCCTAGGGCGAGCGCGAGACACTCGCTTCCGTAGGGTAGAAGATCGTAAAAATCACCACCGAGCTCGCGCGCGGGAACACATGCGGCAGCGAGATCAACCCCGGGAACGCCCCGAACTTCGCGCTGCAATAGTTGCTGCTGAACTTCACGCGCCATACTCAGGTCACTCATGAGTCGCAGCTCGTTCTCGCGAAAGTGGGGCCAGACTGGATATTCTCCTCTGGAAGGACTGACTGCTTCTAGGGGACGAACGGTCTTACTATTCAGATTCATGGGGACTACTCCTCTCAGCCGCTCCTTAGTGAAGCTGTCCATTCATTTCGAGAAGGAGCGAGCAACTGGAAGTTCCCATGGCGCGCATTTCTGTGCGGTCTGACTTGGCCAAGGCCCCTTAAGAATTGTCAATGAATACTTGACATTTCTGGACAGAGGGGCGCAGGCGTTAGGTCTAGAGTGGGTGTCGCGCGTGCTTGGGCGCGCACGGGAGTGGAACATCAAAAGCGTCACGAGCCCAACCGTTGAATCAATGGCCGGGCATATCTTGGTCATCGATGACGACCCCGAACTATGCAAGCTGGTGGGTCGGTTTCTGAATGCAGAGGGCTTTCGAGTGGAGACAGTTCGGACCAGCGGACAAGGAGTCGAGCGCGCGCTTTCCGGAGAGCATGAACTGATCGTTCTCGATGTGATGCTGCCAGGGATGGACGGATTTGAGGTCCTTCGACGGATTCGGGCAGAGTCGCGCATCCCCGTTTTGATGTTGACGGCGCGCGGCGACGACCTCGATCGCATCCTGGGCTTGGAGATCGGCGCGGACGATTATCTTCCGAAGCCCTTCAATCCTCGAGAACTTTCAGCCCGTATCCGTGCCATCCTGCGCAGAGCGAACGCCAGGTCTTTACAGCGCAATTCCGCCCCTATCATCGTCGGGGATCTCGAACTAAACGCCGCTTCGAGGCTTGCCCGTGTTGGGACTGCGATTCTCAATCTGACCACGGTCGAATTCGATCTTCTCGAAAAATTAGTGAAGTCGGCGGGCAAAGTTGTTGGCCGCGAGGAGCTCGTAAGAGAAGTCCTCGGGCGCGAGTTCTCGCCCTTTGACCGCAGTATCGACACGCATGTCTGCAATCTACGAAAGAAGGTAGGGTCGTACAGCGATGGAACAGAACGTATCAAAGGGGTCCGCGGGGTCGGCTACCTGCTTGCCGCCCCAAGTGGGAATAAAGGCAGATAGACCTTATGCGTAGCCTCTTCCTCAAGATATTCCTATGGTTTTGGTTGAGCGTCGTCCTGGTTAGCTTGACGACGGCCTTTATCGCTGCGATCACGCAATCCAATTCCCAGAACACTGCCTGGCAGAACCAAGCCTTCGTTGATATCGAAGCTGCTCGCTCGGTGGACATTTATGAGCGCGAAGGCGCCGGGGCTCTGAAGAAACATTTCGAGGAGCTTCCAAAAAGGCCCATGTATGCATACCTTCTCGACGAGCAAGGCAGAGAGGTGTTGGGTCAGAAGCTACCGGAGCAGGCCATCCGACTCGATAAGTCGTTTCCCACTCTCTTGTTGGGGCCGGCGGCGAAAGGCGACGAGACGGATAATCCGCTTCGTTACGCCCCTCTCCCGCCCAAAGCAGGACTTGGACAGCCTCTTAGAGTCGTTCCTCTTTCAAAACCACCGAACGATGCAAGGAGAAATGGGCCCTTGCTGGTCGCGGCGGACCAAGTGGTTGGACCCAGCGGGCGACGGTACACGTTTCTTGTCGCCATTCCCCCTCTATCCATTGAGACGTTGTTCGCTTCACTGCGCATCAGCATACTAGCCCGGTTGGCCGCCGGCTTGTTCTTAGTCGGCATTTTTTGCTTTTGGCTTGCTCGTCACATCACGGCTCCGGTGGTCCAATTGCGCGAAGCCGCAGGGCAAATCGCGGATGGCCGCCTTAGCACCAGAGTGTCGCCAGCGCTGCACAGACGTCGAGACGAAATCGGCTTGCTAGGCCAGCACTTTGACCGGATGGCCGAACGGATCGAGTCTCTCGTCACCGGCCAGCAAAGACTTTTGAGTACGGTCTCGCACGAACTGCGTTCCCCTTTGACGCGGCTGTCACTTGCCGCCGGTCTACTGCGCCAGTGTTCCCCGGAGGAAACAGGGGAATATTTGGATAGGATCGAATTGGAGACGGAGCAACTCGACAAGCTGATCGCTCAACTACTCACGTTATCGCGAATCGAGAGTAGTGCCGGCGCGGGTTTAGCTAAAGAAGAGATTGATCTCGCCTACCTAATACAGGAGATTGCTGTCGACGGAAACTTCGAGGCCCGGGCTCGTTCTTGCATGGTCAATGTCGGGCCCTTGGAGTCGTGTGTCACAACGGGCGTCCCTGACCAAGTCCGCAGATCAATTGAGAATGTTGTCCGGAACGCGATCCGTTACACAAAGGTGCATTCGCAAGTCGAAATCTCACTGCGCCGCGAGGGGAAGTCGCCGATGTCAACTGCCATCATCCAGGTGCGCGACTATGGTCCTGGCGTGCCGGATTCGGACCTAACGAAGATTTTCCAGCCATTCTATCGGGTTCCTTCGTCTGATGGGTCCACTACCAACGGGACTGGTCTTGGTCTAGCGATCACGGAGCGAATTGTTCGCATGCATAAGGGGACTGTACGAGCTGTCAACGCGGCGGATGGCGGTCTGATCGTTGAATTAACGTTTCCCCTGAAGGTGTAGCTACGTCGAGGAATGCAAGATTTGGAAATCGACATGAAGACACTCTCGCGCCGCTGTACTAGACGCATACTCGCTCGAGACCGCTCGAGACCCTTAAAAATGAGAAAAGAGCCGGATGGGCTACGCTGTGGCGTGAGCCGACGTGCCTGTTTGGGTGGGGATGGAGGAGAAAAGGTAGACGAGGCCTTCCGAGTAGGTCGGGTGTGTGAAAATGGAATCCCGGACAGCGGTGTAGGGAAGCTTGGCGCTCATGGCGAGCTGCACAGTGGCCATCAATTCGCCGGCGGACTGGCCAAATGCAGAGAATCCGAGGATGGCGTCATCTGTGGCGCCGATTAGAGCTTTGATGAAGCCGGTGGTTTCCCCGGTGGTACGCGCCCGCAACACCGCCTGCATGGGCAGCTTGAGCAGACGATAGGGAGTGCCGTTGTGTTTTGCGGCGGTCTCATTCAGACCGACGCGAGCAAGTTCGGGATCAAGAAAGAGACACGAAGGGACAAGGCGACCGGTGGTGACGCGCGGACGTCCAAGAAGATTGTCGCGGACAACACGGAAATCGTCGAAAGCGATGTGGGTAAAATGGGGGCTGCCCGCGCAGTCTCCTACGGCGAATACGCCCTCTGCGGTGGTTTCGAGACGCTCGTTGACCTGGACGTGACCTTTGGGAGTGAGTTTAACGCCGGCGGTGTCCAGACCGATGCCATCGGTGTTGGGTGTGCGTCCTGTGGCAACGAGGAGATGCGTCCCCTTCAGGCGCGTGGGGTTGCCTTCTCGGTTCAGTTGCACTGTGACAAGCTGACCGGAAGTGCCCTGAACTTCTCTCACTTCAGCATTGTTGACCAGCTCGATGCCCTCTCCCGTAAGCACTGCAATGACCGCGTGCGCGATGTCGTCATCTTCGTCCTGGAGCAAGCGAGAGCTGCGTTCGATGATTGTGACGCGACTTCCGAAGCGTCGAAATGCTTGAGCGAATTCGAGACCCACATAGCCTCCACCAAGGATCAGGAGTTGTGCCGGAACATGGTCAAGTTCCAAAGCCTCGATGTGCGTGAGCGGGTTCGATTCGTGAAGTCCACGAATGGATGGGATTGTGGCTCGTGAGCCGGTACTGATCACCACGTGCGTACCGGTGAGTAGGCGAGTGCCGCCATTCGTGAGAGTGACCTCAATGGTTTTCGGTGCGACGAAACGGCCATTTCCAAGGATCAACTCGGTATGCGTTTTTTCGTACCGATCTTCGTGCATGGCGATTAGACCGCTCACCATCGCGCGCTTGCGATCGCGCACGGCGTTCATGTCCACGCTGTCGGACAATCCGGAAAGACCGAAGTCAGCAGCGTGCTTTGTGAGATGGGCTACTTTCGCGGAGTAGATAATGTTCTTGCTTGGAAGGCAGGCAATGTTGGGGCAGGAACCGCCGATGTAACGCCGCTCGATCACGGCGGCTTTCTTTCCGGCGGAAGCCACGGTCCAGGCGATGTACTTGCCGGCTTCACCGCTGCCAAGGGCGATAAGGTCGTATCGTTCTGTTTGGGGCGTCATCGGTGACATAGGACCTCACAACATAGATGATCGGACTCTTTAAGACAACAGCAGCCCGCACGCAAAGGTTGGATGCGCACGCCTGTAACAAGGAGCGCATATTTTGTGCGACGGAAGTGGCGCGGTCAAGGGGAATAAGGCTGGAGAGGCTGGAGTTCATCTTGTCGAAATCTGCGAGACGAACTCCCACCATTCACAATCGTGCTGAACTAGCCCTTCCTGCTACGAAAATGGAGTTCAGCCGGCGGCGTGATCACGCTGCTTTTTGCTCAAGCGTCACCGTGTAGCCCAAACGCCAACAGTCTACTCGGCGTAAAGGGAGCCGACATCGTATGCAATCAAGTTCCCTTTGCGCAACATCTCCCGCTAATCGGGCACTACCTCGTCACTTAGTAACTGTTCATCTCCGCGCGCGCAGTCCTTTACCCAACGTTTCAGCGCGGCATTGACGAGTACGACGGGTTTTGCAGCGGGCCTGATCGGTAGCGTCCAGGACACGCTCGCCTATGGAACCGCGTTTCTTTTGCTTGTGGTCCTGCTCAGGCTGGTTTTGTGTCGAACATGGATCGCGGATCCGATTGCCGCTCTCCTGTTCGTGGCGACGGGCACCGCTTTGGACTTCACGAGTCCCTTCCGTTTCATCGTTACGGCCGCCGCTTATCTGGTCCTGGGTTTCGCTATCGTGTGGAGTATCCGCCGCTTCGGTTTCCTTGCCATGTACGCGGCTTGGTTCGGGAATTTCATCTTTGTCATTGAGCCAGCTCGACTCACCGCCTGGTATAGTGCGCGTACCTTGGTGTTTATGGGGATTCTGATCGCTCTGTCAGCCTGGGCGTTGTGGGTCGCGCCGGCTTTTTGGGGAGCATGCGAATCGCCGAGATGGGTTCCGAGGCGGAGCTCGGCCAGGCGCGAGGTAACAAAACGGAGTTTTGTTACCTCTCTTGTTCGCAAGGTCAGGTGGATATAAAACCGGCTCACGGTTGACTTGTCCGGTTTGCTCGTTTACCGAGAGCTAAAAAACATTCATCCAAAACCATCGCCAGAACGTCGACCCCACGACGTAGCTCAGCCGGAGTACAGCCTGCAAACCCAAGCACCAAAGCTCCACGCTGAGAGTTGCGCTGTGAAAACTGTGAGAGGGCCTTGACTTCCAGACCTCGCGCTCGCGCCCGCTCGGCTACCGCAATATCCTTTTGGCCTGTCTGCAGCCACGCTATGGTGCGCATTCCCGAGGCAGCTTTCTGCACTTGCAGCATGCCGCTCAAACGCTGATCCGCAGCGTCGCACAATATTTCCATACGTTCTGCGTAGGTCTGCCGCATTCGGCGAACGTGATGGCCGAAGTGCCCATCGAGGATGAACTCGGCCAAAATAGCCTGGTCCAGCGTTGGCGAGTGCTGGTCAATAAGCGTGCGGGCAGCTGCGAACGGTTCCACTAGGCGCAAGGGCAGCACCAGGAAACCGAGACGCAGCGCATTGAAGAGCATCTTGGTAAAGGTACCGACATAAATCAAACACCCGGCACGGTCCAAGCTCTGAAGCGCCGCCAGCGGTCGTCCAAAATAACAGTACTCGCTGTCGTAATCGTCCTCGATGATCCACGAGCCTCCCGTCGCCGCCCAGTTGAGCAGCGACAAGCGCCGTTCCAGGGACATCGCAGTTCCCAACGGGAACTGGTTCGCCGGTGTAACGTAAGCAAGCCTGGCCTTAGGCGCGTGGCGCAGTCCCCACTTCACGTCTAGCCCCTCGTGGTCTACAGGCACAGGCGCAATCTCCGCTCCCGCCGCCCGGAGCGCACGCAACGCTCCCGGATAACCGGGGTCTTCCAGCCAAGCTAAATCGCCAGGATCGAGAAGGAGCCTGGAAACCAGATCCAACGCCTGTTGGGCACCTGAAGTGACGATGATTTGCTCTGCGTCGCAATGCACGCCGCGCGCTCCGCCAATGTATTCTGCGATTGCCCTGCGCAGTGGCAAATACCCTTTGGCGTCACCCTGACCGTATAGCGAACGAGGAGCATGCCGCAGGACCCTTCCAGCAATGCGCGACCACAAGTTGGTGGGGAAAAGGTCGATAGCTGGTTCCCAAGCTCGAAAGGCTTTGCCCAATGAGTGCGAAGCCGGCAACGGTAACGCGTCTTGTGCGCTCAGAAATCCTCGTTTGGACAAAGTTGTGCGTGCCATGTGTTCTTGCGCGTCGCCAACCTTTCTCTTTGCCACGGCAATGGTTTCGTCAGGTATGGTTGTGACCACGAACGCGCCTGCGCCGACTCGCGCCTCAAGATAGCCTTCGCTTTTCAGATGATCAACGGCGACCACGACAGTGCCGCGGGAGACGCCGTGTTGCTTCGCCAGATTGCGAGATGAGGGAACTCGGGCGCCGGGCTGGAGACGACGGTCCAGGATGGCCGCACGCAACTGACGGTACATCCAACGCCACCGTTCTTCGCCCGTTCGCGGCGGCATCAGCGGCAGATCCTGAAAAATCGCTTTCTTTGCCAAATGCTTTCCCAAGAGATGACCTGGCCCGAAAAGTGGACCAGTCAGCTTATCGATTATGGACCAAAGCAGCGATCCGGCCCAAGCATCTATGGAGGTGTACGCAGTGGAAGAGGGAATCCATAGAAGGAAAGAAATGCAACCACGAATCGATGTTCAGAAGGTAGCACCCGACGCATTCCGGGCGATGTTGGCACTCTCGAATTACGACAGGAATTCGTCACGATTGGAACTTTCGCTGTTGGCGTTGGTTAAGATGCGGGCTTCCCAAATCAGTTGCGTCTACTGTATTGACATGCACAGCAAAGACGCTACGGATCAAGTGCGTGAAGTCTGTGACCGCCTCCAGAAGGCTGAAGTTCCGATGAAACTTGACTTGGGGGTGCAGGGTCCGAACTTAGTATTCCAGTGCACTGAGCCCGATTCGATTCCGGTTGAAGTTCGCGCGTCGAAAGATAATTAGCAATTCACCACCAAACAGCAAGGAGATACGTTATGACAAAACTTACGATGACCCGAAGGAGCTTCAATCGTACTGCCTTGGCATCTGCTCTTCTGGCGATTGCTGCTGTACCGAGGGATGGCGAAGCCGCTGCGGAGGAGGGAGCTTCGAAACTGCGCAACGTGATCAAGCAGAGACTTCCGGGAGACCCGCCAAAGGAGATCACCTTGGTCGAAGTGACCTATCCGCCGGGAACCGGTTCACCTCCTCATTTACACGCAAACGGAGTCATGGCGTTCGTGGTCGCGGGAGCAATCGCATCCAAAGTGGGGGATCAACCCGAGCAGGTCTTTCATGAGGGCGAAGCCTGGTGGGAACCGCTCGGAGCAGTGCATCGTGTCTCGCGGAACGCGAGCTCCGTCGAGCCGGCAACGTTGTTGGCGATCTATATTGCGCCTCCCGGCGTGGCCTTTGAGGACCTCTACAAGCCAATCTAGCTAAAGAGGCAAAGGAAACGAATCATCCAATAGCGATGCATGCCGTTGAGCGAAATTCTGGAACCTAGATCCTAAGGAGAAAAAGCTATGGAACCAAGAATTGATTATCGCAAGGTTGCCCCTGGGCTTCTCCCGGCCGTGCTCGGCCTCGAAGAATACCTTACGCATAGTGGGCTCGAAGAAAATCTGTATCATTTGGTTAAGCTCCGCGCCTCTCAGGTCAATGGCTGCGCCTATTGCATTGACATGCATTGGAAGGACCTGCGCGCCCTTGGCGAGACGGAGCTGCGGCTATACGGCCTCGACGCCTGGGAGGAATCGCCTTACTACACGGAACGGGAGCGCGCGGCTTTGGCTTGGACGGAAGCCGTAACGAACATTCGCGACACCCACGCGCCGGACGAACTATACAACAAAACACGAAAGCACTTTTCTGAGAAAGAGCTGGCGGACTTGACGCTGGCCATTGGCGCGATCAATCTGCTGAACCGTCTAGCTATCTCGATGAGGTCGGTGCCGGGAAGATATCAGCCTAAAAAGGCCCAAGCATCCACAACTACGAACGTGGCGACAGGAGAGCGCTGGCATGAACAGGATAAGGAGAGAGTTTATGAAGGTACGCAATTTTGATTTGGTTAAGGCGATGCAAATTGGAACAAAAAGTATTTCTGCACTCCTGCTGGCAACCATCACGATGGCGCCAGCCGCCGTAAGTCCTGCAACCACTTATAACGATACTGTCAAACCCAACTTCTCGCACCCCATCCCGAATGTTCCGGGCAAGTCGCTTGTTGCGGTAGAAGTGTCTTACCCCCCTGGTGGCGCCTCCGCACCGCACCGTCACTCGAACTCGGCGTTCATCTATGCGTACGTCGTTTCGGGTCAGATCGCAAGCCAGGTAGAGGGTCAGCCCGAACGCATCTACCGCGCAGGTGAGTGCTGGTATGAGATGCCGGGAGCACATCATTTGATCAGTCGCAACGTGAGCAATACTGAACCGGCCAAGCTGCTCGCCGTAGTCGTCACCGATACCGACGACCATGCTGTGACGATCCCCGATCACGAGGGAGGTTCGAGATGAGAGTTCTGGTGGCGGGGCCGACGGGGGCTATTGGACGCCCATTGATTCACGGTCTGAAACAACAGGGGCACAGTGTGTTTGGTTTGGTGCGTTCGGCGGAATCGGCGCGCATCGTGACTGAGATGGGCGCCGAGGCTTTGACCGGCGATGCGCTCGATGCGGCCTCGGTCCGGACCGCGATTGCGCGCGTGCGCCCTGATGCCGTCATCAATGAGCTGACCTCACTGCCGCGGCATTACACTCCGGCGGAGATGCAGGCTGCGGCGGAACGCGACACCAGGGTCCGCAGGGAAGGAAACATCAACCTTCTTGCAGGCATGCGCGAGAGCGGTGTGCGCCGCTACGTCCTGCTGTCTTCGGGATTCTGGTATGCGCCCGGTCCAGGATTGGCTGACGAATCGTCGCCCCTGGCTGTTGATGCTTCACCCGGCGTCGCCGCCGGCGCTCGCCTCTACGTTGAACTCGAATCGACTGCCGTTCGGGCACCGGGAATAGACTCCGTCGCAATGCGTTACGGATTCTTTTACGGATCGGGCACCTGGTACACGAACGCCGATGATATGGGCGAGCAGGTGCGCAGGCAGCAGGTGCCGATCATCGGCGCCGGCCAGGGCGTGTGGAGTTTCGTCCACATCGAGGACGCTGCATCCGCTACGGTCACGGCGCTGGAATGTGCTCCGGGCGCCTACAACATCGTTGACGACCACCCGAGCCAGCAGCGCGTATGGCTGCCGGCGTTCGCAAGCTCTTGCGGAGCGCCGGAACCGCTTCAAATCACCGAGCAGGAAGCCCTGACGACCTCTGGTGCCGACAGCGTCTATTTCGCGACGCGCCTGCGCGGCGCCTCCAACGAGAAGGCCCGAAACGAACTCAATTTCCGCCCGCGTCCGCTCGAATGGCTCCGAGGACGAGCAGTCCCAGCGCAACATGGATGAGGCTCAACTGATGAGGGCGCTGACCAGAACACTTCTACGAAAAGCCGCCTTTCCATCCAGGTGGCCACTGGCGATAGCCTCCGAGTTGCCGACCATAGTCCAGAGAACGACCCGAACGGCTTTCTACCGAATAGGCGGTGCAGTCGCAACACACGCAAGTGCTTCCTGCCGTGCACTTTGAAGGGGAGGGCGACTAGTAAATCGGATGGAAAAATGAAGAGGCCCAGTGTAGCGTACGCCCCACTGGGCCCTTAGTTATCTGAGTGCACGCGCTCGGAATCCATGTGACCTAGACGCGCTATTGGCCGTTTGAACCTGCGCGGCGGTTCAATTTCTTTAAAAATTGACAGACCGAACTCCTGGCGTTTACGAGCATGTGCGAATTCAATAGACGGTACGCCTACGCCTCTCCTCAGTCCCCCCACCCCCCAAACCCTGAGGAGAGGCACTCTCCTAGCAACTTTTTCGGAAATTCAGGGCCACGATCTGTAAGGGCGATTCCGAACGAATATCCATCCTGCACCGTCGCACGCTTCGCACTTTGCGCCTTTGGAACGACCTTCGCCTTTGCAGACAGAACATTCGCGCCAATCGTTGACCTGTAGTGCGCTTTGGTGGGTCCCGCGGCATCGCTTCTCATCAACGGTTTCACCGCACCGCTGGTTCGCTAACTCGATGCTGTAACTTTGTGCCCGATCCCGAGCAACGTCTCTGGCGGACGGTGACGCGGAGAAAGTACCAGTTGACGCGCGATCACGTGCGGTTGCACAACCAACTGGAGTCACTGCTGGAAGAGGCCCATATCAAGTTGTCTGGCCTGGTCTCGGATTTACTCGGTGTCAGTGCCCGGCGCATGTTGAAGGCGCTGGCTGAGGGAGAAACTCACCCGGTAGCCCTGGCCGCTTTGGCCCATCAGAAATTACGCGCCACGCCGGAACAATTGTGTGACGCCCTCGGCGCGTGCACCGACCTCAAGCCCGTGTACCGACGCCTTCTCAAGATGGTATTGGAACAGTTGCAATTCCTCGAGCAGCAAATCGATCAACTGGACCAGGAGATGGCCGGTCTGCTCAGTGAGCACCAGGACGCCGTCAAGCGGCTCGCGGAGGTGCCGGGACTGGGAGCGGATTCAGCGCAACAGATCATCGCTGAAGTCGGTCCCACCGCAGCGACCTTTCCATCCGGGAAGCAGCTCTCCTCGTGGGTTGGTGCTTGCCCGGGCGACGAGGAGAGCGCGGGCGTGAATTACAGCCACCGATCACCGCAGGGCAACCGCCACATGCGGCGCTTACTCAATCAAGCTGCCAACGCCGCGGCGAAAGCCAAAGGAAGCATCTTCGAGATTGTCTATCGCCGCATGGTCCCGCGCCTCGGACATAATCAAGCCATCGGGGCGATTGCCCATCGACAGTGTCGACTGATCTGGTTGATCTTGCACCAGGGAGTCCGTTACGAGGAACACGGCCCAGCCCTCAACAAACAATCAAAGCAAGCACGTACTGCGAGAATGATCCGACAACTCCGAAGGCTCGGCTATCGGATCGAACCACCCAATCCTCAACCCAGCCATGCACAAGCGGTGGTCTAGGTGTCGTTGTACGTGGGATCCCCGGGTACCGAGCTCGAA
>AmSFosDRAFT_100066_pt1 | contig 36353 bp, 32 predicted proteins | sample FosCloommunities_FD_10275 | JGI IMG/M metagenome (IMG submission 10275)
CCGACAGCGCCCCTGCGAGCCTCTACGCCCACGTCGTCGGCGGCCTGGCAGCACGCGGGGTCTCCTATCTGCACTTGATCGAAGCGCGCGCGCGCGCCGGTGTCGTGGAGGAGCGGAACGAGGCGGCGCCGCCATCGGTCGCCGCGCTGCTGCGTCCGCTCTTCTCAGGACCGCTGATTGTCTCCGGGGGATTCACGCCAGAGATCGCGGAGGCCGCAATTGCCGAGGGCAAAGCGGATTTCGTTGCCTTCGGCCGGGCGTTCATCGCCAATCCTGACCTGACGAAACGCATTGCCTTGGGCGCGCCGCTCAACACGCCGGATCGCGCAACTTTCTACGGCGGCTCAGAACGCGGCTACACGGACTATCCCGCGCTCGAAGCGGCGGCGTAGGCCCCGACGGTATGCGTAGCGGCCCTGGCCGTTATATCTAAGCTCGCCCCAAGAGACCGCCTGCGGACACACCGATGGCAAAAGAAGGCATCGGCGCCAATTGGAAACTAAGCACCAGAGGAGCGCGTGAGTCGGTGCAGCGCGTGATTGCCCTGCTTGACGCGGCCATTGGCGAACTTAACCGAGACCACTCAGCCAAGGGCACAATACTCCAGGCGGCTTCGCTCTTGCGCGAGCAGATCGATTCCCAAGCTTCGGGCGCGGCCGCAAATGGACACGGACGCTTGCTGGCGTGGCAGGTGCGCAAGGTCCGTAAGTATGTCGATAGTCATATCGCCGGTCCGATACGCGTCGCAGAGCTGTGTGCGCTCATTGAGCGCAGCGAGGCGCATTTCTCGCGCGCCTTCAAGCGCACGTTCGGAGCCTCCCCGCACGCGTTCGTGATCCAGCGTCCCCTGGAGTTGGCGGGTCAATACATGCTGCAGACTGAGGCGCCGTTGAGCGACATCGCGCTGCGGTGCGGCTTCACGGACCAGGCGCACTTGTGCAATCACTTTCGACAGGCAACGGGGGAGACGCCAGCGGCGTGGAGACGTGCGCGCAGAACCCAAGACCTGCGAAGCAGTGCAAGCTCATCTAGCGAAGTTGCCGCGCCGTCCCAGCTGACCGCTAGAGACGTGGCTCGGCTTCGCCAACTGTCATCCAACCAGACTGCCCATGAGACGATCATGACCGATCTCACGCCCAAAGCACTCGTCAGTGCCGGCGCTCGAAACCAGCGAGCGCGCCGATACGCCCTCGCTCTCGACGATCGAAGACAGCAGTCGCTTGCATACGTGGGACGGGATCCTCCAAGCCTGGCCAAATGGGATTTCGGACAATGCGCTCGCGTTGTCGCTAAATAACTCCCTACTTGGGTATCGCTTTCGAGTGGGCCATCAACATCATCCTAAGGAAGGTTCGCATGGCGGATACGTCGCAGATCGCTCTCATTCGGAAGTTGTACGACGCCATGGGAGACGTGAATTCTTTCAAATCGCTCCTGGCGGATGACGCCGAGTGGGATATTGCCGAAGGATTCCCCAACGGGGGCGTCTATCGCGGTATCGACAAGATTGTCAGTGGTTTCTTCCCATTCATGGCCGACTTCGACAAGTTCTACGCGAAAGGGGATGAGTACTTCGAGTCGGGCGATCACGTGATCGTTCTCGGACGCTATTTCGGCGTTACGAAGAAGGGGCGGAGGGTGGAAGCCCGATTCGCCCATTTCTGGACAATCCGAGACGGCAAGATCGCGCGCCTGCAGCAGACCGGCGACACCCTTCTCATCGCACGAGCTCTGGGAAAATGACTGGAGCGCCACGAATGGAACGAGTACAGCTGAACGGGGCGGACATCGAGTATCAGGTCCGCGGGTCCGGGCCACCGGTGGTATTTATCCACGGAGCGATTCTGTCGGATGGGTTCGTGCCGGTGATCGGGGAGACCGGAATCGCGGAGAACTTTCAGATCGTCCATTACCGGCGCCGCGGCTACGCCGGTAGCTCACGCGCTCCGGCGGGCATGACGATGCAAGGGTGGGCTGGTGACTGCATCGCGTTGTTGAATCACCTGGGCATTGCGTCGGCGCACGTGGCCGGGCATTCCTTTGGCGCAGGCATCGCATTGCAGATGGCGATCGATGCCCCGCGCAGAGTGCGGAAGCTGACATTGCTGGAACCGCCGCTCCTGTCGTTGGTACCGTTCGGCTGGCAGTTCACGGAATGGGCGGCATCTGTCCGCGAGATCTACGACTCGGGAGACAAAACTGCGGCCACGGACATCGTCCTGGCAGGCACGTACGGACAAGACTACCGGCGATTCACCGACGGCGCCCTGCCTGCGGGTGCGTTCGCCCGCGCGGTATCCGATATCGACACGTTCTTTCAGGTCGAACTCGGAGCCATGCAACGCTGGAATATCACAGCCGAAGGCCTGAAAGATATTCGACACCCGGTGCTGTCGATGCGCGGCAGCGATACATTGCCGGTATTCTTTGAGGTCGCTGATCTACTGCAGCGGTGGATTCCAGAAATCGACACGGTGTCGATACCGCGTGCGAGCCACGACTTGCCGGGCAGGAATCCCGCCGCCGTCGCCGCCGGTCTCGTCGAGTTCTTCACCAAGAATGATTTGGATAAGCCAGATGTCGAATAAGCGGCGGTTCGATCTCGATTCAAGTGGCTCCTAGCAATGCGTGCTGATCTACCACGCGCGGTCGTGGCTTTCAAACGCGAGAGTCAGAATTGACTCTCCCGCGAATGCTGGGCGAGCTGGATCGCTAAAGGAGGATATATGTCTGCGTCCAAGCTCAAATGGCAGCTCCTGACCAAGAAGCGCGGCAGCTCCACTCAGGAAATCCCGGCGGGCAAAGAGCATCTTGCCTGGGTAACCAATACGGTGACGCTAATTTACGGCGAGCGCGATGCGGTCCTCGTTGATACCTTTCTGTCCGTGCAGCAGTCCAGCGAGCTGGTGGACTGGGTGGTTGCGAGTGGCAAGAATCTTGTCGCCGTTTACGTCACCCACGCCCATGGTGATCACTTCTTCGGTCTGAAGGCGCTGCTCGATAGATTCCCGAACGCCAAAGCGATCGCCACTGCGCCGGTGGTGGCGGCCATCGAAAAGCAGATCACACCCGAGTTTGTGAAATCCTTCTGGGAACCTCGCTTTCCCGGGCAGATTCCCTTCCAGCTGATCGCGCCGGAGGTTCTCGATGGAGATACATTCTACCTGGAGGGGAGTGCGATCAGGGTTGTCGAGCTAGGTCATACGGACACTTCGCATTCGACGGGGTTGCATGTGCCTTCCATTGCGCTGGTCATATCGGGGGACAGCGTTTACAACAACACACACCTCTACCTCACGGAGTGCGACGAGAAAGCCTTGGAGGAGTGGCTTCACGCGCTCGATGGAATCGAGTCCCTGCATGCGAAAGCGGTCGTGGCTGGTCATGGTGTGCTTGATCCTGACAGCTCGCCGCGTCACATTGAGGAAACTCGAGGTTATCTCGTAGACTTCAAGGGTTGTCTGATCACCACATCGACGCCGCTCGAGCTGTACGAGAGGATGCTCTCACTGCATCCGAACCGGGTTAATCCAGGATCACTATGGGCGGCCGCGAAGGCTGCGAAATCATCCTCGGCCACAAGTAGGTAAGCGCATCATTCAGCGAACGTGGGCTGGTCAGATTTGCGATTCAGTCGCCAGTGCCACGGACTCCCAGTCGAGCGTCCATGCGCCTAGTACGGCGCAGCGGCGGTTTCCGACGCCAGGAATGCGGCCGCCTGTTTGGTAAACGACTCGTGAAACTGAAACAGGGAGCCGTGCCCGGAGTCTGGGTAGGTCAAGAGGACCGCATTGGGGAGATTTTCGCCCAGCCAGTAAGAGTTTCGGACCGGAATCATCTCGTCGTGGATACCGTTTACCACCAGCGTGGGTTGGCGGATCCTCTTGAGACTCGCAAACCGTTCGCCGTTCGGGGACTCCCATTCGCGAAAAGCGGCCAACTGTGCTTCCGCGATCGCGGGGCCCGAGGCAGGCTCGCGATCTTCGGTGCGTAGCATGAGGCGTTTGATGAACGCGCCCGCTGCTACCTGGCTGGACTCACTTGGCGCAAAGAAGATCTTGCCGAGCACCTCATATCCGCGGAGCTTCGGATCGCTCAGGTGGATGGCCAGACTCGGCTTCTCAAGATGCATGATGTCTTCGCCGCCGCGGGGCGCGGTGCCAACCAGGATCATTCTTCGGAAGATCGTGGGCCGATCTTGTGCCATCTGCTGCGCGATCATTCCTCCGAGTGAGTACCCGAGAACATCGCAGCGAGTCAGACCCAATGCGTCGAGGAAGGCCAACGCGTGCTGCGCCATGCCCGCCATCGTTCGGGGCACCGATCCCGTCGATCGTCCGACACCTGCGTTCTCGAAGAGAATGACCTCTCTGCCACGAGCCAGCGGGTCCGTCACTGCGGGGTCCCAGTTGTCCAGCGTCCCGGTGAAGTGCTGAAGGCATACGAGCGGCAGACCGGAGCCATCACCGAAACGGCGATAGGCGTAGCGCTGATTAGCTACTTCGACAAATTTCGTGGCTGCCGTGACATTGCTTGCAGTCATAAGTACCTCCAACTCCTCGATCGATCGTGCGTCGGGGCCGCCGGGTTCTTAATCCCCTCTATGGGGGAGTCGGCGCGTGTAACACACAGCGCACGTCCCCCATTAGTTTGCGAATGTTCGTTTCGAGTTGGGCTAATGTTGTGCGCGTGTCGAGCGACCTGAATCGGGTGGAACAGTCGCGTATGTGCCCCGCGGAGCGAAACACAGTCAGTGCCCCAACTCGCCCGACGCACGGACGAGAGCCATTTCTCCGGCTCGTGTCGGGAAGGCGTGACTCATCGCGGCCAGGACCCCGGCTTGTACCTGAGGCTCGCGTACTCCCTCGTCAAAGGCCGATCGTCAGGGACGATCCCCGCTCGCAAACTGCGCGGATCGCAGAGCGCGCGGCAGGTCGGCCGCGATTTGATCGGTCCTCGGTACGCCGACCCATCCGGTATTGATCTTAAAGGTCAAGGTGGCGAAGTCCTGTCCGTGGTTCGGGAGGCGGACGCCTCCATTGGACCAATGTCGCACCGTTAACTCGGTGATGATGCGGTTGCCTGGCCAAGGGAAACGCAGTCCGAGCTGAGAGGCAAAATCCCAGCGCGTGACACTGAGGTTGTCGGATTCGCTCTTGCCCGATAGGCCGAAGCCGAAGTACATCCGGACGGGACCAATCTCAAAGAGCTCCCAGCGGCGGGCAACCGAAAGCCCATTGTAGGGATGCGCCAGCACACGAGAGCGCAGCACCTGCTCCGTGCTCATACGAAAGTACCCGACCTCGTAGCGGCCGCTTCCCCACGTCACGGTCACCGGCACGATTACACCGCCCGTATCACCCCAAAAGTGGTAGGTGGTTCCCGATCCCGCGAACACCTCGCAGGTCTCGCAAAGGGACTGCGCCTCCGAGCGCAACGGCACGCCGCTCAGGCCGAGAAGCACAGCGAGCAGAGCTGCCGTCCAGTTGACCGCAGGCAAGGGACGCCGGCCGCGCCAATGCATCGCGGAAATCCTGTCGTTGCCGACGTTCGTCACGGGAACAGCCTCCTCGGGCCACAGACCGCATTGCCGCGGCCTCTTAAAACCTGGAGGCTCTATCTAACGCGAACACTTGCCGGGATGATTGGAGGATCCAGAGCTCATCTTGGCGTTCTCCGCCGTTCACTCATCGTTGACCGAGCTCGTTGCACTCGCGCGCGGAGATCGAAGCCGAGACTATCGGCGTCCCAGACAATGCGAGATTTTCAACACGTGAGAGGTTTCACTCATGTCGCGAGCGAACAGGTCAGCGAGAGGAAAACGCGTCTGCTGATAATTGTCGTGTGTCGTCAGAAAGTTGCTTTTGGATCGTCGGCCGCGTGATCAAGGCGTTGCTGCGCCAGCGGATCTGGGCGCCGCGGAGGCCAGCTCGGCACCTTCGGCCAGCGCCTGTCACACAGATAAGCGAGAAATCGGCCCGATGCGTTGAAGCTCACGAGACAACTCCCTTGGGTCGGCGGATCCTCGAAGGCACCTTGAGCCTCGCGAGATATCGGCAAAGATCACGGGCCGAAGCCGCGCCTTCACCTACGGAGGCTGCGACCCGTTTTACCTGGCCCGCTCTCACATCACCGATGGCGAAGTCACTTGGCGCGCTCGGCCTTGATTCGCTCGCCTGCCTTCGCGACGGGAATGACCCAGAGGGGTGTCGAGTCTTCCGATGGGTTTAAGAGTGTCACGTACGGTTCATCGTTGGAGAGGTCTTGATTGATTCCCCGTAATGCCTCGCTGGCAGAATCTGGCAGGACCACCATGATGTGCGGACCGATGTAGAACCACTCTTTGACGTCGATCGGATTTTTCGCCGGCGGCACATTCTGTCCCTGCCTCGCTTCTCCCATCAGCATGTAAGACAGGCCCACACGATCGATATTCGGCTTTCTACCAGCGAGCGTCGCTTCAAACCATTTCATCGTCGTCTCATCGGCGCACATAGGATCATGCTGAGGTCTTCCGGGAATGTCTGGCATGCAGGTCCAGCCGTTACTTCCTTGCCGAAGTATTCGGCCGTGCGCCTGTCCTCCCTTCGGATTGGCCGGCCAGTCGACCACCGCGGCGTGGTCAGCAATGACAGGTGGGGCGGCGCTCAACGCATTCTTTATTTTCCACTGGTCAGAGTGAGCGGAGGTAGTGAACGTGCCCGGGGGCAGGGGTGCGGTTGCGGACGACAGATCCTCTTCCGGGGCCACCTGCTCGTGTGCCATGAGGTGGGAGGCCAATACTTCGATCGCCAGGATGGCTGCGACAGCCGCCGAAACAAACCGCATCTTTGCGATCTCCTGTATCCCGGCTTTGCTCGCGCCGAGATCCAGGAATCAGCGTACCGCTCGGCGGCCGAGTATCCTTGGCGAAATCGCGCACCTTTTTGTAAGTTTCGGTGAATTTGCGTTCTTTGGGATCGCGTTGGAATCGCGTGGCAGAACAATTCGGCCCGCACAAACAAAGCTCCCGACCAGGCTCAAGATCGAACGTGTGGGGAAGCCAACCCATCACGGAGTGTGATTGGAAACGATCATGCTGATGTGAGGCAGTGACCGGACCCACACGGCTTATACGTGCTGCCGGCATGGACAAGCAGCCGGCGAAGCACCCGGCGCGGATGAACGCCGCGGCGGACGCACCAGGTCACACGCGCAGCGAAGTCCAGAGTGCCTGTTACGCACACCTGCAAGATGGGCGCGCACACTTACGCTGCCGCCGGCGTCCAGCCGTGAAGACGACATGAAAAAAGAGGGCCGGCAACCGAAAGCCGCCGGCCGAGGGTTGCGTGCTGCGGTAGGGGGGAGAGTACTCAGCACGCGAATTAACCGCTCGAGGGCGCCGGTAACTCTTGGAGTCGTGAGGCAGCGGCGCGGCCGCCATGTGTCAACCGTAGCGGCAGACTCAGGAGGTGCTCCACCTGAAAGCTGCGCTGCTCGTCTTGCACGCACCACTCGCAGAAGTGCTCGCAGTTGTTGGTGAGAAGCCGGTAGCGGTGTTCGCCGATGCGGGAGAGCGCCCGGCGCGCCACTTCTGCGCCACTAAATCGAGGCGACACGTGGACGCGGATCCAGATCGGCCGTCCCAGCGCGAAGCGCGCGAGAGAGACTTCCTCCACCGGTCCCCGCCACAATCCGCCCACAGCCGATTTGTGGTGAACGACATTGCCGCGCCCAATATAGATGCCGTGATGGCTGAAGCCACGGCGCGGCGTAACCAGATGTGAGCCCAGCGGTGGCTCCTCTCCTGCCACCAAGAGACTGTCACTGCGTCCGAGTCCTCGGACACTGCGTTCGTCGGGTTTCGGCCTAAGAGCATTCTGAAGCCGTACCTGCACGTAGCTACGCCTACGATGGAAGCGAAGAACTCCTGCTAACACGGTGATCGACGTTTTCACGGGATTTCGCACTACGGGGAAGAGTGCGACCGTTGCACATTTGAAGATTGCAGGTTGCTGCGGCGACTTGTGCGAACCCGATGTACAACAGGCGGACGGCGTAAGTACCGGCTTTAGAAGTGCGGTTCGAAACCAACCTGGCGCGCCCGCGGCACGCCGGTAGAGCCCGATCAGCCCGACAGTAGAAAGGTTCCCTCCGCGCGCTCTCCTGTACTTGACCGGGAATTGGAGGTGAGCTCGCCGCGCTTAACTTCCATGCGCGGCCGGGATCGAGCCGCCGAGGGAATGCGCCGAAGCGGCTGGTAAAGAAGTACGCTTCTTTAACGCCGAGTAGCGAAACTAGCGGCTCACCGCGCGTGGGGCGCGGATTACTACAAATCCGCGGCCATTTACAAGACATGTGCACGCGTTGCGCGCGACGCTCTGCCGCAGCACGCAGCTGCCACATGGCACGCTCGGATCGACTTGACGCGCAACGGCAATCGGATTTCAGGAGTTTCGGTGGAGGGTAGGCGCGACCAATTACTCCGCTACCGGGAAGGTCCAACCTGACCCGGCTCCGCGATTTCGACGGGACCAGTGTCGCCGCAGGTGCGGGCTTGGCGCGTGCGGCCGCCGGCGTGGCTGTCGACCCCAAGAATGAGCATGGCGTCGTCATGAAACTCATTTGCCACGGATGTGGGTTTGAAGTTCAAGTTATCGGCCCACGGCGTGAACGTCACTCCGGCGAACTGAAGTGGCATGGGGCGGGGCGCCGGCACCAAGCCGGAGCGAACCCCGAGTCGAGGAAACGTTGGGGTTTACCGAAGTGCGATTCGTAATACTGGGAATGTGCGGGCTGCTTGCCGCCGGCGTGTTCGCCGCGATGTTGCTCTCGATCTGGAGCACTCGCCGCGCCCCCGCGGCCGACGACACCCTCCGACAGCGCTTCGCGGCGGAGCTCGCTTGGGCCGCGATCCCGTGCCTCATGATCCTAGCGGCTGCTATTCCGGCGGTAATTGCGATCGTTTCGGCACCCTAAAAGCAATTCTGGAAATGCCTAGGACACCCGAGCGACTCATGGCGCCGGAGCCCTCCGCCTTCTGCAATGCAGCAACAAAATGCCGCAGAAAGCGCGTTTTTTCATCGTCTTTTTCGGTGGGTAACCACCCCCCGCGGAAGGCCACGAGGAGGCGGGCATGCCGCTGGGCCAAGAGCGTGAACTTGGTGTAACCAGCGGGGCAGGGATCGGCGCGACCGGATAGCCACCGTCGAGCACGCCGCTCGAGGCATCGGCGTCCCCTCACCGCCGCCAGTGAATCTCGCCGAGATCCATGGACGGCTGGGATTTCTCAGGCGCCGCGATATGATCTCTGCAGGGCGGAGAGGGCGTGTGCGCGTTGCGTACGTTAAGGCCGGTACACGGAATTCAACCAAAGAGCCCGAAGCCGGAGTCTGACAAACGGTGCCGCATTCGCCGAATGGGGGCGTACTCGGAAAGCGGCTGCCATCCAATCCCGAATCCACTTCGGTCACGGGTGCGGTGAAGTCTCTGGGTGGCTCGGTGGATTTTGCAGGCCCGAGACACGCACCCTCGGGAGCGGGGTGGTCGAGCGCTTTCATCGCATCGAGGAGATACCACAGACCAGGAAACCATGATAATAAGGCTGTTTGGCTGGTAGCGGGCTATCTTCACCCTCGCCATCTGAGGAATTTGTCGTGAATGCGGCAGCTGCACCGATTCCCTTGGCCGGCGCGACGCTCGGTCGCTACCGTCACGTCTGTGCGTTTTTCACTTCCCCGCAGGAGCGGTACTCAACCCTGCTGCCATTTGTGCGTGACGGCATCGAACGTGGGGAGCGGGCATTCCATGTCGTCCCGCGCCAGTACCGAGAGGGCCATCTCCACCAACTGCGCAGCGCTGGTATCGACGTCAACGCGGTGGAGCGAAGCCACCAACTAGCGGTAGCCAGCCCGGAGGAAACCTATCTGCGCGGTGGCGGCTTTAACAAAGAAGCGATGCTTGTGACTATCCAGGAGGCGCTCAAAGCCGGTCCGACGCTTGGATTCCCGCTCACGCGACTGATTGCGCACACCGACACTTCTCCGAAGGACTGGTCCAAAGCCAACGAATGGATCGAGTACGAGACCCAGCTGAACGATGTCCTGGCTCACTTCAATGATGTTGTGATCTGCACCTACGACACGGACCTGCTCGACGGGACGCTCTTGGTCGATATCCTGCGTATCCACCCGGTTGTCATCATCGGCGGCCGTTTGTACGAGAATCCGTTTTTCTCACCGCCGGCTGAGTTTCTGCGTCAGATCGTTGAGCGCAGCGGCAAGTCATTCGAGCCGTACCGCCGCCCATGACAATGGCGCGCATGACTAGCTTGCGTCTGTGCGCGTCTCGGAGGCAGCTCGTCGCGTATAGGCTAGAGCGAGGACGGTAGGTGAATGAGACAGCCAACGACGAGATCAAACGTCTGCAGGGCTGTATCAACGATCTGATAGGCGTCCTGGCTCTTCCCGCCTTGTGGAAGGGCCGGGATGCGAAGCATATCGTCAAAACGCTACTGGACGTGCTGGTCGCAACGCTGCGCCTGGATTTCGCCTACGTGCTACTGACGGATCCCGTCGGTGGCGGCCCGATCGAGATGGTGCGCCACGATCAACTCCGACATCTTGGGGCCGAACCCGGACTGGTCGGTCAGGCACTCACCCAGTCGTTGGGGGCTAACCCGCGGAAATGGCCGCCGCGTGCAAAAAGCCCGTTTGGAGAGGGAAGCCTGTCGATTGTCCCGCTCGGATCCGAACAGCCCGGCCAAGTCGCCGAACTTCTGATAGATCAACGTTCGATCGATGCCGGCCGCCTCCGCGATGCGGTTCGGTGTTGCCGCGTGGAAACCTTCGGCGTCGACGATCGCGTGCGTGACGTCAAGGATCTGCTCTCGCCGCCTCTCGGCGGTCATGCGCCGCTTCGGGTTGGCCCTGAACGTGCGAGTCACACTTGACAGCATAACTAACACCTTGTGAGTATTACTCACTAACTGTTAGTTAGCCGGAGGTCGTGATGGTCGTCTACTACCCCGAACTTGCGCAGCGAGTCCGAAGCCAGCGCGATTTGCAACCCGACCTCTACGGGGACTTCAACTTCGACCAACAGCCGGATCGCCTGGCCACCGAGCCCGACGCCGAGTCGGCCCTGCCCACCTGGGTCGCCGAGCGCGCGCCGATCCTGCAGGACGAGCGGATCATGGAATTGATCGGCACAGCGACCATGCTCGGTGACGTCGTCGCCGATCCTTACGCGGCACTGATGACCACGCACAGCGTCACGCACCTGATCGACATGCTCAAGACGGCCTGCCGAGAGGGAGTCGACGCAGTGCCCGACGCGCCCGCCGAACTCATGTCGTTCATCGCCGCCATGGAGGCCACTCCGGAGTGGATCGACTTCGATCTGGTGCGTGAAGGAGCTCGGCAAGAGCGCATCCCCGCGGCGCTGTTGGCCCCCTTCATCACGCGAGGAGCTTTCATCGCGACCTTCACCAACACTTACGCCGCGCTGCCGATGGCACTGACCGGTGCGCTCTCGGGCAAGCGGGCCGCCCGGCGCGTCAACGAGACCGCCAGTTTCTTCGCCGTCACCGCCCTGCCTGGTGCGCTGGATCGCTACGGCCCCGGCTTTGAAGCGGCCGCCATGGTCCGGCTGATGCATTCGATGGTCCGGTACAACGCCCTGAAGAAATCCGACAAGTGGGACGTCTCCGTCTATGGCATGCCGGTACCGCAGGTCGACCAGATGCCCGCCGGGATGATCGGCCAGTACTTGTTGGCCCGCAAGGCGCGCCAACAAGGCCGGACGGAGTTCACTCCGGAGGAACGCGCCGTCGTCGAATTCGCCAGGTACCGCTGCTTTCTGCTCGGTCTGCCAGAGGAACTCCTGCCCGCCGAACCGGCCGACATTGTCCACGTCCTGCATGCGCGCTCCGCACTGCTGCGCCATGGATTCGACGCCGTCTGCCAGGAGCTCGTCCGCGGCACGATGGAGGCCTACCTGCGCCCCGACACCAGCCTGTTCGACCGTTGCGCGGAAGCGGTCGAGAAGAGTTTCAGCAAGCTCACGTTCGTCCGAACGTTCTGCGGTGGTGATCGCGAGATCGCCGAGGCCATGGGCGTTTCACTCGGATCGACGGACCTCATCCGCATCGCCCTCACCATGCCCTTCATCATCGGGCGTTTTACCGCCGTGAGCCATGCCAGCCGCATCCCGGTGCTTCGGGACATCACCGACGCATACGTCATCGCGCTGCTCAAGCTCCGGCTGGCGACCTACGGAAAACCCCAATTCACCACCGACGCAGCGCATTACACGCCCGTCCCGCACTGACGCTCTTTTCGGCCGCGAGCGTGCGCAGTTGCACGCGTCGGCGCGGCGTGTCGCGTGCAAACGCGCACGCTCGCGGGAACGACTTCAGGCGAAGCGCCCGGTCAGCTGGGGCGGCAGCACCCGCATCAGCTGCACCAGCGGGGCCCACGGCCACCACGGCACCACGGCGCGGCCAGGCTCGCGTTCGATGGCGTCGACGAGTGCCTTCACGCCAGTTTCGTTGTCCACCATGAACAATGTGCTCGCCGACTTGGCGGTCATCTCCGACTCGATATAGCCCGGCTCCAGCACCGAGACTCTGATCGGACCCTTGGCGTACTCAGCACGCAGTGATTCGCCCAACGAGCGTATTCCGGCTTTGCTTGCGGCATAAGCGGCTTTGACGCCCGGCACCCCGGTGGCGCTGAGCACCGAGGAGATGAGCACCAGATGCCCCGAGCCGCTCTTGTTGAACATCTCCAGGGCCGTTTCGATCTGCACCAGGGCGGCCACCAGGTTGGTCTCGATAGTCGCCTTGTTCGCCCACAATTTGCCGGAGCCCAGCTTCGCGCCCTTGCCGATGCCGGCGTTGACGATGATGCGGTCGATGCCGCCGAGCTCGTCGCCGAGTTCGGCGAATACCTTCGGCACCTGCTCGTGGTCGTTGACGTCCAGCGCCGAAACCGCGATGTTGATCCCCGGATGCTGTTGCGATAGTTCGGTTTTCAGCTCGTCGAGGCGGTCGGTGCGGCGGGCGCACAGTGCCAGGTCGCGGCCCTTGGCGGCGAAGGAGCGTGCCATCCCGGCGCCCAGGCCGGAACTGGCCCCTGTGATGAGGATCTTCTGGCGAGTCACCCGGGCAGCATATCGACTACTTCAGCAGCCGCGACATGCGCCGGTCGGCCAGCACCTTGCCGCCGGTCTGGCACGTCGGACAATACTGAAAAGACTTGTCCGCGAACGACACTTCACGCACGGTGTCCCCGCACACCGGGCAGGGCAACCCGGTACGGGCGTGCACACGAAAGCCGGAACGCTTCTCACCTTTGAGCGTCGCCGCCCCCTGGCCGACGGACCGGCTCACCGCGTCGGTCAGCACCGAAATCATCGCGTCGTGCAGGGTGGTGAGCTGTTCGTCGGTGAGCTTGCCGGCCGTCGCGAACGGCGAGATCTTCGCGACGTGCAGAATTTCGTCGCTGTAGGCGTTGCCGATGCCGGCGATGACCTTCTGGTCGGTGATGACGGTCTTGATCCGCCCGGTGTTGCCGGCCAAGACCCCGGCCAGGTCCGCGGGGCCGAGGTCCAGTGCATCCGGCCCTAGCGCCGCGATGCCCGGTACCTGCTTGGGATCGTCGACCAGCCACACCGCGAGTCGCTTCTGGGTGCCGGCCTCGGTGAGGTCGAAGCCCGGTGCGCTACCCGGAGTGCCCAGGTGGACGCGCAGCGCGATCGGCCCCTTGCCGGGGCGCAGCGGCGCGCCGGCCAGGTTGTCTGACCATCGCAACCACCCCGCGCGCGAGAGGTGGGCGATCAGGAACAGCGTGTCCGTCCGCAATCCCAGGTACTTGCCCCAGCGGTCGGCGGCGGTCACGGTCTGGCCGTGCAGGACATTGATCGGTGGGTCGAAGGTCTTCAGCACGGACAGCGCGGCCACGTCGACGCGACCAATGGTCAGGCCGACGGCGTGGCGCCGCAAATGGTCGACCAGCGCTTCGATCTCGGGGAGTTCCGGCACGCCTTCAGTCTGCCGATCATCGCGGCGAGGTGTCTATGCCGCTGCTATGCCAGGTCCTACGGGAGGTCCTTGTCTGCGGGCTCAACGGACAGCTGCGCGCGCGCACCGGCGCCGTGACCGATCGCCTTGGCGGGGCCGCCGTCAGCACCGCTCGTGTGTTCGGCGGGCGCACTGAAGCCCGTGGGTGTGCTGCCGGCCAAACTGGCCGTGGCGCCGTTGGCTTGCAACCGGCCGCCATCGCTGCCGGCGCCACCAGCACTGGTCTGACTCCCAGCACCCACGGTGCCCGGCTCCGCCGAACCCCCATCCACGGGGCTGCCAGCAGGGTTGCTGACGCTGTCGCCGACCGGCGCGGCAGTCTCACCGGAGACATGGCCACCAGCGGCAGCACCGGACCGTACGTTGGCGTCCGAGGCCAACGAGCTGCTGCCGGGGATCGGGTTTCCGCCGATGCCCGTGAGCGGGCTCAAAGCCTGGGGGGCGACGGGCACGACACCCGGGTCACCGGCGGCCTCGGCACTTCCGCCGGTGCCGAACAGCTGCCCGCCATGACTGCCGGTACCACCCACGGCGCCAAACGGCCCGCCGTTTCCACCTTGGCCGTACAGCCAGCCGGTCCTAAGAGCGCCGGCACCCGCGGGTTGGCTGGCCATGGTGCTGGCCAGGGGTGCGCCGCCGACCACGCCGGCGCCGCCGTTGCCGACAAACCGCGCCGGCGCGCCATTGGCGGCGCCGTTGCCGTACAGCCAGCCGCCCGGCTTGCCATTGCCGCCGGTCGTCGTCGCGCCGCCGCCACCGGCGCCGTTGGCGCCCATGCCGCCCACCGGGCCTGCGCCTGCGCCCAACCCCTGCATGGGCCCGTTAACCGCGCCCAGGACTGCCTGCTCGGCGATCTGCAGAGGCGAAGCATTGGCGGCCTCGGCGAGGGCATAATCCGTCGCACCGCCATTCATCAGCTGCACAAACTGGGCGTGGAATGACGCCGCCTGCGCGCTAAGCGCCTGATAGGCCTGCGCGTGCGCACTGAACAATGCCGCGATCATGGCCGACACCTCGTCGGCGCCCGCGGCCATAACACCCGACGTCGGGGCGATCGCCGCAGCATTTGCCGAGGTCAGTGACGAACCGATGTTCGCCAAATCCGATGCCGCTGCCGCCACGTACTCCGGCGCCGCGATCACCCACGACATTTATAACCTCCGCTACCCCCCGACAGTCGCCGGGTAAAGACCGGTCGGTCGGGACGAAATATTATCGTGACCTTAGCCACAATTTGCGGCGTTCAGCGAAACCTTATCTAGCCCTTAGCCTCGGGTTCGCCTGGCCTCCACGCTTCTAGCACTCTGGCCTTGGTCAGGCCTCAACAAATAAGTATCCATGATCCAACCGTGTAGTCTGCGCGCTTCTTTTCGAAGCTCCACGATCCGGTTTCCGACCTCGCCAATCGTACCGTCTACCAGCAGTTCGTCGTCAGTTCCCAGGTAGGCGCCCCACCAGATCCGGGTATCGGCCGGGCACGCCTGAAACGAGCAGTCGGCGTCCAGCATCACGACAATCGATCCGGAGATCGATCCGGAGATCGATCCGGAGATCGATCCGGAGGTCGATCCGGACAACCCGTGCGCACGCAGCTGCCGACCGGTGGTGATGAGAACCGGTTCGCCGACCTCGTTGAGCGGGATGCGGTGCCGAGCCGTGAGCGCCTGCACCGCGGTGATCCCCGGAATGACGTCGTATTCGATGTCGGCCTCGGCCGCGACCGCGTCGAGAATGCGCAGCGTGCTGTCGTACAGCGACGGGTCGCCCCACGCCAGGAAGGCCCCCACGCCGTCGGGACCCAGCTCGGTGCGGATCGCCTTCGCCCAGACCTGCGCTCGCGCCGCGTGCCAGTCCGAAACCGCGTCCCGGTAGGCGGCATCGCCGCAGTCGGAAGGCCGCTTCGGGTCGGGTAGCTCGACGAATCGATACCCCGGCTCGCGAATGAATCGTGCGCAGATATGCCGCCGCAGCGCCACCAGGTCAGCCTTGGCTTCACCCTTGTCCATCGCGAAGAACACCTGGGTGTCGTTGAGCGCCTGGATCGCCTGGACGGTCATGTAGTCGGGATCCCCGGCACCGATGCCGATGACGTGGATATACCGACTCACCACGCCGAGCTTATTGCCTACAAAGACCCCCAGGCGTCACCATTATTGAGACCTCAAAGACCTAGTCGAGACCTCAGGTACCCGATACCATGGGTATTGACTATCGATTGCGCTCTCCCTGCCGTCTCACGTACCGAAGGGAACCGACGATGACCACTGCGGTGAGACCAGGTGGGCCGAGTCGTGAAGAATTCTCGGAGCGGCTACTGAAAGGCTCGGTCAAGAAGTCCTACGAGCCCATCGTCGACATCGACTGGGACGCCCCTTTAGACCCGGACAAGTTCTACCTGCCGCCGCGGCTTGTGTCCCTGTACGGCACCCAGTTGTGGGCCGAGATGACCCGTGAGCAGCAGGTCGAGCTGTCCCGCCAGGAACTGGTCAACACCTTGTCGGCCGGGATCTGGTTCGAGAACATGCTCAACCAGTCGTTGCTGCGCACCATCATGCACGAGGACCCCTCGTCCAGGGAGACGCATTACAAGCTGACCGAACTGGGCGACGAGACCCGGCACATGGTGATGTTCGGCAGGGTTATCGAGCGCATCGGAGCCAAGCCGATAAAACCTCGGCGACTCCATCGGATGATCATCAACTGCCTTCCGCTGGTGTTCCAGCACGGCTCGATGCTGTGGGTGGCCGCGCTGATCGGTGAGGAGATCTTCGACTCGCTGCAACGCCAGATGATGGACGACCCGGAACTGCAGCCGATCGTCCAGCGACTGATGCGGATCCACGTCACCGAGGAAGCGCGCCACATCCAATTCGCCCGTGACGGCGCGCGCAAGCGTGTGCAGACCATGCCCCGGTTCAACAAATGGTTCATGTCGAACATCAATGGCGTCGGTGGCTATTTCTTCCGCTTCCTGTTCAGCTACTCGGTCCCGTACGCGCGAACAGGACTGGACCCGAAGCAGGCCCGAGCGATCGCGCGCAGCAACCCGTTTCGCCACGAGACACAGCGGGCAGGTTTCGCCCCGCTCGCCGCGTTTTTGACCGAGGTGGGCCTGATGGGCTCCATCGCACGCCGCAGCTGGCGACGCACGAACTTTCTGTGACCCCTAGCCCCGGCCCTGTGCAGGCCCGTCAACACGTGATCGACGTGATCGTTATCGGCGCGGGAGCCGCCGGTCAGCGTGCCGAAGCCGAACTGCTGGCAGCCGGCGTCACCGACTTCGCGGTCTTGGACAAGTCAGCCGAGGCCGGCCGCGAGGTAATCGGTTCGGTATTCGACGACGGCACCGACACCTGGACGTTGCAGACTGCCTCGGGCGAGGTTTTCCGAAGCCGTGTCGTCATCGCAGCCAACCGGGCGATGCAGCTGCCGTGGATACCGGAACTGTTGGGGCGCAACGATTTCCGTGGCATATCGTTTCACGCGGCGCAGTGGGACCCGGATTTCGATCCGGCCGGCAAGCACATCGCCGTGATCGGCACCGACTCCACCGCCGGCCACTACCTGGGGCGGCTCGCCCAATCGGCGGCCTCGGTCACCGTCTTCGCACACCCGCCGCGACGGGTTTTCCAGGAAGTACCGCTCAAGGTCACCCTGGCCAAACGCTGGCTGCGCCGCCACGCCCTGCCGGGGGCGGACCGGCGAAGGCCGCGCCCGGTGCTGGCGAAGTCGGCGATCGACGCCGTGACCCCGTCGGGCATCCGAACCAGCGACGGCGTCGACCATCGCGTCGACGCCATCATCTACGGCACCGGGTTCGCGACCCCCGACGCGACGCTGGTGGGCGCCGGCGGAGTGACTATCCGGCAAGCCTGGCAAGACGGGATGGAGCCCTACCTCGGGGTCGCGGTCCACGGTTTCCCCAATTACTTCTTCATCACCGGGCCCGACATCGACGGGCAAACACGCTGTGTCATCGAGTGCTTGGCGCTAATGAAACAGATGAAACACGCCGAGAGCACCCGCATCGAGGTGCGGCGCAGCAGCCAGCAGGTGTTCAACGAGCGCGCCTGCCTGGAGCCCGCCCAGTTCCACCGAGTGGCATCGGCTTTTGAGCTGTCGGCCAGTGCAAGCGAGGACGCTGCGACCTACGCTGCGACCTACGAGGGCGCCGCAACGCTGACCGTTGCCGGAGCGAGCCACCCGGTGCACGCCCGGCTCAATGGCCAAGTCAACCCGATCGACGGCCATTATCACTGGCAAGGGACGGTTTTCAGTACGCTCGCGGATCCCTTGCCGGATGAAACCCTCAAGCAGGGGCGGACGGCAACGCTGACGGTGGGCGATTGCAGTGCGCCCGCGCGCATCGTCGAACAAACGCCGTGGGGCACTCACTCGATCGCCGGGGTGGGCGTTCCGCCGTACGCGCCGAACAGGCCCTGAACGAGCCGCAAAGTTGCTCCGTTCCCAAGGTTTGCCAGGTGTCAACTTCTGGGTAATCCCGATAGGCTGAGTTCCATCCACGACGGAGGTTGGCCACAAGTTGGAGTGGGTAACCCCGCTGGGTGTGCGCGCTGCACAAGGCGACGAGACAGACGAGAAGAACGGCGTGTTCGTGGTAGCGGTTGGCGCTTCGGACAGGCGGGGTCGGGGTCCTTACCTGACGCACGTCCATACCCCCGCGCGACCATGCGCCCCCGCCGGAGCACCGCTTCCCTCTTCGAGGTTTGCCCACGTCGACGCCCCTCAAATCGCGCTAAGCAAGGTGCTAGGCAAGATGGTTGACAGAAGTCATAAGTTTCTGCCGCTAGCGTGGGCGGCATCGTCAAGTTGGCCGGGCAGGAGTTCGAGGAGCTGGACATGGAGCCGGACCACAGGATGGAACTGGAATGCCGGATCAATTGCTTTTCGCTCAAGCTGACGCGGGGATGCCCGCGGTGAGCGCGGTGGCTGAGCCCAGCTCGCTGTTCATTGCGGCGCGCATGGAGCAGTCGGTGGCCGTCCTGACCGTCGACGGTGTTCTTGACGCCAGCAGCTCCGCGGCGCTGCGCGACAGCATCATGAACGCCACGCTGCAGGACCCGTCCGCGGTCATCGTCGACGTCAACGCGCTTCAGGTGCCCGCGGAATCGGCATGGTCGGCCTTCCTCGGCGTGCGCTGGCAGGCCGAAACGCAACTCGACGTGCCGATCGTGCTGGTCTGCGCTACCCGCGCGACCCGCGACGCGATCACCCGCAGCGGGGTCGCGCGCTTCATGCCCGTGTATACGACCGAGAAAGGGGCGATGAAGGCCATTAGTCGGCTCACCCGTCGCGCTGTCCAGCGTGCAGATGCTCAGCTGCCCCCGAACCTCACCAGTCTTCGCGAGTCGCGGCGGCTGGTCCGCGAGTGGCTCACCGGTTGGTCGCAACCCGGGCTCATCCCGGTCGCGTTGGTGGTCGTCAATGTGTTCGTCGAAAACGTGCTGGAACACACCGGGAGCGACCCGGTGATGCGAATCGAGGCCGACGGCGCAACCGCGACCATCGCGGTCTCCGATGGCAGCAACGCGCCGGCTCTGCGGCTGCCCTCGCCGCAGAAGGGGATCGACGTGTCCGGCCTGGCGATCGTCGAGGCGCTGTCCCGCGACTGGGGCAGCACCCCCACGTCGTCCGGCAAGACCGTCTGGGCGATCATCGGGCCGGAAAACCAGCTCTAAGCGGTTCGCTTTTCCCATCGAGCGGGACCCGGATGCGGGCCAAACTAGAACACGTTCTAGTGTCGAAGAAGGGCCCGTTCCAGGAAGGCGGATGAAGTGCGGTTCAGCTTTGCGGAGTCACTGACCGACCCGGCGTTCTACATGCCGCTGGCAAAGGCGGCCGAGGAGGCCGGCTACCACAGCATGACGATCGCGGACAGCATCGCCTACCCTTTCGAGTCCGACTCGAAGTACCCCTACACCCCCGACGGCAACCGTGAGTTTCTGGACGGCAAGGAGATCGTCGAGGCGTTCGTCCTGACGGCCGCGCTGGGCGCGGTGACGACGAAGATGCGGTTCAACTTCTTTGTTCTCAAGCTGCCCGTCCGGCATCCGGCGCTGACGGCCAAGCAGGCGGGATCACTGGCCGCGCTGACCGGCAACCGGTTGGGACTCGGCGTGGGCACCAGCCCGTGGCCGGAGGACTACGAGCTGGTTGGACTCCCATTCGCCAAGCGCGGCAAGCGAATCGACGAATGCATCGAGATCGTGCAGGGCCTCACCACCGGCGAATACTTCGAGTTCCACGGCGAGTTCTACGACATTCCCAAGACGAAGATGAGCCCGGCGCCCACCCAACCGATTCCGATCCTGGTCGGCGGGCACCACGATGCCGCGCTGCGGCGCGCGGCCCGCCTCGACGGCTGGATGCACGGCGGCGGCACCGACCCCGAGGAACTCGACCGGCTCGTCGCGAAGGTCAAGAAATATCGCGAGGAGGAGGGCAAGACCAGCCCGTTCGAGATTCACGTGATTTCGACGGACGCCTACACCGTGGACGGCATCAAGCGCCTCGAGGACAAGGGCGTCACGGACGCCATCGTGGGCTTCCGGTACCCCTACATCGGCGGGCCAGACACCGAGCCACTGGAGAAGAAGATCCGGCACCTGGAAAGGTACGCGGAAAAGGTGATCTCGAAAGTCTAACCATCACAGGGGATCCCACTTCGGGGCCCGCTTTTCCTGGTGAGCCTTGGCAGCCTCGGCCGGATTGTTGGTGAAGCCGGTGAGCATCTGGGTGCGGTTCTCGATCTCCACGGCATGGCGCAGGCTGGGTGCGTCCAGCGCGGTGTTGAGGCCAATCTTGGTCTGCCACACACCAAAAGCGTTGTTCTCGGCGATCGACCGGGCCATGTTCAACGACGCGGCAATCAGCTGATCCGGCGCCACCACCTCGTGGACGAGCTTGATGCGATATGCCTCGGCCGCGTCGATGATGCGGCCCGTCAGCATGAGTTCCCGGGCCACCCCGGCGCCGACGAGCTTCGGCAGCAGGTAACTGGTTCCCATGTCCATCGAGGAAAAGCCCGCCTTGATGAACACCGAACCGAACCGGGCGTTTTCGGACGCGATCCGGATGTCGCAATGCAACGCGAAAGCTAGCCCGCCACCGACGGCGACACCGTTGACCGCGGCGATCACCGGGATGGGAAGCTCGTAGAGCCGGATGTACTGTTCGGCCAAGCGAATCTGGGCGTCGTAGTTGGTCTTGAACGGCGGTGTTGGGCGATCACTATGCGTCCAAGGCTCGCCGGTTCCGCTCAAATCTGCCCCCGCGCAGAAGCCGCGCCCGGCGCCGGTCAGGATCGCCACCCGGTAGTCGCCGGAGCCCAGCGCATCCAGCGCGCCATCCATGCCGTCGATCAGCGACCCGTCGATGGCGTTCAGCCGCGTGGGCCGGTTTAGGGTGATGAGGGCGATTTGATCCTCGAGGGTTTCAAGTTCGACAGCAGCCATACCCGCACCGTAGGCGACTCAGCAGATACCCAGGGACCCGGCCTAGCGTGGGTTCGGGCACAGATCGAGGTCGAAGGAGTGAGGATGACACGAAGCGAGGGCGACACGTGGGATCTCGCCAACAGCGTGGGGGCCACTGCCACGATGGTCGCCGCGGCGCGCGCAGCCGCGACCAGACGTCCCCAGCCCGTCATCACCGATGAGTTCGCCGAGCCACTGGTCCGCGCCGTCGGGCTGGATGTGTTCACCAGGGTGGCTAGCGGTGAGCTTGATTTCGATGATGCCGAGAATGATGCCGAGCACGGCGTCGGATTTCCGCGGATGGTCGACACGTTCGCCGCACGCGCTCGGTACTTCGACGACTACTTCGTCGACGCCACCAGCGCCGGCCTTAGCCAGGTCGTGATCGTCGCGTCGGGGCTGGACGCGCGGCCCTACCGACTTTCCTGGCCGGCGGGCACGACGTTGTACGAAATCGATCAGCCTGAGGTGATCGAGTTCAAGACCTCCACGTTGTCCAAGCTCGGCGCCGTCCCTCGCAGCGAGCACCGCCCGGTCGGCATCGACCTGCGCGAGGACTGGCCGGCAGCGCTGCAGCGCGCCGGCTTCGATCCCGCACAGCCCACCGCGTGGCTCGCCGAGGGGGTGCTCATCGGCTTCTTGCCGCCGCAGGCCGAGGTTCGGTTGCTGGACAACGTCATCGCGCTCAGCGCCCCGGGCAGCCGGCTGGCCGCCGACTTCGGATCACTCAACGCCGGGTCGGAGGAATCGCGGGAACAGTCGCGGATCGGTGCCGAAGGCTGGCGGAAGTACGGACTGGAGCTCAACATCGCCGACCTCACCTACCCCGGCGAGCACACCGACGTCGCCGCATACCTGCAAGCGCACGGATGGGACGCGACCACATCCGGGCTCGGCGACCTTTTCGTGGCCGCGGGGCTGACCGAGTTGACCGGGGCCGCGCAACAGAGCCAGGCCGCCGCGATCACCTTCGTTCGCGCCGTGCGCAAGTAGCTCAGCCGCGTTTGGCCAGCCACTCGGCCTGCATCACCAGCAGGGCCATGATCTGCAACTCCGGTGTGTTGGGGTCGAGTTCGCGATAACGCTGATAGACGTTGACGACGGCCCGTTCGGCGTCCAGCCAGGTCGCGTACTCGCCGAGGTCGATAGTGTCGGCGGCCTCGGCCCACGACAGGCCCTTGCGGTAGGCCACCTCGGCTTGTTCGGCGACGTGAACGAGATAGCCACGGACGGCGCGGATTCCATCCGGATCGGTGACCGGCCCGTGGCCCGGGACCACCGTCGGCGCGTCCAGCGCGATCATCGCGTCGCACGCCGTGACCCAGTTGGCGATCGGGCCGGCCCACACAATCGGAGTGCAGCCGATGAACAGCAGGTCGCCGCCGAACAGCACTCCGGCATCGGGCACATGCACCACCGAGTCCGCGGCGGTATGCGCGGGACCCAGGTTCAGCAGATTCACCTGCCGGCCGCCGATCTCGATGGTGAGGTCGTGGTCGAACGTCTTGTCCGCGTTGCGCACCTTGATGCCGCTGAAGTCGAAGTGCCCGAAGCGATCTCGCGCGTACGGCGTGGCCACCGGACCGAGATTGCCGGTCTGCGTCATGGCCAGCATCTCGGCCGGCATGCCATGCGCGATCTCCTCGGCCGTGCCATCGGCGGCGATGATTCGCACCGACGCGTCGAGCAGTTGGTTGCCGTGGGTGTGGTCGCCGTTGGAGTGGGTGATCAAGGCGTCGGTGATGGGCGCTCGGTCGGTGATCGGTTTCATCGCGGTGAGCATTTCGCGGGTCAGCGCCAGGTCGAACAGTGTGTCGACCAACAGTGACGCGCCGTCGCCGGCGACCAGCCCGGCGTTGCTCCACCCGTATCCGCCGTCCGGCAGCGTCCATGCCCACACTCGGTCGGCGACCTCGTGCAGCCCGCGGGTGTAGGGGACTTTCGCGGGCGCGCGATTGACCCGGCCGGGTGCCGGCGCGGCATCCGGGTTCGGCCGAGCGGCCAACGGGTGCGGCGCGGCGCTTGCCCGCACCGTTTGCCGGGTCTCGCCGAGCCCCTGCACCCGCAGCGTGACGACGTCGCCGTCGTGCAGCCAGCCGGGAAACTTCTCCAGGTCGGTCAGGCTGAGATGCTCGACGAGTGTGCAGGTGGGCACCGTGCCGGAGCCGATGACGTCGCCGGGGCTCAGCGTCACCCCGCGCGAGACGTAGGAGATGACTTCGCCGAAACTCCAATCCATTTGGGCAGTCGACCCCGAACCGATCACGTTGTCGTTGACCAGAGCGGTCACCTGCAGGCTCAGCTTGCCGTCTTGGCGGTATGGCTCGAGTTCGTCGGTGGTGACCAGGTACGGGCCCAGCGTGACGCCGCTGTCCTTGCCCTTCGCCTGCCCGATCGCGAGTTGGCCCTCCAGCTGCTGCAGGTCTCTCGCCGACCAGTCGTTGAAGATCAGGTAGCCGATGACGGCCTGTTCGGCTTGTTCGACACTCAAGTCTTTGCCGGTGGTTCCGATGACCGCACCGATCTCCAATTCGAAGTCCTGCCATGCACTTCCGGGCGCCATGGGCGCGTCATCGTAGGGGCCTAATACCGTTGCCGGACAAGCGAAGTAAAACGCGGGAATGCGGTACCAGGTGTCGGCGAGTACCCGCCCCGCTCCCAGCGCGGCCTGGCAATTGCGCATGTGGTCCAGAAAGCACAGGGAGTCGCGGATGGACGGCGGGCGCGGGATCGGCGCCATCAGCCGCACGTCGCCGAGACGCGCTACCGCCGACGGGGAACGCTGTGCCTCTTCGCCGGCTTCGCGCAGCCCGTCGGCGCCGCGCTTAACTAGATCGAGCAGCGTCACACCCCGCGGCATCGCGTAGATTGAGTCATCGGAGAGTACCCCGGCGTGTTCGCCTTCATCGTCTTGATACGTAACCCATTTCATTCGCGTACCACCTCACTTGGTTTCTTATCCGGTCGCAGCCCGCGCCAACTCGACTGCCGTAGACGGTTATCCGGGGTCCATTCGCTATAGCGCACCTCCCCCACCAGCACCGGTTCGACGAACGTGACCCCCTTGGCGTCGCGCGCGGGAAGCGAAGCGCCGAACGGAGATTCGTCAGTGTGCAGTGGAGCCAGCGTCTTCTTGAGGTTGGCCAGGTCGCGTTCGGTGAAGCCGGTACCAACCCGCCCGGCGAAATGTAGGCCGCCACCGCCACCGCCGGGAATGCCCATCAGCAGCGAACCGATGCCGCTGGTGCGCCCGCCTTCCCCGGCCCGCCAGCCACCGATCACGACCTCCTGGGTGTTCCAGTGCTTGTCCTTGATCCACGACGCCGAGCGCCGGCCCGGCTGATAGCTCGAGTCGCGCCTCTTGGCGACCACGCCCTCCCAGCCGCGCTTGCCAGAGTCTTCGAGCGCTGCGGCACCATCGCCGGACAGCAGCTCGGGAACGGTGAGATTGCTTGCGCCGGCCAGGGTTTCCAGCAGCTTGCGCCGATCGGTGTATTTGGCCCGCAGCAGCGAGCGGCCATCCAGGTAGAGCAGGTCGAACGCCCAGAATTCCACCCGGGTGCTGCGTCCGCGGTTCTGCATCTCGTTGAAGCTGGGCACCCCTGTCTGGTCGAGGACGACGGCCTCACCGTCGAGCACCACGTGATGGTCGGCGAGATCGTCTGCCAACGCGGCGAATTGGGGATATTCTTTGGTGACGTCACGCCCGCTTCGTGAACGCAGTCGCACGGTTCCGTGATCGGCCTCTACCAGCACCCGGTAGCCGTCCCACTTACCCTCGAACGCCCACTGACTTGCCTTGAACCTTTCCACCGAGCCCTCCGTGGCGAGCATGGGGGCGATCTCGTCGAACTCGAAGACCTTCTGGTCCTTCATGCGATGCGCCAGCCACTGGTCGCCGTTGGTTTGAATCAGCGCGTAGCGCCCGGAGATTCGGCTACCGTGTAGGTTGACGATGACCTCTCCTTTTTCGGGCCCTTTTCCGGCAGGGTCATTGAACTTCTCGGTGTCATACGTGCCGGAGTCCCAGATGATCACCTTGCCGGCGCCGTACTCGCCTTTGGGGATGCTGCCCTCGAAGGAGCCGTATTCCAGCGGATGATCCTCGGTGTGCACAGCCAGGTGATTCACCGACGTGGTCTCGGGCAGGTTCTTCGGCACCGCCCACGACACCAGCACGCCGTCTCGTTCCAACCGGAAGTCGTAGTGCAGCCGGCGGGCGTGGTGCTCCTGAATGACGAACGTATTGCCTTGTTCGGCAGTGGGTCTGGTGTCGGGCACCGGCTCGGGCGTCTTCGACGCGTCGCGCATGCTGCGGTACTTGGTCAGCCGATCCGGGAGCGCTCGGGTATCCGGGGCATCGAGTGACGCCAGCAGATCGCCGTCGCGGGCGACCCGATTCAGCACCTCGTCGTAGCGCAGCTGGCTCAGTGCGGGGTCGTCGAGTTCCTCCCAGCTGCGGGGTGCGGCGACGGTCGGATGCTCTCGGCCGCGCAGCGAGTACGGCGCGATCGTGGTCTTCGAGCCGCTGTTCTGGCTCCAGTCCAGGAACACCTTTCCGGCCCGCAGGCTCTTGGTCATGGTCGAGGTGACCAACTTGGGCATTGTCTTTTCCAGTTGCTGCGCAACGCGTTTGGCCAACACGGTGGCGCCCTTGCTGCTGACCGGCTCTGCCATCGGCGTGTAGAGATGCAGCCCCTTGCTGCCGCTGGTGAGCGGGAAGGTGGTCAACCCGATATCGGCGATCAGGTCCCGGACAGCGCGGGCAACCTCGGCCAGCTGGGCCATCGTCACGCCCTCGCCGGGGTCCAGGTCGAACACCAATCGTGTTGCCGGACCGGGCTTGAGTTCTTCGGCCCCGCTTCGGGTCCATTCGGCGACGAACCGCCACTGTGGCACGTGTACCTCTAGCGCCGCCTGCTGCCCGATCCAGGCCAGGCCGTCGGGGCTGTCGATGATCGGGTACGTCGTCGTCCCGGACCGGTGGGTGACGCTGGCGCGCGGCAGCCAGTCCGGCGCCGAGGAAGCCAGCTGCTTTTCGAAGAACGCGGGCTCCTCGACCCCGTTGGGCCAGCGCTTGCGGGTCGCCGGGCGCCCGGCGATGTGCGGCAGCATCACCTCGGCGATGCGGGTGTAGTAGTCGAAGACTTGCCGCTTGGTGGTTCCGCTGGCGGGATACAACACCTTGTCGGCGTTGGTCAGCTTGACCCGCGCCTGCGACCTGGAAGCCGCCGTATCCATGCTGTCAACGTACTTTCTCCCCGCAGCACCGGTACCGTCGAGACCGTGGTTCCGCTGAACAGCACCACCCTGCCGCAGCTGCAGATCCCGGCGCCGGACTACGACCGTGCCGGCATCACGGTCGGCATTGCCCACTTCGGTGTCGGTGGATTTCACCGCGCGCATCAGGCCATGTACGTCGACAGGTTGCTGCAACGCGGCCTGGCGCGGGAGTGGGGCATCTGCGGCATCGGAGTGATGCCCGACGACCGCCGCATGAGAGACGTTTTGCGTGCTCAGGACGGGCTGTACACGCTGCTCCTGGAGCATCCCGACGGCAGCCGGGACGCGCGGGTGATCGGCTCGATCGTCGACTACCGCTACGCGCCGGACGATCCGGAGGCGACGATCGAGCTGCTGGCCGCGCCGACGACCCGGATCATCTCGATGACCATCACCGAGGGCGGCTATCAGATCCTGGACGCTGGATCGGTCTTCGGTCTGATCGCCGAGGCGCTGGCCCGGCGCCGCGAGCGCGGCATCGGCGCGCCGACCGTCGTGTCGTGCGACAACATCGAGCACAACGGCAAGGTCGCGCGACGGGCTGTCCTCGCGCACGCCGAACTCCTGCATCCGGGCCTGGTCGACTGGGTCGCCGAACACACCCGGTTTCCGTCCTCGATGGTCGACCGCATCACCCCGGTCACCACCCCCGACATCGTCGACGGGGTGGAACGCGACTTCGGTGTCGCCGACCAATGGCCGGTGGTGGCCGAGTCGTTCGCCAGCTGGGTGCTCGAGGACCATTTCGCCGACGGCAGACCACCGCTTGAGGAGGCCGGCGTCCTACTCGTCGACGACGTGAGCCCCTACGAGCAGATGAAGCTGCGGCTGCTCAACGCCAGTCACCAGTGCCTGTGCTACTTCGCCTGGCTGTGTGGGTATCGGCTGGTGCACGACGCCGCGCGCGACCCGTTGTTCGCCGAGTTCCTGCTCGACTATTTCGATTCCGAAGGCATGCCGACGCTGCGACCGGTCCCCGGTATCGATCTGCCCGCATACTCGCGCGAACTCGTCGAGCGTTACGCAAACCCCGGGGTGCGCGACACCGTGGCGCGGCTGTGCGCCTTCTCGTCGGACCGCATCCCGAAATGGCTGCTTCCGGTGCTCCGCGACAACCTGGCCACCGGCGGACCAATCCGCCTGGCGTCGGCGACGGTGGCAAGCTGGGCCCGCTACGCCGAGGGGGTGGACGAAGATGGCGAACCGATCGAGGTCGTCGACAACCTGGCGGATTCGCTGGTCCCAATCGCGCGCTCACAGCGCGAGCATCCGACCGCCTTCATCGAGAACACCGCCCTGTTCGGGGACCTGGCCCAGGTGCCCCGCTTCGTCGACGCATACCGCTGGGCGCTGGATTCGTTACACTCCCGCGGCGCACGGGCAACGCTGGAAGCGTTGCTGCACGGCGACGTCACGGAGGTGAACCCGTGACCCGTGGACTGGTGATCGGTGAAGCGCTCATCGATATCCTCGACGGCCGGGTCGAACATGTCGGCGGGAGCCCGCTGAACGTTGCCGTCGGTTTGGCCAGGCTTGGCCGCGATGTCGACCTGCTCACCTACATCGGCGACGACGATGCCGGCCGGCGAATCAGTGACTACGTGAAAGCCTCTGGCGCACAACTTCTTCCGGAAAGCATCGCGGCCGCAAGGACTTCTACCGCGCAGGTGAGAACCACCGGCACCAGCTCCGCTGGGTCGGCCACCTACACGTTCGATCTGGAATGGCAGCTCTCCGGCATACCTCCGGTTGCGCCGCCGCTGTTCGTACACACCGGATCCATCGCCGCCGTGCGCGAGCCGGGATGCCTGGCAGTGGCGGCCCTGCTCGACGCCTACCGCGTGTCGGCCACGATCACCTTAGACCCCAATGTGCGTCCGTCGCTGATCGCGGACCGGGATCTGGCGCGCGAACGCATCGAGCACCTGGTCGAGCGCAGCGACATCGTCAAGGTCAGCGACGAGGACCTGCGTTGGATCAATCCCAACCACGCCCCCGAGCGGACCGCTCGGGCATGGCTGACGTTGGGACCTGCCATCGTCGTAGTGACTTTGGGCGAACACGGCGCGCTGGCATTCTGCGCGGCAGGCGACGCTCGGGTACCCGCCAAGCCCGTTCAGGTGGCGGACACCGTCGGCGCCGGCGACGCATTCACGGTGGGACTGCTCGACGCGCTGTGGGAGCTGGGATTGCTCAGCGCCGGCCAACGCACCGCCCTGCGCCGGATCGGGTTGGACACACTGTCGGGCGCACTCGAGGCAGCCAGCCTGGCGTCGGCGCTCGCCGTCGGCCGCAACGGCGCCTGAGCCGAAACGGGTGCCGTTGTGTCTGCTCGCGTAATACACGCGCCGGTGGGCATACTGACTGCATGCGCTCCATCTGGAAGGGTTCGATCGCCTTCGGGCTCGTCAATGTCCCGGTGAAGGTGTACAGCGCCACCGAGGACCACGACATCAAGTTCCATCAGGTGCACGCCAAGGACAACGGACGCATCCGCTACAAGCGCGTGTGTGAGGTCGACGGCGAAGTCGTCGAATACGCCGATCTGGCGCGGGCCTACGAATCCGACGACGGCCAAATGGTGATCATCACCGACGACGACATCGCCACGCTTCCCGAGGAGCGCAGCCGCGAGATCGAGGTATTGGAATTCGTCCCGGCCAGCGAGGTCGACCCGATGCTGTTCGACCGCAGCTATTTCTTGGAGCCCGACTCGAAGTCCTCCAAATCATATGTGCTGCTTGCGAAGACGCTGGCCGAGACCGACCGGATGGCCATCGTGCATTTCACGCTGCGCAACAAAACCCGGCTGGCGGCGTTGCGTGTCAAGGACTTCGGCAAGCGCGACGTGATGGTGGTGCACACCTTGTTGTGGCCCGACGAGATTCGCGATCCCGATTTTCCGGTGCTGGACAAGAAGGTCGACATCAAGCCCGCGGAGCTCAAGATGGCCGGGCAGGTGGTGGAATCGATGGCCGAGGAGTTCAACCCGGACCGCTACCACGACACCTACCAGGAGCAGCTGCACGAGCTGATTGCCGCGAAACTCGAAGGCGGGGAAGCGTTTACCGTCGAGGAGAAACCGAAAGAGCTCGACGAGACCGAAGATGTCTCCGATCTGCTCGCAAAGCTGGAGGCCAGCGTTAAGGCACGCTCGGGCGGTGCAGAGGCGCCGCCGAAGAAGGCACCCGCCAAGAAGACGCCGGCCAAAAAGACACCAGCCAAGAAGACCCCGGCCAAAAAGGCGCCGGCGAAGAAGGCACCCGCCAAGAAGGCCCCGGCGAAAGCGTCGTCAAAGTCCTGACCGCCGCTCAGGGCTCATCATCACGCCCTGACGTATTCGCTTACCCCGTGCCGTCGGGTTGTCAGGAATCTGATCGCCGCGGAAGACAAGTTGATCACGGCGACGATGATGATCAGGGTCAGCGCCGCGCCCCAAACCCGCAGAAAGCCGGCGTGTTCGGGGTTGGTGAGTTCGGTGTAGATCAGCAGCGGCAGCGAGGCCATGTTGCCGTTGAGGATGTCGAAGTTGATGGATCGGCTGTAGCCGACCAGCACCAGTACCGGCGCGGTTTCGCCGATCACGCGAGCGATGGACAACAGGACACCGGACACGATGCCCGGCATCGCGATCGGGATGACAACCCGCACGATGGTCGTCCATTTGCGAACACCCAACGCGTAGCTGGCTTCTCGCAGCTCGTCGGGCACCAGCCTGAGCATTTCTTCGGCCGATCGCACCACCACCGGCAACATCAGCAGGACCAGTGCCAACGACACCGCGAAGGCGCACTGCTCAAACCCCAGGGTGACGATCCACAGGCTGAAAATGAACAACGCAGCGACGATCGAGGGCACCCCGGCGAGGACGTCGACCATAAAGGTGGTCACCCGCGCCAGCCGGCCTTCACCGTATTCCACCAGGTACACCGCGGTCATCAAGCCCAGCGGCACGGCCAGGATGGTGGCCACACCGGCCTGCACCAGCGTCCCGTAAAGCGCGTGGTACACACCGCCGGCAAACTCCTCTGGCAGCACGCCGTGCAGCGAATGGGTCCACCAGCCCGACCGGGTGACGGCGTACCAGCCTCTGGCGATCACCACCGACAGCACCCAGACCAGTGGGATCAGCGCTACGACGAACGAGGCGAGGAAGAATACTGTGGCGGCATTGTTTTCGATCCGCCGTCGCGTGCTTAGGCGATACACCTGCACTTTGGCCGGCTTGTCTACCGCGGGAGCACTCATCCGTTAACCTTCCCGCCGGCAATCGCGCGAGCAGCGGCGTTGACGATGAATGTCAGCACAAACAGCGCAAATCCCGCGGAGATGTAGGCCCCGGTGGGTAGCGGGGCGCTGAATTCCGACGCCGCGGAGGCGATCTTGGAAGCGAAGGTGTAGCCACCGTCGAACAGCGACCAATGTCCCGGGCGGGCGGCCGAGCGCAAAATGATCAGCACCGCCACGGTCTCTCCGAGGGCACGGCCGAGGCCCAGCATTGACGCCGCGATGACGCCGCTGCGACCGAACGGCAACACCGTCATCCGCACCACTTCCCACTTCGTCGCCCCCAGCGCCAACGCCGCTTCGATCTGGCGACGCGGCGTCTGCCGGAATACTTCGCGCGACACCGAGGTGACGATCGGCAGGATCATCACCGAAAGCACGACGCCGGCGGTGAAGATGGTGCCGCCACCGGCCAGCGAAACGTTGCCCTGCTTGAACAGGAACAACCAGCTCAGATTGCGATTGAGAAACTGCGTGAGCGGCTGCAGTTGCGGCGCCAGCACAAAGATCCCCCACAGTCCGAAGATGATCGACGGCACCGCGGCCAGTAGGTCAACGATCGCGCCGAACGGACGCGACAGCCGTGTCGGCGCGTATTGGGTGAGAAACACCGCGATCCCAATCGCAATCGGCACGGCCAACGCCAGCGCGGATAGCGAGCTCAGCACCGTGACCATGAACAAGTCGCGGATACCGAACGCCAGGTGCTGGCTGTTGGTGGTGTCGAAGTCGGCACTGGTGAAGAAGTTCGCGTGGTTCGCGCGCAATGACGGGATCGCGCGAATCAACAGGAAGATCGCGATCAGCAGGATCGCAACCACGATCGTCGAACCCGCGGTGGCGGCGACCAACTTGAACAGCCGGTCGCCCTGCCACTTCGCCCGCGGGGTTGTCGCCGTGAGCTGAGGCGCCGTCACGGTCCGATCCAACAGCCTGGCCGGCGTTAATCGGGTCATGCCACCGCAGGTTACGCGATGGCGTTGACCGCGGTCGACAGCCTCGACTTGAAGGAGTCCGGAATGGGGATATATCCGTTGTCCGCCAAGCCATTCTGGCCTGCGCCGATGGTGCTCTGCAGGAACGCCTTCACGGCCGTACCAGCCTGCGCGTCAGGATATTTCGAGCAGACAATCTCGTAGGTCGCCAGCACGATCGGGTAGGAGCCTGTCTGCACCGGCTTGTAGAACGAATTGGTGTCGAGCACCAGGTCGTTACCCTGCCCCGAAATCGTGGCCCCCGAGATCGTCTTGCCGACCGAGTCGGCGCTGATCGCCACGGCGTCCGGACCGGCCGAGGTGACGATCTTGGCCATGTTCAGGTGCTGCGCCTGGGCGAACGACCACTCGTTGTAGGTAATCGACCCTTCGGTGGCCTTGATCGCGGCCGACGTGCCGTCGTTGCCCTTGGCGCCCTCACCGACACCGCCCTTGAACGTCTTCCCGGCGCCCTTGCCCCATGCGCCGTTGGATGCGGCGTCAAGGTACTTCTGGAAGTTGTCCGTGGTCCCGGACTCGTCGTTGCGGAACACGACGTGAATCGGCTCGCCGGGCAGCGTGGAGCCGGAGTTCAGCGCCTGAATGGCGGGATCGTTCCAGGTGGTGATGGCACCGTTGAAGATCTTCGCCAACGTGGGGCCATCCAGAGTCAGTGAAGTCACCGCGTTGATGTTGAAGGTCACTGCGATGGGGCCGAACACCACCGGCAGATTCCACGCCGGCGAGCCGCAGCGCTGCTGCGCGGCGGTGGCTTCGTCTTTGCTCAGCGGTGAGTCCGAGCCGCCGAAATCGGTTTGGTTGCCGTTGAATTCCCTAATTCCGGCACCCGAGCCATTCGGTGTGTAGTTCAGGGTCTGACCTTTGCAGGCCTGCTCGAATGCGTTGATAAAACGGGTCATCGCGTTTGCCTGGGCGGTCGACCCGCTGGCCTTGAGTGTCTGCTTGCCGCCGCAGCTCACGCCGCTCGCCGCGGCGGTCGATGAACCTGATGAACTTGGCCCACTTGCATTCTTGTCACTGCCACACCCCGACAAGACCAGTGCACCGATAGCCAGGACACCCAGCGCGGCACTAAATCGGTTGAGTTTCAACTTAGTTCCTTTGGTTGATAGCCCGATGATGACCGCCTCCACCCGTAGCGGCGTAACTTCGTGTCATCAAGATCGCCGTCGGCAGATTCAAACACAGCCGCAACTTTCGCAGGTTGACCGAATATTAGCGGCCGGTTACAAAGAGACGACCTTATGGCAAACGCGAAGCTTGACGGCTTAAAGCCGGTACCGCCGAAGAACAACCCACCGGCCCTCCCGATGGCGACCGTGCGCTCACCCAATGGCGTTGACCGCGGTCGACAACCTCGACTTGAAGTTGTCCGGGATGGGGATATATCCGTTGTCCGCCAAGCCATTCTGGCCTGCGCCGATGGTGCTCTGCAGGAACGCCTTCACGGCCGCTCCGACCTGGGGATTGGGATATCTGGAGCAAACGATCTCATATGTCGCCAGCACGATCGGGTATGCGTCGGGCTCGTTCGGCCGGTAGAAGGAGATCGTGTCGAGGGCGAGGTCGTTGCCGTCCTTGATGATGAAGGCCGAGGCAATCGTTTTCCCCACCGACCCCGCGGTGATCGCTACCGGGTCAGGACCGGCCGACGTGATGATTTTGGCCATGTCCAGGTGTTGCGCCTGGGCGAACGACCATTCGTTGTACGTGATCGCCCCTTCGGTCCGCTTGACCGCCGTCGCGGTGCCGTCGTTGCCTAGGGCACCTTCGCCGACACCACCCTTGAACGTCTTTCCGGCACCCTTACCCCACGCACCATTGGCGGCGGTATCGAGGTATTTCTGGAAGTTATCCGAGGTCCCGGACTCGTCACTGCGGAAGATGACGCGAATCGGCTCGGCGGGCAGGGCGACGCCCGCGTTCAGCGCCTGGATCGCGGGATCGTTCCAGGCGGCAATGGCGCCGTTGAAGATCTTGGCCGCGGTCGGACCGTCGAGAGTCAGCGAATTCACACCCTTGACGTTGTAGGTGATGGCGATGGGGCCGAACACCACCGGCAGATTCCACGCCGGCGAGCCGCAGCGCTGCTGGGCGGCGACGTACTCGTCAGGGACCAACACCGAGTCGGACCCACCCAAATCGGTTTGGTTGCCCGTGAATTCCCTGATCCCGGCGCCCGAACCGTTGGCCGTGTAGTTCAGCGACTGCCCCGGGCAGGCCTGCTCGAACGCGTTGGTGAACCGGGTCATCGCGTTGGCCTGGGCCGTCGACCCGCTGGCCTTCAGCGTCTTTGCTCCACCGCAATTCACGTTCGCGTCCGCGGATCCATTTCGCGCATGGTTGTCACTGTCACATCCCGACAGCACCAGTGCACTGCCAGCCAGGACGCACAGCACGGCGCTGAATCGGTTGACCATCAAATCCAATTTCCTTCAATTGATGAACCATGATCACCGCCGCTGGCGGCCGCGCAACTTCGATGAGTTAGTCAGGCGGACGTCGCCGGACGAGACAGATTCAAGACTACTGCGACTACAACTTGGACGGGCTGACCGGACATGAGCGGCCGGCTACAGACCGGGTGCCTCTACAACTCTTTCCCTAAGCGCTCCCCTCAACCACGTCCGGGTAAATGCTCAGCAAACACATTAAGGCCGCGCGGCCGACGGCGCGCGTTGAAACCCCGGGCGCAGCCGCGGCCGCAAATTAGAACCTGTTCCTCCGAGGCCCCGTAACTCTTGCTACCGTTTCGCCCGACAACTGAAAAAGAAAGGCCGCAAATGATCCTTGACAGGTTCCGTCTCGACGACAAAGTCGCCGTCATCACCGGTGGCGGCCGCGGCCTCGGTGCTGCCATCGCGTTGGCTTTCGCCGAGGTGGGCGCGGATGTCGTCATTGCTTCGCGTACCCAAGCCGAACTAGACGCCGTCGCGGAGCAGGTCCGTGCGACCGGCCGCCGTGCCCACACCGTCGAAGCCGACTTGGCCCATCCCGAGGTCACCGCGCAGCTGGCCGGTCAGGCCGTCGAGGTATTCGGCAGACTAGACATCGTCGTCAACAATGTCGGCGGGACTATGCCGAACACGCTGCTAACGACCTCCACCAAGGACCTCAAGGACGCATTCACCTTCAATGTGGCCACCGCGCACGCGTTGACCGTCGCCGCTGTGCCGTTGATGCTCGAGCACTCCGGCGGCGGCAGCGTGATCAATATCAGCTCGACCATGGGCCGGCTGGCCGGACGCGGTTTCGCCGCGTACGGCACCGCCAAGGCGGCGTTGTCGCACTACACCCGTCTGGCCGCGCTGGACCTGTGTCCACGCATCCGGGTCAACGCGATCGCACCGGGTTCGATCCTCACCTCGGCGTTGGACGTGGTGGCCTCCAATGACGAGCTACGCAAGCCGATGGAAAAGGTGACGCCAATGCGCCGCCTCGGCGATCCCCTCGACATCGCCGCTGCCGCAGTTTATTTGGCGTCCCCGGCGGGCTCCTTCCTGACCGGCAAGACACTGGAGGTCGACGGCGGCCTCACCTTCCCCAACCTCGACATACCCGTCCCGGACCTGTGAACCCGTGACGCGCCAGCAGGCGCGGTCCTATCTCTAAGTCGCTAAGGAGCCCCTCATGCCCATACCCGTCGTTCAGCTCGGCACCGGCAATGTCGGCGTCCACGCGCTGCGAGCGCTCATCACCAACCCCGAGTTCGAGCTCACCGGCGTCTGGGTGTCCTCTGAGGCCAAGGCGGGCAAGGACGCGGCAGAGCTTGCCGGACTTGCGGATTCGACCGGGGTAAAAGCAAGCACCGATCTGGACGCCGTGCTGGCCACCGGCCCCAAGTGTGCGGTCTACAACGCGATGGCCGACAACCGGCTGCCCGAGGCGTTGGAGGACTATCGGCGGGTGCTGGCGGCGGGCATCAATATCGTCGGCAGCGGGCCAGTTTTTCTGCAGTATCCGTGGCAGGTGATCCCCGAGGAACTGATCAAACCGCTGGAAGACGCTGCACGAGAAGGTAATTCGAGCCTGTACGTCAACGGAATCGACCCGGGTTTCGCCAATGACCTACTGCCGCTGGCGTTGGCCGGAACCTGTCAGAACATCCAGCAGGTGCGCTGTATGGAGATCGTCGACTACGCCACCTACGACAGCGCCGTGGTGATGTTCGACGTGATGGGTGTTCCTAGGCTGTTTCCTGGTGGGATCCTCTAGAGTCGACCTGCAGGC
>AmSFosDRAFT_100294_pt1 | contig 36129 bp, 24 predicted proteins | sample FosCloommunities_FD_10275 | JGI IMG/M metagenome (IMG submission 10275)
GCCTGCAGGTCGACTCTAGAGGATCCCACCAGGAAACAGCCTAGGAACACTTCCCCACTACCGTCAACCCGATCTTCCAGAATCGCCTCGTGCCGGTATTTCTTGACGTGACACTGCCAACATACGAGATCGACGTCTCCCGCCTGGAGGAGGCATACAGTCCCAAGGTGAAGGCCGTCATGATCGCGCACACTCTGGGCAACGTCTTCAATCTCGATGCGATCACAGCGTTTTGCAGAAAATACAATCTCTGGCTCGTGGAAGACTGCTGCGACGCTCTGGGATCGACGTACAAGGGGCGCAAAGTCGGAACCTTTGGCGACATCGCAACCATCAGTTTCTATCCCGCCCACCACATCACCATGGGCGAAGGCGGCGCTGTCCTGACCGATAAACCCGCGCTACAGGTGATCATCGACAGCTTCCGAGACTGGGGCCGCGACTGCTGGTGCGAGCCCGGCGTGGACAACACCTGCGGCAAGCGTTTCGAGTGGCAACTTGGCACCCTACCCTGCGGCTACGATCACAAGTACACCTACTCGCACGTGGGATACAACCTGAAAGCAACCGACATGCAGGCAGCGCTGGGTGTCTCACAGATCGCAAAGCTGCCGTTCTTCATCGAGCGCAGAAAAGAAAATTTCAGCTATCTCAAGAAGTTGCTTCAACCGTTAGAAGATTGCCTGATGCTGCCGGTCGCCGGCGAAGACTCCGACCCAAGCTGGTTTGGGTTTCCCATCGCGGTCAAACCCGACGCTCCCTTTTCTCGCGACAAACTGACGCGGCAGCTAGAGTCGAACAAAATCGGCACTCGACTCGTCTTCGCCGGAAATCTCCTGCGTCAACCCGCCTACGAAGGATATCAGCATCGCGTCGTTGGCGACCTGAAGAACACGGACTTCGTCATGAACCAGGTCTTCTGGATCGGAGTCTATCCCGGTTTGACCAAGGAGATGCTCGACTTCATCGCGAAGGTGATGACCGAGTTCGTCGTTCTCTCCAAAGCGGGACTCAAAACCCTCGTCTAGCTACTGCCCGCAGTTCGGCTGTAATCTCCCGGCCTCGCCCTCGGACTCCGGAGAGCGCTTCCCTGCCCACTTTGTCGGGAACGCAATCTCGGCGATACTCTAAAACCAATGGTCGGAAAGAGTCGAAGAGGCAAGACGTAATGCGTGTCCTTTTGGTCGAGGACGAGGTCCGGCTGGCGGAGAACGTAGCCAACGCCCTGCGCGACGGGCCGGGCTTTGCCGTAGATTGCGCCGAAGACGGGGCCACCGGCGCGCACCTGGCAAGCGATCCCTGCTACGACCTCATTGTGCTGGATCTGATGCTGCCCGGCATCGATGGCCTAACCCTGTTGAAACGGCTTCGGGCGCGCGGCGTTGCCACACCCGTGCTCATTCTGACGGCACGCAATGAAGCCGGATCAGTGGTGGAGTTGTTGAACGCCGGCGCCGACGACTATCTCGGCAAGCCATTCGACCTCGGTGAACTGATCGCGCGAGTCAAGGCGCTGATACGCCGTGGCAAAGGCGCGGCCCATCCAACCTTGCGCGTCGCAGGAATCGAGGTCAACACTCTCGACCAGAGCGTTCAACGAGCCGGTAGACCTGTCGACCTATCCCCAATGGAGTACCGCATTCTCGAGTACCTGATCCACAGGCCGCGCGCGACCGTATCGAAGCGCGAGTTGCTCGAGCATCTATACGACTACAACTGGGAGCATCACTCGAACGTCATCGAGGCGCATATCTCGAACCTCCGCAGAAAGCTCGATGCCGGCATGGGCGTTGCTTCCATCGAAACTCTTCGGGGACGTGGTTACCGCCTGATGCCCCAAGACTCCGAAAACATACGGAGCGGCTCATGAGACGCTACTCCATGACGCGACGCGTAGTTTTGCTCGTCCTGCTGATCGAGCTGTTCTTCGCGGTGTCCACGACGGCGCTCGTATATTTCTATCAGCGCCACACCTACTTTGAGGCGCTCGACATTGCTCTCCGCGGACACGCCGACTCTCTGATGGGGGCCGTAGTCGAGGCTGCCGACGATACCGACAGCGTCCTGCTCGATGTTGCCGGATTGCAGACGCCAAAGGATGACCTCTACGAGGTCTGGGAGAAAGATACCGTGCTCGGGCGAACCGGCAATCTGAGTGGAGCGGACCCCGCGCTCCGGCAGGGCGACGACGCATTCTTCAAGTTAAAGATAGGCGAGACGAGATATCGCGGAGTCCGCATGCATGGTCTGCGTGTGATCGATCCGGCGACCCTGAAGGTGCGGCACAACGTCATTGTGCTCTACGCCGCCCCCACCGCAGGAGTGTGGAGAGCCGTAGGCCGTGCGGTTCGGTTCTTTGCCATCGGTAATGCGGTCATCCTTCTTCTCACAGGTTTGCTGGTCTTCGTCTTCGTGCGCAGAAGCATTTCGCCGCTCTATCAGCTGGCGGGCGAAGCCTCCACTATCGCAGCAAACTCGTGGCGCTTTGCACCATCGCAGGAAGCTCGATCCGTCGAGGAACTGGAGCCGCTGGTCGCCGCGCTCGAGGGCGTCATTCAGCGGCTGGAACGATCGTTCGGCCAGCAGAGAATCTTTGTAAGCGATGCAGCGCATGAGCTGAAGACCGCCGTCGCCGTCGTCAAGTCTTCCATCCAGCTTCTCAGCATGAAAGAGCGCACCAGTGCCGAATATCAGGCCGGGCTCGAGCGCTGTCAGATGGATTGCACGCGGATGGAAGAACTGGTGCAACGTATGCTTACCCTGGCCATGGTGGAGGAGGGAGACCTGAAGCATCCGGTCGTCGAAGACGTGGCCGTGATGCCTGTGGTCCGTGAAGTGATGGACGACCTCGCAACAACCGCTGAGTTGCGCGGCGTTCGACTCCAGTGTTCCGGCGACCAGACGGTTCGCGCGGCAATCACCAGGGATCGATGGAAGACGGTCTGCACCGAGCTCCTGCAAAATGCCATTCAGCATAGTCCCCATAGTGAAGTAGTGGAGATCGAAACGGCGCTGGAGGGCGACACGGTAACGGTCGTCGTACGCAACGCCGGCGAACCCATCGCCGTCGAGATGTTGCCGCATCTCTTCGACCGTTTCTACCGGGGAGATCCATCGCGCGCGCGGAGTACCGGCGGGACAGGCCTCGGTCTCGCTATCTGCAAGGCCATGGTCGAACAGGCCGGAGGACGAATCTCGGTGCGCCATGGAGCTGGCGTCGAGGTTCGAGTGGATCTTCCGGAATTTGTCGGGTAATACCGCTTTCCTTCATGTTGTCTTCAGGATAGATGTTGGAAACTGGGGTGGAATCCTGGAGGATTTCCGATGAACCTGAAAAATTCCATTTCCGCGCTGGCGGCTGTGATGTGCCTGGCGGTTTTGACCACGAACGCTCTCTCTGCCGAATCGCCCGCCGGAATGTATGAGGTTGTGGATCACTGGAAAATCGGCGGCGAAGGAGGATGGGATTACCTGCTAGCCGATCCCACCGCACACGTCGTCTACGTGACGCACGGGCCCCGCGTAGAGATTATCGACACGAAGACTGGCAAGAGCGTGGGCGCATTGACCGGCTTCAAGAGCACGCATGGCGTCGCCCTCGACCAGACCGGAAAGTTCGGCTACGTGAGCGATGGCGCAGGCAATGCAGTGTGGGTATTCGACAGGCACAACTACCAGATGGGCGCCTCAATCCCGGCCGGAACGAACCCTGATGGCATCGTCTTTGAACCCGTTACTAAAACAGTGTGGGCATTCAATGGCCGCAGCAGCGACGCCACCGTGATCGAAGCAGACTCGCAGAAGGTCGTCGCGACGATCAAGCTCTCCGGCAAGCCCGAGTTCCCCACCGTCGATGGCAAAGGCAATGTGTATGTAAACATCGAGACAAAAAACTCCGTCACTAAGCTCGATGCAAAGACAAAGATTGTCGTTGCCGAATGGCCGCTCTCCGGCTGCGAATCGCCCTCGGGAATGGCGATCGATACCGCCGGGCATCGTCTGTTCTCTGTATGCGACGGAAAAAAGATGGCAGTGACGGACTACCTGTCCGGCAAAGTGCTCGCAAACCCTTCGATAGGAGATTCGCCCGATGCAGCGGGATTTGATGCGAAGAATGGGCTGGCATTCAGCTCAAATGGCGATGGAACCCTCACTGTGATCGATGCCAAGGATCCCGGCTACAAGGTATTGCAGACTGTTCCTACACAAAAGGGCGCCCGAACCATGTCCTTCGATGCTGGCAATGGCCGCGTGTATCTTGTGACGGCGGAGTTGGGACCGCGGCCTGCGCCGACTGAGGCGAACCCACGGCCACGTCCTCCGGTCCTGCCGGGCAGCTTCCAGATTCTGGTCGTAGAACGCAAGTAGATCTCGAAGCAAACTCCAAAAACTGATAATCAGGGGTAGTGATATCCAGGAACAAACGATGACCGATTCATCTCATCCAGCGCACAGGCGCAAGAAGTGCTTTCGTCTGTGCGCTTATGATTTTTCCTTGCTGGCTGCCGTTGTAGGGGTGGTGCTATACCCCTGTGCCTCGCATTGCCAGACTCCTGCCGCAGTTCCCGCCCCAGCGGGGACGGGAACTCTGATCTCCGCCCCCACCCCTGCCGTTCCTGCCCAGGCCACAGGCACACCCATCACGCTCGACGAGGCCATTCGGCGCGCTCAGATCAGCGACGTAAATTATCGGACCGCCGCCGCGGACAAAGCCGTCACCGGCCTGGATAAGTCCATTGCTCGATCGGCGCTGTTGCCCGGCGTGGTCTATCACAACGCATACATCTATACCAAGCCCGGGCAGCAAGGCTCGACAAACACCGCAATCACCGGCACGACCAGCACACCAATCTTTATCGCCAGCAACGCCGTTCACGAGTACGTCAGCCAGGGCGCTGTCACCGAAACGATTGGCGTAGGCCGATTCGCCGACTATCACCGCCTCTCCGCCGAAGCCGAAGCCAGTGCCGCCCGGCAGGAAGTCGCGCGTCGGGGCCTGGTCGCGACCGTCATCGGAAACTACTTCGGTGTACTCGCCGCAGAAACAAAATTGACCGTCGCACAGCGCTCCGCCGACGAGGCTCAGCGCTTCTTCCAACTCACACAGAAGCTCGAAACCGGCCGCGAGGTGGCCCACGCCGATGTGGTCAAGGCCAATCTGCAGCTCCAGCAGCGGCAACGCGATCTTGCCGACGCTGGCCTCGCCTCCGAAAAAGCGCGCCTCGATCTTGCCGTACTTCTCTTCCCCGATCCCCTCACGCCCTATACCCTGACCAACGATCTGGACCAGCCCTCTGTCCTGCCCACCAAGGCCGAAGTGCAGGCTGACGGAGCCAAAAACAACCCGGACCTCCGGGCCGCCCTGCAAGCCGCTCGCGCCGCAAAGTACGAGTTGACTGCCTCTAAAGCTGCCTACCTTCCCGACCTTACGATCGAATACTTCTATGGAATCGATGCGCCGCAGTTCGCATTGAAGGGACCGGATGGCGCGCATAACCTCGGCTACTCGGCAGCCGTGACACTCGACATCCCCATCTGGGATTGGTTCGCGACACGCTCGCGGGTCAGGCAAAGCGCGATCCGCAGCGATCTGGCAACCGTCGAGCTCACCGCAACCCAACGGCAGCTGATTGCTTCAATCGAAGAGCTCTACAACGAGGCCGCCGTCGCAATCCAACAGCTCGCCTCGTTGGATGAAAGCGTTCGGACTGCCGCAGAGAGCCTGCGCCTCACCAACATGCGCTACTCAGCGGGTGAGGCCTCCGTGCTCGAAGTAGTGGATGCGCAAAACTCCTACAGCCTGGCCCAGGCTGCCAAGGTAGATGGCGCTGTCCGCTACCATGTCGCATTTGGACAGTTGCAGACTCTGACAGGAAAGCTTCAGTAGGAGATAACTCTGTGATCCGCCGGAAGGAACTATAAAGACGTTATGTGCGCAACCCGACACACCGCCGCGAGTATCGCAACTGCTTTGCTCATTGCAAGCACCCTGCTCACTGGATGCAAGGCCAAGGAAGAAACTCCCACTGCCGAGGTCAGCGTCGAAGCCGTTGCGGTAGCGAAACAGCCGATAACCCAGGAAGTGACCGCGGATGCTATCCTCGCGCCGCTCGCACAGGCCGCCATCACGCCAAAAATCACCGCCCCGGTCCACAAGTTTTACGTGCAGCGCGGCGCAAAAGTAAAAGCCGGTCAGCTCCTCGCCGTACTCGAGAACCGCGACCTGACTGCGGCGGAGCTCGACAACAAGGGCGCTTACGAACAGGCGCAAGCCGCTTATGCAACCGCAACCAAGGCATCCGTTCCCGAGGACTACCAGAAGGCTGAACAGGACGTCGCCCAGACCAAAGCAAATCTCGACCTCCAGCAAAACATATACAACGCCCGCAAAGCCCTCTTTGCGCAAGGCGCCATCCCGGGACGCGACCTCGACACCGCCTCCGCTGCTCTCGTCCAGGCGCAGGCAGCCTACGACATCGCCGCCCAGCACCTCGCATCGCAAAAGGCTGTCACGCGCGAAGCGGCAATGCAAAGCGCCAAGGGGCAACTGCTCTCTGCCCAGGGAAAATACCAAGGCGCACAGGCAGGCGTCAGCTACTCCGAGATCCGCTCCCCCATCGACGGCGTGGTCACCGACAGACCGCTCTTTGCCGGTGAGATCGCCGCCTCCGGTCAGCCGCTACTCACCGTAATGGAAGTTTCCTCGCTGCTCGCGAAGACCCACCTCGCGCAAGGGCAGGCCCAGCAGATGCACGTCGGCGACGAAGCCGAAGTCGCAGTAAACGGCATTGACGAACCCATTAAAGGCAAGGTGACTCTCATCAGCCCTGCACTCGATCCAGGCTCAACCACAGTAGAGGTATGGATCAAAGTACCCAATCGCGATCGCGCGCTCAAAGCCGGAACACCAGTAAAGGTCACCATCGGCATCAAAACCGTACCCGATGCCCTTGTCGTTCCCTCCGCCGCTATCGTCACCGATCCCGCCGGCAAGAAGCAGGTCATGATCATCGCCGCCGACAGCACAGCGCACCATCGCGATGTCGAATTGGGCATCTCACAAGATGACAAGACTCAGATCACCAAGGGAGTGCAGGTCGGCGAAAAAGTGATCTCGTCCGGCGCCTACGCAATGGAGGACGGCACAAAGGTCACGATCGGAGCCGACGACGACAAAAAAGACAAAGACGATAAAGATTCCGACAAAGACAAGCCCTCGGCAGCTAAAGAGGGAGACAAAGACTAATGTCCTCCGCCCCCATCCATCCCGGTCCGGTGAACGCAAGGGGACCTCGCGTTGAACGAGCCTCGTTCTGGCTGGCGCGCCACACTAAGACCGTCTTCTTCTTCACCATCGTCCTGGGACTCGCTGGCATCTATCTTGCCTTGCGCGTACCCATCTCCGTCTTTCCCGAAACCGACTTTCCCCGCGTCGTCATTGGCATCGACAACGGAGTCACGCCCGTCGAACAGATGCAGGTCCTCATCACCAAGCCCATCGAAGACGCCGTCAACTCCGTCCCCGGACTCACCACAGTGCGCTCGACCACCAGCCGAGGCAGTGCCGAGGTCAGCCTCTTCTTCACCTGGGACGTGGACATGGTCACCACTCTTCAACTGGTCGACGCCGCCCTGTCCAAGGTCGAGCAAACCCTCCCGTCCACCGCCCAGGTCACGACCCATCGACTCACCTTCGCCACCTTTCCCATCCTCGGCTACAGCCTCACCTCGGACACCGTACCGCAAGACCGTCTTTGGGAGATCGCCACCTATGACTTGAAACCGCCGCTCAACCGGCTCCCCGGTGTCAGCACCGTTATCGTGCAAGGCGGAAAGGTGCCGGAGTACACGGTTACGCCCAACGCCGCCAAACTGCTGCTCGCCGGCGTCACCATCACCGACCTGATCAACTCCATCGACGCCACCAACCTGCTCGACTCTCCCGGCCTCTACGAAGCCGATCATCAACTCGTCCTCGGCCTCGTCGGCTCTCAGGTGCACAGTGCCGAAGAACTCGGACAGATCGTCGTCAAGAACAGCTCCGGCGGCGTTCCCGTCAAAATCGCCGACGTTGCCGACGTTCAACACGGAGTACAGCCCGTCTACACCATCGTTCGCGCCAACGGCAAACCCGCCGTCCTGATCAACATCGCCCGCCAGCCCTCCAGCAACACCGTCCAGGTCGCCGATGAAGTCGCCGCCGAGGTCAAGCGCCTCAAAGCCAACCTGCCCCCCGGCGTTCAGTTTGAACCCTTCTACGATCAGTCACAGTTAGTACGCGACAGCATCACCAGCGTGCGCGACGCTATCCTCATCGGCATCATCCTCGCCTCCATCATCATCGTGGTCTTTCTGCGCGACTGGCGATCCTCGCTGATCGCCGGGCTCGTCATCCCTATCACCGTACTGGTCACCTTCGTCTTCCTCCATCTCACCAACCAGAGCTTTAACCTGATGACGCTCGGAGGTCTCGCCGCCGCCGTCGGGCTCGTCATCGACGACGCGATCGTAGTCGTCGAAAACATCGTCCTCCATCGCGACTCCGGCGAACGCCGCGTCGAAGCCGTCCGCAAGGCGCTACAGGAGATCACCACTCCACTGGTGTTCTCCACGATCACACCGATCGTCGTCTTTCTCCCACTCATCTCCGTCACCGGCGTCACCGGCACCTTCTTCCGCGCGCTCGCGATCACCATGACGGTTTCGCTTCTCACATCCCTTGCACTCGCGCTCACCTGGACCCCCGGCTTAAGCCTGCTGATTCTGCGTGGCAAAAATCACGCGACCGACACCAACGGTTCGCTTCATGAAGGCCGTCAAGAAGCAGAACCGGAGTTGCTAAAGCTCATGCACCACGAGGAGCATGAACTCTCCCGCTTCATGCGCAAAATCCTCGATTTCTATGAGCGGTGGATCACCCGCGCGCTCAACCGCCAGCTCTACCTGCTGTTCGCCTGCCTTCTCCTCGTCGTGGGCGCCGTGATTACCTATAAGTCGCTCGGCTCCGACCTGCTGCCGGAGATGGACGAGGGCGGCTTCATCATCGACTACATCATGCCTGCCGGAAGTTCGCTCACCGAGACAGACCGCGTCCTCCTGCACGTCGAAGCCATCCTCAAGGACAATCCCAACGTTGAAACCGTCTCCCGTCGCACCGGCTTGCAGATGGGTCTCGCCGCAGTCACTGAAGCGAACACCGGCGACATCACCGTAAAGTTGAAGGCAAAGCGCAAGCAGGCGATCGACGACATCATGTCCGATGTGCGCACCGAGATCAAAACCAAGGAACCCGCGCTTGACGTGGAGTTCGTCCAGGTCCTCGAAGACATGATCAACGATCTCTCCAACTCACCGGAGCCGATTCAGATCAAACTCTTCAATGACAATCCCGCCCTGCTGGCCCAAGTCGGTGACGAGGTCGCCACCGCCATCAAAAAACAGCCGGGAGTCGTCGATGTCCTCAACGGGATCGAGAATACCGTCAGCGGTCCCTCCACCACCTTCCGCGTCAACCCATCCGTCGCCGCCCGCTTGGGCTTCACCGCGCAGGAGGTCACCACCGACGCCGCCGCGATCATCGAGGGCGAGCCCGCTACCAACCGCCTCATCCAGAACGGGCGTCCCTACACGATTCGCGTCCGCTTCGACGACCAGCATCGCGCCTCGTTCGACGCCATTCAGAACACCATCATCAACAGTTCCACCGGCAAGTCCACTACCCTCGGCTCGGTCGCCACCATCGAACACAACGCCGGCGAACAGGAGATTCGCCGAGAAAACCTGCAGCGCAACATCTCCGTCACCGGGCGTCTCGAAGGCACCGACCTTGGCTCCGGCATCCAGCGCGTACGGACCGCGGTCGCCGGGCTGCACATCCCCCCAAGCGTCAGGATTCAATACGGTGGTACCTACGAAGAACAGCAGAAGTCCTTCTCCGAACTCGAACGCGCGTTTTTCCTCGCCCTCGCCCTGGTCTTCGGCGTTCTCCTGGCGGAGTTTCGCAATCTGTCCGCTCCCGTCTCCATCCTGACTTCGTCGATCCTTTCCATATCGGGCGTAGTTCTCGCTCTATTAGTAACCGGAATCAGCTTCAACGTCGCCTCGTTCATGGGACTCATCATGGTCATCGGCATCGTCGCAAAGAATGGAATTCTTCTGCTCGATGCCTATCACAAGTTCCTCGACATTGGCATTGCCCCCCGACGCGCTATGATTCTCGCCGGCCGCCGCCGTCTGCGCCCCATCCTGATGACCGCCCTTGCGGCCATCGCCGGCATGTTGCCCCTCGCCTTCGCTCTCGGCGCTGGCTCGCAGATGCTGCAACCCTTGGCCATCGCTGTGATCGGCGGCCTGACAGTTTCCATGCTGCTCTCCCTCGTGGTCACCCCCGTTATGTACCTGTTAATGCACGGTGGCGCAGCCAATCCACTAGAAGAGTCGTAAACCCTGGCCCGCGGCTGGTAGCATAATCCTCTCGACAGGAGGTCTCCCATGTCTGCTACCGCAACGCCCGCCACATCAACGGTCCCCACGACCCAAAAGCTGCGCGAAGTCCACCACTGGGTCAACGGCCAGACACTCACCGGAACCTCCGGACGATTCGGCGACGTCTACAACCCAGCCAGCGGAGAACGCCAGGCCCGAGTTGCCTTCGCGACTCCTGCTGAAGTAGACACCGCCGTTGCCGCAGCCGCCGCCGCATTCCCCGACTGGGCCGCTCAGCCTCCTCTCCGCCGCTCCCGCGTGCTCTTCCGTTTCCGTGAGATCTTCGAACGCCGCCTCGACGAAGTCGCGGCTCTCCTCACCAGCGAGCACGGTAAAGTCTTCTCCGACGCCCGCGGCGAAGCCACCCGCGGCCTCGAAAACATCGAGTTCGCCACCGGCATCCCGCAACTCCTCAAAGGCGAATTCACCGAGCAGGTCGGCGCCGGCATCGACAGTTGGTCCGTCCGCCAGCCGCTCGGCGTAGTCGCCGGAATCACACCCTTCAACTTCCCCGCGATGGTGCCCATGTGGATGTTCCCCATCGCCACCTGCTGCGGCAACACCTTCGTCCTCAAGCCAAGCGAACGCGACCCCAGCGCTTCCCTTCTCCTCGCAGAGATGCTCAAGGAAGCCGGCCTGCCCGACGGCGTCTTCAACGTCGTTCAGGGAGATAAAGTCGCCGTAGACGCAATCCTCGCGCATCCCACCATCCAGGCAGTGAGTTTCGTCGGATCGACTCCGATCGCCGAGTACGTCTACCGCGAAGGAACAAAACACGGCAAACGCGTACAAGCTCTCGGTGGCGCGAAGAACCATATGATCGTTATGCCCGATGCCGATCTCGATCAGGCCGCGGACGCTCTCGTCGGCGCTGCGTACGGATCCGCTGGCGAGCGATGCATGGCGATCTCCGTAGCTGTCACTGTCGGCAACTCAACCGCCGACGCCCTCCTGAGAAAACTTGAGCAGCGCATCGAAGGCCTGCAGATCAACGACGGTATGAAGGAGGGCGCGGAGTTGGGTCCCCTCATCACCAAAGCACACCTCGAGCGAGTCACTGGCTACATTCAGCACGGGAAGGCAGAGGGCGCAGAACTGGTCATCGATGGACGAGAGAAAACGCTGCCCAAAGGCGAAGGATTTTTCCTCGGAGCCTGCCTCTTCGACCACGTGAAGCCGGAGATGAAGATCTATCGTGAAGAGATCTTCGGGCCGGTCCTTGGGGTGGTGCGCGTCAACAACTTCGAAACCGCACTCGAGATGATCAATGAACACGAGTACGGCAACGGCACATCCATCTTCACTCGCGACGGCGACACCGCCAGGGACTTCGTACACCGCGTACAGGTAGGCATGGTTGGCGTCAACGTGCCCATTCCCGTCCCCATGGCCTTTCACAGCTTCGGCGGATGGAAACGCTCCCTCTTCGGCGACCACTCCATCTACGGCCCCGAGGGAGTCCGCTTCTACACTCGCCTCAAAACCGTAACCTCACGCTGGCCCACCGGCATTCGTACCGGAGTAGACACCTCCATGCCAACCCTTGGATGAACTTTGCAGGACGATGAATCGATTCTCCGCGAAGTTTGGAAACCTGGCTCTATGGAATAGAATGGAGCCTTGGAACTTTTTTCCAATCTCGTCTGGCTTCTGACCTCGATTATTGTCTTGGCGACCGCGTACCTGGGAGTTCGGCGAGGTACCGTGAAGGTATCCATGACAACAGCCATGACGCTCGCAATCGTCATGTGCTTCATCCTGATGCCCCTAATATCGGTCAGCGATGATCTGTTGGAAGCTCAGCAAGCGGCACTGCCAGTCTCGGGACAAACCTGGCGCATTGCCTCCGAAGGCGCCTCGACGGGACTGGACGACTTGCTCATGATTGGGCTCTACCTTTTGTTGTTAATGTGCTACCGGACCGAAGCACCGGCATCACAAGGTAATGAATGCGATTGTCATCCGCTCTCGTCACGTCTGGTTCGTTCTCAGCGACTGCGTCCACCTCTCTTCGGTGTCCTCTAGGCCCGTCCCTCAAAAGCTTTTCCCTCTAGCTACGCCGTTCGCTGCGGCCCCGATTTCATGAGGTGCGCTCCCTATGCGCCGATTTCTAGCGTTCGTGTCTCTGCTTGTCTTTCCGTATGCCTGTTTTTCGCAGGCCCCTCCCGCCTCCGGAAGCGCACTCCCAGCGCCGCCGGCGGCCCCGCTTACGTTGGCGCAGGTGCTCGACTTGGCACATCGCTCCAACCCCACACTGCTCTCGGCTGCCCAACACCTCGCCGCAGTCCGCGCCCAGGAGGTCACTGCCGGATTACGGCAAAATCCGAACGCAACCGCTGCCGGCCAGATGGTCACCCTTGGCCCCGACGATCCAAACGGTCCGGATTTCTATTCGGTCGGAGTTCAACGTCTGTTCGAACGCGGCAATAAGCGTCAATTGCGAGTGGACACGGCGCGCTCCACGACCACGCTTACCGGCTTCCAGCTCGACGATCAGCGCCGGCAGATCGATCTTGCGATTCGGCAGGCATTTTCGCGTATGCTCTTCGCGCATCAGGCGCTTGATATATCGCGAGATAACCTTGAGGGCTACAGGAAGACTGTAGATCTGATGAAGGTGCGCCTCGATGCCGGCGACATTGATCAGACCGATTTCGACCGCATAGAACTACAGCTTGTTGGTTTCGAATCCGACCGGGACAACGCCGAACTCACACTGCGCCAGTCGAGTATTGCACTCCAGAATTTGATCGGGATAGCAAGACCACGCGACGATTTCGACATTACTGGCAATCTGGATCCTCCACCGGTCACAATCACGCTCGACGCCCTTCGCGCAGCGGCTCTGGCGGGTCGCCCAGACCTGAAGGCCGCTCAGTCTCAAGTAGATGTAGACGTCGCAAATGCAAAGCTGGCAATCGCCAACGGGACCGCCGATCCCACTGTTGAAGCCGACTACGAGCGAACCGGACACGCGAACACGTTTGGCGCAAACGTAAACATCCCTTTGCGAATCTTCGATCGTAACCAGGGTGAAAAAGAACGGACGCGGTATGAGATAGAGAGCAGCCGGCTGGCTCTGACGGCCGCCCAGAACCAGGTCCTCTCCGATGTTGATTCAGCCTGGGCCGGCTATCAAACCGCACGGGTCCAGTCCGATCGTTATCGATCAAAGTATCTCGCCGAGGCAGCGCACGTTCGCGACAACCTCGAGTTCAGCTATCGCAACGGCAACTCCACCCTTCTGGATTATCTAAGCGCGCTCAGTGACTACCGGTTGGTGAATCTTGCCGCTTTGAACGCCAAACTGCAAGTCCTGCTCTCAATCGAACAACTCAGCTACGCCGCACATACGGAGATCAATCCATGACAAGTATTCATGCGTCGCAACGCATCACGGCACTTCTCGTCTGCGCCGCCGTACTCCTCCTCGCGGGCTGTAGGCACGACATTCCAACGGTTGAGGCCGACCAGCCCAAGGTCAACCTCAAGGTCGAGACGGTCCATTCGCAGACTACAGTCAGCGCTCTCGAAATACCCGGGCGCGTTGAGGCTGATCCGGCACATCTGGTCCATATCTACGCTCCGCTTAGTGGACGGCTGATGAATCTTACGCTGACCCCGGGGCAGGAGGTGCGCAAAGGCCAATCCATCGCGCAGCTTCAAAGCGGAGACGTGGCGCAGGCCCGCGCCGACTTCGACAAAGCGCGAATCGAAGTTCTGCGCGCCGACCGTGCACTCGATCGCGGCAAGATGATGGTTGCGCACGAAGTAATGTCGCAGGCCGATTTTCAGGAACTGACTGCCGTTAGCGCAGCCGCCCACGCCGAACAGGAGCGCGCACGGCAGCGAGTGCACGAACTCGGCTTCTCTGAAAATGGCACTAGCGACACAACAGAAATTACGTCTCCGATCAGTGGCACCGTCCTGGACGTAAATACCGCCAGCGGCGAAATGCAGCGATCACTCGAGACCGCAAATGGAATCGCCACCGTGGCCAATCTTGACGACGTCTGGGTAACGGGAGATCTGTTCGAACGCGACCTCGGCTCCGTGCATCCGCATATGCCAGTTGATATCGTTTTCGCCGCGTATCCCGGTGAAACATTCCACGGAACCATCGCCAACGTAGGCGATTCGCTCGATCCCTCTACACATGCTGTCAAAGTTCGGGTGGTGCTTACCAACCCTGGGCATAGGCTGAAGCCCGCAATGTTTGCAACCATACGAATCTCCCAGTCGCCACAGCCTCGCATTCTCGTCCCTCTCTCGGCCGTCCTTCACGTCGGCAACTCAACCGGTGTTTACATTCCAACATCGTCTGGCAAGTACGAGCTGCGCAATGTCAAGACCGGATCCACCCACGGAGATCAGATTGAGATCGTCTCCGGGCTTCGAGATGGAGACCGAATCGTAACCGAAGGCGCGGCGTTCCTCCGTGAACCGGTGGCGGACTGAAATGGCTGCTTTCATCAACCTCCTCCTTCGCTACCGCACCATCGTCCTGATCATGCTTTGTGCCGCCTTGGCTGCAGGCACATTCGGAGCACTGAAGCTCGATGTCGAAGCCTACCCTGACCCTTCGCCTCCGCTTGTGGAGATCATTACCCAGAACCCCGCATGGTCCGCGGAGGAGATGGAGCAGCAGGTCACTGCCCCAATCGAGCTGACTTTGAACGGAACGCCACAACTGGAGCAAATCCGTTCGATCAGCATCTTCGGCCTCAGTGACGTCAAACTCTACTTCAAATTCTCCAGCGACCTCTTCCACGACCGCCAGGAGGTCCTGGCCCGTCTCCAGACCCTGACGCTGCCATACAATCTGCAGCCGCAACTCTCGCCCTGGTCGCCCACCGGAGAGATTTACCGTTATCAACTCACCGGCCCCTATTCGCTCAACGATTTGAAAGCGACCCAGGACTGGCTCGTCCGCCGGGAACTCAAGCAAGTACCTGGAGTGGTTGACATCACAACCTTCGGCGGCACGACCAAGCAGTACCAAGTGGAACCGGACCCGAACAAGCTCCTCGCCTATGGAGTGACCCTGTCCCAGCTGATCACAGCCATACAGAACAGCAACGCCAATGCCGGAGGCAACTATCTCTCCATCGGCGACCAGAACGTCAACGTACGCTCCCTCGGCCTGCTAAGAAACACCGACGATATCGGGAACGTTGTGGTCGCTGAAAAGAACGGTACTCCCGTTCTCGTGCGTAACGTCGCCCAGGTCAGGGAAGGCTTTCAACCTCGTCTCGGAAAAATCGGACTAAATGGGCAAGACGACATCGTCGAGGCCATCGTGCTCCTGCAGAAAAACGAGCAGAGCATGCCTGCCCTGAAAAGCCTGAAGCAGAAAATCTCCGAGCTGAATCATGGCAGCTTGCTTCCGCCCGGCATGCACATCAGCACCATCTATGACCGCACCAAACTCATCGAACTGACAACCCACACGGTCAGGCATGTCATTCTCACCGGACTCATCCTTGTGACATTGATCCTCCTGCTGATGCTTGGCGATCTGCGGACAACATTGATAGCGGCCTCAACAATTCCTTTCGCAGTGCTATTTGCTTTCTCAATGATGGCGCTCACAGGACAGTCCGCCAACCTGATCTCGATCGGAGCCATCGATTTCGGCATCCTCGTCGACGCTTCCATCATCGTGCTGGAAAGCGTCTTCCGCAAACTATCCCGCCGCCCAGCAGGCAGCGCCGCCGGTCCGGCAATCGTCCAGGGCGTGGAGGATGCCGCGCGCCCCGTACTCTTCTCCACGCTCATCATTCTCATTGCTTTCATTCCGTTGTTCACCATGGAGGGCGTGCCCGGCAAAATCTTTGCTCCCATGTCCGTAACCTATGGCTTCGCGCTGACCGGAGCTCTCATCTTTGCTCTCGTGTTTGCGCCGGTCCTCAGCGATGCCTTCGCGCCTCCGCAGATTGCCGCCCCAATTCCTCACCCGGAGCACGATGAGGGAACCTGGCTGAACCGCTTCTTTTCCCGGTACTATGTGCGAATTCTCGACCGCGTCCTTCGCGCCAAAGCTCTCACCTGGGCCATCGCCGCGATTGTCCTCGCCGCGGCAATCCTGCTGTTCGTATTTGCCGTGGGCGGTGAGTTTATGCCGCCACTTGAAGAAGGAAATCTCTGGATTCGCGCTACCTTGCCCCAGGACATCTCTTTTCAGCAGGCCGCGATCGTGGCCGATCAACTCCGTGCCGATGTGGGGCATTTCCCGGAGGTTACCCAGGTGGTCTCGCAGCTGGGCCGCCCAGACGATGGAACCGACGTGACCACCTTCAACAACATCGAACTCGGCGTAGCCCTGAAGCCCGCGGGCGAGTGGCCGGCCAGTGTTCACGGCAAAAAGAATGAGTTGATCGCACAGATGCAGCATGTTTTCTCCAAATACCCGGGAGTCGTCTTCGGCTTCTCACAAACCATCCAGGACAACGTTGAAGAGGCAATGAGCGGCGTCAAAGGCGAGAATTCTCTCAAGCTCTTTGGCGATAACCTCACCGAACTCACCCGCATCGCGGATCAAATCGTGGGCGTCATGGGACAAGTGCGCGGTGTGGCCGACGCGGGAGTCTTCAAAGTCAATGGCCAGCCCAGTATGGTCATCGACGTCAACCGTGCTCGCGCAGCGCGCTACGGCATAGCCCCCGCCGATGTCAACGCTGCCGTTCAGGCAGCCGTCGGAGGAGCGGCAATCTCGCAGATGATCGAAGGAGATCGCCGCTTCGACATCACGCTACGCTACCCTGAGGAGGATCGTTCCAATCCCGACACAGTAGGTCGCATCCTTTTGCAGACACCGGATGGCGGCCGCGTCCCTTTGTCACAAGTCGCCGACATTGGTATTCGAGAAGGCAGCTTCCAGATTTATCGCGAAGGTGGCCGCCGCTACATTCCTATTAAATTCAGCGTGCGCAATCGCGATCTCGCAACCACCGTGACGGACCTGCAACAACAGATTCGAACCAAAATCAAACTTCCGCAGGGCTACTCTTACTCCTGGGCCGGCGAGTTTGATTCACTACGCAAAGAGCAGCAGCGGCTCGCGATCATCATCCCAATCAGCCTTCTGGCTATCTTCCTCCTGCTCTACCTGCAGTTCCAGAGGTGGAGCGACGCTTTGATTCTCCTCGCCGTCCTGCCGTTCTGCGCTACCGGCGGAATCTTTGCGCTTCTGATCACCCACACCTCGTTCAGTATCTCCGCCGCGGTCGGTTTTACTTCTCTGATTGGAGTGGCCACGCTTGCCGCCGTTGTCTTCCTCTCAGGAATCCGTCGCATGCAACGCAAGGTCCCAGGCCTCGACGGGCTGAAGGCTGGAGCGCTTGACGAGCTTCGCCCCGTCCTGATGACCTGTCTTGCAGCGGGTTTGGGCTTGCTGCCGGCCGCCGTCGCTAATGGCATCGGCGCACAGGCCCAACAGCCGCTCGCACGTGTTGTCGTCGGAGGAATGATCACAACCGCGCTGGCCGTGCTTCTCCTGGCGCCTATGATGGCGTCCCGGATTCGATCGCGCGAGTAGGTGAATTTCTAACGAGATGTGTCCATGCTGTATCGTCTCTTGATCTGGACGACAAGCCTGAGCGGGCTCCGATCGAGCGCGCTCAGGCCTTTTTATGCTGCGGCCTGGCTATGCCGTGGCTTTGAAATGCCAGGCTACTTGTACTCGCTCGCGAAGCTGTCCGCTTCCCTGTTCATCTCCTCCGCGCTCGCTGCGTGCGAAAACAGAATTACCCGATAGCGAAACGTCGCTGACTGATCTTTCTGAATGGTGTAGTTGAAAGCAGGCTGCTTGGGATCGAAGATGCTCCGCCCCAAGGGATTCGCCGCGAACAACCCATAGCCCCGAGCGTGCCAGTACGTCGGATATCCGGGATTCTTCGGATTATCAATCATGCCGATTGTCACGACATGCTTGTCCGGATCATTGCCGGTCAGGATGCACCAGCGTCCGCGAGTCGACCATACCGCCCCGCCCTTGACTCCCTCACTCGTGAGATACACTCCCGTCGCGCCCGCCGTATCGGCACTATCCACCTTCGTGGGCCGCCCGTTTGCATCCATGAAGATGCCGCCCTTTTCATCCGCCGATTCGAGCCAGTGGGCGACTCGCATACCGAGAAGCCCTTCCTTATCGTCGTTGAAAACGGCCTTATCCAGAGCCTCGAGCGTAGTGATCTGATCGATAACGCGGGCTCCCTTGCGCTTCGTGAAGACATAGCGCGTGGTGTCCTTCAGGATGTCCTTGCCCTCGCCTGTCACCCAAAGCGATTCGACCACGAGCTCTCCCTGGTTCGCGCCGCTCTTGGTGGAGACGATCTTCTTCTGGTAGATCGTTCCCATCTTCGAGCGGCCTTCGGGCTTGATCGCATCAGAGTTGTTCCAGAAATCGAAGCCATTGACGTTACCGTAGTTGAACCACATCCCAGCATGGTGGGGGTGGTCAACACGCTCTCCCTGACGCGGCTCAAGAGGATAGCCACGGGTCACCGTAATTCCTTCATCGGTGATCAGTGGATACAACACCGGCTTCTTGAGAGTGGTCGGCCAGATGTAAGAGGTGAATGCCTTGCCGTCGATCGTAATGTCGACCCGCTGATGCGCCTCGTCGGCAACGACCCGCACTCCCTGCCCTGCTCCATTCGCCGCCCTCGCAACGCCGCTGCCAAGCCCAAGCGCTGCAACAACAAGGCCCAGCGTCAGAAACCTACGCATACGCCTTTCCTCCCACCATCACCTGCTGCGTCTTCTCGTTGAACGTCACCTTTTGACCGGTCTGAATCGCCGCAACGTTCATACAAAGCGCGATGGAGTGGCTGTAGCCTGCGTCGATGCTGGCATTCGGTGTCTTCCGCGAGCGGACACATTCCATCCAGTTACGCATGTTGGCCGAGGTCTGAGGATCCCCCTTCGTATCAGCGTCTGTCGAAACGGTCTGGACCTTATCGACGAGTGAAAAGCTCGGCAGCTGATTCGCTTGCATCTTCATCTCCGCCGCACTCTTTGCCGACAGACCGCCGGTCGGCGATACCGTCTGCTTGTCCATGTCGATCATTCCGCCATTCGAGTAGTACAGCTCCTTCACGCCGCCGGCGGAGTTTGTGAAACGCGAGGTGTACTGCACCTGGAAGCCTTTGGATAAGTCATCGAGCGGGCCGTAGTCGAAGACCGCCGTCATCGTGTCCCAGTTCTTGCGTCCATCCTTCCACAAATAAATACCGCCATTCGCAACGACGCTGCGAGGATGCGGCAATCCAGTAAACCAATGTACGGTGTCGATCTGATGGACAAGCCACTGGTCTGGAATTCCCGACGAATAAGGCCAGAAGAGACGGAACTCAAGATACTTCCGGGCATCGAACGGCTCGTAGGGACGGTTCATCAGGTAACGCTTCCAGTCCGTATCCTGTTCCTTCAACAGCGGCACAACATCCGGGCGCCGCCATCTGCCGGGTTGATTCACGTTCCAGCTCATCTCGACCATGACGATGTCGCCAAACTTCCCGGACTGGATGTATTCGGCGGCCTTCTGATAAGCCGGTGTGCTGCGGCGCTGCGTTCCGACCTGCACGATCTTGCCCGACTTGTTCACCGCATCGCGGATCAGGCAGGCGTCTTCCATGGTGTGCGCAATTGGCTTTTCCACGTAGGCATCGCGCCCAGCGTTGACGGCCTCCGCTCCGTGGCGCGCATGCTGAAAGTCAGCCGTCGCAATGATGACTGCATCGACGTCTTTTCGCGCATACAGCTCATCGTTGTTGCGCACCGGCGCGACCGTATTGCCGTTCAGCTTCTGCAGATAAGCTGCACCTTCCTCGCGGCGCCGGTTCCATATATCGGAGACCGCCACAATCTCGAAGTTCATCTCTTTCGCATGCTGTTGAAACGCAGGAATATCCCCGCCCTTCATGCGGTCGCCAAATCCGATAATCCCAACCTTGACGCGGTCATTCGCGCCCACAATGCTCGCATAGCTTCTGGCATTCCATGACACTGCGGTTGCGGCAAGCGCAGTGCCGCCCAATTTCAGAAATTCCCTTCGATCGTTGCCCTGCGTTGCCATGACTCGCTCCTGTAGTTGTGATTATTTTTCTGCCAGGGTTGGCAAAGAGGAGGACAGTACTCTCCCCGGGGATTTCGCCGTCCTGGACTTTAGTCGTGCTGTACTTTATACGGTTACCTTGCCCACCGAGTTGCGGTGGGCGAGGTCGTTCTTCTAGAAATTGAACTTAATACTTCCCTGGAAAATTCTGGGTTGGTTGGCTGTAGTTGATACCTGACCGAACGTGCCTGATGTCAAAACCGCCATCTGTCCCGTAGGTGCGCCAGGCGTTCCAGTTGTTGTCCCGGTTGGCAGATTGAAGTTCGGATGGTTCAGCACATTGAAGGCTTCCAGCCGAAGAGTGAAATTCAAACTCTCGTGAATTGGAAATATGCGAGAAATCTGCGCATCAAACTGGTAGTTCGTCACTCCTCGGAACGAGTTTCTTTTGACATTTCCGTAAGTTCCATACCCGGCACACGTCAACGGGTTGGGTTGCTTGGTATTGGGATCAATTGGGCAGCCGGCGGTAACCTGAGCAAACGCAGCCGGATTAAGATAACCACGGTTTGCCTGGCCGGTTCCTGACCGAATCTGCTGATGAAGATAGATCGGAACCCCCGGAACTATGTTCGGGCGATCATTGCCTATATCGGTAAACGAGTTGTCCTGCCCTGACGTCACCGTAAATGGCGCTCCACTCTGGATATGCACCAGCGGCGCAAGCTCCCAATTATTGACGATGTACGACGTAATGCGGTTAGAGATGTGGAAGTTGCTCTTCGTAATGACGACGATATTTTCGATGTTCCGGAAATCTGAGCCGCACGGTCCGTAGTCCAGCGACGGGTTATTGGGGTTCTCCACCTGCGTCGCGGCGTAGTCGCCCTGAGCGTCGGAAAGGCTGAGGCACTTCGACCATGTGTAGTTTGCCAAAAGGCTGAAGTTGGATGAGAGGCGATGCTGGACAGTAGTGATCAGGCCGTTGTAGTTGGCCATTCCGTTGTAGTTGATAAGCACCGAGCCGCCGCCGCCGCCTGTGTATTGATTGCCCTGAAGCGGGTTCGCAACAGTGAGGCCGAAACGCTGAGTCTGATTGGCGACGGTGGAGCATGGAGTCCCGGCTGCTCCTGCCGGCTTGCCCGCGGGACCTGTCGTCACAACACCCGCGCAGCCAGTTCCTCCTGCACCCCAAACGCCGGGGACGTAGAGGGCCGGACTGAGCGGGAATCCCATCGGCGCATGCACCGTGTGGCTGCCGACGTAGTCAACTTGAAGTTGCCAACCCGAACCAAACTGACGCTGCACACTCGCTGTCCACTGCTCGCTGTAAGACGGATGAAACTGTTTTGGCAGGACGATGAACTGTGATTGTGGAAAGAACTGCGCGATCGCAGGAGTCGGAATCTGAGGTTGAGGAAAGGGATTGGTCGTGATGGTCCCGGCCGACCACGGAGCCGAAAAGCTTATAGGAGCCGAAGTCGACGTCTGTTGCTGTTTGATGGCTGTGGCAAAGGGTGGGTTTTGTTGGTTGCGCTGAGAGGTGTACCAGTTCGCCTGATCGAAAGCCAGTTCAAAGCCGGCACGAACAACTGTCTTTCCGGAACCCGTGGGATCGAACGACGCACCGAAGTTCGGAGAGAACTGCCAGGGAGTGTTCTGGGTGAATGTCTTCGAAACCCCGGGATCCCCGTAGTACAACGCTCCTGCCGGCGCGTTCGGATAAACCGAGCTGACTTGATTCGCCATAAACGCGGCCTGATTGAAGACCACTCCCCGATGGAAGTAATCGTACGGCATAAAGTTGGGACTCCACCTTAGGCCAGCAATCAAGGTAAGTCTTTGGCTGGCATGGTAGGTGTCCTGTCCGTAGATGCTTGGAATCGGCCCGCGCAACGCATTCTGCTGCTGTTTGCTCTGCTCGAAGGAGCCCAGAGTACCCATCAGGAAGTCCAGGTTGGGATCCCCGACGGCAGATCCTCCCTTGGGCCCATTCGCGCTGTAGACGCCGGTGAACATGAAGTTGCCGTTGGTTTCATATGCATTGGCGATATTAAGTTGGTTGCGAACATACTCCCCACCAAAGACAAGCTGGTGCTTGCCGGTCAACAGGGTTATGTCATCCTCCAGCGCGAGCGTATTGTCATTGAACTTCGAGTTTGAGTTCGTACCACCGCCTACGGTGTATTTACTCGTAGTCGCCAGTTGCAGCCCGTTGGGCTGCCCCTGCCAGAGATCGACCCCGAGTGTATTGGCATTAATATCGTTCGACGCATATCCGCGATTGTTGCGACGCCGGAGCAGAGTGACGTGCGCAGTGTTCACCATCTTCGAATTGATCGTGTACGCCTCGCCCATGGTGAAGGACTGTACCCGCTGGCTGTTTCCAGTCTGGGTTGTAATAAGGATGTTGGTTGGCGAGTAAAACGCCGGAAGCTGATAGCCGTCAAGAAAGTACCGCGCGTAAAAGTTGTTCTTCGGATTAATTGTCCAATCCACACGTGTGACGAACGAGTTATCCGATGACTGCAATGGAATAGCGTACTTAACCAGCCCGCAATTGTTCGTGTCGATCTTCGGATCGATCTTCGGCAGGTAGCTCATCAGCTTGAGCGACTGAGGATTGTAGGTCGGCTGACTTGGATATTTGTTGCCCACAAGCTTGGCGCCGGTCAAAGGATCGACGAGCGCGATGGTCGACTTGTTTGAGGTACAGTTCGGTCCGTCGGTGACCGACCAGTCACCCGCAAGGTTTGCCGCAGTAGGCACAAACGCCTGCGTGGCAGCCTGGGACTGGTTCGACACAGAACGCTGGTACCCGGCAAAGGCAAATAGTTTGTCCCTCAGAATCGGGCCGCCGAAAGTGCCGCCGAACTGGTTCTGGTGCAGCGTGTCTTTCGTGGCTGAAAAGAAATTCGATGCGTTGATGTAGTTGTTGCGGATGAACTCAAACGCCGACCCGTGGTATTTGTTCGTTCCCGAGCGGGTGACCACGTTGACCAGACCGCCCGTATGCATTCCGTCCTGCGCGCTTAGGGCACTCGCTTCCACACTGAACTGGCTGACTGCGTCAGGGAACGGGAACGGAAGGTTGCCGTTGGCCATGTAGTCGTTGTTCGTGCCGCCATCCAGCCGCCACATCGTCGTGTTGCCCATGCCGCCGGCAATCGAAACCGAGATCACCTGGTAGGAGTATTTGCTTCCCGTGAAATCACCGGGGGGAGCAGGTGTCGAGCCGCCCGAAAGCGCAATCAAATTCGTCATCTGTCGCCCGTTCAACGGCATCTCCGTTACCGTCTGCTGGTCAATGGTCTGCTTGAAGGACGCATCTTCCGTCTGCAAGGCCAGACCACTTGCCTGCACCTCGACCTTCTGGTCCGTCCGTCCAACGGTCATCGGCACATTGATCGAAATGCTGCTGCCGACCTCGAGAACGATCTTCGTTTGCGAGTAGTGCTCAAACCCTGGAGCCACCACGTCCAGCGTGTAGGTTCCGATCGCCAGATTGGGGAGACTGTAATGGCCGTTCCCCTCCGTAATCGCAACCGTTTTCACCTGGGTCGCTTCGTTGATGACCGTGACAGTCGCGCTCTGAATAGTTGCGCCGGTGGCATCGGTAATAGAGCCTTGAATGCTCGCGGTGCCTGCGCTCTGGGCGCTGCTGTTTGCCGTGAACGAAAGCATCACACCACAGACAGCGACACCCATCCAACGACGGATTTTGCGGTAACTCAAAGTATCAACTCTCACGGGGGACCTCCTAAGAATCAAAGCAACTACGAATCGTTCGTTTTTGTGTATCGCAGCTATCGAATACGCCCAAAGAATGTAAAGAGGTTCGACCTGTTTGGCCTGTTTATGACGCTCAGCTATCGGGCTTTTTTTGAACGACAGTAAAGGTAGTACCCATTAAGAAAGCTTGTCAAGACAAAATCAAATACGCCTTCCATAGATAAAAACCCAGTAAATTCATTGAAAGGGAGCCTCGTACGCAATAAATCGATGAAAATGCTGGCCCCTCCCGTCCGGCAATTCTGTTGACTGGCTCCGCTTTTCAGTGCTCCGTCCAGGCGTCAGGAAAGACCGCCTGAGGTCCTGCCAGCTCTCATTCCAGAATCTGCTGAAGAGCCGCCGTGACCTGGGAAATCATGGCCAGAGAATCCGCCCGCAGACTGATATCTCAGCAGGCACCCATCCGCTTCACGCAAAATCATCACTAATTCACCGGCGAAGCGGTTTCATGGCGTCCTTTGGCGTCTTCCTCTGCGTCCTTCGCGTTCAGCTCTACCGAACCTTCTTGATATCGTCCGGCTTCCAGGTCTGGTCAAAAAAGGCTTTGGTGGGCTCGTAGAGACGCAGGATCCCAAACCAGCCTCTACCAGGCATAGTGGCGATCCAGTTCTTGCCTGCTCCGGGAGACTTCGGGCCAAAGTAGATGTCGGTCGAACCGTCCGCATTCTCGATCGGCCTGTCCATCGTGTTCAGCGATGGAAATGGCTGGCCGTTGTCGAGACCTGACCCCGTAATCGGGTCGTATACCGTGACCGACCAGAACGCCGCCGCCGGGATGTTGGGAGGAAGATGCAGAACGTAATCCTGGCCGCCGCGAAGGAAGTTGCCATCGGCATCAACGTAGGCCGCGGAGTACTTGGCGCCCGCATTCTCCATATTCGCCGCCATACCGGGGCTCGCGGAGAAGGCATAGGTGAAGTAGGCCGTCCGCGCATCGACGATGTTATACGTATCGCCCGTAAAGGTGGCATTGCCAGGAAATGGATCGATCCACCGGCGATTCGGGTAATAGACTCCGTTCGAAACCATCGCCGAAGGCTGATAGGCGATCGCATGGCTCATGCGCGAGGCGGTGCGCGCAGCCTTGTCGAGAAGGTCGCGAGTCGCCGCATCGGGCGTAAACGATCTGTCTTTGACAATGCCGATGCCGGCGAGAACACCCCGCATCTCCATATCGGATGAATCCACGTATTCGTGGTCGATCACCCGCGACAGCATCTCGAATGCATTGCCATCCTGAGGGTAAAGCATGTTCGCCGGTCTGGCTGAGGCGTCGGGAAACTGCATCGGTCTCGCCGATGCCTGGCTGCCAAGCGGATAGATACGCGTCTGCTCCATCAGCTTGACCGGTTCTCTCAGCTGCATCGGATCTTTGAAGAAGCCGCGCCAGAAGACGAACACGCCATAGGTGCCGGAACGGTACGCGTAGAAGCCTGATGGAACAGGACCTTTGTAGTCTGGCGGCAGGATGAGATATTTGCCCCCCTTGCCATGGTCGGGACCGGCCACCCCGACATCGCCCGCCCAGTCCCGGCCCTCGATCTGTCCCTCCGAACGGATGGGCCGCTGCCGGAAATCGTCGAGAATACCCTGCAGCCCGGCTGGTACTTCGACCACAAGCGGCCCGTCCTCTTTCAAATCCAGATAGCCAAGAGCACAGACGACATCGTAGTTCGGGGTCGTAATCAGGGTTCTGGCATTCAGCCGTTCTTTGAAGATAGGCAGGATGTTATACCCCTTGCCAAAAACCTTCTCCGAGCCCTCTTTCATGCCGTACATGTTCAGCACAGGCAGCGCCCAAAGATAAGCCTGTACGCCACGCTCGAAGAAGAGCTCCTGCTTCAGCGTGCTGATATCCGCCTTCAGGGGATAACTCTCAATGTAGGGTTCGTCGGCGAGTCTGTCGTAGTGCGACGGCGGAAGCTTAGGAGTCTGATTACATGCGGTCAGGCAAAGCGATCCCAGAAGAACAAGGCAAACCCTCTTCATTTATCCAAAGCTCCTGCTTCAGTTTCGGGGAGAGTCCAGCTTCGTTGAGCATACTACCTCGGATTTGCGTGCCCCTCCGAGAATGGTCGGTCCCCGACTCCTTCAAACCACCCTGCTGACAAATTGGTTTTGCGTAAGGACGCCGCTTCAGCCTTACGCCTCGAAAGCACTTTTTCCCAACTCACATGAAGTCATCTTCAACGAATCGCAAAAAAAATAGCCGAAAACCCCAGCAAAAACGCTTGTCAAGCCCCTGAAGCACTCAACCACCTCAGAATCAGCAACATCCGCGTGGCAATTCGCTGGACTCAATCCGCTATAATGGTTATAGAGAGAAAAAAGGAAAGCCCCCGGGCCAACCCGGGGCTAATTTATTGATTGCAAGGACTTTACGAACAAAGTCTCTATTATGAATACTTTGCAGGTCATAGACCAGCGCAGGTTATTGATTCGAGATACTTTGCCCAAAGTACCCCGGGGGAGGGGGTAGCTTCGGAACTTCGTTTCAGAACTCAGAACTATGGTGCAAGGAACCGAAGAATATCTTTTTCGTCTTCCGCGCTGAGATTCGCCCGCACCCGCATATGGCGAACAACGGTGCCCGTAATCGAGGGACGCAGTTGCTCGGGAAAACTGTGACACCTGCCACAGTTCGCATCGAACTTGCGCTGACCAACGTCCACCGCCAGTTTCGTAGGGTCCGCTTTCGTTGCCGGTTTAGCAGCAGCCGCAGGTTTAGGCGCTGGTTGAGTTTGAGCGAGAACGATTGTTGAAGGAATAAACGCTGCCAGGAGGGCCGATTGGATAAGTATTTTCGTCTTCATTTTGATCTGCCTTTCCAGGCCGGAAACAGAAACCGGTAAGTCACAGTTGTCTCCCAGATGTTGACATCCCGCGTACTCGCAAACTGCCGCGAATAGCTTGTATTGACTCGAACCTCATGCGGCAGGTGGTAATCGAGCCCGAAATCGGCGCGCTGTGTATTGACTCCGGGAAGCTGATCCGAACCCGGACTGTCACGAAAGGTCTGCTGCATGCGAAACACCGGTTCCAGGCGTCCCAGCCAGCTATCGGGACCGTTCCACTGAGACAGGCGATAGGCCGCTTCCACCCAGTAACCCTGCGAGTGCGGACCATGCGCATACTCGGAGCGAATCGCGAGTGGCACCCGGTACGGCTGCCACCAAATATAAAAACCGACGGAGTTGCCCCGCTGGTCCTGTAGAAGATGCGAGTAAGAAACACCCATCTCCAATCGCTTGTCCGGGAGGTACATCGAAAACGTCCCACCCGCCGCCCGTTCTCCGTTGAATTGGCTTACGTTGCTCAAAACAGAAAAGTATCCGTCGTAGTTCAACCGCACATGCGCATTGGAATAGGCATTACCCCGCAGCATCGCTCCGATACTCGATCCATGCTGATTCCCGATCGGGTAGATCAGCGGAGCATCCTGAAAGTTGCTGATCCAGATAGGAGTCAACCGCTCGTTGTATGTGAGCCACGGAGTCAGGAAATCCCCGGCGGTAAGAGTAACCCTGGGAGTCGCAAGGTAGTCGAGTTGCAGGTACGTGAGGCCAGCAAAAAAGTCCGTCTCATATGGGCCGCTATTTCCATTTTTCGGCGCAATGTAATCCGAAATGTAAGCTCTCGATTCAACCAGCACGTGCTCGCCCAGCGGAACTGCCGCAACCGGAGAGAGCACAGGCTGGTACGCCGTGCCTCCACCAGTGGTGGTCGTCAGAAAACCGAGTCCACCCGAGATCAAAGGAGTATTCTGCCCCTCCGCCTTTGAACCGGAAACAAAGAGGAAGACCAAAAAGGTCAGGGCCCCCGTAACATTCAAAACCATCAATCTTTTTTTCAACTGCATCAATAAACTTCCCAGTGTCATCGAGTTACCCCATAATTCAGCCCAGACTATCCGGCGCTGAGAACCGAGTTGTCACAGCGCAGTTTCGACGGTGTCACTTGTTTGTAAAGGGACTGGTATATCTCTTTCTTTCCATGGACTCCAGAGGAGAATCGATATCTCCGCATTGATGTAAAAATGACGGGATGAGAATCTCTGTAATGCCGCGATCGGTCCATGTGCTTTCATCCCTTGAAAGAAGGCGCGTTCGGCCGTTGCTCCTGCTTGCGGCAGCGCTAACGTTTGCGAGCGCATTCCACTCTCTGGCTTCGGCTCAAAGTAGTACTGCCGCGCCGTCCGCTGCCCGTAGGAGCCACGTCCAAGTCAAGGCTCTGCCGAACGGTATCCAGATCTCGACCCAGAGCACCATCCTGCAAATAACAGCTCTTCGCGATGATGTACTCAGAGTCCGCGCCACGAACAATGGCCGCCTGCCTGAGGATGCATCATGGGCAGTCCTCCCGGCCGCCCGCAGCGCTTCAGTGCAGACAGTTCCAGACGTAACTGGCGGTCACATGGCGTTTCGCACCTCCTCTCTCCAGGTGACCTGCGATCCAACCCTTCGCCTCACCGTGACAGATCTCAACGGAAGGATCCTCCAGCAGGACGCCCGCCCCATCCAATGGCAGGGGCAGAGCTTCCGGATATACAAGCAGAAATTCACCGACTCCCATTTCTTCGGCCTCGGCGACAAGCCAGGTCCGCTTGATCGTGCCGGCGAAACCTTCACCATGTGGAACACCGACTCATTTGGCTGGCAGGAATCCACCGATCCCATCTACAAGAGCATTCCCTACTTCATCGACTACCGCCAGGGCCGCGCCCTCGGGATCCTCTTCGACAACACGTGGCGAACCTTCTTCGACTTCGGTCGAGAGGTGCCCGACCAATACTCCTTTGGAGCCCCGGACGGCCCCGTTGACTACTACCTCATATACGGCCCCGACCCCAAACATGTCGTCGAAACTTACGCATGGCTCACCGGACCCACTCCCCTTCCCCCACTCTGGTCCCTCGGCTTCCAGCAATCCCGTTACAGCTACTACCCGGAGGCTCGTGTTATGGAGATCGCGGATCGCCTGCGTGCCGATCGCATCCCGGCCGACGCCCTCTACCTCGACATCGACTACCAGGATCACAATCGTCCGTTTACCGTAGACACGACCAAATTTCCGCACTTCTCACAGATGATCCACGAGCTCGCACAAACGCAGTTTCATGTCGTAGCCATTACCGACCTGCACATCGCAAAGTTACCTGATGCCAACTACGCCCCTTATGACACGGGTATCGCTGGCGACCACTTCCTCAAGAATCCCGACGGAAGCGTCTACACCGGCACCGTTTGGCCCGGTCCATCCGTTTTTCCAGACTTTACCCGTCAGATTACGCGCCAGTGGTGGGGAACGCTCTACAAAGACTTTCTCAACGACGGCGTCGCCGGATTTTGGAATGACATGAATGAGCCGGCTATCTTCAACGTGCCAACCAAAACCATGCCGGACGATATCAAACACCGCATCGCCGAACCCGGATTCCAGGAGCGCACCGCAGATCATCTGGAGATCCACAACGTCTACGGCATGGAAAATTCACGCGCCACTTATGATGGTCTTCTTGCGCTCAAGCCTAACGAGCGGCCCTTCGTCCTTACCCGCGCCAGTTATGCCGGAGGGCAGCGATACGCAGCCACATGGAGTGGAGACAACAGCTCTACCTGGAATCATCTTCGTATGACCGTTCCTCAGCTCGTCAACCTTGGTCTCAGTGGATTCGCACTGAGCGGTGCTGACGTTGGCGGTTTCGCCGGATCCCCTTCGCCCGATCTGCTTACTCGCTGGATCCAACTCGCGGCGTTTCAGCCAATCGACCGCGACCATGCGGCCAAAGGCACACGCGATCACGAACCTTGGGTGGACGGTCCAGAACACGAAGCCATCCGGCGCCACTTCATCGAAGAGCGTTATCGCCTGATGCCGTACCTTTACACCACTGCCGAGGAGACCTCGCGGACCGGCCTCCCAATCATGCGACCGCTTTTCCTCGAGTTTCCTAATGCAACCACTGATGGTCATCCGATCGATCTCGACTCCGGCAACGAGTTCCTTTTTGGTCCGCGCCTGCTCATAGCGCCCTCTCCTTCACCGGAAGAGGTGGGCCAATATGAGGTCAATCTGCCGCCCGGAGTCTGGTTCGATTATTGGACCGGAGAGCGTCTCGATCGGCGCGCTCAGACCGCCGCACGTGATCTTGAACAACGCGATGCAAAGCAGCCGAACAAGCCACTGCTGATCACCCCGAAGTTGGCGGAGCTGCCTGTCTATGTCCGCGAGGGCAGTATTCTACCGATCGCTCCGCTCATTCAGAGCACGGACGAAACACCGGTGGGACCTCTTACTCTGCGCATCTATGTTGGCGGAAACTGCAGCGGCGACATTTATCAGGATGATGGCAAGAGCTTCGACTTTCGCTCAGGGCAGTTTCTACGACGACATTTCTCCTGCGAGTTGGCACAAGACGGCTCGCTCACCGTTCATCTCGACGCTCGCCAAGGATCCTTCGCTCCATGGTGGAAACAGGTGCGCCTCGAAACCGTCGGCTGGACTCCTCAAACGAAACAAGTAACATCTGCTTCGGGGAACTACACGCTGGAACAGTCGGGCAATGTGTGGACCACAACGATTCCAGAATCGTCGGCCGCTACGGACCTGATTCTCCACTAATCCTGCCTCTCGATCCGACAGTCCGAATAGAATGCACAGCCCCTATTGCTCGCGCTTGCCTTTCCGCAGCGGCGATTTGGTTTCGTCTCATTAGGTGTGAGACCACGATGGGCGATACAATCTTTCCACCTCACAAGCGGTTGAATTCATCGCAAGCCGGCACTACGGCAGCGGAAACGACGAACTAGGCATGGCATTTGTAACTGGGGAAGATACAAGGGGCGAGCAGGAAACGAAGGGTTGGAAATTCGCTGTCGGCTCAGGAATTCTTGGCTGGGTATTGGATGCGTTCGACTTTTTTGTCGTAGTGTTTTTGTTTGACACGCTGGCAGAGCACTTCCATGCATCCAAAGCGTCTGTGGTGTATACGTTGACCCTGACGCTCGCCATGCGGCCACTGGGGGCAATATTTTTCGGTGCTCTTGCGGACAGATTCGGACGCAAGCGTCCCCTTATCTTCTGCGTTTTGTACTTCTCCACGCTCACTGTATTGACTGGGCTAGCGCCGAACTACATATCCTTCGTAATCTTCCGCGCGCTGTATGGCATCGGCATGGGAGGATATTGGGGCATTGGCGCTTCGTATGCCATGGAAATGTCGCCGCGGCGGTTCCGTGGGATGCTCTCCGGCATGATGCAAGCCGGCTATCCGATGGGCTACCTGCTGGCGGCAGTCGCGATGCAGACTCTTACGCCGGCGTTTGGCTGGAAGTCGGTCTTCTTTGTTGGTGCGCCCGTGGCAGTGTTAATCGTGGCACTCACACTGTTTGCGCCGGAGTCCGAGGCCTGGAAACAACATAGGCCAGAGTCCATGCGACATATCTTCCAATCCATCGCCCATCACAAAGGGATGTTTTTCTACCTGTTGCTGATGATGAGCGTGATGGTATGCCTTTCGCATGGTACGCAGGACCTCTACCCCGATTTTTTGAAATCGATCCCGGGAATCGCCGCCAAGACCGTTTTTGGAATGAAGACGTTGTATGGAATACCTATTCTGTACAACATAGGCGCGATTGTTGGTGCGCTGGTTATTGGCCATCTGTCGCAAAAAATAGGAAGACGCTATGCAATCATACTGGCCCTGGTGATTTCGCTGTTATCGATTCCGGCGTGGGCGTTTGGAACATCGCTCAGTGTGCTGGTTGTGGGATCGTACTTGATGCAAACCGGGGTACAGGGAGCATTCGGTGTCATTCCCGCGCATTTGAATGAGCTTTCACCCGATGAGGTGCGCAGTCTCTTCCCCGGTTTCGTCTATCAACTCGGCGTGTTAATTGGCTCACCAGCTACGGCAATCGAGTTCCAGTTGCGCAACCGCTTCGGATATCCCTGGGCGTTGACGATGTTTGAAGCGACGGTCATCATTCTCATGATCCTTATCTTCTGGTTTGGACCCGAGGCACGCGATCGCAGCTTCCTGCGAGAGCCAGAGAGAAAATCCGCATCGGCTTAAGTCCAGTCAGAACCTGATCCACGAAAGCGTAGAAAACCGTCCTGCCAAGCTAGGAGAAGTGAATGAGCAACAAGCGCATTGGCATCATCATGAACGGCGTCACCGGGCGCATGGGGCTAAACCAGCATCTGGTCCGCTCCGTTCTGGCCATTCGGAACCAAGGCGGCATTGCACTGGCGGACGGATCCCGTCTTGTCCCCGATCCGATTTTGGTGGGGCGCAACGCCGCCAAACTCGAGCAGACTGCGAAGGAATATGGTGTTGCGCGCTGGAGTACAGATTTGCGGAAGGCGCTGGTGAATCCTGACGATGCGCTCTACTTCGACGCGCAGTTGACCACGCTACGCGCTTCCAGTGTGGCGGCGGCGATCGCCGCCGGTAAGCATGTTTATTGCGAAAAGCCGCTGGCCGATGACTCCTCCGAAGCAATGCGGCTAGCGGCACAAGCAAGGGCGAAAGGCGTGAAGCACGGCGTCGTGCAGGACAAGCTCTTTCTGCCCGGTATGCGGAAGTTGAAACGCCTTGTGGATAGCGGCTTCTTCGGAAGGATTTTTTCTGTGCGCGGCGAGTTCGGCTACTGGGTCTTCGAGGGAGATTGGCAAACTGCCCAGCGGCCCTCGTGGAACTACCGCAAGGAAGACGGTGGCGGCATCATCCTGGACATGTTCTGCCATTGGCGCTATGTACTCGATAACACCTTCGGCCGGGTGCGCGCGGTCCAGTGTCTTGGCAGCACGACGATCCCCGAGCGGGTGGATGAGCAAGGGAAGCATTACAAGTGCACAGCCGACGACACGGCGTACGGAACATTTGAACTCGATGGCGACATCATTGCGCAGATCAACTCTTCCTGGTCGTTCCGCGTCTACCGCGATGAACTATTCAGCCTTCAGGTCGACGGCACGTTGGGCAGCGCTGTAGCTGGACTTCGGGAATGTCGGACACAGCACCGCGCAAATACACCGCGTCCAGTCTGGAATCCGGACATCGAAAATCCATTCCATTTTCGCGACTACTGGCAGGACGTTCCAGACAATCAAGCATTTGACAACGGCTTCAAAGCACAGTGGGAGCTTTTCCTAAGACACATCGCCGAGGATGCGCCTTTTCCTCACGACTTCCTGGAGGGTGCTCGCGGTGTGCAATTGGCGGAACTTGGCCTCAAATCCTGGCAAGAGCGTCGCTGGGTCGATGTGCCGGAGCTCAATTTATGACAGTAAACGGATATGTGAAGCTGGTGCGGCCCGATGGATCCACCTACAACTACAAGCCTGGTCGTGAACCGCTAGTGTTATCCAGGCAGAGCCGGTTCGAGAAACGCGTCGCCTTCGCCGCTGCCCACGTTGTTGTGGACCCCCGGCGCACTTCTGAACCGCTGACTCATCCCGTCGTGGACTGGGACGCAACAATCGCATACCGCGAACATCTGTGGTCGCTTGGTTTCGGCGTGGCCGAGGCGATGGACACAGCGCAGCGGGGGATGGGGTTGGACTGGCCGTTGGCCCACGAGCTTATAAAACGAAGTACTGCTGCAGCTAAGAACCGCGGAGACGCTCTGGTCGCCAGTGGGGCAGGTACCGACCATTTACCAGCCGGTAAAAAGCTCAGCCTGAAAGATGTGGCAAATGCCTATCTGGAACAATGCGAGGCTATTGAAGCTGTCGATGGACGCCTCATCCTGATGGCGAGTCGCGCCCTGGCGGCTATAGCCCGCCATGCCGACGACTACGCCCAAGTCTATGCCGCTGTGTTATCCCAAGTGCGGCAGCCTGTGATCCTGCACTGGCTTGGACCGATGTTCGATGCGGCATTGGAGGGTTACTGGGGCTCATCTTCGATTCCTGAAGCGACAGAGAATTGTCTCAACATCATCCGCTCGCATAAAGAAAAAATTGACGGAATAAAAATCTCTCTCCTCGATGCGGAGTTGGAAATCAACATGCGCCGTTGTCTTCCCCCGGGTGTCCGCATGTATACCGGAGACGACTTCAATTACGACCGCCTTATCCTGGGAGACACTCAGGGACACAGTGACGCTCTCCTGGGAATCTTCGATGCCATTGCTCCAGCCGCATCGCTGGCCCTGGCTGAACTAGATGCCGGAGACATCCCCCGCTACCAGCAACTGCTCTCACCCACTGTGCCGCTTTCACAGCACATCTTCGCAGCCCCGACTCAGCACTATAAAACTGGAGTTGTGTTCCTCGCCTTCCTAAACGGATTTCAGTCTCACTTTCGAATGATTCGGGGCTCGGAAAGTGCGCGATCGCTCGCACACCTGTGCGAACTGTTCGTACTCGCAGACCAGGCCGGAGTCTTATGCGACCCCGAAGCTGCGATGGAGCGGATGCGAACGTTCCTACTGCTGGGAGGTGTCGCATGAGCCTGCTGCAACGTCTCAGCTTCAACCAAATGACAGCCGATCCGTGGTCGCTCGAGCAAGTGGTCCGCAATTGTTCCACCACGGGTATTCCCTACATCGGCGTGTGGCGCCATAAGCTCGGCGGCGATGCAGCGAAGGCATCCGCAATCATTCGCGGAGAGGGCTTGCGCGTCTCCAGCTTGTGCCGCGGAGGCTGGTTCTCCGCGCCGACTCCCGAGGAGCGCCGCAAACGCGTAGCAGACAATCATCTGGCAATCGAAGAGGCCGCGTTGCTCGACGCTCCTGTTCTTGTAATAGTCTCTGGACCCGCCAATGGGCAGACTTTGGAGGACGCACGAGCCACAGTCCTGGATGGCCTGCTCGAAATACTGCCAGCGGCCGAGAAGGCCGGTGTCACGCTCGGCATCGAACCGCTGCATCCAATGTATGCTGCAGAGCGCTCCGTGGTCGTGACGTTGAAGCAGGCGCACGACTTGGCCGACCAGCTTTCCAGCACATTTGCTGGAGTTGTCGTCGATGTCTTCCATGTATGGTGGGACCCCGAGGTGATGCAGCAGATCGAGCGCGCGCGTGGCAAAATCGTCGGCTTTCACGTCTCCGACTGGCCGGTGCCGTTGCCCGGTATCCTGACGGGTCGCGCCATGATGGGTGACGGTGTTATCGAATTGAGGAAGCTACGTCAAGCTGTAGATGCAACCGGCTACAGCGGTCCGATCGAAGTCGAGATCTTCAATGAAGAGATATGGAAGAGCGCAGACGATAAACTCCTGGAACAGGTTCAACAACGGTTCCTCGAGAACGTTTAGTCTCGCAAAACCTTCTGCCCGCCCTTAGATCGACCGCCTTCATAGCGCTTAATGTGTGAGCCGCAGCCGTACGGTATATTTTGGTGAACCGACTTTCGGTACAAGGACACGGGAAATGTCGAGCTTAAATCCATCTGAATTGGCGAAGAGAATCGGCGAGGGCCTTCTTTCTTTTCCAGTTACCCATTTCACCAAGGAATTTAACTTCGATGAACGCGCGTACCGCGACCATATTTCATGGCTGCTGGAGTACAAGCCTGCCGGCCTTTTCGCGGCGGGAGGAACGGGTGAGTTTTTTTCGCTGACGCTGAACGAGTTTTCCTGTGTCGTGCGGGCCGCCGTGCAGGCGACTGCGGGTCGGGTTCCTGTTCTGGCGGGATGTGGCTATGGAACTGCAATGGCAAAGGAATTTGCCAAAGCCGCGGAAGACGCAGGCGCCGACGGCATCCTGCTCCTGCCACCTTACCTTGTAAACTCAGAAGTGGTCTAGGTGTCGTTGTACGTGGGATCCCCGGGTACCGAGCTCGAA
>AmSFosDRAFT_100067_pt1 | contig 36067 bp, 37 predicted proteins | sample FosCloommunities_FD_10275 | JGI IMG/M metagenome (IMG submission 10275)
TTCGAGCTCGGTACCCGGGGATCCCACGTACAACGACACCTAGACCACACCGTTCATCGGCGGCGGTTTCGGCGCCCGCGTCGAGGTGCTGAATTTCGAGATCGTCACCGCGCTGCTGGCGAAGGCCGCGCGCGGCAAGGTACTAATGCAGCTCAGCCGCGAGGAAACCTTCATTACTCACCGCGCGCGGCCTCAGACTGATATTAAGCTCAAGCTCGGCATGACCAAGAGCGGTCGCATGACCGCCTGCGAATGCACTGTGACGCAACGCGGCGGCGCCTATGCCGGCTACGGCATCATCACCATCCTTTACGCGGGCGCGTTGCTGCAGGGCATCTACGACATTCCCGCTGTCAAATATGACGGTTACCGGGTCTACGCCAATCTGCCGCCGTGCGGCGCCATGCGCGGGCACGGCTCGGTCGACATGCGGCATGCGTTCGAGTGCCTGGTCGACCGGATGGCGCGCGAGCTCAAGCTCGATCCTTTCATGGTTCGCCGTGTCAATCTGCTCAAGCCGCCGACCCGCACGCTGAACGATCTGGTAGTGAACAGCTGCGGCCTCGATGAATGTCTTGACAAGGTCGAGCGCGCCAGCGGCTGGCGCGAGCGTATCGGCAAGCTGCCGCCGGGCAAGGGCCTTGGCATGGCCTGCTCGCACTACGTGAGCGGGGCCGCCAAGACGATCCACCGCACAGGCGAGCCGCACGCGGTGGTCAATATCAAACTTGACTTCGACGGCGGCGTGACTGCGCTCACCGGCGCCGCCGATATCGGCCAGGGCTCCTCCACCATGGTGGCAATCGCCGTCGCTGAAACGCTGGGCATTTCGCTCGACCGCGTGCGGGTAGTTTCCGCCGACACCGCGGTGACGCCTAAGGACAACGGCGCCTATTCATCGCGTATAACCTTCATGGTCGGCAACGCGGCGATCGACGCCGCGAAGCACCTCAAGGGCATCTTGGTCAAAGCCGCCGCTAGGAAGCTCGAGGCGAAACCGGAAGACGTCGAATGCGGAGAGGAGTTCCGCGTCGGGCAAGCACGCGTGCCGTTCGCCGATGTGGTCGCCGCCGCGCTGGTCGACGAGGGCGCCATCACCCTCAAGGGTTCGTTCACCTGCCCGGACGAGTTTCAGGGCGGCAAGCACCGCGGCGGTGCTGTGGGCTCGACCATGGGGTTCAGCTATGCCGCACAGGTGGTCGAGGTGAGTATCGACGACGCTACCGACATGATCACCGTCGATAAAGTCTGGGTGGCGCTCGATTGCGGCCACGCCATCAACACACTGGCAGTGGAAGGGCAGATCCAAGGCTCGGTTTGGATGGGCATGGGGCAAGCGATGTGCGAGGAGACGCGCTACCTCGAGGGACTGCCGGCGCACGCAAGCTTCCTGGAATATCGCATGCCGACGATCGCGGAATCGCCGCCGATCGAAGTGCATATCGTCGAGAGCCACGACCCGTTTGGTCCATTCGGTGCCAAGGAAGCAAGCGAAGGCGCGCTCGCCGGTTTTCCGCCCGCCTTGGTCAACGCCATTGCCAATGCCATTGGCATCGACCTCAACGAATTGCCGGTGACACCTGACCGCGTCATGGACGCACTGATCCAGCGCCGGCGGCAGGCACGGCTCGCCAGCGCACGTAAGGCCACATCATGACTGCCTCGCTCGCCGATTTTCGGATCGTTCATCCTACCACCGTCAAGGACGCGATCGCCGCGCGCCGCCAGCAACCGCCAAGTCGTTTCATCGCGGGCGGCACTGACCTCATAGTCAACATTCGGCGCGGCATCATCAGGCCGGAGCTGCTAATCGATCTGTCCGGCATCGACGAATTGAGCGAGATCAGGGCTGACGGGGACGGCGTGACCATCGGTGCCGGCGTCACAATTGCCACGCTGGCAAGCGATCCTATTATTGTTAGTCGCTACCGCGCGGTCGCCCAGGCAGCGGAAGGAATCGCCGGGCCTGGCCACCGGGTCATGGGCACCGTCGGCGGCAACCTGTGTCTCGACACGCGCTGCATCTACTACAACCAGAGCGAGTGGTGGCGAAGCGCCAATTCGTATTGCCTGAAGAACCGGGGCGACACCTGTCACGTCGCCCCACAAGGAAACCGCTGCCATGCCACCTTCAGCGGTGACCTGGCGCCCGCCCTGCTGGTGTTCGGCGCCGTGATCGACATCGCCGGCCCCCAAAGTCAAAGGCGCATTCCGCTGAGTGAGCTCTACGTCGAGGACGGCAGAGCGCATCTCGCACTCGCCGAGGACGATCTTGTGGTTTCCGTGCGTGTGCCCGCCAATCCCCCTGCATCGCTTTACGAGAAAGTGCGGGCGCGCGGTGCTATCGATTTCCCGCTGGCGGGCGTCGCCGTCGCGCTGGCGAAATCCGCGGACACGATCGGTTCGCTCCGCATCGCGTTGACCGGCACGAACTCGCGACCCTTCCTGCTAACCGACACCGAGAATTTTGTTGGCCGTTTCGTCGATGACAAGCTGCTACAGGAAATCGACCGGCTGGTGCAGAAGCAGGTGCAGCCGATGCGCACCACGCTCGTTTCTGCCAATTACCGGCGTGTCGCCGCTGCCGCGGTGGCGCGGCGATTGGTTTCGAAGCTCTCCAGCTCTTGATCAGGCGGGGATGACTGCCGTCGCTTCCAGTTCGATCTTGGCTGGATGGTCGAGCAGATCGGCGACGAAAATCATGCTCATCGCTACGTAGTGGCGTCCTATTAGCGCGCGCCAGATGCGACCCAACTCGCGCCGGCCGGCAAGATAGGCCGGTTTGTCGATGCAGAACGCGGTCAAGCGACACACATGCTCCGGCTTGCCCCCGGCCTCCGCCACGATGGCGAGGATGTTTTTCAACGCCTGCTCGAACTGCGGCACTAGCTCTTCGCTTTGAAATTTCTGTTGGGCATCCCAGCCGACCTGGCCGGCGATGAACACAATGCGACCACCGGCAGGCGCGCTAACGCCATTGGCATAGCCAATTGCCGGCAACCAACCGGGCGGGTGAAGGATTTGCATCGGCATGAGCTAACGCACCACCCGCAGCGTGCCACGCACGGCGCTGCGTTCGTCGGAGGCAAGCTGACGTAGTTTGGCCACGTCCCTTACTACGACTTGCGCGTTGTCGACGACGACGCCGATACCGCGCAGTCGCGCAAAGGCGCGCGACAACGATTCCGGCGTCAAGCCGAGACGGCCGGCAATGAGAACCTTGTCGTAAGGAAGTGCCATCGTGCAATGCCCTTGTTCGGCCACGGACAGCGAGGCGAGAAATTCGGCGACACGTTGCACGCCGCTTTGCGCCTTGAGTTGCTCGACTTGCTGTACGAGGTGATGCATGTGCTGCCAGATCGAGGCGATCATCGACAGCGCGATGTCTGGGCTCTGCCGTATACAGCGCACAATGTGATCGGCCGGAATGCGCGCGACGCGCGCTTCGCTCACTGCCTCGGCGGTGGCGATATATCGGTTGCCGGTGAAGGCGACCGCTTCGGCGAAGCTCTGACCCTTGGTCATGATATCGATCACGGTCTCGTCGCCCGATGGCGAGCTGCGATAGAGTTTCACCCAGCCGTCGATGACGATAAAGAAGGCTGTCGCCGGATCGTCCTGACGCATGATCCATTCATGCGGTCGTAACCTTATGGCGGTTGCCGGGGCAATGATGTGCTCGACGGTTTCGGATTTCAGGCCACGAAAAACCGCGATGCGGGTGATGATCTGCAAATCGCCGGCCGTCAGCTTTGGAGCCATAGAGCAACCCCGAACTCCTCTGGCTAAGTGATGCCCTTGCCGGGTTGCGCCGCTTTGATCCTAATCAAGTAGTCAATTGTTGATTTATGTTGCGGTGCACAACCGACCTCGTAATCCCTAGGTTTGGCACGCCGTTGCAAATAAGAAGCAGTCACGCCGAGCGCACAGCCTTTGCGCGTCTTGTTCCACCGGCGCCATGGCGATCGACTAGCTTGCGCATGGTGGCGATGGTTATCGAGCCGAGCGTCGCGTTCGCCATGTCGTCGACTTCATGGAGCACTTCGCGCAAGGCCTGATCTTCTGGCGTCGCCGCGGCGCCGCTGTCCGACTCAGCCGAGCTCAGGTCTTCGAACAACTGGGCGACGTCGAGCAGTGTTATCCGCCTGGGATTGCCGGAGAACTGATAGCCGCCGCCGGCCCCGCGGACCGAGCGCACCAGCCCGGCGCGGCACATCACAAGCATCACCTTCGCCAGATGATGAGCGGAGACGCCGTATTTCTCGCCGATTTCGCCGACCGAAAGCTGAATACCCTCGCGCGCGGTCAACTCGAGCGTCGCGAAGATGGCCAGCCGGGTCGAAATCTGCAAACGCATGTCAATCGAGATCCTTCTCGAGCTGTAGATAAGGTCCCGCCATCATGCCTTCGCTGCGGAAGAACAACATCGGCAGTTGCGCGTCGCGCGCGACCATCGTCCGCATCTTGCTAACGCCGGCCCTTTTGAACTCGGCCGAGATCGCGTCGAGCAATGCGGTGCCGACATTTTGCAGGCGGATATCCGGGTCGACCGACAGCGCGAAAACCCAGCCGCAGGGCGTCGAGCCGAACTCCCAGACACGGATCTCACCAACGATGAAACCGAGCACACGACGGTCGAAGCGATTTTCGGCTACGAGGAAGAAGCGTTCATGCAACCGTTGCCGGCCGTAGCGCTTAAAGACGTCTACCCAGTATTCGTTTTTGGCCAGCTTAGTGACGCGGGTGTCGAGGCCGATTACCTGCGGTAAGTCGCCCGCCTGCACGCGGCGGACGCTTACCTCGCAGTCGGCCTTGTTCGCACGCGCTTTTGTGGCTGTGGCCAAAAGAGCAGATCCTTGATTCTAATCAAGATGTCTACCGCATAATTAGGCATTTTGGTACCAATTTATCGTTATCGGAGTTCTCTCGTGCATCATCACCATACTGATCACGCGCCCCCAGCGGACGGCTCCCGCATGTGGCGGACAGCCGAAGGCATCCATCTCGACTTGCGCGGTCTCTCGCCGCCCGAGCCCATGGACACAGTGCTGCGCGCGATTGGGAGCGGCGAAGTCGACACGCTTCTGGTCGGCCATTTCGACAGCGAGCCGATCTTCCTTTATCCAGAGCTGGAAGACCGCGGCTGGAGCCACGAGGTGATAGACTCGCAGTGCGGCGATTGCGAGGGCGGCTTCATGGTGCGGATGGTGCGCTGGGGCGCCTGAGCGCATAATCAAATATATTGCCCGGCATCGACGCGCAGCACTTCGCCGGTGATGGCGCGCGCCGCATCCGAGAGCAGGAACAATACTGCATCGCTAATATCGCGCGGTTCGGCGAGCGTCGGTAACGCTGCCTCGACTGCCGCGCGAGCGACAATCTCCTCCGGCAGGGCGCGCGCCATATCCGTCATCACCATTCCGGGCGCGACAGCGTTGACGGTGACGCCCTTTTTGCCGAACTCGCGCGCTGCCGTCTTGGTCAGCCCGATCAGGCCGGCTTTGGCCGCCGCGTAGTTGGCTTGTCCGAATTTGCCGCGCAGGCCGTTGATCGATGTTATATTGACGATACGGCCAAAGCCCTGCTCCATCATAAGCGGCGCAACGGCGCGGATCATGTTGAAGGCGCCGGTGAGGTTGACGTTGAGCACTGCGGCCCAGTCGGCGTCGCTCATTTTGGCGATTGAGCGGTCGCGCGTGATCCCGGCATTGTTGACGAGCAGGGTCGGCGACTGCGGCAGTCCCGCGATGGCAGCCTTTACCGCATTGGTGTCGGCGATATCGATGCGTAAGAAACGGTGTGGGAAACTGCCTTCCGGCTCACCGACATCGAAGGTATGGACCTGTGCGTCGGCCTCGCCTAGCGCATCGGCTATCGCGCGGCCGATGCCGCGGCTGGCGCCGGTGACGACCGCGCAATGACCGCAGAAATCAAAACGCGGCTGCGAAGCAGGCTGCAACTTGGCGAGCATCGCCGTCTCAAGCCAGCGGCCGGTAGAAACAGATCTGCTGCGAGGGCTGGAACCCACTGTGATCGAGGTAACCGAGCAGATCACGGTCGCGCCAGTCGACTTCGGTGCGCACCTTCTCGACGCGCAGGGTGCCGAGATTAGCGAGCAGTTGCGACAGCAGCGCCCGGCCGACGCCGCGACTGCCGTAATCCGGGTCAACGCCGATGGTGTCGATAACCGCCGTAGTTTCCACGCGGCCAAATTCGCCGAGATCAACGTGCGCCATGATGAAGCCGACGGGTACGCCATCGAGTTCCGCAACCAGCGAGACGCGCACGTCGGATTCGGTCAGCGCGTCGGTAAGTTTCCGCCGGAAATAGTCGAGGCGGTCTCGGCCGGTGATGCGGCGGTCGATCGCCGCCAGCGCCCGCAGATCGCCTTCCGCCATGGAGCGGACCGGGATGCGGTCGCGCGCGAGCGGCCCGAAATCCGCTGCCGGCCCGCCGCTGTAATTGACTTCGGCGGCCTCGCCGACGTGTCGCGGGATGATGGTGTCGAGATTGCGCGCCATGGCCGTCGCTCCTTATCCGTCACTCGTCTTCGACAGGTTCCGGCAGTGGAGCCCGCACCGAGCGTTCCAGCACCAGACGCGGCGCGAGCCCGAATCCGGACGCGTCGAAAAACCGTAACAGGACGTGATTAGTCCAATCGGCCTGCGATTGCAGCGACGTCGCGCCCTTCTCACGCATGGCTTTGATGAGACCGTCCATCAGTGCCTGGCCGACGCCGCGGTCGCGGCTGTCGTGCTCGACGCCGACCGCGTCGAGCGTACCGATAGCCTGCTCGCGGCCGAACTCACCTCGGAGTATACGGCCGAACACAAAGCCCACCAGCAATCCGTTATGCGCCGCGCCCAGTTGAACGAAATCCTCGGGATGCTTCTGCGCGTGCGCCAAACGTTTTTCAAAGAAACGGCGGCGCGGCTCGCCGACATGCGCCGAGTCGATACCGATGACGCGCTCGAGATCCGCGGGCCGCAAGGGACGGAGTATATTGCCGATATTGGCTGCGGGCATGTTCATGGGGACACTCACATGTTCAGGACATATTTCTCATAGAGGTGCGTTTCCTTTTCGGAATCCATCATGTCGTCCAGCATCGGCAGCATGGCCATGTCCTCCTTCTGCGCATGCGGCCCGAGGGTGTCATTGAGCTGCTGCCCGAGACGCCGGAATTCGGCCCAGCGCGCGGCGTCGAACCCCTGCGCGCGCACCTCGCCGATGAGCTTGACCAGCGCGGTACCGATCGGACGAATAATGCCATGCTCGTAGGTTAGGTGCTGCCCGATACCTTGGTTACCCGCCTCGGCGAGATAGGAGAACAACTCCGCCTCCTCGAAGGCGAAATGCCGCTCGACCTCGCCCGGCAGCTCAACGACAAGATCGTTCATTAGCTTCGCTACCAGCGGATCTTTCGCATCCGGTTCTTTGTCGCGGTGTCTCGCGATGGCTTGCATCAGCCGGTCAAGTAATGTGATGACGGCGGCGTGTTCCTCGTGCAGCTTCTGGCAGACGCGGTTATGGAAGTTCATGGCTCATCCATGTAGCTGCTGATACTTGGCGAGCAGATCGTCCTTCGATTCATTCCAGTCCGGGTTCGGATCGATGCAGTTGGCCGGGCAGACCAGCTTGCACTGCGGCTCGTCCTCGGCGCCGACGCACTCGGTGCACTTCATCGGGTCGATGACATAGATCGGATTGCCGGCGGTGATCGCCTTGTTCGGGCACACCGGTTCGCAGGCATCGCACGCCGTGCAGGTTTCAGTGATCATCAGTGCCATGGTTCACCTTTACGTTCACGCCACCTCCGCGAGCTTCTCGTGCCGATAAGCTCCCCAGAGTGCGGCACCAATCGCCCCCGCATAGATTGAATCCGGATGGCTGCGAATCTTCACCTTCATGTCCTTCATCTTTGCGACGTCTTCCTCGATGGCGGCGATCAGGCCGGCGTCAAGCGCCAAGCCGCCCGTCACCATCACTACGCCGCCGGTGGCGCCGATCGACTTCAACAGCTTGGACAGGCGTCCGGCCATCGACAGATGGATGCCTTTCAGGATGTTCGAGGCGGAAATGCCACGCGAGACCATGTTGATCACGTCGGTCTCCGCCAACACCGCGCAGATTGAGGACACGATCTCGGGATTATCGGCCTGCCGTGACAGGCCGCCGATCTCGTCCTGGGCGATGCCGAGATAGCGCGCGATGTTCTCCAGGAACTGTCCCGAGCCTGAAGCGCACTGGCTGGTCATCTTATAGCTCAAGACCTTTCCGCGTTCGTCGATTGCGATGGCGCGCCCGTGCAGTGCGCCGCAGTCAAGCGCCGAGCGTGATTCCGGTTCCAAATGGATAGCGCCGCGCGCATGCGTGGTCATCGAATAGAAGTGGCCGGTGTGGAATGGGATGCTTTCGCCCTCGCCAGTGGTGGCGATGTAGTCGATGTCCTTCTCCTTAAGTTTGGCGTCTTCCAAAACCTGGTCAAAGACGACGCGCGCCAGCTCCATCGGATCGCGCTGGCGGATGCGCATCACCGAACGTGACAGCCACTTCGGCATGTCACCATCGACCTCGAAGATGGCCGCCTTGACAGCGCCGGTACCGATGTCGATTCCTGCTGCGATGGTCATGCCGTGGCCTCCGGTCTGGCGCCGCCTTCATAGGCGCGGCGGGCGAACTCAGACGCACCGAGCGCGCCGGTGTAGATAGAGTCCGGGTCGATGTTTATGGTCACGTCCCCGTAATTCTCCTTGATGAGCTTGCGCAGTTCGCGCACTGCGGCCTCGTTCTTGGCAACGCCGCCGGTGAAGGTGAACTCGTCTGTAACGCCGCCAGAGCGCGAGATGATTGAGATCGCGCGCAGAATGATCGCGCGGTGCAGGCCGGCGAGGATATCCTCGCGCTTTTCTCCCAGGGAGAGGCGGTCGCGCAGCTCGGCCCCGGCGAACACGGTACAGGTCGAGTTTATACGGGCCGGCCGGTCCGACTTCATCGCCATTGGGCCGAGCTCGTGCAGGCCCATGTTCATTTCGTCGGCGATGTAACCGAGGTAGCGGCCGCAACCGGCGGCGCAGCGGTCATTCATCTGAAAATTGGCGACGATGCCGTTCTCGTCGACCTGGATGCCTTTGGTGTCCTGGCCTCCGATGTCGAGCACAGTGCGCGTTTTCGGATACATCATGTGCGCGCCGAGGCCGTGGCAGAGGATCTCGGAGCGGATATGTTCCTTGGAAAACGGCAGAGTGACTCGGCCGTAGCCGGTGCCGACAAGGTAGCTCTCTTCCAGGTCGACGCCGAGCGAAGTCTCGATAATCTTATGCACATTGTCGGCGTCTTGCGTCAGGCTCTTGTCAGCAGCAAGCACGCGTGCCAGCGCGAGGCGAAATTTCTCGCTCAAGCGCCCGGCCGGCGGACGGTTCTCCACTTCGATGATCGACTTGTCATAGACGTTAAGCAGCAATTCGTAAGGCAGGCCGGCAGCTCGAGCGACTTCCTCGGCGTGGCTGTGGTAGCGCGAGCCGGCGATATCGCGGAAGAAGTCAGACTTGCGCTTGGCGCCCGGCGCGTAGAGCGAGGGTGCTTCCTCGCGCAGGCGTTCGAACACGTGGCTGAGCGCCTCTTTCACGCCGCTTTCGACCGCGGCGTAACGCTCGCCCTTCACCTGCGTGCGGCAGGTCTCCTCCAGGTCGTCAAGCTGCTCGAGGAACTGCTCGAGACGGAAGGCGCGCTCGAGCGCGGCCAGGAAATCGTCGAGATGGCCGCCAAGGCTGCCTTCGCCGAGAGCGCGGCGGAACAGCGTGAAGCGGCCGTCGATGCGCGCCTCCTCGCTGGCGACGCGGGCGGCAGTCGCATAGTTCGAGCGCGAATTGGTGATGCCACGCCCGATCACCTGGCTGTTCTCATCGAGCAGGACCGCCTTGGTGGTGGTCGAGCCGAGGTCGATGCCGACAAAGGTCTTCATAGGTCTCCTCACTAAGCCGCAGCACGCGCGCCAGCGCGCTTCTGCTCGATCATCTGGAAATAACTTTCGAGCCGATTCTTGATGTTGGCGGCCGAGAAATAGCGCGGGTCCACCAAGTCGGATTCGACGAAGGCCGCAGGCTTGCCGGTGCGTTTCTCCACCTCGCGCATAATCAGGAGCTGGCCGGCAGAGAAGCTGTTGCAGCTCTTGATCGAGTTGATGAGCAAGCCGTCCGCTTCGTACTCGTTGATGTAGTTCGCCAACATGTCGATGCGCATCGGCAGGTTGCGGTTGGTGTAAACGCCGAGGCAGTACTCGGCGAGCGTCTCGAGTGGCTTGTCGGGATCGTGGCGGAAGCCGAAATCATAGACGCCGCCGACTTTGGTGTAGCTTGAGGCGACGACCACCGCGCCTTCATCGTAAAACATCTTCCAGAACTGGCGGAAGTTTGTATAGTTCGGCGGACCTTCGGTTACCAGGCGATAACGCTCGTTGCCCATATCGCCGTCAGGCGTGACCGGGCCTTTGCCCTCCTTCACGCGGGTATCGATCTCGTCGCGCAGGAAGTTGTAGTAGTCGATGGCGTCCTGCGTACCGCGGAAGGCGCCGAAGATCGGACCGATGTAGTAGATGCCGCCGAAATAGGCGTCGATCGGCGACGGTTTGTTCTTCGCCGTCTTCAGCACGTGGACCAGGCTGTCCTCGGCCGTGGTCGACTTCTTCAGGTGTTCGCGCAGGCGGTCGATATCGAACTTGACGCCGGAGACGCGTTCCAGCTTCGGGATGACCTCATCCTTGAGCTGCTTGACCATGTAATCAACCATGTTCTTGGTGATTTTGCCGTCGCCCATGTAAGGGGTGTGCAGCATGATGGTCTCGCACTTGTATTGCTCGCGCAGCAACTCGAACCACTTCATGAAGGTGAAGCAGCCCGTGTAGGAGAGCAGCAAGACGTCGGGATTCGGCATTTTCTTGCCGTTCGGGCCGATATTGCCCTTGGCCATCATGCCAATGTCCGACTTCACGTAGGTGCAGACGTCCTCGGAATGGCCTATCTTCTCGGCCTCGAGCACGTAATTGCCCGACTGCCGGCGCAGGCCGCTCTGGATAGCGTTAATTTCGGGCAGATTGTTGAGCAGATCGAAGCACATGATCAGCTCGTTGAGATTGCCCGGCACGAAGGTGTTGCACACCTTGGCGCCGCTGTCATGAACGCTGGTCAGGCGATCGTAATGGGCCGCCATCATGTCCTTTTGTTTCTGCATGGAGGCATCTTTCTCGACCTCCTTGGCAGGCGCCGCTTTCGGCGTGACGATCGTGGTGCTCATTTTCCACTCCAGAGTTTGATCGAGTCGGCGAACGTGCCGGCCTGCTCGCGAATTGGCTGCATTTGGCCGGAATTCTCGGCGTATTTGAACGCGATGTAGGGGATGCCAGCATCTTTCAGCACGTGCTGTAGTATCGGACGATCGAGCAGCGCCGGATCACAAAAGCTCGGGCAGGCGAAGATCACGCCTTCGGCGCCGGTGCGCTTGACCGCGCGAACCAGATGCTGTCCCTTCTCCTTCTGGTTCGGCTCGTACTTGGCCGCAGTCGATTCCGATTGGTGCAGGAAAGCGATGGCCAGATTTTTCAACGGGTCGCCTGTAGTTGGGACATCTTCCTTGAGCCAGCGGGTGACCAAGAGCAGGTCGTCGTCGACTACATAGCAGCCGGCGAGCTCCAGTGATTTGATCAGGTTGAGCGGCGGCTGCTCGCAAAATACGCCGGTGAGCACAATACGGCAGTTGTCGCGCTTCGGCCGTTGCTCGACCTTTACAGCGGAGAGGTAATCGCGCACCATTTCACTGTGCTGCTCGACCGGCAATACCAGCCCGGCGCGCATTAAGAGATAGACCTCTGCCGCAGGTACTTGCCAGGGCTTCTCAGCGCGGAATTTGTACACCTCGCGCACCAGCCGACGGTTCTCGTTGTAGACGGCGATGGAATTCGCCAGCTCGGCATCGGTGATCGGCGTGCCCCGCAGCTTGCCAAGATCCTCGCGAAGTTCGGTCAACTCGTTGATGTAGTAGTTGCCGCCGATCTCGTCTTTGTAGTTCTGCGGCACGTCGAAATAGCGCGAATAGACGTGCGGGAACATCATCTTCCACATACCCGACAGATTACGGATGACGTCGCAGATCGACGGGAACAGCATGCCGTCGACAAAGTCGAGGCGACCGGAAACGCCAAGCTCGACAGTCGAGCGCGGGATGCGGCAGATGTAACTTTGATAATAGGCGTCGCCGTGGATAACTTCGAGCTGATCGCCACCGCCGACGATGCCGAGCGGCAGCATATCGGCGGCGCGCATAATTTCGCGCGGCACGTAAATCGGCATATAGCCGATTACCTTTCGGTTCGGTTTGGCGGCTTTCCACTCGCGCGCGCTACTGAAGTTCAGATCTTCAAACAGCCGCGTTGCTTGGGCAATGATTTCGGCGGAGGCCGGCATTATCGATGCTCCCATTTCGCTGGTCTCTTCTCGAGAAAGGCATCGAGCCCTTCCACAGCGTCGTACGTCTTCATCAGGCCGTCAAGATAGAGTTGCTCGACGGTGGCGATCTTGGCTTTCACACGCGCCGCCAAGTCGCAGCGCGCTGCCTCGACGGCGTAACGCAGCGAGCTGGCGCTCTTCGGCTTAAGGTGTTCGTTGAAATACCCGAGCGCGGTGGCCTCCGGGTCCGCTGCCGCGGCGAAGGCGAGGCCCATGGCAACGGCTTCGGTGCCGGTCACGCCGCGGCCGGACAAGAGCAGGTCGATCGCCCGCTGCGGACCGATCACTTCCGGTAACAGGCAGGACGCCGCCGGCGCGAACACGCCGAGTTTCATTTCCGGCTGGCCGAGCGAGGCGTCCGGCGCCGTGAAAATCAGGTGTCCAGCGAGCGCGACTTCGAGGCCGCCGCCGAGGCATTGGCCACGTATCGCGACCAGCACCGGCACCGGCGATTCGACTAGGCGCAGCACCAGCGCATGGATGCTGCGCAGCATATCGACGCATTTGCCCGGTGCGTGCTCCTCGACGCTGGCGCCGAAGCTGAAATGCGGTCCTTCGGCGTCGAGCAACACGGCGGAGAGGCTAGCATTGCCAAGATGCTCGGTTAGCGCTTTGTCCAGCGCCGCGATCATTTCCGCGTCGACAATATTCGCCTTTGGACGGCTCAAGCGCAGGCGCAGAAGCCGACCTTCCACCTCAAACCAGACCCTGAGTGGAGGCGTCGTCATCAGCGGGCCTTCGGCTGGATGCTGTTGATGAGCTCGTCGGACCAAGGCGTGTTGGCGGCGAGCGCGCGGCGCAGCTTGACGAAATCTACCTCGCGGCCGGTTTCCTTCGTGCCCTCGTTGAAAGCGCGGAAGCCAGCGCGCGCTTCCGTCATCATGTTAAGCGCAAGCCAGGCACGCGAATTCTCCTTATTGCGGTTCCACGCGTCGAGCTTGGGCTTGCGTAATTCCTCTATCGTCTTCGCCGTGCAATCGGGAAAGGTATAGAGGAGTTTGGTGCAGATGCTTTCGACCCGCTCATCAAGCAGTGACAGATCGATAGTGCCGCGCTTCATCAATCCCTGACCGACCTTGAGTGCCTCCCCGGTCTTAGCCTTGCCCAGCACCGGGCGGCCGTAGTCGTCTACCGCGCGCGATGTCTCGACCAGCGGGTTCGGAATGAACTTGCCGTCGACCTTCAGCGCCGGAACGATGTCGGTGAGCATGCCCATGGCGAAAGCCTCGTGCGCCGAGAAGGGCTCGCACAACACGCAGGCTACCATGGCGCGCTCGGCGCCGATCACGACTGGCAGAAAGTCGGTTGCGCCGCCGATGGGAGCGGAGCCGTGCTTGGGGCCGGCCTGGCCGAAACGGGCGAGGTCCTGCGCGACCGAAAAGTCGCAGGCCATGCCGATCTCCTGGCCGCCGCCGATGCGCATGCCGTTGACGCGACAGATCACCGGCTTGTCACAGGCGAGGATAGCCGAGACCATGTCGTTGAACAGCCGCATGTAGCCGCGATATTCCTGTGGATTGCCGGCGTAATATTCAGCGTATTCCTTGGTGTTGCCGCCGGTGCAGAATGCCTTGTCACCGGCGCCGGTGAAGACGACCGCGACCACGTCACGCGCGGCGCTGGCGGCGCGAAAAGCAAGGATCGTCGCCTTCACCATGTCGGTTGTGTAGGAATTAAACTGGCTCGGATTGTCGAGTGTGATCCATGCATTGTAAAGGCCTGTGACTGGCCTGCCATCTTCGCCCTTCACCGGGCATTTTTCGTAACGCACGCCTTTGCTGGCCTGCCAAACATGCGGCGCGACCAGACCGTGATCCTTCGCAATTGTTTCAGCGGTAGCGCGAACGGCTTCCACAGACATGGCGACGCTCCTTAATGACTTGGCACGAGAACAGCACGGCGCTTGAGGGCGCCGGCATGGACGGCCTCGAACACCTGATTGATTTCGCTGAGCGGATGTTTCTCCACGAACGGCGTCACCTTGACGCGTCCGTTCATCACCAGCTCGAGCGCTTCGGGATAAAGTTCGGGCGGACAGCCCCAGTTACCGAGCGCGCGGGCGTGGAAGGCCATCAGGTTCGACAGCCGTACTTCCACCTTGTCCATAGTAAAGCCGACCACTGCGAGAGTCGCGCCGCGATTGAGCAGGCTGAACGCCGTCTCCTGACCGACCTTCGTGCCGGAGCATTCGAAAATGATCCATTCGGTCTGGCGCAGGCCGTGCTCTTTGGCGAAACCCTGGATGGTCGCCCTGAGATCGCGCGCCGATAATTTCTTGGCGTTGACCGTGAGTGAAGCGCCCTGCCCACGAATGGCGGCCAGCTTATCGTCGTTCACGTCGATCGCTACAACGATGCCACCCAAAGCAGCCGCGATCTGCGCAGCATAGCCGCCCACACCACCGACGCCGTTGACGATCACGAGGTCGCCTTTGCTGACGCCAGCCTGCGCGACCGCCTGATACGGCGTGGTGACGGCATCGGCGATCACCGAAAGATCGGCGAGGTCGATGCCGACATTCGCCAGCCGGTGCTCGTCGACGACGCAGAGGCCGCGCGCCGGCACGACGATATGCGTGGCAAAGCCGCCCTGGATGTCATTCCCCGGCATCTTCTGGTTAGGGCAGATCGTCGCCTTGCCACGTTTGCAGGCGTCGCATTGACCGCATGGGATAACCGCCGGAATAATGACGGCGCGGTCGGTGAACCAGAGCGCGTCGGTGCCGGTTTCGACCACATGGCCGCTGATCTCGTGGCCCAGGCAGAGTGGCAACTCATGGTTGGTGCGCACGCCGTCGTAGTAATAGCCAAGGTCGGTGTGGCAGACCCCACAACCAGCAATTTCGACCAAGACCTCATCGGGAGCCAAGGTACTGATCTCAAATTCCATAGGGACCAAGGGCTTACCCGCACCCGTCATCATCCAGCGAACCGGCTTGGGGTTCATCGACTTACTCTCCAGATGGCCGCCGCGGTCCTCACAGAACCCGCACAGGGCTTGACGGCATCTTTCAATCGGCGGCCCGCGAACTGCCTTGACCAAGGTCAAGGAAACGAAAAAAACAGCATTCTAGTACTTAAATACAGATTGAAGCCGGAAGGCCGGAAATACCGGGAGAAATGAACCCATGACAGCATCGCCGAGCATTTCGATTGCGATCGTCGGCAGCGGCGGCGCCGGCGCCCTCACAACCGGGGATTCCTTGCTCGAAACCGCTTGCACCGCCGGCTGGCACGGCCTGTTTACCCGTACCCTAGGCCCACAAATCCGCGGCGGCGAAGCCGCCGGACTGCTGCGCCTGAGCGCCGACCCGGTCGCCTGCCTGCCTGATCATTACGATTTACTGGTCGGTATCGATTGGCTCAACGCCCACCGGTTCGGCGCCGAGATCAAGCTCGCGCCACAGACTTTGGTTATCAGCGACCCGCGCAGCGGCGAGCTGCCGGCGATGGTGACGCAAGCCGGTGCCCGCGTCGTCGAAGTTCCGATGAAGGAGATGGCCAAGGCCATCACCGACGGACGGCCCAACATGATCGCGCTCGGCATCGTGGCGCGTTTGCTCGGTTTCACGCCTGAGCAAGCCTTGGCTCCGATCGCCATGCGTCTGTCCAGCAAGGGCGCGGCGGCGATCGAAGCGAGCAATGCCGGCATCAGGGTCGGGTTCGGCGCGGCCGCCGGTATTGACTTCGACATGAAATTGCCTGTGCCGAAGCCGAGCTCCGCTCGCCGCTGGCTGCTCTCCGGTAATGAGGCGACCGGCCTCGGCGCCATACGCGGCGGCGTACGCTTTGCTGCCGCCTACCCTATCACGCCGGCAACCGAAATCCTCGAGTGGCTCGCCCCATCACTGACCAAGGTTGGCGGCACGCTGCTGCAGGCGGAAGACGAACTTGCCGCCATCAACATGATCATTGGCGCGTCGTTCGGCGGCACACCGGCTTTGACCGCGACGTCGGGGCCGGGACTATCGCTGATGATCGAGGCGCTCGGGCTTGCGACGTCGGCGGAAATCCCGATTCTCGTTGTCGACGTGATGCGCGGAGGGCCCTCGACCGGCATCCCGACCAAGTCCGAGCAGGCTGATCTCAACATCGCCGTCTATGGCATGCACGGCGACGCCCCGCATCTGGTGTTGGCGCCGCAATCGGTCAGCGATTGCCTGTTCACGACACAATGGGCGACCTATCTCGCCGAGGCGCTGCAGGCGCCGGCCATTGTGCTATCGGATCAATTCATGGGTCAGGCGCGCGCCGCTATCGAGCGGCCGGCTGACGTCTCATTCATCGGCGCGCGCACTGTGGCGAAGGATATCACCGTAGCCTACGAGCGCTACGCGCTTGCCGCCAACGGCGTGTCGCCGATGGCGATCCCCGGCACGCGCGGCGGCCAATACACCGCCGACGGCCTCACTCATACGCAGCGCGGGACTCCTACTAGTGGCGAAGGCGATCACCGCGCCCAGCTCGATAAGCGGCGCGACAAGCTTGAGCAATTCAACTATGGCGACCACTGGTCGTCCATCGAAGGTGAAGGTGATCTCGCGGTCGTAACCTGGGGCTCAGTCACCAGTACTGTGCGTGAGGCGATCGAACGCGCCGCGGCGGACGGCATCAAGGCGCGCCTCGTTGCGCCACGCCTGCTGCTGCCGGCGCGGCCGGAGCAGATGACAAGGGCGCTCGCCGGCGTCAAACGTATCCTCGTCGTCGAGCAGACGCATGGCGCCCAGTTTCACCGATATCTGCGCGCCCATTACGATCTGCCGGCGCCAGTGCGCGCGTTCAACCGCCCCGGTCCGCTGCCGATCACGGCGGGCGAAGTGCATCGTGCGATCACGGAATGGAGATAACAATGACGGCGGTCGATACGCGCAACGTCTACAAGCAGGCGGACTACAAATCTGACGTCAAGCCAATCTGGTGTCCCGGTTGCGGCGACTACCACGTGCTGATGTCGTTCACCCGCACCTTCGCGCAACTGGGCCTGCCGCCGGAACAGGTCTGTGTCATTTCCGGCATCGGCTGCTCCTCGCGCATCCCTGCCTACACCAACTGCTACGGCTTCCACGGCGTGCACGGTCGTTCGCTGGCGCTCGCCGCCGGACTGAAAGTGACGCGGCCTGACCTTACCGTCGTCGTCGCTAGCGGCGACGGAGACGGCTATTCGATCGGCGGTAACCACTTCATGCACGCTTGCCGGCGGAACGTCGACATGACCTATGTCGTGATGGACAATCACATCTACGGCATGACCAAGGGTCAGCCGTCGCCAACCACGGAGCCGGAGTTTGACACCGCGCTGTCGCCCGGAGGCACGCGCGTGCGGCCGTTCCATCCGCTGGTAGTTGCGCTGGCCTCGGGCGCCAATTTCATCGCCCGCTGCTTCTCGGGACAGGTGAACGAAACCGCCGACGTGCTAGTTGAAGCGATAAGACACCCCGGCTTCTCCTTCGTCGAAATCCTCAGCCCCTGCGTGACTTTCCGGCCCGACGAGAAAGCCTGGAAGGATCTGGTGCATCCGGCTCCCGTCGCTGCTACCAACGATCCGGCCAAGGCTGCGCGCCGGATCATGACCGACGACGGCTTCAACCTCGGCATTCTCTACCGCGGCAACCGCACACCATATCAGCCAGCCGCGGGCGGCACGCACACCGATCTGTCGCAACTGGAGAAGGATTTTGAACTATGAGCAAGGCACCCGCGGCTCCGAAAGTTGCCAACCTGCACGATCTCTTGGCGATCGCCTACCAGATCGAGATCGATGCAGTCGACCGCTACAACCTGCTGGCCGACCAGATGGAGACGCACAACAATCCGGAGTTGGTAAAGGTCTTTCGCGACCTTGCCCGCGCTGAAGGCATTCACGGCGAGGAAATCCGCCGCATGGCCGGCGACTTCGACGTCGTAAACCACGCGCGTCATATCGGCAAATTCGCGAGCGATAGCCCGGAAGAAGCCGACCTTGGCTCAGCGCACTATCTGATGACGCCGTGGCATGCGCTGCAGCTCTCGCTCAAGGGCGAAGAGCGCGCGCTCGCATACTTCACCTCCATCGTCAACACGGCGAAGGATCCAGAAGTGAAGAAGATGGCGGAAGAGTTGGTTGAGGAAGAGGCCGAGCACGTCAATCTGGTGCATCGGCTACTGCGCAAACATCCGGAGCCTAGCAAGAACTGGGCGGACGATCTCGATCCGCCCGTGTCGCAGGAGTGATTTGATAAGCTCCGAATGCGAGTTCGTCCCGGCCATGATGTTGGCGCAGGGCAAAAAATCGTCGTAAGTCTCTTAATTCTACGGCAACTCATCCTGGGTGCGCGGACAAGCCCGCGTACGACCAGAGGCATGTCGCCCCGCACCTTCGGCCTGCGGATTTCATTTCGCTTTTGTGCGCTCGTCGCGCACACGCACGGCCTTGCCCTGCGAGCGCGGCACCACGCCCGGCGCCTTCGGCACCACGGTGCAGGTCACACCGATCATCGACTTGATATGGTGCGTGACCTCGGCCGCCTTAGCGACGCGGTCGCCCGTGAAATCTGGCGCCAGCTCAACTTCGACCGTCATCGCGTCGAGCGCGTGCTCGCGCGTCAGCACGATCTGATAATGGGGCGTGAGGCCGGGGAAGCCAACCAGCACCGCCTCGACCTGCGACGGATAGACATTGACGCCGCGGATGATCAGCATGTCGTCGTTGCGGCCGGTCACCCGTAGGATCCGCACGTGCGTGCGCCCGCAAGGGCACGGCTCATCGGACAGCCGGGTGATGTCGCGCGTCCGGTAGCGCAGCATCGGCAACGCTTCCTTGGTCAGCGTGGTGATGACCAATTCACCAGCCTCGCCCAGTGGCGTCGGCTGCATGGTTTCAGGGTTGATGACCTCGAACAGGAAATGGTCCTCCCAGCCATGCAGGCCGTTCTTCATCACGTGGCATTCACAGGCGACGCCCGGGCCGATGATCTCCGACAGGCCGTAGATATCGACGGCGTTTATGCCGAGCCGCGCCTCAATGTCGCGTCGCATAGCCTCGGTCCAGGGCTCGGCGCCGAAGATGCCGGTATGCAGTGGCAGCTTACGGATGTTGATCTTCATGCCGTCGGCGACTTCGGCGATGTTGAGCGCGTAGGACGGCGTTGCACAGAGGATCTGCGCACCGAAGTCGTGCAACAGCGTAACTTGCCGCTCGGTACCTCCGCCAGAGATCGGAATCACGGTGCAGCCCAGCCGCTCGGCGCCGTAATGAGCGCCAAGGCCGCCGGTGAATAGGCCGTAGCCGTAGGCGTTGTGCACGATGTCGCCGGGCTTTGCGCCCATGCAGGCAAGGCAGCGCGCCATCAGGTTGGACCACAAATTGAGGTCGCCCTGTGTGTAGCCAACCACGGTCGGCTTGCCGGTGGTACCGGATGAGGCGTGCAGCCGCAGCAACTGGTCGCGCGGCACCGCGAACAGACCAAACGGATAGTTGTCGCGCAGGTCGGCCTTGGTAGTGAACGGAAAGCGCGCGAGATCGGCGAGCGACTTCAGGTCGCTCGGCTTGACACCTGCGGTGTCCAATTTCTTCTTATAATGCGGGACCTTGTTGTAGGCACGTTCAACCGTGCTCTTCAGACGCGAGAGCTGCAATACTTGTAATTCCTTGCGCGACAAGATCTCCGCGGCGCGGTCGAACATATAGACCGGCGCATCGGCAATGACGTGTTGCGTGCTCATGAACAAACCTCCCGAATGGAATCTTTTTGTTACGCCCGCGGCGTCACGGCAACGTCCATCCCGGCTTGACCGCCGGTCCGGGCACTCCGGAGCCGCGTATCGGTGTGTGGGGCAGCGCGAAGCCCTGGTTGTAGGCAGCGCGCGTGATGAGAATGTACTTGACCGCCCACCCGCTGCAGAACACAGCAACGCCGGCAAGCGCGAACAAGGCGCCCGAGGCAGCGGCGAGCAGCAAGCCCGCGCCGACCAGCACCAGGGGTAGCGCCAGCCCGCCGGCAAAAAACCAGACGCGGCAGGTGTCGAAGACTTCCAGCGTGCGGGTCGGCGCGCCTTCGGTTTCAAGCGCACCGAGATAGCGCCACCAAGTCCAGATCCTTCCCGCGGCGAGCGCGATCAGTAGGATGGCCATCGGTTGGGCCGCGTAAGCGAGGTTAGGCGAGAATACCGCGATCAGCAGAAGTAGGCCGCAGCCCTCAGCCAATGCGGTCGTCATGATCAATGCGATAACGCGCGGCGTGCGCCAGGCGGGAATCCCCTTCGCCTGCTCCAGGATCATCCCCTGACAAAACAGAAAGGCCAGTCCGATCACGGCCGCCGGCAGTAGGAACTGCGCATGGTTGGACCACAGCGCGAACAACCCGACCGGGTACCACAGGCAGACCACCCAAGCTTCCCGTGTCATCCATGAGCGCCTGGGCTGCCTCATCACGTAAAGAAAGCGTAGCGGCCGTCCGATCTTGAAAAGCAGCAAGCCGAGGCCGAGTGCGACCAGCAACAGCGCGACGAGGCCGGGCAACACCACCGGCGTGCCGTTGAGCCCAACGAGAGTGGCGCAGGCAAACAGTCCAGCACCGGCACCGCCGCAAAGGAAATTGCCTGCGGCCTTCCAGTCCCAATGCTTCTGATGCCACGGCTCGACCCCCCGCGTACGGATACGGCCGGCCTGGGTATCGGCGACCGCGGGCGGGATATCCGGCGCCGGCGGAGCGTCGGCCTTGTCGTAAAGATAGTAGAAGCCCGGCTCGGTCTTGAGCTCGGCATGCATGCGGAAATTCTTATGGCGGCGCAGCAGTTGCGAGACGTTGCTGTCGGGATCGTCGAGGTCGCCGAAATGCAAGGCGTCGGCGATGCAAGCATTGACGCAGGCCGGCGTGGCGCGTGGGTCGGAGCCTGGCGCGATGCCATTGGCAATGCCGAAATCGATTCGGTCGGAGCAAAACGTGCATTTCTGCGCGACACCGATCCGCTTGAGTAAATCGTTCTCGCGCTCCAGCTCGTTTTGTGTCGCCCGGTCGCCATATGCGAAATCTTCCTTGTCGATCTTGAAGCGCGCCTGATAGGGGCAGGCCACGTCGCAATAAGCGCAGCCGATACAGATGTCGTAGTCGATGGTGACGATGCCGTCAGGCCGCTGGCGCGTGGCCGTCGAGGGGCACACGTGCATGCAGGGCGGATCGGCGCAGTGCTGGCAGCCAACCGGCACGAACGTGCGGTGAACGTTAGGGAAAGATCCGGCCTCGACGTCGAGCACCTTGCGCCATTGCACCGCTGGCGAGGTGGCATTGGCATGCCGGCACGCCGCCGTGCACGTCTGGCACCCGACGCAACGCTCGAGATCGGCCACCATCGCCCAGCGGGTCATGTGGCCTCCGATAAGCGCGTAACCTTGACCTTGACCAGGTCGGCACTCGAGCCGGTCGCGTCGGTGAGGTCGAGCAGCATCGGCACCAGCGCGTTCATGCTGGGCGCGCCGAAATCCTTGGCGTAGGGCGTCGCCCAGTGGTCAAACTGGCCGATGATCAGCAGCGTGTCGGGCCGAATGCCCTCGCGCAGCACGACCTTGCCTTTGGTTGAGTTGAGCGGCGAGCGCACCTCGACCTGGTCGCCGTCGGCGATGCCGAGCCCTTGGGCAGCACCTTCGTTCATCACCACGCTACCGTGGCCAAGGACGTTGTCAGCGACCTCCTTGATCAGTTGCACGCCGACATTGTTGCCCCAGGAATATTGCATGCTGCGCGAGGTGATCAACCAGAATGGATAGTCGTTGATATTCACCTGGTAATGCTTGGCGAGCGCGTTCTCCCACAGCGCGTTGAGATCGCGCCAATGCGGAAGCGGCTCATATTCCGCGAGTTGCTTGTCCCACCAATCGATGCCGTGCTCGTGCAGACGCCGCTCGAGCTCCTTGCCGACGCGCAGCAGGCGCTCCTGATAGGGCTGCTCGTAGCGCAGGCCCTGCTCGGTGAGCTTCGGGTAGAGGTACCACATCAACCGGGAGAACGGCTTGACGTGGAAGCCGTGCGCGCGGAACCAGTCAAGCCCGTGCGTTTCCTTGCCCCCGGTCAGCTCGGCGCTGGCGGCGCGGCAGCTCGCATCCCAGATCTCCTCAACGCTGTGCGCTTTGGTGATGTCCAGCGAGAAGTCGTAATTCGCGCCCTTGAGCTTGACGTCGGCCCCACCGCGGTTGATCGACGCGTTGTACTCCTCGAGCAGGCCGGTGCGACGTGCGAACTCGGTGGCAATCCAGGTGAAATCCTTGGCTTCGCCCTGCGCCGGTACCGCCGGATCGCGCAGCGCGAAGCCCTGGTAATCCCAGAACTGCTCGATGTATTTGGTGCCCCCGATGCGCATCAACTGCAGGCCTTCAAGATCCGTGCAGTCAGGCAAAAGCACGTCGGCAACGTGGTTGGTCTCGTCGCGCGTCAGCGTGAAGCAGACGGTGAAGGGAAACGTGGCCATCGTCTCGCCCACCGCCTTGGTGTCCCAGAACGAGATCGCCGGATTGGTGCGGTACACAAGCCAGATGTCGGGCGGCGGTGCGTGCGGCAGCTTCTCGAAATCTTGCCTCTGCATCATCCAGGCGAGATGCGTCGGCCCAAGCGCTTGGCTCCAGGCCGAATTGGCGACCAACGGCACTAGCATGCGGTGCGCGCTGCGCGCGGTCGGACGCGAAATCCACGTATCCTTGCTGGTCGGATTCATCGGATAGTGCATGAACCCGTCGGGGCCCGGGGTGACGCTGGACCAGCGATTGTCGGCCGGCCGGTTGAGCCGCACGGTGGTGCCGAGTGTACCGCCCGGCACGTCGAGCGCGCCGACGAGGCACGGGATGAGCGTGCGCGCCCAGCAGCATTCGTAACCGCCCCAGCCGTTGTTGACGGTCTTGCCAAAAGCGATGGCGACCGGCCGGTAGGGCAGCGTCACGCCCTCGATATCGATTGTCTCGCCGACGCGCGCGTGCGCGAGAAATTCGTTGCTGATGCGGCGGATGGTGTCGGCCGAAACATCGCAAATCTTCGCGGCCCATTCCGGCGAGTAGTCTTTCACATGTTCGACAAGATGAGCGAATGATGGCCGAACGCTAGCGGACGTGTGTGTCGCGGTTTCTTGATCGGCGCCGACCTCGACGCCGCCGACCGTAAAGCTGCCTTCCAGCGCCGGATCGACATCGGCGGCATCGAACGGCGCCGCGCGCTGCGTCTTTAGGTCGAACACCAGCGGCTTCTTACTCGCGGGGTCGCGCAGGAAAAATCCGCCTCGCGCGACCAGATAAGGCGACGACGTGCGCTGCTTGAGGAATGGAATGTCGAGCTTTTCGCGCGGCGTTTCGTGCAGCAGGACGTGGATCATCGCCAGCAGGAACGCGGCATCGGTCTTCGGTTTGATCGGAATCCATTCGGCCGAGCAGGCGCCGGTGATCGACAGATGCGGCTCGATCTGCACGCGCTTCATGCCGCGGTTGCGCGCGTCTGCGTGGCGCTTGACGCCGCAAACACCGCCCGAGGCCTCGACGTTGGCGCCGAACGAAAGCACATAGTCGCAAAGCGGCGTATCGGAGCACACCGTGAAGGCGCGATGCCAGAGCTCGCCGTAAAGATGTTCGGAGTGCGTGCATTTGACGCCCTGACCGGAACCGAAGCTCAGATCGACCGGGCCCCAGGCGGCAAGGAAGGCCGGTAGCGTGCCCATGTAGGCGGTTGGGGTCCCGCCACCGCCGAAACTCGCTGCCAGCCGCGGAAAGCCGCCCTCATCGAGCAAGCCTTTCGCGCGCGCTTCCTTCATTTTATCGGTAACCAGATCGAGCGCTTCATCCCAGGAGATCCGCACGAAACCGGGGTCTTCGTTGCGGCCCTTTTTCGGGTTGGTGCGCTTCATCGGGTAGAGCACCCGATTGGGACCGTAAGCCTTCTGCACCAGCCCGAACGCCTTCACGCAGGCCTTGCCGCCGCCGGGATGAATCGCGGCCGCCGCAAAGTTGGGATTGACCTCCGTGGCAATGCCATCCTGGATGCGAACGGTGAGCAGGTCCGGCCCGGCTACGCATTGATAGCAATAGGTCGAAACCGTGCGTTCGGTCTGTGGCTTCCGTTCCGGCATGCCGCATTCTCAGTTTGGTCGGAGCGCGAGTCCAGTCGCCCCGCAGTCTATGTGTCAGGTGCCGACTGCCGCGCCTGCGTCTACTTGTAATTGCATCGCATACCGGCCTTCAATGCGTTCCTGTTCAGATCAAGGAACCCGCGCGGTGCATCCGCCCGCATGGCTTGCTGGATACGATGGCTTCTTTGCCAGTCACCGGGCGAACGTCCTTCGCCGCACTCGACGGCCTCTACCACTGCACGCATTCGCTCCCCGCGGTATTCCGCCATATTGGGCCGTCATAATTGCTTAATCGGTACGGAGGGGATTTGAGGTAAGTCAAGTGCTGACCCGCCCTGGCGGTCAATCGCGCCGCAGTTTCGCTGTTTTTGAGCGCCTAGCGCGTGGCAGCAAATTTGGCCGCCTTGGCCTTGAGCCGCTCCACGGTCTTCGCCTTGTCCACGACGAAACGGCTGTGTGTGCCGGCGCTAATCGCCTCAAGATTATCCTTGGCGGCAACGTCGAAGGTTACCTGGCGCCCCTGGACCGCGCTCACCGTCACCGTAATCTCTGCCATCATGCCGGGCAGCGTCGGTGCCAGATGTCGGAGCGATACTTCGATGCCGACCGAATCCTCGCCTGCGTCACCGTGCTCGAGAATGAGGTCGCGGCAGGTATGCTCGATATCGCGCACCAGATTCGGCGTGGAATAGACGCGGCCTTCCTCGCCCATGAAGCCGATAGTGCGCTCCTTGTCGATCGTGATCTTGTTGGTTCGCGACACACCCGGACGAAGGGTTTCCTTCATTGCCACTCTCCTCAACTTTGAACTACGAAAGACCTACACAGACATTCAGGCGGATCGGCTTGACCAAGGTCAACCCGCGTACGCTTTAGATGCCCAGATAAGCCTCTCTCACCCGATGATCGGCCTGTATTTCGGCCGCGGCCCCGCTCAACGTCACCTTGCCGATTTCCAACACGTAAGCGCGGTCGGCGATGGCCAGAGCGGCGCGCGCATTCTGTTCCACCAAGAGGATGGTGAGGCTATCGTCGCGTAGAGCGCGGATCGAGGCGAGCAACTGGTCGACCAGATTGGGCGCAAGACCCATCGACGGTTCGTCCAGCAACAGGAGCTGCGGCTGCGCCATCAAGGCGCGGCCGATCGCTAGCATCTGTTGCTGACCGCCGGACAGCGCACCGGCCGGCATGGCCATGATCGCCTCGAGCATCGGGAACAAGGTACAGACGCGCACGATCGATGCATTGACGTCCCTGTCGCGGCGGGACCAGGCGCCGAGCTTGAGATTATCGAGCACCGACAAGGGCGCGAACACTTGCCGGCCTTCCGGCACCTGCGAGATGCCGAGGGCGACCCGCTCATGCGCGGGCAGCGTCTCGATTGGCTTGCCGAGAAAACGGATCGTGCCACCGGTGATCGGCTGCACGCCGGAAATGGCGTGCATTAGCGTCGTCTTGCCGGCGCCATTGGCGCCGATCAGCGTTACGATCTCGCCCGACTCAACGCGAAGCGTAACGCCATGCAGTACCTCGATACGACCATAGGCGCTGCGGACGTTCTCAATCGAGAGCATGCGCTGCCTCCCGCAAACCGTGGGCTCCCAGATAGGCTTCGATCACCTCGGCGTTGGCGCGTACTTCTTGCGGCGTGCCTTCCGCCAGCGTGCGGCCGCGCGCTAGCACATGCACACGGTCGGAGATGTTCATCACCAGCCGCATGTCGTGCTCGACCAGCACAACGGTGACGCCTTCCTTCACGACGGCGCGGATGACCTGATCGAGCTCCTGGGTTTCGACCGGATTGCAGCCGGCGGCCGGCTCGTCGAGCAAGAGCAGCGTCGGCTCGCTGGCGAGCGCCCGCGCGATCTCGAGACGCTTGAGCGCGCCATAGGCGAGCGAGCCGGCCGGACGAAATGCAGCATCGGCAAGGCCGACTCGCGCGAGTGCCGCACGTGCCGCCTCGGCCGTCGCCTTGTTCTGACGATTGACCGACGGCAAGTGCAACAGATCCGCCAGGATGCCGGTGCGCTCGTGTCGGTGACGGCCGACCATGACGTTCTCTAGCGCCGTCATACGCGAAAAAATCTGCAGGTTCTGGAATGTGCGCGAGAGTCCGCGGCGCGCCAGCTGATCGGGCGCGAGGCCGGTCACTGTCGTGCCGGCAAGCCGGATGCTGCCGTCGTGCGGTGTATAAATGCCGGAGACCAGATTGAGCAGCGTCGTCTTGCCGGATCCGTTCGGTCCGATGATCGAAAACACCTGTCCTGAAGCGATGGAAATATTGACGCCGTCGATCGCCCGCACGCCGCCGAAGGTAATCGCTAGCCGGTCGGTTTCCAGCATAGTCATTTGCGCCATCCAGCGAACGACGCGGCAAGCGAGGGCACGATGCCCCGGCGCAGGAAGATCATGAACACCATGACGATTAGTCCGAGCAGCGCCTGTTCGTATTCATGGAAAATCGTCAGCCCCTGCGGCAAAACCACCAGAACGACAGCGCCGACCAGCGATCCGAAGATCGATCCCATGCCGCCGAGCACGACCATGGCCACAAGCTCGATCGAGCGCAGGAAGCCGGCAACATCTGGCGTCACCAGGCCATTGAACAACGCGAGATAGGAGCCGGCGACAGAGGCGTAGACCGCGGAAATAATGAAAATAGTGAGTTTCTTGCTGGCGACATTGATACCGAGCACGCAGGCGGCAATCTCGCTGTCGTGGATCGCTTGCAGCGCCCGGCCGGTCGGGCTTTCCATCAGATTGCGCGCGAGCAGGAAACCGACGACGAAGGTCAAGCCCGCAATCCAATACCAAGTGCTCGATCCGCGTGCGCGCCAGCCGAACAAAGCCAACGTGGGCACGTTCATGCCGTCAGGACCGCCGGTCCAGCCAGCTTCATTGGTCAGCACGATGGCGACCAATAGCCCGAAGCCGAGCGTGGCGACGGCGAGATAGTGTCCCTTCAACCGCAGAATTGGCCGCCCCACCATGAATGCGACGGCGCCCGAGATCGCCGCGCCAGCAAGCAGGCACAGCCACGACGGCAGGCCGAAATGGACCGGGCCGATCGCGACCGCATAGGCCCCGATGCCGAGAAAGCCGGCATGACCAAGGCTGACCTGCCCGGCAAAACCCATCAGCAGATTGAGGCCCACGACCGCCAGTGCGAAAATGAAAACCAGCGCGGCGACCCGGTAATAGTACATCGACGGAAACAGCAGGGGCAGCAGGACGACGATCGCAGTGACCGCTAGTGCCGGCAACCAGCGGCTTTGCAATAGCGCGCGCACACTCACACCCGTTCAACCTTGACCCGGCCGAGCAAGCCGTGCGGCATCGCAACCAGAACGACCAGTATGATAAGGAAGGCGACCGCGTCCTTGTAGTTCGACGACAGATATCCCGCGCTCAGCGCCTCGGTCATGCCGATTAGCAAGCCGCCGATAACGGCACCGGGCGCACTGCCAATGCCGCCCAACATTGCCGCGGCGAAGCCTTTCAGCGCCAGCAACGTGCCCACGTCGTAACTGGTGAGTGTGATCGGCGTGACCAGAATGCCAGCGATGGCGCCGATCGCGGCCGAGACGGCGAACGAAAAGTCGACAATGTGCCGCGTATTGACGCCGATGAGCCGCGCCGCCAGTCGGTTGGCAGCAGTCGCAATTACCGCTTTGCCGAGCATGGTGCGATCGACCAGCAGCCTCAGCAACACTACGATGATGGCAGCACCACCGAGCACGACGAAGCTTTGCGGCAAGATGGCCGCGCCGCCAATCTGTATTGGATCGGAACCGAACAGCGGCGGCAGACTATGGAAGCGTTTATCGAAAACGATCTGTGCCAAGCCGCGCAGAAACACCGAGGCACCGATGGTGATCATGATCCCAGCTACTGGGCTCGCCCCGCGTGCCGGATCGATGGCGAAACGGTGCAAGGCAAATCCGACTGCGGTCGTCACGATGACCGCGATCAGCGCGGCCAACGGCAAAGGAACGCCGGCCAGTGCCACGAACACCGTCGTCATGCCGCCGAGCATGACAAACTCGCCCTGAGCAAAATTGATGATGTCGGAGGCGTTGTAGATCAGTGTAAAGCCGAGCGCGACCAGCGCATAGATGGCGCCGACGGTCAATCCCGAGAAGACGAACTGCAGCAACTCGGCCATCCCGCCGAAGGCCTCGCAGGAATTGCGTAAAAACCCAGCAGGTTCTGATGAACCCGCCCGTCGTTATGTCACGTGCCGGGGATCAGCGTCCAGTCGCCGTTCGTGATCTCCAGCATATGGAACGCGGAGAGGTCGAGTCCCATGTGATCGGTCGGCGACATGTTCACGATGCCGCCAGTGCCGACAAAGCCTTTGGTCTTTTCGATTTCGTCACGCACCTTGGCGGCGTCGGTGCTTTTAGCTCGCTCCATCGCCTGGACCAGAATCATTAGCCCGTCATAGGCGTGACCGCCGAAGGTCGACACCGCCTGCTTGGTTCTGTCCTGATAGGTCTTCGTGTAGTTCACCACTACGGGCTTTTGCGGATCGTTGGCCGGCAATTTGTCCGCAATCAGAATCGCGGCCGCGGGGAGCCGCACGCCCTCGGCGGCAGGGCCGGCAAGTTCGATGAACTGTTTAGAAGCGACGCCGTGGCTTTGATAGAGCGGGAGCGTGATGGCGAGCTGCTTGTAGTTGCGCGTTACGATCGCGGGGCCTTGACCAAAGCCCGGATTGACCACCGCCTGCACACCCGCCTTGTTCTTGATGTTGGTGAGCTGAGGCGTCATGTCGCTGTCGCGCGGGCCGTAAGTTTCCTCGGTGGCAATGGTGATGCCGGCCTTGGATGCAACCGCTACGCATTGGTCACGCATCGACTTGCCGAAGGCATCGGTGCCGGAGATCAGCGCAATGGTCGTCAGGTTGCGGCTCTTGAGGTCGGCAAAGATTTTCTCACAAGCCATCCGGTCGGTGTGCGGGGTCTTGAACACCCATTTGCGCACCGGCTCGATAATCTGGACCGCGCCGGCCAGCGAAATGAACGGGATCTGCGCTTCTTCGAATACCGGGATCATCGCAAGCGTTGCGCCGGTGGTGCTGCCGCCAACCACCGCGACCACTTTGTCCTCTTCCACCAGACGCGTTGCAAACGTGCGCGCAGTGTCGGCATTGGCGGCATCATCATAGACGATAAGCTGCAGCTTCTGACCGTTCACACCGCCCTTGGCGTTGATCTCGTCGACATAGATTTCCAGAGTCTTCTTTTCTGGATCGCCGAGGAAGGAGGCTGGTCCGGTTACCGACAGGACGGCACCGATTTTGATTTGCGCGGACACCGGGCTGGTGCTGAGCAGGGCACAAAGTGCGAAAACAGCAGATGCCGTAATGGATTGCCATGCCCTCATTGGTTTCCCCCATTTTTTGGCTTTGATCTTAAATGATAATGCATAACAGAGGGGCTGATCCAGCCGCTTGACTAATTTCAAGGCAGGCGCCTTCCCCGCAAGGGATGGTGCGTTGCCCGGCGTCTATCTTTTTCCACCAACTACAGGGCTTCCTCGATGACAGAAACCGAAGTCCTAAGGGTCGGCATCGTCACCGTGTCCGATCGCGTTAGCACCGGGACCTACCGCGATACTAGTGGCCCGGTGATGCGCTCGGAGAGCCTGAAACAGGTACCGACCGCGATCCTATCGCGGCAAACTGCCGGCATCCGCGGCAAGACGTTGATAGTCAATCTGCCCGGCCGGCCAAGCTCGATCCGCTTTACGTTGCACGTGGTATTCCCGGCAATCCCCTATTGCCTCGACCTGATCGGCGCGGCGCGCATCGACACCGACACCACAAAATGCAAAGCGTTCCGGCCGCCGCCATAACTTGAGTTTCGTTAGACGAGAATTACATGATGTAATTTAGAACGCTACGGATCGAGAAAGAATCCCAATGGAAATGAAACCCTATCTCGCGCCCGGGAATTTTATCGACAGCAACTCGCCGCGGGTCGTCGTTTTCGCAGAGAAGGCTGCCGAAGGCGCGCGCGACATGTGCGCAGCGGTCTTGCGGCTGTTTCACGCGGTGCGCGACGGTATCATTTATGACCCTTACGTCAGTTTCGCCGACCCAGGGAACTACCGGTCAAGCACGGTTCTCGCCGCCGGGCGCGCCTTCTGCATTGGCAAGGCGGCGCTGCTCGCCGCCGGGGCCCGCGTAATCGGCGTTCCATCCCGCGTCGGTTATGCCGACGTGCGCAACCACCTCACCTCACCGCGACTCTACGAGAGGATAAAAACTGACACCTTCCGCTGGCACTCTTACACCGAGTTGTATTTGTCGGGACGCTGGGTGAAGGCGACGCCGGCCTTTGATCGCGCGCTGTGCGAGCGGGCCGGGATCAAACCGCTCGATTTCGATGGCGAGAAGGATTCATTGTTTCACCCGTTTGACAAAGCCGGCCGACGGCACATGGAATATCTGAACGACCGCGGCACGTTCGCCGACGTTCCGTTCGACACTATTGTCGCTGATTTCCGCACACAGTATCCGAGCCTCATGAGCGGCAGCGGCCTCGCCGGAGACTTCCGCGCGGAAGCCGTCGCCGAGACCCAGGCGCGCCGCTGATAGCAGCGTTCACTTCACCAGTTTGCGCCCGGTTACGGCTTCCAGGTTCTTATAGAAGATCTTTTCGCTGGTCGCCTTGTCGAACTTGAGCGAGTCGAGAATCTGCAAGGTGACGCGCGGATACATCGCACCGTTTTCCGGGTCGAACGGGCAATCGGAGGCGAACAGGATCTTGTCGGTCTGGTAGAACTCGAGACCGCACTTGGTCGCCGGCACTCCGCCGAACACCGCGGTATCGGCGTAGAAGTCCTGCTTGAAATAATCGAGCGGCCGCTTTTTCAGGCTCTTGCGCAGCGCCACGTAATCATCGTCCGTGGTGCGCGAGCCGAGTACGTCCCAGCCCGGGCCGATGCGGCCCTCAAGCATCGGCACGATGCCGCCGAAGTGGTGGGTGATGATTTTTAAGTTCGGGTGGTTGTCCATGATCTTGGAGAATACCAGCCGCGCCATGGCGGTCGCCGTCTCGTAAGACCAGCCGAAGGTCCACCAGATCTCGTAGAGCGATTTCTTCTCGTCGATATAGTCCGCCATCTCTGCGCCGCGCGTCGGATGCAGCCAGATCGGCTTGCCTAGCTCGTTCATTTTTTTCCAGAACGGCAGATATTGTGGCCGGTCGATCGGCTTGCCGGCGACGTTGGTGTAGATCTGCACGCCCAACGCACCGAGCTGGTTTATGGAGCGTTCGGCTTCTGCGACGCCGGCGTCGGGCGCATCCAGCGAAATCTGCGCCACCCAGCCGGGGAAATGCATGCTTTCCTTGGCGCACAATTCGGCGAGGCCGTCATTGATCATGCGAATGAATTCGTCGATCTGTTTCGGGCTCGTGGCGAATTTCTCGATCGGCGGTTGCGGATAGGAAATGATCTGCTGGTAGTCCTTGTGCGTGTCGATGATCCTCTTTCGCGCATCGAGATCGTAGAGCGGCGGAATTGAGCGGACGCGTTTGCCCATGTCCTTATACTGGCCGGCGATTTGGAGCATCTTCTCGAAAAATTGTTTCGGAAAAAAGTGTGTGTAAGCGTCGATACGCATTGGCGTTTCCCCTGTTGATCAGGAGGCTTTTTACACGCCAACTTTTTTCGTGTCGACCTCCGGACCAACGGCCGGAGCCCCGGCACAAAAAGCGACGGCAACTGATACGTGGCCATCTACGGATCGTAGGCGGTTGCTTGTTGGTCAGCACGTTGGCGTTCGCGCTCCAGCCCCCCGTGTCGCCGAAGGTCAGGATCGATGTGATCACCTGCGGGTGGAAGCATTGGGCGAAGTCTGGTTTGCATCAGTTGGGCGTGCCCGACGCATGGCTGAAACGAGAGACCCAACGGATACACGGATATGATGACGACCGGTTCTGGTTCCTAGTGAGATGGCTTCCGGCCCGTGCCGCTCGCCGATACGAGCAGACGCTCGGCAACTCATCAAGCGTCTGATCGAGGTGACGCGGTGCCAAGCGGTGGACCGCTCGTCACCACCGACTCGGTATGCGGTTCCGATCGGGCAGAGCCAGCTGTGATTGAGGGCGAATCGCGGTCTCCTTCGACGCAGCACGCATCCCGCACGAGCAACAGCACGCCACAGCCGTCGTGGCAGCTACGGCAGACGCTGTTGAGCACCGTGACCAGCGCCTGGCTGCGGCGTAAAGGTGTTTGCGGAATATCATGCAAGCCAGCTGCAAGCCGGCCCACGCACTCCGCCTCCATTGCAAGGTGGACACGGTTGGGGCAAATTTATCTTGATTTCAATCAAGGAAAGAGTCTCGAACGGGGGGCTTCTAGTGCTTCTGAAGAATTGGTTTGGGGCCCAACCGTGGTACCGTTGTGGCCAATAACTCGATGGCGAAATGAACAAAGCCAACTAATGGGAGGAAAGAAACAAATGCTATCCAGGTATGTAACCGGCGCGATTGTCTCACTCGTCTTCGGCATCTTCGCCGCAGGCAGCGCCTTCGCGCAAGACACGGTCAAAATCGGCCTCATAGTGTCGATGACCGGTCAGCAGGCCTCGACAGGCAAACAGATCAAGGACGCCGTCGACCTTTACATGAAGGAACACGGCGACACGGTTGCCGGCAAAAAGATTCAGGTCATCCTGCGCGACTCCGCCAGCGTGCCTGACAACACCAAGCGGCTGGCGCAGGAACTGATCGTCAAGGACAAGGTCAACGTGATTGCTGGCTTCGAGATCACGCCTGCGGCGCTGGTCGTCGCGCCGCTCGCCACCGAAGCGAAGGTGGTCGAGTTGGTCATGGCCGCGGGCACCTCGATCATCACCGAGAAGTCACCTTATATCGTGCGCACCAGCTTCACGCTGCCGCAGTCGTCGGTGATCGTCGCCGATTGGGCGGCGAAGAACAACATCAAGAAGGTCGTCACCATTGTCTCCGACTACGCCCCGGGCGCCGACGCGGAAAAGTCCTTCACTGAGCGCTTCAAAGCGGCCGGCGGTGAGATCGTTGAATCGATCAAGGTGCCGCTCGCCAATCCGGATTTTGCGCCGTTCTTGCAGCGCGCAGCTGACGCCAAGCCTGACGCCATCTTCATCTTCGTGCCGTCGGGCCAAGGCGGTACATTCATGAAGCAATACGTCGAACGCGGCCTCGACAAAGCCGGCATAAAACTGATCGGCCCCGGCGATGTGACCGACGACGACCTGTTGCCCGGCATGGGCGACGCCGCTATCGGGACCGTCACCGCGCACCTGTATTCGGCCGATCATCCCAGCGAAATGAACAAGAAATATGTCGCTGCGTTCGAGAAGGCCAACGGCTTCCGTCCGAACTTCATGTCGGTCGGCGGCTATGATGGCATGCACTTGATCTACGCCGCGCTGCAGAAGACCGGCGGCAAGGCCGACGGCGACTCACTGATCGCGGCGATGAAAGGGATGAAGTGGGAAAGCCCGCGCGGACCGGTCTCGATCGATCCCGAGACCCGCGACATCGTTCAGAACATCTATATGCGTAAGGTCGAGAAGAAGAACGGCCAGCTTTACAATGTGGAGTTCGAGACCTTCCCGGATGTCAAGGATTTCGGCAAGCTTAAGAAATAACGAATGAATGTATGGCGCGCGGCTGAACCCTGCCGCGCGCTCGTATCATACAGATAGGCCCGTTCCCACCGCGACAAGCCGAATTCGCAGCGCTCATATGCTGACCATCCTTTTCGACGGAATCGCCTATGGCATGCTGCTGTTTGTGCTCGCTTCGGGGCTTGCGGTGACGCTCGGCTTGATGAATTTTGTCAACCTCGCGCACGGCTCGTTCGCCATGGCGGGCGGCTACGTCACCGTCATTATCGTAAACCGCCTCGACGTGCCGTTCTTTGCCGCGCTGCCGATCGCCTTTTTGGTCAGCGCTGTCCTCGGTTTTCTGTTCGAGCGCGCACTTTACTCGCATCTCTACGGGAGGAGCCATCTCGACCAGGTGCTGTTCACCGTGGGCCTCGTCTTCATGTCGGTAGCGGCTACGGATTACGTGCTCGGTTCCAGCCAAGTATTCGTCCAAGTGCCCAGCGTGTTACAGGGCCAATTCAATGTCTACGGCATCGGCATCGGCCGCTATCGGCTAATGATCGTCGTGCTGTGCGGGCTGCTCACCATCGGGTTGCAACTAATCTTGTCTAACACGCGCTTCGGCAGTCGCCTACGCGCCGCTGTCGACGACAGTCGGGTCGCGCGCGGTCTTGGTATTGATGTCAATTGGGTTTTCTCGCTCACGTTCGCGTTCGGTTCGGGTCTCGCCGGTCTTGGCGGTGCGCTCGGCACCGAGATTCTGGGACTCGATCCCACCTTTCCCCTCAAGTTCATGATCTATTTTCTGATCGTGGTGACGGTCGGCGGCACCTCCAGCATCACCGGCCCGTTTCTCGCCTCGCTGCTGCTCGGTATCGGCGACGTTGCCGGCAAGTACTTTGTGCCCACGCTCGGTCCCTTTGTCATCTACACCATCATGATCGCCGTGCTGATCTGGCGGCCGCAAGGGTTGTTTGCCCGGGCGGGATCCCGGTGAGCAGCTCATGATCCCGTCACCTTCCGTCGTGCGGAGTGCGTCCGAGTGGCTGGCCACGCGTGCCCGCTGGCATCCGCTCGAATTCGTGTTCTGGGGCGTCGCCTTTGCTGCGTATTTCGTGCTGCCCGACCGTCACCTGATCCTCACTGAGATTGCCTGGCTTGGTCTGTTTGCGCTCTCGCTCGATCTGATCCTCGGCTACGCCGGCATCATTTCGTTGGGACACGCCGCCTTTTTTGGGGTCGGTGCCTACACCGCAGCGCTCTTGGCCAAGTATGGGATCATCGACGAGCCAGCAGCCGCGATGGTGGTCGCCGGCCTGACCGCGACGGCGCTCGGCTTTACCACCAGTTTCCTGGTGCTGCGCGGCTCCGACCTCACGCGGCTGATGGTAACGCTCGGCGTGGCGCTGGTGCTGCGCGAACTAGCAAACCGATACAGCTGGCTCACCGGCGGTGCCGACGGGCTCCAAGGCGTGACCATCAAGCCGATCTTCGGGATATTCCGTTTCGATATGTTCGGCCACACAGGTTACATCTATTGCCTCATCGTGCTGTTCATCTTTTTCCTGATCGCGCGGCGGCTGGTGAACTCGCCGTTCGGACTGTCGCTCTTGTCGGTCAAGGGCAATCCATTGCGCTCATCGGCGATTGGCATCTCGGTCGATGCGCGGCTGATCGCGATCTATACCGTCGCCGCCGGCTATGCCGGCGTTGCCGGCGCGCTGCTCGCGCAAACTACGGCCTTCGCGTCGCTCGAAGTGTTCTCGTTCGATCGTTCGGCCGATCTGCTGCTGGTGCTGATCCTCGGCGGCACCGGTTATCTGTATGGGGGTGTTCCTAGGCTGTTTCCTGGTGGGATCCTCTAGAGTCGACCTGCAGGCCTG
>AmSFosDRAFT_100185_pt1 | contig 35814 bp, 22 predicted proteins | sample FosCloommunities_FD_10275 | JGI IMG/M metagenome (IMG submission 10275)
CCGATCCGGCCGTGGAACAGCGACTCGCCGAGGTGGTGCAGGTACGCGAACTCGAGCTGCGGCGCCCCGAGGTCCACGATCCGCCGGAACAGCTCGGGCTTCATGTAACCGACCGCCCGCTCCATCTGCTCGTGCGGGCACATCGGGCAGGCGAGGTTGCAGTAGTTGGTCAGCTCGATCTTCATGTGCGCGGGGCGGCCGGTCGAGACCACGCGCTCCGAGAGGTGGTCGTCGGCGAGCCGGCTGCGGTTCTCCTTCCACAGCGCGGCCGCCTGCGCGGCGGTCAGCGACGGGAACTCCGCGGGCTCGTGCCGCGGCGCGGGCTGCGTGAGCGCTTTCACCCTCATGCGGATCCTCTCCCAGGTAGCGAAGGCCACGAGGCGGCGTAGAGCGCGAACACCTCGTCGAGGATCGCGATGCCCTCGAGGGCCTCCTCGCGCGAGATGACCAGCGGCGGGTTGATGCGCACGCGCGGCGAGTAGCTCATCCCGAGCAGCCCGCGGCGCAGGCAGGCCTGGAAGATCCACTCGCACGCGGCCTTCTCGAGCGGCTCTTTGGTCTTCTGGTCGCGCACCAGCTCGATCGCGAGCAGCAGGCCCTTGCCGCGCACCTCGCCGACGAATGGATACTTCTTCAGCTTGTGCAGCTCGTCGAGCATCGCGTCGCCGACCGCCGCGGCATTTTCGGCCAGCCGTTCTTCGACGATCGTGCGGGTCACCGCGTTGGCCGCCGCCGCCCCGAGCGGGCCGCCGCCATACGATGACGAGGAGAACGACGGGCGACCCCACGGCTCGCAAGCGCCCGGGTCCATGATCTCGTCGGACGAGACCACGCCGGTCACCGGGTAGCCCGAGGCCACGCCCTTGCCGAAGGTCATCACGTCGGCCGCCACGCCGAAGTGCTCGGCGCCGAACATCCGGCCGGTGCGCCCGAACCCGGTGATCATCTCGTCGACCACCAGCAGCGCGTCGAACTCCTTCGCCACGCTGGCGATCGCGGGCAGCCAGTCGGGCGGCGGCACCACGTTGCCCGCGGTGCCCTGGATCGGCTCGACCAGGATCGCGGCGAGCGAGCCCGCGGTGTTGAGCTTGATGAGCTGGCGCAGGAAGTCGACGCACGCGAGCCCGCACTGCGGCCAGGTCATCTGGAAGGGGCAGCGGTAGCAGTCGGCGTAGGGCGCGAGGTGGTTTCCCGTCGGCAGCGGGCCGAGGCCGTGCTTGAACTCGGAGCCCATGAGGCCGAGCACGCCGGCGGTCTTGCCGTGGAAGCCGCCCCAGAACGCGACGACCTCGTACTTCTTGGTGTACGCGCGGGCCAGGCGCAGCGCGCTCTCGACCGCCTCCGCTCCGCCCGAGTAGAGCTGGGTGCGGCGGAGCTTCGACCCGGGCGCGATCCGCCCCGCCTGCTCCCCGATCCGTCGCAGCAGCTCGGCGCGCGGCGCAGTCGAAAACGATCCGGCCGCGACCTTCGCGGCCTGCTCCCCGAGCGCCTCCGCAAGCGCAGGATGCCCATGCCCAAGCGAAGCCACACAAATTCCAGCAACAAAATCGATGAACGTATTCCCATCGACGTCGGCCAGCAGCGCCCCCCGCCCCGACTCGATCGCAATCCCCGCCAGCTGCGAGATCCCTTGCGTCCCCGGCGCCAGCCAGGTCGCCTCCTCCTCCCGAATCGCCCTAGACCGCGGCCCCGGCACCTCCCCAAGGATCTTCGCAAACCTCCGCACCCCGCTTCCCCCTCTCGCCCCCGAGCCCGAGCCCGAGCCCGTTCCGGTTCCCGTTCCGGTCCCCGCTCCCGTTCCCGTTCCGGTTCCCGTGTCCTCGCCGCGGTTCAAGCGACCCTCCGCTCGACCGAAGGCGCGGCTTTCTCCACCTCGGCCCCCCGCACCGCCCGCGCCGCGGGTGCCGCACTCCCGCCCCCGCTGCGGAACCGCCGCAGCACATAAGCGCAGCGCCAGATCGCAGTCACATTGGTCAGCACCGCGACGACGCCGAAAGCGATCGCGACGGCATAGTGGTGCGGATGCGCGACGCCCGGCTCGGTGACCGTCGCGATGAACGACGACATCACCGACGCCACGCCAATCAGCACCGCCCGCTCGGGCCGCTGCATCACGCCGACGTTCGGGTCGATCCCGAGCGCCTCGCCCTTCGCCCGCGCGTAGCCCATCACCTGGGTCCCGACCATCGCGGCGGCGGCGAGCGCGAGCGGCACCGGGTCCGAGCGGTAGTAGTACATCGTGCCGAGCGAGACCGCGAAGTCCGCGTAGCGATCGATGATCGAATCGAGGAACTCGCCGCGGTCCGACGAGGTGCCGCGCGCGCGCGCGACCATGCCGTCGACCGCGTCGAGGATGAACGAGACGAGGATCAGCCAGCCGCCGAGGCAGAACCAGCCGGCCGCGAAGAAACCCGCGCCGATGAGCGCGGCGCCGAGCGCCAGCCAGCTCACCGCGTCGGCCGAGAAGCCGAGCGCCACGAACATCCGGGTCGGCGCGACCAACAGCCAGCAGTAGCCGTACTCGAGCACGATCCGCGGCACGACGAGGTGCTTGGCGATCTTGTCGAGGCGCGGGCTCTTCGGCACCCCGCGGAACGCGCAGCGCACCGCGAACGCGCCGAGCCCGAGCCAGAACGCCGCGGGCAGGACGATCCACGCGACGATCTGCCACAGGGGCAGAGCGCGCAGCGCCTCGCCCGCGGTCACCACTGCACCTCGGGCGCATCACGGCCTTGCGGCGCTGGGGAGGCGCTCATGGGCGCGGCATGTTACGCGAGCGGGTCGGTCGGTCAAACGTTTTCGACGCTTTTTTTCCGGCGCTCACCGACGGGAAAAGCGCAACGCCGCAGCACCGACACATTCGCGGTCGCCGGTGCAATTCAGCCGCCACGGCGATGGTTTTTCAACGCGAAGTGAAGTGCCCGGAAATCGCGGCCCGCCGTGTCAACTCTTCACCGAAGCGGTGAAAATCGGACATGCGAAGTGCCACGCGGCGGTGGCAGCGGGCAGCCCGCGACGCGTCACTGCTGGAGCAGCACCGCGACCGTGCTCGAGTTGTAGTTCGTCACCACGAGGTCCGGCTTGCCGTCGCCGTTCAGGTCGCCGATCGCGACCCAGATCGGATCCTGCCCGCCCGTCGAGACCGCCAGCGGCGCCTGGAGCGTGCCGTCGCCGACGCCGAGCAGCACGCTCACGCCGGCCGCGGTGTCGACCGCGACCACGTCGACCGCGCCGTTGCCGTCGAGGTCCGCCGCGCCGACGCCCCAGGGCGCCTGGCCGGCGGCGAAATACGCGGGCGCGCCGAGCGTGCCGTTGCCCGCGCCGAGGTAGACCGCCACCGAGTTCCCGCCGCTCACGCTCGACACCGCGTCCAGCTTGCCGTCGCCGTTCAGGTCGGCGACCACCGCATCGTAGGCGTTCGGGTTCTGCCCCTGCCCGACCGGCCCGTTGAAGGTGCCGGCGCCCTTGTTGAGCATCACGTCGACGGCGTTGGCGCCCACCGCCGCGACGAGGTCGGGCGCACCGTCGCCGTTCATGTCCCCCGCGACGAGTGACCACGGGCGGTCGGCGAGCGCGTAGTTCGCGGCCCCGAAGACCGCGCCGCCCTGGTTCAAGTACACCCACACGTTGCCGCCGTTGTAGTCGCCGACCGCCCAGTCCGCCTTGCCGTCGTGGTTCAGGTCGGCCGCGAGCAGCGCGCCCGGGAAGCCGCCCGTCGGGTAGACGGCCTTGGTCGTGAAGGTGCCGTCGCCGTTGCCGATGAGCAGGCTCACGGTGCCGTTGCCCGCGTTGCCGACCACGAGGTCCGGCTTACCGTCGCCCGAGAAGTCCGCGGCGGCGAGCGCGCGCGGCTGCGTGCCGACCTTGGTGGTCTGCTGCGCCAGGAAGGTGCCGTCGCCCTTGCCGAGGCGCACCGTCACGCTGTCCGTGTTGATGACCCCCGCGTTGGCGGTCGCGAAGTCGAGCTTGCCGTCGGCGTTGAAGTCGGCGAGCACCACCATGAACGGCTGGTTGCCGGTGCCGTAGGTCACCGCGTTGGCGAAGCTCACCATCGAAACGCACACGTTCTTGGCGCAGTGATTGGTCATGCAGTCACGGTTGAGCAGGCAGCCCTTGCCGTTGGCGCACGCGGGGCAGGTGCCGCCGCCGCAGTCCACGTCGGTCTCGCTTCCGTTCTGCACGCCGTCGTTGCAGGACGGCGCGGCGCAGAAGCCGCCGCCGCACACGCCGCTCGTGCAGTCGCCGCCGCCGAGACACGACTTGCCGTTGCCGCACTTCGGGCACATCGGGCCGCCGCAGTCCACGTCGGTCTCGTTGCCGTTCTTCACCCCGTCGCTGCACGAGGCGCAGATCATGTTGGTGCAGGCCATGGTCGCGCAGTCCCTCGCGCCGAGGCAGTGCTTGCCGGCCGCGCAGGCGGGGCAGTACGCGCCCCCGCAGTCGACGTCGGTCTCGGTGCCGTTCTTGATCCCGTCGCTGCACGAGGAGCAGACGTTGTTCGCGCACACGCCGCCCGAGCAGTCTGCCGCGGCGAGGCACGCTTTGCCGGTGGCGCACTTCGGGCACGTGCCGCCGCCGCAGTCCACGTCGGTCTCCTGGCCGTTCTTGTACCCGTCGTTGCACGTCGGCGCGGCGCACTGGTTGTTGAGACAAACGTTGCTTTGACAATCGCGGCCGAGCAGGCACAGCTTCATGGTCCCGCACTTCGGGCACGTCGGACCGCCGCAGTCCACGTCGGTCTCCTGGCCGTTCTTCACCCCGTCGTTGCACTGCGGAGCGGCGGTGCAGACGTTGTTCTGGCAGAGCATGCTCAGGCAGTCGGTGCCGAGCAGGCACGCCTTGCCGTTCACGCACGGGGTGCAGAAGCCGCCGCCGCAGTCCACGTCGGTCTCGTTGCCATTCTTCACGTTGTCGGCGCACGAGGGCGCGGTGCAGATCGCGTTGACGCAGATCAGGCTCGTGCAGTCGGAGCCCATGATGCACGACTTGCCGCTCTGGCACTTCGGGCAGGTGCCGCCGCCGCAGTCGACGTCGGTCTCCATGCCGTTCTTCATCCCGTCGTTGCACGAGGCCATCGCCTGGCAGACGTTGTTCGTGCACAGGTTGCTCTGGCAGTCGCTCGCCTGGAGGCACGACTTGTTGGCGCCGCACTTCGGGCACACGCCGCCGCCGCAGTCGACGTCGGTCTCCATGCCGTTCTTGATCCCGTCGTTGCACGAGACGTTGTTCGTGCACATGTGGTTCACGCACTGGCTCGACGCGCAGTCGGTGGCGATGAGGCAGGTCTTGCCGAGGGCGCACTTCGCGCAGATCGGGCCGCCGCAGTCCACGTCGGTCTCGTTGCCGTCCTTCATCCCGTCCATGCACATCGGGTTGACCACGCACACCGCGTTCATGCAGGTGCCGCTCACGCAGTCGCTGCCGAACGCGCAGGTCTTGCCGAGGGCGCAGGGGGCGCAGGTGCCGCCGCCGCAATCGACGTCGGTCTCGTTGCCGTCCTTCTGCCCGTCGGAGCAGAACGGCGGGACCGCGCACACGAAGTTCGAGCAATAGTTCACGACGCAGTCGCCCGGGACGCGGCACATCTTTCCGTTCGGGCACTTCGGGCAGGTGCCGCCGCCGCAGTCGACGTCGGTCTCCTGGCCGTTCTTGATCCCGTCGGCGCAGCTCGGCGGGGGCTGGGTGAGGTCCGCCGGATGGGCGCCGGCCGCCACGTCGGGCATCGCGAGATCGGGCATCGCGAGATCGGGCATCGAGAGATCGGGCATCGAGAGATCGGGAGTCTGAAGGTCGGCGGATGCGAAGTCCGACGAGGCAAGGTCCGGCGTGGCGAGGTCCGGGGCTGCCGCATCGTCGCCGCCTGCCTCGGCCACCACTGCATCGACGAGCGCGAGGTCGCCTTGCGAGGGCATCGCGCCGTCGTCGCCGGTCGCCGAGTCGCCCGCGCTTGCGTCGCCGCCGTTCGGGTCGACGCACTCGCCCTTGACGCACACCCGGGTGCCTTTGCAGTCCGTGTCGCGCGCGCAGCCCGGCCCGTAGTAGCCGCCGTTGTTCCCGCAGCCGGCGAGCAGTGCGATGAAGAAGACCGATCTCCTCGGAAGCCAGGCCCTACCCATCGCGCGAACGTAACATGGCAGCACCGGACGGCCGGCTCCCCGGTTCCGGCAGTGCCTCCGGAAACCCTCGACCGGGGTCTCGCCCATCGATCAAACCATGCCGGAGACCCTCGACCGGGGTCTCGCCCATCGATCAAACCATGCCGGAGACCCTCGATCAGGGTCTCGGCCATCGATCCGACCATGCCGGAGACCCTCGATCAGGGTCTCGGCCATCGATCCGACCATGCCGGAGACCCTCGATCGGGCTCGGGTGTGGCTCTTTCGAGCCGACAATCTGCCGAGCGGCTCGCTGCGCTCGCCTGCTGCTTCCGGGCAGTCGTCGCAGAAGAGCCGCACCCATCGGGGTCTCGCTCCTCCAGGTCGGCTTTGCCCATCGATCGCCTATCAATGGGCAAAGCTCCTCCAGGTCAGGCGCGGCGCAGGGTAAGCAGGGCGATCTCCGACGGGGCGCCGATCCGTATCGGGGGGCCGGTAGTGCCCGCGCCGCGCGAGACATAGAGGAACGTGCGGCCCTCGCGGTACAGACCGGCGACGTGGCGGTAGGCGAGACGGGCGAGGTTGAAGGTGCGGGGGAAGATGGGCAGCGCGACCTGGCCGCCGTGGGTATGGCCCGACAGGACGAGCGTCGCGTCGTGGGCGACGCACTCGGGGAACAGCTTCGGGTCGTGGGCCAATACGATCGACGGGAGGCCCTCGGGGCGGCCGGCCATCGCGCGCGCGACGTCGTCCCGGTTGGTCCAGGTGTCGTCGACGCCGGCGAGCCAGTAGCTCGCTTCGCCGCGGGTCACGACGCGGCCGCGGTTGCGCAGCACCTCGATGCCCGCTTCGGAGAGCAGCGCGACCAGGCGCTCGGCGTTGCCGAAGTAGTCGTGGTTGCCGAGGCACAGCGCGACGCCGTCGCGGGCGCGCAGTCGGCCGAGCTCGCGCGCCACGTCGCCGAGGTGGCGGTCGCCGCGCGTGATCAGGTCGCCGGTGACCGCGCACAGGTCGGCGTCGAGCGTGTTGGCCTGATCGACCCAGGTCGCGAGGCGGCTCGGCGGAGTGAAGCCGCCGACGTGCAGGTCGGAGAGCTGCGCGATCCGGTAGCCGTCGAGCCCGGCCGGCAGGTCAGGGACCCGGACCGTCACGCGCCGGACCCGCGCCAGCATCCGGTCGACCGTGACCCCGGCGAGCGCGAAGACCGCGCCGATCCCGAGCGAGGCAAGCGCGAGCGGAGCGCGCGAGAGCGGTGCGCCGATCGCAGTCGTGGTCGCCCACGCGATCGGAGCAGCCGCGCCCGCGACCGCCGAGGTGGCCCACCAGGCGAAGAACGCCACCACCCCGGCGCCCAGCGCGCCGCGCTCCGCGTGGTCGCTCATGCCGAGCACGAGGCGAGAGAACAGGAACAGCGACGCGAGCGTGCACAGCGCAGCCGACGCGAGCGGGGCCGAGTGCCCGAGCCGCGGCGCGAGCGCCCACGCGAGCAGGAGCGCCCCGGGGATCTGCCCGCCGAGGCCGATGATCAGCGCGTAGGTGACGAAGCGGGCGCGGGTGAAGCGGGAGCGGGGCATCACGCCACGATCTGTTAGCACATGTTATCGTCGATGCTCATGAGCCTCGCCGGTCGGCGGATCGTGCTCGGCGTGAGCGGCGGCATCGCGGCGTACAAGTCCGCGGAGCTGACCCGGCTGCTCGTGAAGGGCGGAGCCGAGGTGCAGGTAGTGATGACCGCGGCGGCGGAGCGGTTCATCACCCGGCTGACGCTGCAAACGTTGTCGGGGCGCAAGGTCGCAGCCGATTTGTTCGACCTCGACGCCGAGGCGGAGCGAGACGAATCAGGCGGGCCGGTCGGGCACATCCGGATCGCCGACCGGGCCGAGCTGATCGTGATTGCGCCGGCGACCGCCAACGTGATCGCGCGGCTCGCGGCCGGGATGGCGGACGACCTCCTCACGACGGTTGCGCTGGCGACCCGCGCGCCGCTGCTGCTCGCGCCCGCGATGAACGTCAACATGTGGGGGCACCCGGCGACGCGGGAGAACGTGGCGCGGCTCGTCGCGCGCGGCGCGGAGATCGTCGGGCCCGACGCGGGCGACCTCGCGTGCGGCTGGGTCGGAGCGGGACGCCTGGTTCAGCCGGCCGAGATCGCCGAGGCGTGCGCGCGCCGGCTCGCCCGCTCGCGTGACCTCGACGGCGTGCCGATCCTGGTCACCGCCGGGCCGACCCACGAGGCGCTGGATCCGGTCCGCTTCCTCGGCAACCGCTCGACCGGCAAGATGGGCTACGCGGTGGCGGCGGCGGCGGCGCTGCGCGGGGCGCGCGTGACGCTGGTGTCGGGCCCGGTCGCGCTGCCGGCGCCCGCCGGGGTCGAGCGCGTCGACGTCGTGAGCGCGCGCGAGATGCGCGACGCGGTGCTCGAGCGCTCGCCTGCGGCGCGTGCGGTCGTGATGGCGGCCGCGGTGTCGGACTTCCGCCCGTCGGTGGCGGCAGAGTCCAAGCTGAAGAAGAGCGGCGCGCCGCTCACGCTGGCGCTCGAGCCGAACCCGGACATCCTGGTCGAGCTGGTCGAACAGCGGCGCGCGCGCGGCGCCGGCCCGCTCCTGTGCGGCTTCGCGGCCGAGACCGGCGACGCGAGCGGAGACGTCGAGCACCACGCGCGCGAGAAGCTCGCCCGGAAGGGCTGCGACCTGCTCGTCGCCAACGACGTGAGCGAGCCGGGCAGCGGCTTCGCGGTCGACACGAACCGCGCCACGATCTACGCGCCCGACCGGGAGCCCGAGCGCCTGCCGAGGCTGACCAAGCTCGAGCTGGCCGACCGTATCCTCGACCGCCTCGCCGCGCTGCTCTCGCTCGCCTGAGATCCCCCGGCGCTGGACAACGGGTGGCCGCGTCGTCAAGATGGCCACGGATCGTTACGGGGAGGTGCGCGATGAAGACCACGACGTGGATCGGCGTGTGCGCGGTGCTGGCGGGTGCGACCGCGCGGGCCGACGAGGAGCCGGCGAAGGAGCCGACGATCGCGAAGGACACCGTGCAGGTCACCGCGTGGACGGTGAACCAATACAAGAAGAGCTGGGACAACTGGAGCTGGGTGCCGCTGCTCCAGTTCACGGTCAACGGCCCGCTGGCGAGCGGCAGCCAGCTCTCGGCCGAGTTCACGCTCGGTGGCGCCACGCTCAAGTTCGACTGCCCGAGCGGAAGCGTCGAGGCCGGCCACACCTGGAACACCAAGTGCGGTGGCGTCGACATCCCCGTCGAGAAAGCGGTCACGGTGACCGGCGCGGTGCCGTTCTCGATCCGGCTGCGCAACGAGCTCAGCGGCACCAACGCGACCCTGTTCTCGGGCAAGGCGAAGGTCGCCCGGGTCCACTCGAACGAGCACGGCCCCAAGGCGGCCAACAAGTGGGTCTGGTTCGTCGACCACGACTGGAACATGCCGATCGGCTACGTGTTCCTCACCGCCATGGACGGATCCGACGGATGGAACTACCCCAAGTTCAACATCGCGTTCTGGGTACGCGGCGAGATCAACGACCCGCTCGAGCCGCACCTGTTCTACCAGGGCAAGGAGGTCGGCTTGCTGAACTACCACGGCGAGGCGGTCGGCAAGGTGACCTGCGGTCGGATCGAGGCGGAGAACGGCACGAGCCAGGGCGTCGACGAGAAGGTGCCCCAGAAGGCGAAGTGGCAGAAGGTGGCGTGCGACTTCCCGAACATCCACGGCTGGGACAAGCGCGCCAAGAAGGACACGAGCCTGTTCGGCGAGCCGCACGTGCTGGCGGGCAATGCGGGCGACTACGAGGTGAAGGTGCTGTGGAAGGGGCACCTCGCGCGCTCGATCAAGTTCAAGGTGGCCGACGACGGGAAGTTCGACAACGGGATCGCGAAGTCGAACCAGCTCGGGAGCGACCGCGTGATCGTGCCGGTGCAGGTGCTCGGCGACGGGGACGGGGCCTGGGACAAGGCGGCCTGGAAGACCGGAGCGTTCTATGGCAACCCGCTGACCGGTTTCAGCCCGACGCCGTAGCTCGCTCGGTACCGAAGTGAGCCCTGCGCAGCAGGGCGAAGCTTGGGTTGGTACCGAAGCGAGCCCTGCGTAGCAGGGCGAAGCTTGGGTGGGAGGGCGTGCGTTGGGATGGAACCGTGGTAGCGTCGCGGCCGTGGACCCGGCACGGCTACGGGCGCTGCTCGACGGGGTAGCGCACGGCGAGCGGACCGTCGACGCGGCTCTGGAGGAGCTTTCGCACCTGCCGTTCCGTGACCTCGGCTTCGCGCAGGTCGACACGCACCGCCACTTGCGCCAGGGCTTCCCGGAGGTGGTGCTCGGCCTCGGCAAGAGCGCCGGCCAGATCGCCGCGATCCTCGGCGAGCTGCGCAAGGGCGGCGCGAACCTGCTCGTCACGCGCGTCGACCGAGAGCAGGCCGCGCAAGTGTGCGGCGCGGTGAGCGGGGCGCGCCACGTGCCGGACGCGCGTGCGATCGTGCTCGAGCAGCGGCCGATCGAGCGGCTCGGGCGCGGCACCGTGATGGTCGTCAGCGCCGGCACCTCGGACCTCGCGGTGGCCGAGGAGGCCGCGCTCACCGCCGAGCTCGGCGGCAGCACCGTCGAGCGGATCTTCGACGTAGGCGTCGCCGGGCTGCACCGCGTCCTCGCGCGCCGCGAAGACCTCCGCCGCGCGTCCGCGATCGTCGTGGTCGCGGGCATGGAGGGCGCGTTGCCGTCGGTGGTCGCCGGGCTGGTCGCATGCCCCGTGATCGCGGTGCCCACCTCGGTCGGCTACGGCGCGAGCTTCGGCGGCATCGCCGCGCTGCTCGGGATGCTGAACTCGTGCGCCGCCGGGGTCACCGTCGTCAACATCGACAACGGCTTCGGCGCCGGCTACGCGGCCGCGCTGTTAAACCGGCGCGACCCGCCCGGGGAACCCGCGCGATGAACGCCGAGGAGCTGCGCGGCGGGCTGCTCTACTTCGACTGCTACGCGGGCGCGGCGGGCGACATGGTGGTGGGCGCGCTGGTCGACCTCGGCGTGCCGCAGGCGGCGGTCACCTCGGCGATCCGCGCGCTCGGGCTCGACGGCGTCGAGATCGCCTTCGAGCGGGTCAAGCGCGGCGCGCTCGACGGGCTCAAGTTCCGCGTGCTGGTCGACGACGAGCCGATGGAGATCGCGCTGCCGCCGCCGGTGCCGGTGCCGGTGCTGATGCCCGTGCCCGAGCTGCCGCACCACCTCCATCATCACCACCACGACGCGCACGCGGACGCGCGGGCGCACTCGCACCGGCGCTACGGCGAGATCCGCGAGCTGATCCGCCGGGCCAAGCTGAGCGAGGGCACGCGCGCGCGGGCGCTCGAGGTGTTCGCGCGGATCGCGCGGGTCGAGGGACGGCTGCACGGGGTGCCGGTCGAGGCGGTGGCGTTCCACGAGGTCGGCGCGATCGACTCGATCGTCGACGTGGTGGCGGCGGCCGCGGCGCTCGACTGGCTCGCGCCTTCCCGGGTGCTGTCGCGCGCGGTGCCGCTCGGTCACGGTTCGGTCGAGACCGCGCACGGGCGGCTGCCGGTGCCGGCGCCCGCGACGCTCGAGCTGCTCGCGGGCGCGCAAGTGGAGGACGGCGGCGTGGCGAGCGAGCTGACCACGCCGACCGGCGCGGCGATCCTCGCGGCGACCGTCGCGAGCTGGGGTCCGCTGCCGCCGTGCGCGGTCTCGGCGGTGGGGTGGGGCGCGGGCGACCGGCAGCTCCACGACCGACCGAACCTCCTGCGCGTCGTACTCGCGCGGCCCGTCGCCGCTCCCCGGGCGGGCTTCGCGCGCCTCGGCGATCCGGTCGAGCCCGAGCAGCCGGCCGCCGCGTTGCCCGTCGAGCCGACCGGCGAGGCGCAGCGGAGGACGCCCGTTCCCCCGGCAGCCGGGGCCGCGGGGTTCGAGAGGGCGATGGTCCTCGAGGCGAACCTCGATGACCTGACGCCCGAGCTGGCCGCGCCATTGATCGAGGCGCTGCTCGCGGCCGGCGCGCGCGACGCCTGGATCCAGCCGCTCTTGATGAAGAAGGGGCGACCCGGGCTGCTCGTCGGCGCGCTGGTCGAGCCGGGCCTGCGCACGGCGATCGAGGAGGTGCTGTTCCGCGACTCGTCGACCATCGGCGTGCGCGCGCACGCGGTCGAACGCACGGTGCTGCCGCGGTCGATCGTCGAGGTGGAGACTTCGTTCGGGCGCATCCCGGTCAAGGTCGCGACCCGCGACGGAGTGACCGTCAACGCGGCGCCCGAGTTCGAAGCGTGCCGCGCGGTCGCCGCGGCGCACGGGGTGCCGGTCAAGCGGGTGCATGCCGAGGCGCTGGCCGCCTTCTACCGTCGATGACGCCCGAGGAGCCGAAGCAGCGCATCCTCGTCACCGGCGCTGCGGCCGACGAGGTCGCGCGATGGATCGGCACGCTGCGCGAAGCCGGCTACGCGGCCAGCGACGGGCTCCTCGGCGCCGCCGACGCGCACTTGATCCTGGTGACCGACGGCGCGGCCGCCTCGTGCCACGCCGCGCGGGCCGCCTCGGATCGCGCGCGCGTGGTCGCGTGCGTGCCCCGCGACGCGGGCGAGGCGCTGGTCGCCGCGTGCCTCCAAGCGGGCGCGCACGACCTCCTGCCCTGGCCGCTCCCGGCCGCGGCGCTGTCGGCCCGCCTGCGCTCGTTGTGCGAGCTGGTCGACGAGCGCGACGAGCACGAAGCCGCGGAGCGCTCGCTCGCGGTGGTCGAGGAGATCGGCGCGCTGCTGGTCGAGGGCGACCCGCTCGAGGCGTTGCCCGAGGCGGCGGCGCGGCTCGCCGAGACGCTCGGCTTCTCGCGCTGCGCGGTGCTCGCGCTCCACGGCCCGGGCGGCGCGCGCGTCCCCACCCACGCCACCGCGCCGGCGCCCGGCGAGGCGACGTCCGACCAGGTCCCGATGATGTACGTGGTGGGCGCCTCCGACGAGCCGAACCTCGCGCGCCTGCCGCTCGACCCGCGCCGCTACCCCGAGCTCCGCGCAGCGTTCGAGCGCCGGGTGCCCGTGTTCGTCGAGAACGCCGCGACCTCCGAGCTGCTCGGCGAGTTCGCACCGCTCGCGGCCGAGCATGGCGGGCGCAGCCTGCTCGCGGTGCCGCTGCTCGACGACCTCCGCCCCGTCGGCGCGCTGCTCCTGCGCGCGCACACCGAGTCCGCGCCGGTCGACGAGCGGGCGCTCGCGCTCTGCCGCACCGCCGCGCGCCTGTTCACGCTCGCGCTGCGCGCCGCGCCCCTCGCCGAGACGCTGCGCGAGCAGACCCGCAAGGTCCTGCTCGCCGGCATCGACCTCGAGCGCCGCGCCCGCGCGCTCGACCAGTACCGCGACTTCTTCGAGAGCGCGGCCGACGGCGTGTTCGTCGTCGACGCGGACTGCCGCATCATCTACATGAACCGCTCGGCCGAGCAGCTCACCGGCTACTCGCGCTCCGGCCTCGCCGCGCGCAAGCTCCACAACCTGGTCCCCGAGGAGCAGCGCGACGCGCTGACCGAGCTCGTGCGCCACGCCGCCGCGGGCGTATACCTCGCCGGCTTCGACCTCGCGGTGCGCACCACCTCGGGCGAAGTGCTGCGGCTCAGCGTCTCGACCTCCGCCGCGCTGGCCGAGCACGGCGCGGTGGTGCTGTCGTTCCGCGACGTGACGATCGCGCGCGCGCTCGAGGAGGAGCTGCGCAAGACCAAAGACTTCCTCGAGAACTTGATCGATTCGACCGTCGACGGGATCATCGCCGCCGACACCGCGGGCAACGTGCTGATCTTCAACGCGGGCGCCGAGCGCAGCTTCGGCTACCCGGCCGACGAGGTGATCGGCAAGCTGCCCGTCGAGAAGCTCTACCCGCCCGGCGTCGCGCGCCAGATCATGGCCGACATCCGCTCGCCCGAGTTCGGCGGTCGCGGGCGCCTCGCCCCGTCGCGGCGCGAGATCGTCACGCGCGACGGCGAGGTCGTGCCGGTGTCGCTCACCGCGTCGATCATCTACGAGCACGGCTGCGAGGTCGCCTCGGTCGGGATCCTGTCGGACCTGCGCGAGCGCCTGATCATGGAGCGCGCGCTGGCGGCGGCGCAGGAGAAGCTCGAGAAGAACAAGGAGCAGGAGCTGATCGTGCAGCTCGCCGGCACCACCGCGCACGAGCTGAACCAGCCGCTGACCGCGGTGAAGGGCTACGCCGAGATCCTGCTCAAGCGCCTCGAGGAGGGCGACCAGAGCCGGCGCAAGGTGGAGACCATCTACCGCGAGGCCGAGCGGATGGCGGAGATCGTGCGCAAGATCGGCCGGATCACCCGGGCCGAGGTGCGGGCCTACGTCGGCGACACGACGATCCTCGACCTCGACAAGTCGACCGAGCCCCCCAAATGATCCGGGACTAGCAGCCGTTGCAGGTGACCGAGGCCAGGCAGCGCTTCGAGCCGGGGCCGCCGCCATCGTCGGCGAGCGCCCCGGCGGTCACGAGGGTCCGCAGCGTCTCGCTGTTGAGTCGCAGCGCCCGGGTGTTCTTGACCACCGCGTCGGTCTGCTTCTCCAGCTCGCGAGTGTTGCGCTCGATCTCCTCGATGAGCTTGCGCAACAATTGGTCGTCCATCGCGGCCCTCCTCAGGCGCGCACCCTAACAGATTCACACCCGTGGTCAAAACGCCGGCGCGTCGCCGGGCCGGCGCTCGCAGGCCGCCGGGTCGAGCGGCTCGGGCAGGAGTCGGTTGCCGTCGATGCGGAACGGGACCCGGCAGCGCGCGAGCCGCGCCAGGAGCGCGGGCGGCTGCGCGTCGAGGTCGAGCGCGCGCACGTGCACGATGCCCTGCTCGTCGCCGACCACCACGCGCGCGCCGTCGCTCGCCACCGCGATCGCGGTCACCGGCTCGCCCTGCGCGAGCATCGCCAGCAGGTCGCCCGCGTCGGCGTCCCAGACCGCGACGTAGCCGTCGACGCTCCCGCTGACGAGCAGCCGCCCGTCGGGGTTGAACGCGAGCGCGTGCACCTGGTCGCTGTGGCCGTCGAGCGCGAAGCGCAAGGAGCCGCTCGCCGCGTCCCACACCCGGACCGACTGGTCGTCGCTGGCAGTCGCGACGCGCTGCCCATCGGGGCTGAAGCGCGCGTCGTTCACCGAGCGGCGATGTCCTGCGAGCGTCGCGCGCAGGCGTCCCGTGCGCGCGTCGTAGAGCCGAGCCCGCCCGTCCTCGCACGAGGTGACGAGCGCGTCGCCCGACGGGTTGAATGCGACCCGCCGCACCAGCGCCTCGTGACCCTCGAGGGTCGCGCGCTTCGCGCCGTCGCGCGCGTCCCACACCGTCGCCTCGTTCCCCGGGCCGGCGCTGGCGAGCGCGCTCCCATCGCGGCTGAAGGCGAGCGCGACCACGCGCTCCTGATGCTCGCCGAACGAGAGCAGCTCGCGGCCGCTCGCCGCGTCGAGGATCCGGAGGCGGCCGTCGTCGCCTGCGGCGGCGATCCGCGAGCCGTCCTCGCTCCACGCGATCGCGGCCGGGTCCTCGGTGGTCTCCGGGACGAAGCGGCGCGGGCGCTCGAGTGCGCGCTCGTCCTGGAGCTGGCCGTCGCGCAGCGCGAAGCGGCGGGCCGCCCCGTCGTCGCCCGCGGTGAGCAGGCGGCCGTCTCCGTCGAGGGAGAGGAAGCGCACCGGCCCCTCGTGGGCGGGCAGCGCGAGCCGCTCGTTGGCCGACCGCACGTCCCACAAGCGCGCGGTCCGGTCGAAGCCCACGGTGACCGCGTGCCGGCCGTCGGGCGAGAAGGCGCCGCGCCACACCATCTCCACGTGGCCGATCAGCGTGGCGGTGCTGGCCCCGCGCTCGGCGTCCCAGAGGCGCCCGGTCGCGTCGCCGCTGGTCGTCAGGATCAGCGCGCCGTCGGGGCTGTAGACCGCGTCGAGCACGTCGCTCACGTGGCCGGTGAGCTTGCGCAGCAGCCGGCCGCCGGGCAGCTCCCACTCGCAGGCGCTCTGGTCCTGGCCCGCGGTGAGGAGGCGCGCGCCGTCGGGGCGGAAGGCCGCGGAGTAGACGTCGCCGTGGTGGCCCTCGAGCTTCGCGACCAATCGCCCGCGCGCGTCCCACAGCCACGCCGCGCCGCCGCCGCCGACGGTGGCGATCAGCGACTCGTCCGGGCTGTACACCGCGCTGACCAGCCGGCCGGGGTGGCCACCCAGCGTCGCGAGGCAGCGGCCGCTCGTGGCGTCCCAGATCCGGGCGGTGCCGTCGTGGCTCGCGGTGAGCACGCGCGCGCCGTCGCGGGTGAAGCGCGCCTCGTGGACCCGATCGGTGTGCCCGACGAGCCGCTGGAGCTCGCGCCCGGTACCGGCGTCCCAGACCCGCGCGGTGCCGTCGTCGCTGGCGGTGACCACGCGGGCGCCGTCGCTCGAGTAGCGCGCGCTCCACAGCTTGCGGTCGGGCGCGTGGCCGGCGAGCCGCGCGAGCTCGCGCCCGTCGAGGGCGAAGATGCGGGCCAGCCCGTCGTCGCCGGCGCTCAGCAGGCGCTGGCCGTCGGGCGCGAAGCTGCAAGCGAGCGCGCTGCCGCGGTGGGCCTCGATGCGCGCGAGCAGCGCGCCGTGCTCCGCATCCCAGAGGCGCAGCGCCCCGTCCTCGGCCGCGGTGAGGAGCTTGCGCCCGTCGGGGCTGAAGGCAGCCGACCACACCCGTGCGCCGTGGTCGAGCGCGTGACGCTGTAGCGCGAGCGCTTCGGCCGCGCGTGCGATCAGGAAGCGCAGCGCGGCCCCGTCGCCGCCGCGCGAGCGCGCCTCGGACAGGTAGGGCAGGGCGCGCTGGGCGTCGTCGCGCAGCCACCATTGGCGACCCTGCTCCTCGTACAGACGGGTCACCTGCTCGTAGGTCTTGCGGCTCTGCCAGAGCTGGAGCGCCGCGCCGACGACCAGCGCGGCGGCGGCGAGCGCGCCGAGGCCGAGGCGGATCCGGCGCGCCCGCGTGGCGTCGGCGAAGCTGGCGCGCGAGAACGACTCCTCGGCGGCAGTCAGCGCGCCCGCGTGCACGGCGCGCCACCGGCGCAGCTCGCCGAGCGCCTCGTCGCGCCACAACAGACCCTTCGGGCGCCCGCGCTCCTCCCACTGCCGCGCCGCGGTGCGGAGCTGGTCGCGCAGCCGCGCCCCCGCCGCGTCCTCGCGCCGCCACTCGACCAGCCGCGGCCACGCGTCGAGCAGCGCCTCGTGGATCACCTCGATCCGATCCTCGCCGCTCTCGAGGAGCCGCGCGCCGACCAGGCGCTCCACCACCGCGCCCGCGCGCTCGGCGCCCAGCACCTGCTCCACTTCGGCCCGCGTCGCCACCGCGCGCGTGCCCTCGGCGGTGACCAGCAGCCGCAGGAGCTCGCGGGTCAACCGCCGCTCCTCGGGCGCCATGCCGGCCAGGGTCTCCTCGGCATGGTGGGCGAGCGCGCCGCCGACGCCGCCCATCGCCTGGTAGGCCGCGCGCCGGAGCTGGCGGAAGGAGCGGTCGCGGCGGCTCCAGAGTTGCGCCGCGGTGAACGAGAGCAGCGCCAGCGCGCCCGGGCGGTCGGCCACCTCGCGCACCATCTCGCGCGGCAGCTCGGGGTCCTCGAAGGTGTAGCCAGCGCGGCGGGCCGGCTCGACGAGGATCCGGTGTAGCTCGTCGGGCGCTGGCGTGGTCACGATGTGCAGCGCGGCGGTAAGGCGGCCGCCGAGGAGCTGCTCGGCGCGGGCGAGGAAGTCGTCGCGCAGGGTGAGCAGCACGCGCACCGGCTCGTCGGGCGAGGCCGCCGCGGCGCTCAGCGCGGCAGCGTAGCGCGCGCGCTCGCCCGGGTCGGCGCACAGCGTGAACAGCTCCTCGAACTGGTCGACCACCAGCACCAGCACGCCTCCGGTCCGGCGCGCCGCCGCGGCGAGCGTCACGCCGAGCGTCGCGGGATCGCGCGCCATCGCCTCGGCGAGCGCGCTCGCATCGCCCGCATCGCCCGCCCTGTCGCGGCCCAGCCGCGCGGCGAGCGCGCGCATCGGCGCCCCGCCCGGCCGCACCGAGACCAGCCGCCATCCCTCGGGCAGCGACGGCCCTACGCCCGCGTGCACGAACGAGCTCTTGCCCGCGCCCGAGGGACCGACCAGCGCGAGCAGCGGCTGCACGCGCAGCCGGTTGACCATCGCCTCGACCTCGCGCTCGCGCCCGAAGTAGCGGGACGCGTCGGCGGCGGTGAAAGGCTTGAGCCCGCGGTAGGGCTCGTCTTCCCTCGGCGAGGCGGCCTCCGCCTGGTCGGCGGCCAGGAGGTGCGCGGCGAACCAGTCCCACAGCGTCGGGTCGTGGCGCTCGAAGCCCGAGGGGTGGGCGTAGAGGCGTGCGCCGCGACGGCCGCGCCCGTCGAAGAGGAACAGCTCCTCGGCGGTCCCCGGCGCGGGGGTCGCCACCTGGACCAGCGGGGCGAGCGCGAGCACCGCGCCCCCGTCGCGGCCGAGCAGCGCCGGCTCTCCCTGGACCAGTCCCGCGCCTCGCACCGTCACCACCGCGCGCGCGCTGCGCCGGATCCCGCCCCACAGCTCGGCGCGCTGCTCGCCTGCGCCGACCACGAGCGGGTAGTCCGCGGCGAAGGACAGCGCGCGCAGCAGCTCGGCGAGCAGCCGCAGCACCGCCGTGAGCCGGGGCAGGAGCTGGAGCTCGCTGTCCGAGGTGCCGGCCGCCAGCAGCGCCGAAAGCTCCTCGATCGTCCGCGTCGTGGCGGCCGCTCCCTCGCCGGCGAACGCGGCGATCAGCTCGGGGAGCGGGAAGGCCTCGCGCTCCGCCTGCCACGGCCGCGCCGCCTCGCGCGCGAGCCCGAACCACTGCTCGTCGGTGAGCTCGCCCCGCTGGAGCTGGCGCAGGAGCTCGCGCAGCGGCTCGGCGTCGCCGCGTGGTGCCGGCACCTGCGCGCGGCCCGCGAGCGCGAGCACGCCGGTGTAGCGGGCCGTGGCGCGGAACACCGCCGCCGCCGCGCTCCACGCCTGGTGCGCGTTGCGCGCCGCTTCGAGCCGCGCGACCGCCTCGGCGATCGGGGGTGGGCCGGCGCGGGTCCAGCTCTCGCGCACCGCCTCGTCGAGCTGCGGCAGCTCGGCGCCCCCGGCCACCTCGGCCGCCGCGCGGAATGCCGCCGCGAACTCGAGCACCGAGGCGTAGCGCTGCTCGGGTCGCCGCGCGAGCGCGCGCGCGAGCACCTCGTCGAGCGCCGGCGGGCAGCCCCGGCCGAGCGGCGCCACGTGGCCCGCGGCGTGAGCGCGCGCGACCTGCATGACGGTCGCCCCGTCGAAGGGCGGCGTGCCGCTGAGCACCTGGTAGCACAGCACCGCGAGCGCGTACTGGTCGGCCCGCGCGTCCGCGGCGGCCGGGTCGACCCACTGCTCCGGCGCCATCGCGTGCGGCGAGCCGATGAAGCGCCCGCGCCGGGTCAACCCGACCGGGCCCAGGTCGGTCGCCGGGCCTGCGGCGCCCGAACGCGCGCCTTCGCTCGGCTCGCCGCCCGCGCCGGGCAGCACCGCCTTGGCGATCCCGAAGTCGAGCAGCTTGGGCAGCAGGCGGCCCGCGCGCGACAGCACCATCACGTTGGCAGGCTTCAGGTCGCGGTGGACGATCCCCTGCTCGTGCGCGGTGTGCACGACCTCGCAGATCCGATCGAACAGCGGCAGGAAGCGCGCGAGCGGCAGCGGCCCCTGCGCGGCGAGCAGCCGGTCGAGCGGCGTCCCGCGCACCCGCTCCATCGCGATCCACAGGAGCCCGTCGGGCTCCGCGCCGAACGCGTAGATGTGCGCCGCGTAGGGGTGGTCGAGGTGCGAAGCGAGCCGCGCCTCGCGCAGGTAGCGCCGGGTCGCCTCGTCGCTGCCGCGCCAGCGCCCCGACAGCACCTTGATGGCCGCCTCGCGTCCGAGCAGCGGCTGCTCGGCCCGGTACACCGCGCTGAAACCACCCTCGCCCAAAAGCTCGCGCACCACGAAGTCGCCGAGCGTCCGTCCCTCGATCGACGCCGCAGCGTCGCGCGCGTCGGCGCTCATGCCCGGGCGCCCCGCATCGGCAGACTGTCGCACGATCGTAGCACCGCGGCTCCGATTTGTTGCACTGCGGGACATCTGTTACGGTGCGCGACACTCGCGGAGGGGCCATGGCGACCCTGGACGAAGCGCTCGAGGCGAACCTGAAGGCGCGAGCCGCGCTCGCCGAGGCGCTCGAAACGAACGAGCTGGCGCGCACGGTGAACAGCCGGGCGCTCGATCAGTGCGGCTGCACGCCGGTGATCGTCAATGTCTCGGTCAACGTGACGGGCGGCGCCGGCGCGGTGCGTCTCGGCGGAACCGGATCCGGGGTGCACCAGAAATTGGGCGACGGCGGCCTGCCCGCAGAGGTCCAGCTCACCGACTTCGTGATGCAGATCCAGGAGCGGATGTTGTGGTGCTGGGCGGCGGTGAGCGCCAGCATCTGGAGCTACTACGTGAAGCACGGCGGCTCGGTCGACCCCGACTGGTCGAAGCAGTGCGAGATCGCCGACACCCAGCTCACGGTCGCGGGCGGCTGCTGCAACGTCACCGCGGCGAACCAGAACCAGCCGAACGACGGCTCGAACCAGACCGGCTCGCTCACCGACGCGCTCACCAAAGTCGGACACCTCGTGCCTCCGCGCATCGACGCGCAGCTCGACGACCGTGTGCTCGCCCGGTCGCTCGCGGCCGCGCAGCCGATCGGTGTGCGCGTGGTGCGGGCCAAGGATCACTGCCACCACTACGTCGCGTTGGTCGGCTACCAGCTCGGCAACGACCCTTCCGCGGATGCGGTGGTCGTCGCCGATCCGTGGGGCGACGAGAACGAGGGCGCTCCGGGCGGCGAAACGCTCCACTTCATGCTCTGCGACCAGCTCCGGTCTGCCTTCCACGAAGACGGCGACTCCTGGGACGCGAGCTATCTCACCACCGCCTGAGGGGGAAGCCATGCCGCCGCGCTTCATGACGCCGTTCCTCCAGACCGCGCCGCCGCCCGACGCCCTGGTCGCGGTCCACAAGATGCTCGCCCGCGTGCCGCTGCTCGGGCCCTTCGCTCGACTGCGCGGAGCCGAGCCCGACTTCGCGATGGGGGTCTACCAGTACGCGCTCGCGGCCATCCTCAAGCAGTCGCCGCAGCCCGCCGATCCGATCAGCGCGTGGCGCTGGCTCCTGTACCAGAACCACCAACGCGTCGGCGCGGCCGAGGCGACCCTGACCAGGAAGGGCTGGGTCGCGCGACTCGAGGTCGGTGGCCTCGGTGAAGCGACCTTCCGCGCGATCAGCCTCTCGATGAACCAACCGATCTTCGTCAGCGCGGCCGTGCCCACCGAGCTGCGGCTGATCCGCATCCCGGCGGTCTACGTCGCGGCGCTCTGGTCGCTGCCGGTGGACCAGTCGTCGCCGAGTGTGGTCTACGAATTCACGGCGCGACGTGCCGGCGGGTTCAGCGCGCTTCCGCCCGACGCGAGCTTCAACCCGAATCGCTTCCCGAACGCCCAGGCGATCCTGGCGATGTATAAGAACGCCCAGCCCTGATTCAGTGGCTGCGCAGCCCGGCGGTCTTGGCGATCAGCTCGCGCACCTCCGGTGCGACGAACACGTCCTCGAGTGAGAAGGTGCCGAGCGACTGCGCGAGCACGGTCACCCGCTCACCCGGCGTCGCGCGCTTGTCGATGATCACGCGGTACTCGCCCTTCACCTTGCACAGCCCCCCGGCGCCCAGCTCGCCGCCGATCGCCTCGTAGCTCACCTTGATGCCCTTCTTCTCCGCGACCGTCTCGAGCTCGCGCAGCGCGTCGTCGATCTTCATGGCAAAAGCCTCAGGCCCGCGCTGATCTGCAGGCAGCCCGAGCCGTCGGGGCAGCTCGGCTTGCGCGTCTCGACGATCGCCACCGGCACCGCCACCGCAGCCGCAGCGATCGCGGCGACGCCGGTCCAGAACCACCACGTCTTGTAGATCGGCTTGCGCCCGATCTGCTGCACCGGCAGGTTGTCCTTCGGCTTCACCAGCACCGGCTCGTAGCTCACGTTGAGGTACAGGTTGCCGGCGAGCGACTCGAGCTGTGCCTCGGCCTTGTCCTTGCCGATCGACTTCACCACCCGCGACAGCCGGGCGCGCGTGCGCAGGTCGTAGAGCCACGCCTCGATCTCCACCGCGTCGGCGACCGGGTGCGCCTTGACGAACACCGCGTGCTCGATGAACAGCACCGACTTCAGGTTGTCCGAGTCGGGGTCGCAGAAGTCCTTGCCGAGCGTCGGCGCGACCTTCTCGATCGCCTGCGTCACGAGCAGGTACTTGTCCGACTGCGCCAGCTCGACCGTCACCTTGATCGACTTCTTGCCAACCACCATCGCCGACGCCACGGCCTTCTTGTAGCCCTCCTTCTTCAGGGTGATGAAGTGCTCGCCGGCCGGCTGCTGATCGACCGAGCAGGGCGTGATGCCGATCGACTTCCCGTCGATGTACGCCTGCGCGCCCATCGGCTCCGAGGCGATCTCGAGCGCGCCGCGGCCCGCCTTGTCGACGATCCGCTGCGCGTCGTCGAACATCGCCTGGTACTTCGGCGGCAGTTTGTCGACGGGGTAGAGGTAGTCGTTGCGCCAGGTGAGCAGCTTGACGAACTCGTCGCGGCCCGACTTCTTGTCGCCGCCCTCGTAGTAGGCCACCGCGAGCGAGGCCATCGCGTCGGCCAGCTCCTGCTTCTTGATGTAGGGCAGCACCTTTGCCAGGCCGCCCTCGGCCTCCTGGAGCTTCTGGATCGCCTTCGGCACGTCGAGGTTGAGCAGCGCCTCCTGGCCGTCCTTGAGCGCGGCCCGGGCCGCGTCGATCTCTGCCTGCGGCACCTCCTGGGCAAAGTCGGCGAGGCGCGCGTCGAGGTCCTTGTACTCGAGGCGTGGGTTCTTCTTGAGCCCGGCCTCGAGCGACTTGACGAGCTGTACCGTGATCTCCTCGGGCACGTCGGGGTGCGGGAGCAGGAAGATCGTCACCTTCACCGGCGGCTCGGGCGGCGGGCCGCCCGCGGGCTCGTCGGCCGACGCAGGCGCGGCGGCGAGCAGGAGCGCACACAGGACTCGTCTCATCGGTGTTGTCCCAGGCGTTTCACCTTCGCGGCGAGGTAGGGATCGCTCTCGGTGTAGCGACGCAGGATCGCGCGCAGCTCGTCGGCGAGGCCCTCGCTGTGGCCGGTGACGCGCCCGACCTGGCGCACCACCGCGTCGTCGATCAGCAGCTCGACCGCCTCGCCCGGGCTGATCTGGCCCTCGCGCAAGCGTCGCGCCACCTCGGCCACCGCGTCGGGAGCGCGCGCCTCGTGCGCAGCCTCGGCGGCCGACACTTCGCCGACACGCTCGGCCGCCCCCGCGGCGTCCGCGGGCGCCGCGCCCTCGACCCCGGCTGCGGGATCGATCGGCGACGGTCCGCCGCTGGTCGGCTTGATGCGCATCGCGTCGCCACCGACGCTAACACGCGCCCCGAGGTCGGGCAATGGCAGCTCCACGAATGGCGGCTCCACGAATGGGGTCGGGCACGCGCGGACGCGGTCGGCGCCGAACGACTTGCGACTTCGCGCGCCCGCCGCGGATCTGCGATGCAGGCAGGCGACGGGTCGGGGGCGCGGACTCCCCACCACTTGTCGAGTTGTTTTTTCATCAGGCAGCCTGTTGCTGGATGAGCTTGGCGTACGGGGAGGAGCGGGTGCGCGCAGAGTCATAAAGAGTGCGGGCCTTCAGCATGGCGACCAGGACGCTGAGGATGCGGTCAGCGACGGCACGGACTGCTCTCGGGTGGTTGAGGCCGCGAGCGCGCGCGGCCTCATAATGGGCGCGGCTCCGGGGATCGTGCTGAGCGCTGGTGCGGGCCATATGGAAGACCGCGTCGCGGAGACGGTGGTTGCACGCGTAGCGCATTCCAACCACCCGGAGCTTGCCGCTCTGTTTGGTGACCGGGGCGACGCCGGCTTGTGCGCGGAGCGCGTGGTAGTCTCGCTCGGCGAGGGGCCGTGAGGCCTCGGCGAGCACCGTGGCGCCGACGATACTCCCCACGCCTGGCAGCGACAGGAGGATCGCAGCGTCACGGTGCTCGGTTTTTGGCCCGTCGTCGTCGCTGGAGCCATGGCCCTCGGAATCCGCGGTCGCGGGCGAGGTGGGCGCTGCGAGCTCTGCCAGGATCTGGTCCATGCGCTTGACGCAGCGAGCGCGCTGCTCGTGGACGACCCGCAAACGCGGCAGCAGGAGCTCGACGTGCTCGCTGGCAGCTTCTGCGGCGCCGGGAGCGACGCGCAGCGACGGCGTCTTGAGTTGCGCGAGGACATCGGCGGCGGTGAGACGGCGAATGCGATGAGCGCGAAGGATGCGCGTGACGGTGACAGTGCGGAGCCGCGCACCCGCTTGCGGCAGGGGAGCCAACTCGAGAAGGTCCCAGATCCAGGGCTCGTCGGCAGCGGGGGAGAGGCGGAGGATGGCAGGGTGATAGCGCAGGAGCAGTTCGCGAAGCTGACCGCACAGACGCCCCTGGTCCTCGACGAGATCGCCGTAGCTGCGGGAGATCTCCCGGAGGCGAAGGACCAGCGGATCGTCGATGTCGAGACGACGGAAGGCGGGCTGATCGGTGCGGAGCGAGTCGGCCAGGACGAATGCGTCGCGGCGGTCATCTTTGGCGCCGGCGACGGTATGACGGTCGCGAAAACGGTCGAGCTGTTTGGGATTGATCGCGAAGACGTGCAGCCCGCGCAGAAGCAGACCCTCGACGACCGGACCGCGCGGCACTTCGATCGCGACCGCGACGTGCTCGGGGTGTCCGTCGGCGAGGGCGATGAGGCGGTCGGCGAGCGCCGCGAGGGCGCCGCCGTCGTGCGCGACCGAGCGCTCGTCGACGACATGGCGTTCGCGGTCGAGAACGCAGACCTGGTGTGCCTGCGTCGCCCAGTCGATCCCGACGAGAAAGCGATACGGTGGGTCCATGAAGCCTCCTTGTGTGAGCGGCTGACCGTGGCAGTTCCTCGACCCTGTACTGGCGCTCATGGCGCATCTCCCCACGGGAGGTCGACCACGGCCTCCCCGTCGGGGCGCAGGTCCGCGAAAGGTGCTCGAGGCACCAGGGTCCTGTGGGCGCTCCCGATGAGGCAGCCGAACCGATGCGAAACACTCTATCGACGATGCGCAGCCTCGCCAGATCTTGGATCCGAGGCGCCGCATTTCAGCCGGCGACGGGGACGCTTCGCTTTCCCTATGGACAGCCGCAGACGCCTGCCCACAGGGAAGCCCCGCCGCCTCACCGGCCTGGGTCGCCGTCAGAACGATCCAGAAGAAGATGGAGGCGAGCACCGAAAAACGGTACAGGGTCCTGACCCGAGGGAAGGATTTTTTTCGGCTGTGCTCGGCCGCCCGTGCTGATCTGCGATGGCCATGCCACGGACGTTGTGGGTCTGTGCGCGAAGCGGCACTCTCGCGGCCTGCGCGCAGGCGAAAAAAACCCTTCCCTCGGGCCACCCGCGCGGCGCCCGATGAATCTCGGTTGGATATGGAGCCGAACGGATGGGCGCAACCCTGGGATACGTCGAGTGCTGGTCTGCCGTCAAAGTCAGCGTGTCGGAGTTGGCCAGCCCCTCCGACGTATGGGCGCAGGCGAATCAGGATCGGAATGCGCTAGGCACACGGTTGACCGCCTTTTGCGCATCCGGGATATCGCGGATCATTCCCAATGCACAAGACGCAGAACCCGCGCGGAGCATAAGCCTCTCCACAGAAGCAGCCCGGGTGTCCCTGGTAGACACCACACCACTCCCCCCAATCGCAGCACAGCCCTCCGCACTCCGGGCCGCCTCCCTTGCATTTCGGAGAAGGCGCGCAGTTTCGTCCCCCGCCGTCGGCAACAGGCGCGTCGCCCGTCGCCAGGTCCGCGCTCGGGAGGTCGGTCGGTGGCGACGCGGAAAAATCAGATGAGGCCGAGCCGTCCGCGATGACTCCGAAGAGATCGGCGGCCAGGACATCGTCGGCGCTCATTGGAGCCAAACCGTCCGACCCGAAGCTCGCTCGATCGCTCAGAGATGGGGCAAGATCATGGCGCAGATCTCCGCCCCCTCGGCCCGAGGGGGAGGTCAGGTCGCTAACACCCTGCTCTTGAGTCAGCGCGCTTTGATTGCAGGCCGACGCCACCGTCGCGAGTAGCATCCAGCCAACCAAGCCTCGTCCAAAATGCGACGAAGTGAGGTCTACGTCCACTCGATCCTCCTGGGGTGCGCGCCAGGTCAGCCGTCGATGGATCGATGATACCAAGCATTTTCGCAGAAGGGCCCGAACCAATCACGTGGCGGTGCGTGTCGGGGCGAACGTGGGGGAACCGGGACGGCGCGGAGCCCGCGACATGCGCGCGGTCCACGGCAGCGCGTGCCGCCACCCGCGCACGAAGCCGCCCTGGGCGCACGCGCAGCGCACGCGACATGGCGGCTCGGCAACATGGCGGCTCCACGACATGGCGGCTCCGCACATGGCGGCTCCGCGCACGCGCCGAGGCGGGTTGATTGTGGCGTCGGCGCGGCGCAGGATGCGAGACGGTGACGGGCCGGTGAACGCGCAGGGCCAGAAGGGTCCGGTCGGGGCGATCGCGGCGAAGCTTCGGGCGCTGCGCGCGGCGCACCTCGCCCGGGCGGAGGCCCTGCCCGGCGCGGCGGCGTGGCTCGTGTGGGCGCTGCTCCCGATGCTGCTGAAGTGGCGGCTCGTGCTGCTCGAGAGCGCGAGCGTCGCGGGGCGCTCGCTGCCGCGCTCGCACGCGCTGGGCGCGTTCCTCCAGGACCTGCTGGTGTGGTGCGCGCTGGCCGCGCTGTTCCTGCCGCGCGTGCGCAGCGGGCGTCCAAAGCGCCGGGCCTGGGCGGCGGCGGCGGTCGTTGCGTGCAACCTGGTCCTCGTGCTGGTGCTGCTCGACGTGCGGTGCAAGCGCGCGTTCCTCCAGCCGCTCACGTGGTCGCTCGCGCGCGCGACCCTGAGCGAGGTCAAGACGCTCTACTCGTCGGCGAGCGCCTACGCCTCGCCGGCGTTCATCGCGAGCTTCGTGAAGTCACTCGCGCTCTACAACGGTTCGCTGCTGCTGCGGCCGCTGTGGCGCTGGCGGCCGCGTTGGCTGCACGGTGCCGAGATCGAGCACCACGCGCCGCGTCTCGCCGCGATCGCGCTGGTCCTGCTCGCCCCGGCGGCGGTCTACGCGCCGCCCCTCCCGCACCAGCTCGACGGGAACGTGCTCTCGGCGTGGCTCGTCGGTGCGGCGCGCAAGGCTCGGGCGAGCGGGCACACGAGCCTCGCGGCCGAGTGCGACCAGCCGGCGCGCCGCCTCGGCCCCTCGGACCTCGCCTCGGCCCGTGACCCGTCGGCCGCGGTCGCGCGCGGGCGCAACGTGGTGCTGCTGCTCTTCGAGTCGCTCTCGCTCGCCGAGAGCTCGTTCGGCGCCCCGGCCGCGGATCGCACGCCGCGGATGCGCGAGCTGGCGCGCGACGCGGTGCTCGCCGGCGGGGCGCGCGCGCAGATCCCGTACTCCACCAAGGCGGTGTTCAGCGTGCTGACCGGGCGCTACGCGAGCCCGACGCTGGAAGTGCTCGAGTCGCAGATCCCGCGGATCGAGTCGCTGCCGAGAGTGCTGCGCGCCGCCGGCTACTACACCACCTTCCTCAGCACCCAGTTCCTCGACTGGCAGGCGGTCGGCCACCAGTACGAGTCGATGGGCTTCGACGCGGTCCTCGGCGGCGACCAGCTCCGCGCGGCGGCGGCCGCGGCGGGACGCCCGCTCCGGGTCAACGACTGGGGCGTCGACGACCGCGAGTTCGTCGACGGGGGATGGGTCGAGCGGCTGCCGCGCGACCGGCCGTACTTGGCGGTCTTCTACAACACCGCTTCGCACATGCCCTGCACGTACGAGAAGCAGCGCACTGGCACCGACCTCGCGCGCCACCGCAGCTCGCTGCGCTACGCCGACGCGGCGTTCGGCGCGGTGCTCGACGCGCTCGCTCGGCGGGGCGACTTCGAGCGCACGCTGTTCGTCGCGCTCGGCGACCACGGCGAGAACTTCACCGGCGAGAAATGGAAGGTGCGCGGTTGCTTTCTCGACGAGCGCTCGGTGCTCGTGCCGCTCGTCGTCGCGCTCCCCGGCGTTCACCGGCCGCCGCTCACCGTGAGCGGCGCGCGCCAGATCGACGTGGTCCCGACGGTGCTCGACCTGCTCGGCGTGCCGGCCACTCTGCCGCTCCAGGGTCGCTCGCTGCTCGACGGCCGCGCTGCGCCGCCGGCCTACTTGAACGGCTACGGCGCCTGCGACACCGCCGCGCTGGTCGACGGCCAGCGCAAGCAGGTGTTCGACGGCGACACCGGCCAGCTCGAGTCGTTCACCGTCGGTGACGGGCGCGAGTCACCCGCCGCGCCGCCGCCCGACAAGGCGCCCCTGGTGCGGCGCCTGCGCGCCTGCGCCGACTACGACGAGGAATCGCTGCGCGCGCTCGCCGGCGGCTGATCTACAGTTCATCTCACAAACCTCAATGATCCGCTCTCGGCGGGCAAAGCCCGCCTTCGCTCCGTCGGGGCTTCGCCCCGAACCCCACGGCCGGAGGGTTTGTGAGATGAGTCCTACTTCGCGAGGGCGGCCTGGGCGGCGGCGAGGCGCGCGATCGGGACCCGGAACGGCGAGCAGCTCACGTAGTCGAGGCCGAGCCGGTGACAGAAGCCCACCGACGAGGGCTCGCCCCCGTGCTCGCCGCAGATGCCGATCTTGAGGCCCGGCTTCGCGGCGCGCCCGCCCTCGACCGCGAGGCGCATCAGCGCGCCGACTCCGTCCTGGTCGATCGCGACGAACGGATCGACCGGGTAGATCCCCGCCTCGACGTAGCTCGGCAGGAACGAGCCCGCGTCGTCGCGCGACACGCCGAGCGTGGTCTGGGTGAGGTCGTTGGTCCCGAACGAGAAGAAGTCCGCGTGCGCCGCGATCGCGCCCGCCTGGACGCACGCGCGCGGCAGCTCGATCATCGTGCCGACGTGGTAGTCGAGCGCCGCGCCCTCGCGCGCGAGCACCTCGGCCGCGGCCTTCTCGACGAGCGCGCGCATCCGCTCCAGCTCTTTCGCGTGCCCCACGATCGGGATCATGATCTCCGGCGCCACCGCGACGCCCTCGCGCGCGAGCTGGCACGCTGCCTCGACGATCGCGCGGGTCTGCACCTCGTAGATCTCCGGGTACGTGACCGCGAGGCGGCAGCCGCGGTGCCCGAGCATCGGGTTGGCTTCCTTGAGCCGCTCGTTGTGCCGCGCCACGCTCGCCGCGTCGACGCCCAGCGCGCGTGCGACGCCCTGGATCTCCTCGTCGGTGTGGGGCAGGAACTCGTGCAGCGGCGGGTCGAGCAGCCGCACCGTCACGGGGAGCCCGGCCATCGCGCGGAAGATCTCGACGAAGTCGCCGCGCTGCATCGGCAGGATCTTCGCGAGCGCGCGCCGCCGCCCCGCTTCGTCGGGCGCGAGGATCATCTCCCGCACCGCGAGGATCCGCTCGGGCTGGAAGAACATGTGCTCGGTGCGGCACAAGCCGATCCCCTCGGCGCCGAAAGCGCGGGCGGTGCGCGCGTCGGCCGGAGTGTCCGCGTTGGTGCGCACGCGCAGGCGCCTCGTCGCGTCGACCCACCCCATCAGCTCGGCGAAGTGCTCGTCGGTGCGCGCGGCGACCATCGGCACCGCGCCGAGGATCACCTCTCCCTTGCCGCCGTCGAGCGTGATGACGTCGCCGCGCTTGACCGTGACCGTGCCCTGCGTGGTGTCGATGGTGAAGCGCTGCGCTGCGTAGTCGATGTGCAGCGCGCCGCAGCCCGCCACGCAGCACTTGCCCATCCCGCGCGCGACCACCGCCGCGTGCGAGGTCATGCCGCCGCGCGCGGTCAGGATCCCCTGCGCGGCCTTCATCCCATGGATGTCCTCGGGCGAGGTCTCGATCCGCACCAGGATCACCTTCTCGCCCTTCTCGCCATCGCCCGCCACCTGCTCGGCCTCGTCGGCGTGGAACACCACCTTGCCGGTCGCCGCCCCGGGCGAGGCGGGCAGCCCGCGCGCGAGCAGCCGCTTCGGCGCCGCCGGGTCGAGCGTCGGGTGGAGCAGCTCGTCGAGCTTCGCCGCGTCCATCCGGAGGATCGCCTCGTCGCGGGTGATCATCCCCTCGCGCACCATCTCCACCGCGATCCGCACCATCGCGCGCGCGGTGCGCTTGCCGGTGCGGGTCTGGAGCATCCAGAGGCGGCCGCGCTGGATCGTGAACTCGATGTCCTGCATGTCGCGGAAGTGCGCTTCGAGCTTCTGGTAGAGACGGGTCAGCTCCGCGTAGGCCTCCGGCATCAGCTCTTCCAGCGACGGCAGATCGGCCGACGGGGTCTCGTCGAGCGGGCGCGACAGCGGCTGGGGCGTCCGGATCCCCGCCACCACGTCCTCGCCCTGCGCGTTGACCAGGAACTCGCCGTAGAAGCGCTTCGCGCCGGTCGACGGATCGCGCGTGAACGCGACTCCGGTTGCGCAGTCGTCGCCCTGATTGCCGAACACCATCGCCTGGACGGTCACCGCGGTGCCCCACTCGGCCGGGATCCCGTACATGCGCCGGTAGGTGAGCGCGCGCGGGTTGTTCCACGAGCCGAAGACCGCGCCGATCGCGCTCCTGAGCTGCTCCCAGGGATCGTCGGGGAAGGGGCGCCCCGTGCGGCGGCGGATCTCGTCCTTGAACTCGGAGACCAGCTCGGCGAGGTCGCCCGCGGACAGCTCGGTGTCGAGCCGCACGCCGCGCGCGTCCTTCTTCGCCTCGAGGATCGCTTCGAACGGGTCGCCTTCCTCCTTCGACTCGGGCTTGAGGCCGAGCACCACGTCGCCGTACATCTGCACGAAGCGGCGGTACGAGTCGCTCGCGAAGCGCGGGTTGCCCGAGCGGGCGGCGAGCCCCGCGGCGGTCGCGTCGTTCAATCCCAGGTTCAGCACCGTATCCATCATTCCGGGCATCGAGACGCGGGCGCCCGAGCGCACCGACACCAGCAGCGGGTTCGCTGGGTCACCGAAGCGCGCGCCGACCGCCTGCTCGATGCCCGCCACCGCGGCCCGCAGCTCGTCGTCGAGTCCGGCCGGGTAGCTGCGGCCGTGGCCGTAGAAGTACGAGCAGACCTCGGTGGAGATCGTGAACCCGGGCGGGACCTGGATCCCGAGCTGCACCATCTCGGCCAGGCCGGCGCCCTTGCCGCCGAGCAGGTGCTTCGCGACCGCGCCCTCGGGCAGCGGCTCGCCGAACCGGTAGACGAACTGTCCCATGGGTCGTCCCCTAGCAGACGTCCGCGACCCGGGTCAAGCCGCAGCGGGCGCGTCGCGATGCGCTATTGTGACGCGATGCTGAAGATCGACCTGGGAGCGAAGGAGGACTTCCGCAAGGTGCGTCACGCCGTCGAGGAAGAGTTCGGCGTGAAGGTCTACATCGGCGACGTGCCCGACCCGAACACCGGCAGCTTCGATGGCGCGGAGATCGGCATCGACTTCGCGAACGACCTCGAGACGTCGCTGTTCGTGCTGGTGCACCTGTTCGGTCACACCGCGCAGTGGAACACCGTGCCGGCCTACCGGACGATCGACCAACGGGTGCGCCCGGGCGCGCCGCCCGAGGTGATCGACGAGGCCCGGCTCTACGAGGAGAACGCCTCGCGAATCGGTCTGACGCTGCTGCACCACGCCGGGGTGCGCCACCGCGACCAGTGGCTCGCCGACTGGCGCGCCTCCGACTGGAAATATCTCTCGACCTATTACACCACCGGTGTGTTGCCCGATTGGGCCGCGTGCCGCTCGACCGGCAGTCCGCCGCTCCTGCCGATGCCGATCCCGAAATTCACTCCGCAGCGCTACTACGCCCGCTACGCTTTTTAGGGATAAAATCGATTCGGGAGGGCGAGCGGGAGGGGAGCGGGAGGGGGCGGCTACTTCTTTTTGGCGGGCTTGCGGGCCGGGGCCTTGCGGACCGGCTCCCAGACTCCCAGCGCGGCGCCGCTCGGGTCGAGGAAGATGCCGAGCGCTCCCATGTTGGGAACGTCCATGCGCTCCACGACCACCGTCGCGCCGAGCTTCTTGGCCTTGCCGAGCGTCTTGTCGACGCTGTCGACCTGCACGTAGCTCAGCCAGTGATTCGGCGCCTCGGCCATCGGCTTCTTCTGCATGCCGCCGCCGACTCCCTTGCCGACGTCGAGCATCGTGTAGACCATGCCGGGCCCCATCTTCTGATCGGCCAGCTTCCAGTCGAACAGGCCCTTGTAGAACTTCTTCGCCTTGCCAACGTCGTCGGTGTTCAGCTCGATGTGCACGAACGGGTTCGCCATGGCTCGCCTCCTTGTAATGGGGCGGCCTTGGTAGCACGAGCGACCCGCGTCTGACCAGCCCGGATTGTCTCGGACAGTCCCTGACGTCCGACCCGGTTTTCCGTGGACGCTCCCGTCCCCGCGCGGCTACGCGTCTGGTCCGCCGCTTGCCAGGAGGCGCGCGCGAACCCGAAAAGGAGACCCACCATGCCGCGCCCCGATACCCGTTCCTACACCCGTTCCGGTTCCCGTTCCCGTTCCGGTTCCGGTTCCCGTTCCCGTTCCCGCTCCCGTTCCCGTTCCCGTTCCCGTCTCGTGTTCCTCGTCCTGGCTCCCCTTGCGCTGGCCGCCTGTCAGGCTGCGCCGCCCGACGACAGCGGCACCCGCGGCCGCGCTTCGCTCCCCGCCGGGAACCCCGATTCGGTCGGCGGCGGCGGCGGCAATGGCAACGTCTTTCCGCCGGCCGGGATGGTCGGGCTCGGCGGCAAGTGCCTGCGCGTCGACGGAAACAGCGCCGCGATCCTCGGCACGTGCGCCGACGACGCCGCCGAGCTGTGGAGCTTCCATGGCGACACGGGCGAGCTGCGCGGCTCGGGCGACCAGTGCCTCACCGTCCCGAACGACGACCCGACCAACGGTAACCAGCTCGCGCTCGCCCCGTGTGGCGGCGCCGCCGGGCAGTCGTGGTCACTGAACGACGACGGCACCGTCAGCTCGCTCGGCAAGTGCGTCAACGTCTCGGGCGCCGTCACCGACGACGGCACGCCGATCATCGTCTGGGACTGCGGCAACTACGACAACGAGCGCTGGCGCTTCGAGTACCAGGTCGACCTGCACGTCCAGGCCTGGCTGGTCTCCGACGACGACGGGAGCCGCCCCGCGACCATCACGCCCGACCAGGTGCGGCAGTGGATCGCCGCGATCAACCCGCAGTACGCGCCGATGCACGTGCGCTTCGCCGACGACGTGCAGATCGACACGCTCCCGAGCACCAACATCAACGACCTCTCGGCCGCCAGCTCGAACTTCGTCGAGAGCCTCGGCTGGGCGCGCGCGCTCGCGTCGCGCTCGCCGGGCCGCATCGTGGTCTACTTCCGCCACGGGCCAGGCTCGGACGCCGAGGTCGGCGGCTTCTCGTCGGGGCCCACCTGGAACGAAGCGCTCAACTTCGTGGTGATCCACGACTGGTATGCGCCGAACGGTTGGGGCTACCTCCAGCACGAGATCGGTCACTACCTCGGCCTCCGCCATCCGTTCGCCGGCGACGGCAACAACACGCTGATGAACGACCAGCAGATCCTCGACTACATCGCGGCGAACGGCGGCAGCGTCGACACGGCGCTCGACGGCGACGGGCTGTCCGACACGCCCGGCGAGGTCGGCCGCGGCTACTGGGCCGCGCAGTTCGGCAACGACGAGAACGCGATCTGCCAGCACCCGTCGGTGAAGGTCGGCGACTACACGATCGCGCCCGACATGGGCAACATCATGGGCTACCTCGGTTGCCCGCCGACGCACTTCACGCCGATGCAGCGCGCGCTCGCGCGGCAGACGCTGCTCGACCCGGCCCGGCGGCACTTGACCACCGGCGTCGCGACGGGCGACCCGCAGCTCCTGTTCGGCATCGCGGGCAAGTGCCTGCGCGGGCAGGGCGGCGCCAGCGACGCGGGCACGCCGGTCGAGATGGTCACCTGCACCAACACCGACGCGCGCTGGACACTGCCCGGGATCAACGCGAGCGCTCCGATCCAGGGACCCGGCGGGCGCTGCCTGCTCGCGGGCGACGACCGCGACGGCGGCCAGCCGACGCTCGCCGACTGCGACGGGTCGGACGCGCAGCAGTGGCGCTGGGCGTCGGACGGCGAGCTGATCGCGAACGGCGGCCGCTGCTTGAACGTCTCGGGCGCCGACGAGGCGCACCCGCCGACCGAAGGCGACGTGGTCATCCTGTGGAGCTGCGGCCCGTACGCGAACGAGCATTGGTGGAGCTACTACCAGCCCTCGCAGTAACCATCGCCGTCAGAGTCAGAAGCGGACTTCGACGCGCGTGAAGGCGACGTGGGTGAGGATCGCCCACGTTCCTTCCGCGCGGTCGACCAGCAGGCGATAGTCGGCGAGCAGGAACCAGCGACGGTCGGGACGCAGCGCGAGCGTGAGGCCGGTCTCGTACAGGTCGCCCGAGCGGTGTCCGTAGCAGCCGGGTGAGAGCGCGCCGAGCGTCATCATGGGTGTCGCGGTGGCAGGGCAGGGGGCGTCGCTGCCGGCGGCCGCGTCGTGGTTCTGCTGCCAGCGGAAGGCGAGGTCGGCGGCGAAGCGCTCGTCCCAGAAGTCGCGGCCCGCGTCGAGGGCGAGCAGCCGGGTCTCGGCGCGGTAGTCGGCGATTTCGGTGAACGAGGCGCCGAGCCGCAAGCCCCCGAGGTCGCCGTCGTCGCGCGCGCCGACCGTCAGATCCCACGCGAGGTCGGAGCCGGCGGCGGCGAAGTTCGGCTCCTCGCCGGCGGCGAGCAGGGCGCGGCGGCGGACGCGGGCCTCGCCGTAGAGATCGAGCTTCGCGAAGCGGACCGCGGCGCGCAGCCGCCCTTCGTCGCGCGCGGTGCGCTCCACGATCAGGTTGTTCTCGATGGTGCCGAGCAGGAAGGTGCGGCGGTCGTTGAGCAGGTGCACGAGGTACATCTCGACCGCCAGCGACGACAGGTGATCGTAGCCCGCGGTGATGCGCAGGCGGCCGAGGCTGAGCTGCGCGCCCGCGTCGGCGCGCGTCACCTGCGCTCCCGCCGCGCCCGCCACGTCGACGACCAGGTCGTGGAAGAGGTCGAGCCACGAGGCGACGCGCGCGTAGTTCGTCCACGTGAAGTACACGCGCCCCGCTTCGTTGCCGGTCGAGGGCGGCGCGGCGCCGGTGCCCTGGATGACGATCGGACCGCCGTCGTCGGGGCCGCCGAGCCACGCGCCGGTAAGCGACACCGAGCCCCACACGCGCGGGTACGAATACGCGACGTCGGCGCCGGCGGCGAGCGCCGGCTCGAACGAAGGGCTCGACACGTAGGCGTCGGCGAGCGAGCGGGCGTAGGGATTCGGGTAGAGGCCGCCAAAGATCGAAGCGTGCCAGGCCGGGTGGAAGCGCCACCAGAGACGCGCGCCGTCGACGGTGAGCGCGTCCGACTCGCGGACGATCAGGCGGCCGACCGCGAGGTCCCAGCTCTCGCCGTGGCGGCCGAGCCAGGCTTCGCGCAGGTCGTACTCGCGTCCGCCCGAGTAGCCGCGCGCGGTGGTCTGCGAGTTGCCGACCAGCGCGGCCGCCTCGTCGAAGTTTCCGGTAAGGCGCAGGCGGAAGTCGCCCTTGAATTCGAAGCCGCCGCCGAGCTTGCGTCCCTCGACGGAGGCGCGCAGATCGCCGTAGGCG
>AmSFosDRAFT_100190_pt1 | contig 35797 bp, 20 predicted proteins | sample FosCloommunities_FD_10275 | JGI IMG/M metagenome (IMG submission 10275)
TTCGAGCTCGGTACCCGGGGATCCCACGTACAACGACACCTAGACCACCTCATGGGTTTCGCGCTCGTCCAGGCGCAACGCTGGCTCGCCAAGCGCGATGATGATCTTCCGGGCGCGGATCGCGAGTTCATCGCAAGGAGCAGCAAGGCAGCTCGTCGGCGTGCGCGACAGGTCCAGGCGCTGGTGGGCTTGCTGGCGCTTGGCATTGTCGCGGGTTTGGTCACATGGTTGAACGAGGCCTGGTTGCGGGAGCAGTGGCGCTGGTTCACGGTGACCAGCCCCTACATGCTGGGGCAAGTGCGTCCCTATGTGCTCGCGGCCGAGGCGGAGCAGACCTTGAAGCCCGGCAACTCGTTCAAGGAATGCGCCAAGGACTGTCCGGAGATGGTTGTCGTCCCTTCCGGAAAGTTCATCATGGGATCATCGGCGAGCGAGCCAAGCCGCAACAATGAAAAACCCCAGCACAATGTCGTGTTCACCAGGCCATTTGCTGTAGCCAGGTTCGACGTGACGTTCTGGGACGCTTGCGTGGCGTACGGTGATTGCCCGAGCGTAAGCGACAGCGGTGGGTGGGGGCACGGCCGGCAGCCGGTCATAAACGTCACGTGGGATGATGCCCGGCATTACGCCGCATGGCTGTCGCGGATGACCGGCAAGCCCTACCGGCTGCTTTCTGAGGCCGAGTTCGAATACGCGGCGCGCGCGGGGACGCAGACGGCCTATCCGTGGGGTAACGAGATCGGCAATAACAACGCCAACTGCACCGGCTGCGGCAGCCGATCCAGCGGACAACCGTCCCCAGTCGGCTCCTTTGCACCGAATCGGTTCGGGCTCTATGACATGCATGGCGACATCTGGCAATGGATGGAAGATTGCTATCATGGAGACTATCGGGGAGCACCGCAGGACGGCTCGCCGTGGGTCGAAGGCGCAGACTGCAATCAGCACGTGGTCCGCAGCGGTTCCTGGCTCAACAGTCCTCAGGAAGTCCGCTCGGCCTACCGCTCTAGGACCGCCGTCGACGACCGGGACGCCCGCCTCGGCTTCCGGGTCGGGCGCACGCTTTCCGCCAGAGCCGGCGCGATTACGGACGCACTGGGAGCGCACTAAGCGTCCGGGCTGTTCATGATGAGCACGGTCGGCCCGCGTCGAGCACCCTCAACATGATCCTGTCCGCGAGCCAGAAGGTTGTCAAAGACAACCCGCAGCACATCGAGCAGATCGTCGACATGCACAAGAAGGCGGTCGACTACGCGATGGCCAATCAGTCTCAAATCATCGAGATGGCCATACGGAAACTCGGTCAGCATCGTCGACCGGTCGAGCTCACTCTACCGAACGTGGAGCTTGCTTGGAAGATCGACGACCAATTTATGGAGCGCGCCAAGGCGTACACCAAACTCATGTATGAGAACAAGCAGATCCGGCGGCCTATCGACGTCGAGCAATTTGTTACTAAACGGTTCCAGTAAGTACCTAGGCCGAGGGATGTCTTGAGCAAGCGCGTCGCAGCATTCACAGAAGCGATCCATGCGGTTGCATCGGAAGCGTTAAGAGCCGTACAGTGGCCTCTCCCGTCCCCGCCTCCCAGGCACGGGAGTAGTCACACTAGAACATCTTGCGCCCGCGCTCGTTCGACGATTACGTGAACCACGTGTTCGATTGAGTTGGTTCGGGGTCCGATCTACGCCCAACCTTCGCCCGTCACTGAAAAGCAGCGCGATGCTCCCTGTTGGCGCGCCAAATGCGGCAAGCCTTCAATCCCGCCAAACCGACGCGCGGTGTCGATGATGTATCGTTCTGCGTGACACGCGAACCGCCTGCTCACACCGGCTTTGCACCACCTCGACGCTATGGCGACGCAACATCCTGGGCCGCCCCTGAGGGATGAGTCGCGGTAGGGACGCGAGTTACCCCGCGCCCCCCGCAGTCGGGTAGGATCGAGGCGCGGACCGGGCTTCGGATGATGGTCGAGTAGCGGAGACGGTTACCCGCCCCCGCCCTCACAGATCCGAGCAGGCATCTTTCTCGCACTCGGCTCTTCCCGAGGGTATCCAGTGGCTATCTTACTGGGGCTCCTCTGTAGGGATCAGTGATGATGGGCCTTGGCACCACGTAGTCATCGACAACCCAGGCACCTACACCCTGACGGCCTCCTTGCCCGACGGCATCAGCGTCACGAGCGGCAACCTGGTCATCGCCCAGGACACGCTGGCCTTTGCCCAACCGCAGACGACCACGGGCCAGCCCGGCAAGCCGCTGAACCCGGCCATCAAGGTGGACGTACTCAGCGACGGCAAGCCCGACGGGACCTTCAGCGGCACTATCACCCTGTCGCTGAAAAATGCGTTCGGGGCGACGCTCTCCGGCAATTCGCAGACCATCGACATCACGGCCAACGGCGTGGCAACGTTCCCCGACCTGACCTTCAACAACACGAAACCCGAATTCGATTACGTGCTGGTCGCGTCCACGACGCTCAAGGACGGCACGACGGTCACGGCGACCAGCAAGCCGATCGCCATTGGCGACTTCGTGGCCTTCAACTCGCCGGACCTCGGAAACTTCATGTCCCCGGCGGGCTATGCCGGCGAGCCTCTGACCGCGGGGCTCGTGAGCGGCTCCGGAAGCAAGCTCCTGCCGGGGCCTGCGCTCCAGCTTGAAGTGTTCCACGGAGCGGCGGTGGACACTGCGTTCTTTGGGGGCGTGCAGTTGTCGCTCGTGCCGATGACGGATCCGAACACGAACAAGCTAAGCACCGGGACACTGGTCGGTGACACGAAACTCTCGGTGTCAGGCGGCTTCGCGACGTTCGCTCTCGGCGCGGCCAAACCGGTGACCGTCACCGCCCCCGGCACGTACGAGCTGACGGCCACGCTCCTCAATGCCAGCGGCGACGCTGTCAGCAGCACGACCAGCAATCCGTTCGTAGTCCTGCCCGGCGATACCCCGGTCTTTACCGCCTACCCAGTCGACAAGCCGAACAACCCGCGCGTCCCCGACGCCGCGGCGACACCCTTCGAGGGGCTGAGGGTCCAGGTAATCGCCCAGAACGCGCAGGGCCAGAAGGACGACACATTCAACGGGCTTGTGACCGTGACCCTCAACATCAACTCTTCCGGCGCAGCGTTTACACCGGTCTTAAACGGCGGAGGGCCGACGGTCACTGTAAAGGCCACGGCAGGGGTGGCGACTTTCATCGACCTGCCAACCCCGCTGGGGACCACCAAGGGCCCACTGGCGATCAGCGCGCCAGGGACCTTCACGCTCACCGCCAGCTTCCAGGACAACGAAACCACGACGGGAGACCAGTTCACGATCGATCCGGTCGGCATCAAGGTCGTCAGGCAGCCGACCGATGGTATGGCAGGGAAGAACCTCAGCGAGCTGGTGCTTCAGCCCACCGTTGGAGACGGAGGCGTCGTGGACAAGTCCTTCAGCGGGGAAATGCTGGTCCAATTGAAGGGCCCCGATGGACAGGCGCCGCCAAAGGGTGCCAAACTGGAAGGCTCAAGCGAGCAGCCCGGCTTTGGTGGGAGGAATGGGCTCGTCGGGGTGCCGGTCCTGCAGGGCCCGGACGGCCCGGTGGCCACCTTTATCCTGCAAATCAACAAGCCCGGAAAGTACACGCTCAGAACCGTGGCGAATTTCCAGGACAACCTCGGCGGCGGCGTCCAGGGGAACGGCCTCGAGGTGGGCAGCGGCATCACCGCCCTGATTGACATCGCGCCGGACGCCAAAAACGGGCACGGCGCTCAGGTCGAGCAGGCCTTTAGCGCCTTCCGGCGGGCATACCTGGATATCTTTGGGGGGCAATAGTACACACATAGCGCGCGTGACGGGCCGACACAACAACCGGCCACGAGCCGAGCTGCGGGACGGCGGTGCGGGGGGCTGCGTTTCCAGCCTCATTCAGGGTGCCGCACCCGTCCGCCTCTCGCGGATGGGGCGAGGGGACCCAGGCGGAAGGCAGCTCCCTCACACGTTCCTCCAGAGGCGGATCTTCGACCTACGGGCCCCTTCTCCCCGATGGGGCACGGGGGAAAGCGGCGCCTCACCCGCCCTTCGGGCACGCTCTGCCCGCTGGGGCGAGACGGAGAACCGCCCCCTCGCCCGCTCTTCGGTCCCCCTCTCCCCGTTAAGGCGAGGGGGGCCGGTGCGGAAATCGGACCCCTCACCCGCCCTTCGGGCACCCTCTCCCCAATGGGCGAGGGGGACCGAGGCGGAGGATCAACCCCACACCCAGGGCAGCTTCTTCAGCCAAGGCACTGGCGTTGCGATTTGCGCAACCGGACCCGAAGACGCAAGCGTGCCCAGGATCGTGGACGCGCCAGCGCCGGACCCGGTAACGTAACTGATTGGCCCCGCCGGTGTGGCCGACGGCGCCGAAATGTGCAACCGAGGCGATTGACCGGTGTCGGTGGTCAAGGCGCCCATACCGACCTCACCCAGCGCGGACGAATCGGAACGGCCTCCCAACAAACTCAGAAGAGCGTTACTCGAATTGGACGGGCTGAATGCGAGGTCGACCCAGAAGTTCATTCCGTTGCCGTTCACATTGGGGAACTGGCCCGACCGATTGTAGACGCCGTCACCGCCCGATATGGTATTGGGCATGGCTTCCAGCGGGCCATTCGTGACGCCGACGTTGGAGAAGAAGCCGGTCGTGATCCCGAAACGGCCGCCCCCCGTGGAGTACGACACGATATAGATGGTGTTTGCCTGGATCGCCACCGGCGTGGCGAGGCTGACCTGCTGCCAGCCGGAGGACGTCTCGTTCGTGAAAGTCGCCGTGGCCAGGAGCGAACCCGTCGACGACCAGAGATGGCCAACGTGCAGCAAGCCTGTCATCCACGTCTGTTTATAGAAGCGGATTCCTGTTACGTTGCCGGCCACGCTGGAGGTAAACTTCAATCCGACTTCGTAGGAGCCGGAGCTATAGGCGTTTTGTGGCGGAATGTAGGAGCTGCTCCAGATGCTGTCGGTCGTTCCCTGAGCGCCGGTCGTGGTCGCGTTGGCCACGTTGCTATAGCCCGAGTCGATGCTGCCGACAGCCGCAATCACGCGGAAATAGTAGGTTGTTCCAGAGGCCAGATTGGTGTCCTGAAATGTGGTGCTGCCGCCCCCCGAGGTCGTGCCGGCCTGGGTCCAGGAGGTGCTGCCATTCAAGCTTTGCTGGACGATATAACCTGTGGCGCCGTTGGAGCCGGTCCAGGTGAGATTGATCTGACTTGACGAGACTGCCATCGCGACCAGGTTCGAGGGTGCCACAAGGGCAACGACGATTCCCGACTGGGTGGCGCTGAAGCCGGCGGTCATGTCTGTCACGGTCAGCGACTGCGTGCCGGGCGTCTGGAACGTGACCGGGAACGATTCTACGCCCTTGTTGCTGATCAAGAAGGTTGAGTTACCCGGCAGGCTGGCCAGCGTGTCGCTGCTTGAAAAATGGACCGTGCCGGTATAACCGGTGGCCACGTTGCCGTAGGGATCCTTCGCGGTCACGGTGACGCTTTGGCCCTGGCCGGCAGTCACGCTCGAGGGGAGGCCGGACAGGACAAACTGGCTAGCCGCGGCCGGGCTCACGCTGATCCCCGAGAGGGTGCCGGTGGTCGTGGAATTCGCCATATCGGTTGCGGTGATCGAGTCGGTGGCGGCGGTCTTGAGCGTGACTGAGAAGGTGGCCGTTCCCCCGTTGGTCCCCGAGAACGTGAAGTTTGGCGGTAGGGCGGCCTGGCCATCGCTGCTGGTGAAGTGGATTGTGCCAGAGTAGCTGGAGTCCGTCGCCCCGGTCGAGTTCTTGGCCGTGACCGTGATGTTGAACGAATTCCCGGCCGAGAAAGCGGTCGTGGATGTGGTTACCATGAGCTTATCGGGCGACGGGGGCGGAGGCGACGGGGGAGGGGGAGGCGGAGGCGTGCTGGAGGTGCCATCCAGCGCCGCGACCACCAGATTGGCTATGGGAGAGCCTATCCCCGTGACATAGTCGTAACCATGCCCCGCCGAGTAACTGGTGCTGCCCTGGCTGCTGCCGCTGGTGATGTCATGGAAGACACTTGGGTTCTGATAGAGGATATCCATCACTTCCTGGGGGTTGGTGCTGTCGAGCGCCGGCTGGCTGCTTGCAGCACGGCCCTGATCGGCGATCGCCAAGAGCGCCGCCCAGTTTGGCGCCCCGACGCTCGTGCCGCCAACCCCGACCCAACCGAGCGTCGTTCGCTCGTAGGGGTACGAGTCGTAGACGTCGACAGCCGTGGACGGCGAGGCGTCATAGGCGACGTCCGGCGCTGCCCGGGCCGACGACGTCTGGGTCACCACACCGGTCTGGTACGACGGCTGTGACTCGTAAATGCTCGGGCCGCCACTGCTGCCGCTCCAACCCGTCTCGCTCGACCAGGCATTGCCTGCGCCCAGAGTCAATGCGGTGCCGCCAACCCCGAGGACGTTCGGCGAAACCGATGGCCATTCAGCCGGCGGGCCCGAGTCGCCGGAGGAGGCCACGTACACGACGCCGGGCTGGTCAAAATACTGGGCGTCGTCCCCGTTCTCGCCTCCGAATTCGCCGCCGCCCCAGCTCATCGATATGATAGTCGCATGAGTGGATGCGTATTTGACGGCCGCCAGCAGGTCGCCTGAACCGGCTGAGCTGGCCTCGACCAGCATGATCGCTGCCCCGGGCGCCATGGCGTGCGCCCACTCCACGTCGAGCGACTCCTCGAGCTCCCAGCCGCCCGTCGAATCGCGACCCGGATAAGTCGTACCGCCGGTTTCGTTGACCCGAATGACCGTCGTGGCCTGCAGACCGAACTGGTTATCGAAGGTGTTCAGATCGGATTGGATGTTCGGGTCATCATAGGCATCGACAATGGCAATCGTCTCGCCTTTTCCCAATGCAACTCCGCTACCAAAAGAAATACTGTTAAATTGATACGCCTGCGCGATCTGCGGAGGCGTGTATGGTCCGGATGAGACGTCTGGGCCAAGCCCTGCCGGTATCAGCTCAAACATTGGATGCGCGACGAACGCTGCCGCGCTTAAAAGCGCGCGTGTCTCGAGTTGGTCCAACCTCGGCCTCGAAGAGCGCCGGCTCCTGGCGCGGGTAGGGAACGATCCGCGCATGGTTCGCGAGTCCATGGAAGAAACTCCCGGATGATGCAACAGTGATGCTATGATGACGGCCTGGGGAATGAAGTGGAGCTTGGCGTTCTCTCCGGGGCGGCTGTCCGGAGAAACCGTCTGCGAGCTAATGAGAATACCCTCCAACAGCTTCAAATCCAAGTAGGTCCCGTCGCACTTTCGATCCGAACCACCAACTGGTAATTGCCAGCTCGACGCCGTTTCCGACAGTCGTTGGGCGCAAGCAGTCCATTTCAACTTTAGGTCATAAAAGCACCGCGGAGGTCAGCGGCGCGGCTCGTGCGACGCTGTCATCTAGTGAGGCGTCAATTCTCGATTGACGGGTAGGGCACGTGCAGACCTTCGGTCTGAACGGCATTTTGTGATTCAGAGACGGCCGCAGGTATGATCGTAGAACGGAATTCATTCCGTTCAGCCACGACATCGCTCGCCCTGAATCGCGCGAAACGGAATGAATTCCCGTTCTACGCAGGACCTCGTCGGCCGAGCCGTACCGTCCCGGAAGCACGCAACGCCGGTTAGCGACGGGCGGGGTCACGAGACCGGCCCCAACAACCTGTCAATCGAAGATTGACGAAACTCTAAGGGGTGGGCGTCTTGCCCCGATAGGCCACCCTCCAGACGGTACCTGACCCGTCATCGGAGACCAAGAGCGCGCCGTCCTTGGCCACGGCGACACCAACTGGACGCCCCCAGACATCCCCATCGGGGGTCACGAATCCCACCAGGAAATCCTCGTACTCACCGGTCGCCTTGCCGTCCTTCATGGGCACGCGGATCACCTTGTAACCAGTGCGACGCGCCCTGTTCCACGAGCCGTGCTCCGCGGCGAAAATGTCATTACGGTACGCGCTGGGGAATTGCGCACCGTCGTAGAATGTCAGGTCGAGCGAGGCCGAGTGCGATTGGACCAGGACGTCGGGCACAATCGTCTTGTCCTTCAACTCGGGATGCTTTCCCTCGTGTCGGGGATCCTGGTTCGGGCCGATGTAGTACCATGGCCAGCCGTAGAAGCCGCCTTCCTCGACGTGCGTGATGTAGTCGGGTACCAGGTCGTCGCCGAGCAAGTCGCGCTCGTTGACCGATGTCCAGAGCTGCCCCGTTTCCGGGTGCTTGGCCAGACCAACCGGGTTCCGGATGCCCGAGGCAAAGATCCGCTCGTTCTTCCCGTCCGGGTCGAAGGCCAGGATGTCGGCGCGCCGTTTCTCGCGCACATCGTCGGAGACGTTGGACCGTGACCCGACTGCGACGAGTAGCGTCTTTCCGTCCGCCGTGAACTCCAGGTCGCGCGTCCAGTGGCCCCCGCCGCCGACCTGCTCGCGGCCGGTGGGGATGTTAGCGACGATCATCTCCGCCGCACCGGTTGCCTTCACGTCGCCATTGTGATACGAGAAGCGGACGACCGATCCGGTGTTCCCCACATACACATAACTCGGTTCGGGGCCGGGCGGATAGAACGCGATCCCGAAAGGCCGCGACAGCCCTGTCGCAAAGACCTGATTGATCTCCGGCTTACCGTCACCGTCAGAGTCGCGGAAGGCCCGAACGCGATTGGCCTGGCTTTCGGCCAGAAACAGGTCTCCATTCGGCGCGCGCACGATCACGCGCGGCTCGATCAGGCGGGAGGCGAACTCTGTCACCTCGAAACCCTCGGGTGCCTTGGGCCGGGCCCCTTGCGGCCGTCGAACCATGCGGGGGAATCTTTGCGCCGACGGAGTCTCATAGGGCTTCGCAAGGTCGGCCGGCGTTATCTTGCGACGAACTCCCGGCGCGTCGGTGGTCCAGTCTCCCAGCGCGTCCTTGCCCGTGAGCGTCTTGCTGGCGTCGTCGGCCGCAATGCACAACCCGGCGACAGCGAGCGCCGCGGCTACCGGACTGAGTACCAGTCTTGCCCAGCCGTCGCCCTTTCTTCGTGCCATCTGCTTGCTCCAAGGATCCACTCAGGCTGGCCGAGCGAAATAAGTTCGCAAGACCAGTCCGACTCGGTCTCTCATCCCAGCAGCCGGTGCACATCTTTCAATTTGGCCGCGATGTCGATCTCCTGCGAGCAGGCCGGCAGGCAGTCGCCGCAGCCGGCGCAGGACGTACCGTTCCGCGTCAAGGCGGCGTACTCCTTCCGCGCTCGGTCGAGGTCGAGATAATCCCGGGCATAGCGCTCGTACCGGAAGATGTCCGCAATCCCGATGTGCTCGGGGCAACTGGAGACGCACTCGGCACACAACAGGCAGGTCAATCCCTTGTTGTAGCCGGCCAGCAGGCCAAGCGTCGCCTGGTCCTGGGGGCCCATGGCCAAGCTGAGGGCCGCGCCCGCATTCTCTCGCCACTGATCAAAGTTTTTGGTTTCGATCACTGCCCCGGTAAGGTTCTGGTTGGACTGCAGCCACTTGACCATCGCCACGGCGGGAGTGCTGCCCTGGTATTTCGGATCGGCCAGAAGCTTTTTGAACCTCTGATCGTTCCCCGCACGTCCCACGCCACCCATCGTCTTCATGGCGATTGTCGCGATGTCTTTCTTCTTCGCCACGTCGATCCATTCCTGGATCTCCTTGCGGTCGCCGTAGGTGTGGAAGAACTGGGTTGCGTCGTAGGGCCGATTGTCCGCCAGGTAGCCCAGGATTTCCCAGGCGAAATCGCCACCGATTGCGTTGTAATGATGCTGGGAAATGGCCAGGTGTTTGACCAGCCCTTCCTTCTTGAGCCGCTCGAACGCCCGGACCATGCCTGCGTTCTCTTTCGCTTCTGCCACCGAGTGATAGCCGAAATGGAATTTGAAGACGTCGTAGTATCCGACGCCCGATGCCTTCAGGCGCGTCTTGACGAACTGGTAGTGACGCTCTTCATCGATCTTGCCGTGCGAATGATCGCCGTCTACGCGATCCACGACACACTCAAGATAATACGACTCCCTCGGCAGACTCTTGAATACCGGCGGAAGCGTACCGGCGCTCCACACCTGGGCCTTGTGCCAGTAATTGACTCCGGCGTTCACTGCCCTGGGAACCAGCTCCTTCGGCCAGGTGGACGCGCCCACGATCCAGCCGATCTCAAGACCGGTGCGGCCGTAGCGCCGCTTGGGCAGTTTGTCGGAGGTGGCCTGTGCATCCGCGATCGCCGGCAAGTTGGCGACGCTGGCCGCTGCCACGCCCGTCGCCCCGAGCCGCATCATGTCCCGCCGAGAAAGGTTCTGCGCGCCGTCAGACATAGCCGTACTCCTCTCCTTCTGGTGGATCAAACTTGGCAAGCGGCCCGTTTTCGGCAACGAATTCAGTCTACAGTGCAAGCAGCGACCGTCAACAGCCGAGTCAGCGGCCAGGAACCGGACAATCGAGAATCGCACAACGCGGTTTTCGCGAACACGTGGCGTGTCGCTCATTCGGACGCAGGCTAAACGAATGCCAGAACGTAACCGTCCAGGTCACGGACGTAGAACTCAACGCCATAGGGCTTCTGGCGCAGCGGTACAGCAATAGCAACACCTGCGGCCTCGAAGGCCGCCGAAAGCCCCTCGACGCTTTGAACGGCGACGCAGGCGTCGATGGACTCGTCGCGCTCAAACGCTGCTTGATCGCGTGGTGTTGGGTCGGCGCATTTGAGATGAATATGGCAGCCGTCGCGACTGACGCTCACGTAAAACCCCTCGTAGCAGAAATCGAGACCAAAGCCGAGTTGATCGCGGTAAAAGGCGAGCGATCGCTTCAGATCCGCCACCCTGAAAACCGGTGCGATGTAACTGAGTGTTCCACGAGCGTCATCCATCTCGGCCCCCCATGTCTTTTGTCCTTTCGACCAGCGTCCATCTTGCCGATCGAACCACGCTTCATCAACTGGGTGGAAGCCAGCGCGCCTTCTTCTTCAGCAAGCCCGAAATAGGCGTTAAGCGGAAATGTTTTGATGTTTTCTGGAATCCGTCTTATCCCTTGATTGCCTCGGCGCGACCCGGTAATCTTCACGCTCATCGCGAATTCGACCATCTTCAGCGTTTCCCTGAATCTCTTCCTCTGCCCGTCCGACTCAGCATCCGCTCCAAATCCCAGCAACGGTTATGTGGGCAATAACTACGATACGAATTCGGGGGGATGGCTGAGCGACGCATGCGAACAGTTTCCGCCGGCTGTCGCCAACGGAAACTCGCCAGACACTCTGAAGAACGGTTCGCCATCGATCATCGCGCAAGACCCAGACTGGGTCACCGGCGCGCGGCTCGTCGCCTACATGCCGAATGGCGACGACAACCAAGCTGGCGAGAATCTCTTTGTTACGGTCAAGCTGACACTCAAGTTGAGAAACGGAAAAGACGCCACGAAGGACGTCACGTACGTGATTGGCACCAGCCCACACGTCATGGTTTTCCGCTCGTTGCATGACTAAGGGGGGGCAGGGGGGTTGAGAGGGCCAATCACCTCACTCGGCCGAAGTGGCGAGTCGCCTTACTCCGCCGAATTGCAAGGGTATGACGCCCGCCCGCCGCCTCGCTCGAATGTGCTTCACACCACTAACGAACACGCGTATCGAGCGCGTCGGGGTTCGGTTTGGCTGCGGTCTCTTTGGCCGGCGAGTTGAGGTCATAGATCCGGATTTGCACGCGGTCTGGACCGGCGTCGGGAGGCACCAGCGCGACGGGCTCGCGGCCGGCGATCCGGTCGCGCAGGACCTGGCTGTAATGCCAGTGCCCTTCGACATGCGGCTTGCGGGCCACGATCCAGCGCGTCTTTGAGTCGAGTGGTGCTTCGTAGACGTTGGCGAAGAGGTATCCGGGCCGATCGCTGAGATAGAGCGACCAATCGGTCAGATCGAGGACCATACCGTCGACGTCCGTGTTCCGGGCCAGCCATCGACCGGTCTCGTGGTAGACCGAGAATGGCCCCGCATTGAGTGGGCCCAGGAAGCGGATGTTGGGAATCACGACGAAGAAAAGAATCAGTGCCGACCAGACGGCAGGACCAGGTCGCAGCCGCTGGCAACTCAGACCCAGCCAGCGACCCGGGATCGCAGCTTTGCCCATGAGCCAGGTCACTCCATGCGCAGCAACGATCGTCAGGAGCAGTCCGGGAACAAGACCGTGACGCACCGTACAGTAGCCTCCGGTGGCGTGCAACCGCACCAGTCCGACTGCCGATGCCGCGAGGACGATCGTGAGGAACAACCACGCCCTGATCCGAGATCTGTTGGTCGCGGCCAGTCCCAGCCCGAGAACGGCAAAGAGAAAAAGCGGCGGCGTCACGGCGGCGCGAAAGACCTTGGCCATTCGAACGCACGCGATCCGGTAGGTGTCCAGCGCGGACTGTCCGTCGGCGAGCGGCTTCTCGCGCTCGAGAGCGAGTGGCTGCGATCCCGGCGCCAGGCCAAGAACGCGCGCGACGCCCGGCTTGGTGCCGAGGCCCCCCTTTGCCAATACGTAGGGCCCCACCAGGACAACCATGCCACCCAGAAGAAACGCCATCGCCTGCCACCAGCGCGGCCAGTTAATTCGAGTTGCGCGCAGCACCGGAACCAACAAGAGCGTTGCCAGCAGCGCTGCCGGCAGCAGCATTCCCTCGGGTCGAGTCAGATAGGCCAGTGCGGCAAAGGCGATAGCCAGCGGCAGCCAGATAAATCGACCCTCGCGCAAAAACCGCACGGCTCCCCACAAGCTGAAGGTCCACCACAGGAGGAACGTGCTCTCACTCAACACGTTGACGACCACGTACCCGACAATCGGGTTGACGACCACCAGCGCGCAAGCCATCCAGGCGGCCTGTTCCCCGAATAACTCGAGTGCCAGGAGATACACCGGCACGACCAGGAGAACGGCGGACGTGAAGCAGAGCACAAGCGCTGCAAGCTGCCACGATGCGGGATCTGTGCCTCCGAGCAATTTGTGAATGACCGCAATGCCCAGTGGGTGCAGCGGGTGGTCGACGCCCGAGACGAGTCCGTTCTGAAAGCCTTCGGCTTGGATGCGCTCGGCTCGGTGGATATAACGCAGCCCATCGGCGAAGCTGGCCTCGGAATGGCGGATCACCCATCCCAGCAAAACCGCGGCACCGGCCATGAGCAGACCGATGCGGACTGCATGAATCGACCTGATCACGCGGGCCCCTCCTTCTGGACTTCGGGAACTCGGACGGCCGCGACTGGGCCTCTTTCCCGCGATGCGTCCTTGCTCGCTCACGTGTCAATTCAGGTGGTTGCCTCAGCGTGTTCGGTGACGGCTTGCGCTTTGCGTGAGGGGTCAATTGCGACCTGGGGCGCCCGAACCTCGACCAGCTCGGCCAGCTCGAGGACGCTCCGGCCCCTCAATTCGTCTCCCTGTCTGAGCCTGCGGGCCACCTCGCCGATTAATCGCCACGACCGCTCTTCCCCGGACCGTCGCCAGAGTCTCGACCAGAGCCCACGCACGGTCGACTCCCAGAGCACGATTCGAGTCAGAACCAAAAACTGCCACCGCGGCAAATGCTTCAGGAAGTACAGAAGTTTGCTGTGGCGGGTAATGACCCGCATCTTGGGCGAAATCGGCCGATTTTGCAAGGGATGCCGATGGACAACGATCACGCTCGCATCGTATTCGACGCGCCAGCCCAGGTTCTGAGCGGCGCGGCTGAATGCAACCTCTTCGTAGTAGAGGAAAAAATCTTCGTCCATCCCGCCCACCGCTGCGATCGCGGCAGGATTAACAAGCATGCATGCGCCTGTGACCCAATCGACGGGTCCGGATTGAATTCGCCAACCGGCCTGGTATTTCCGGCGCGAGCGCGGTATGAACTGCTCCCAGATGGTCCGGGCCAGGTTAGGGAATGCTCCCACCGAGCCCTGGGGCGAGCCGTCGGGGTTACGCAAACCGAAGCCGACGATACCTGGCGGTCCGTCCGGATCAGATTCGTGGCTTGCGAGCCGTGCGAAGACTTGGCCCAAAAATCCCCTTCCGATCTCCACATCTGGATTGAGAACCAGTAGCCAAGAGTTTCGTGCTGCCCGCCAGCCCTCATTGACGCCAGCGGCAAACCCTGCGTTTTCCGGACGGGCGACGAGGCGGAGGCCGGGACGATCAAGCGAGAATGTTTCAGGCATCGCGGCCTGCGAGGCATTATCGACCACGATTAGCTGAACGGTTCTCGAGACGAACTCGGGCTCGGCCATGAGCGAAGCGGTAAGCCGAAGAATGTCCGGCCAGCTCTCGTAATTGACAATGATGACAGTTAATCGCGGGGCCGAGCCAAGGTCGGAAGGCAGGGGGCGAGCAAGGGACAACTCAACCACGGAATCGACCTCACGTGCAAATCCGGCTTGGTCGGATCATTTTTCCGGTTCCGATTAGTTGGAATTTAACGTCGGTTCGGTCGATTTAAGAGCTTGAGGGAAAACCAAATCGAGGGGGTCAGCCACGGATGGTACCTCCCGGCAGTGAAATGCATGGAGCGCAGCCGACCGCGAGTGCGGGCGATGGAACGTCCCCATTGCGCGGATCGCGGAAGCGGGGGCGAGTCATGAAACACCCCCCAGAAAAGGCGGGCGCGGTGCCGAGGCCGCATCTTGAGCCGGGACCTTCCCGCCGGATCATCCTGGTCGGCGCCAAACGTGCCGCGCGGCGGCTGGCCCGGCGTCTCGGCGAGCAAGCATGGATCGGGCCGCAGGTCGTCGGCTTTGTCGACGCCGGCCATGGCCGAGCCTCGCATATGCGACCGCCAAGCCGGCATCTGGCCATCCATCCCCAAGCCGACCCGATTCCGGTGTTGGGTTCCATTGAACGACTCGATGAGCTTGTTGACCGCGCCCGCGCAACGCATGTGGTGGTGGCAGTGTCCCACACCCCCGGACCACACTTGAACCCTCACGTTTCTCAACTTATCAAGTCTGACGTTTCCGTGCATTGGATTTCCGTCGAATCCGGCAAGCTCGACGCGGGAACGCTGGCCGGCGAGTCGGCTGCTCCGCTGGCCGGGCATTCGACCCAGAAGCCGCGTCGCCGCGGACACAGGCTGCACTTTCTCGTTTGGGATCACACGAACCGGGCGCGATTCGCGAAGCGACTCCTTGACGTTTCGCTCGCAATCACAGCCTTGGTCGTGCTGGCCCCGATTCTCGTTTTCGCGGCCCTGGCGGTTCTCTTTGGTTCAGGACGACCGATCCTCTATACACAGGAACGCGTGGGGCAGGGCGGGCGACGGTTTCGCATCTACAAATTCCGGAGCATGAAGTGCGATGCCGAACGCGAGACAGGGCCGATCTGGGCTTCTGACCACGACTCGCGCTGTACGCAAGTGGGCGACTGGCTGCGACACACCAATATCGACGAGCTTCCTCAACTCTTCAACGTCGTGCGCGGCGACATGACCCTGGTAGGCCCGCGGCCCGAGCGGCCGACGTTCGTCGAGCAATTCCGCGAGTCCATCCCCGACTATGATCTACGCCATGTCGTTCGGGGAGGCATGACCGGATGGGCCCAGGTCCACGGGTGGCGCGGCCGCACGTCGCTGCGCAAGCGCATCCAGTACGATCTCGACTACATCGAGCGCTGGTCCTTCTGGCTGGACGTGAGAATCCTCTTCATGACCATCCAGCATGTCTGCTGGGGCAAGACCACATGGAAAGAGCCGAAGCGCACGGAGAAGCCAGCCGGATGAGCGCTGCGGATTGCGACCCAGGCCCTACCGCGTGTGGTCCGATCTGTTCGGTGGTCATTCCGACCTACAACGGTCGCGAGCTGGTTTCGCGCTGCCTGGCCAGCATCGCGCAGCACCGGCCGAGAACTCACGAGCATGCGATCGAGGTCATCGTGGTTGACGACGGCTCGAGCGACGGAACGGCCGAGTTGCTCGCGCGGTATCATCCTGACGTGCGCCTGATCCAGCTCAAGCACAATGGCGGCTTCTGCGCGGCGGCAAACGCCGGCTTGACTGCTGCCCGCGGCCGATTCATTCAGCTCCTCAACAACGACACCGAGGTCGCGCCGGGCTGGATCGAGGCGGGGATCGCTCCGTTCGCCGACCCCAGGGTGGGAGCCGTGGCACCGCTCGTGCTGCTGCGGCGGGATCCGCAGCGGGTCGACTCGGCGGGCGACTCGTACGCCCTGATCGGCTGGGCGACCAAACGCGGCCACGGCGAGCCTGCAGACTTCTGGTCCAGGCGGCCGATCGAGGAGGTCTTCGGGGCCAGCGGATCGAGCGCCTTCTACCGGGCCTTTGCACTCCGGCGCGCGGGAAAACTGGATCAGTTCCTCGGCTCGTACTACGAAGACACCGACCTGGCCTTCCGCTTGCGCTGGGCTGGATTTTGCTGCGTCTTCTCGTCGCGATCGGTGGTGTATCACGATATCTCGGCGACCTATGACCACGGCAGTCGTGCACTTCAGCGCCGGATGGCGCGCAATGCGGAATTCGTCTTCTGGGCGAACCTCCCGGGAGCATTACTCGCCGCGGCGGTCGTTCCACACGTCGCCTTTGTCGCATTTCAGGGTTGCTGGCGGATGGCCCATGGCCGCCTTGCACCCTTCTTGCTGGGCAAATGGGATGCAGTCCAAGCTTGGCGGGAAATCCGCCGGCGCCGGAAGCACCGTTTCGAACTCGCCCAGGCGGCGATCGCGCCGGCGCATTTCGTGTTGCCCGTCGCCGTGCTGGCGGATGCGCGCAACCACCTGAAGAGACCCAGGGAACGATTGGCCTCCCGAGCGAATCGCGGTTAACGAGACGCAGTACTTCGCCCGGGGCTGGGTTCCTCCGGCCCTTTGGGCCGCCGCGAGGTTCTCGATGGTACCAAGGCTTCGCGTTGGGCTCCGGCTTCACGGCCCCTTGCGCGTCATCTCGTCGAGGATCGTGCGGCGCTGACAGTGATTGTGGAACGTGCCGTGGGCCTCGACCACGTCCAGGCGGTAGCGGGTGTGACTCGTTTTCAAGAGCTCGTGCAACTGGCGGAGCCGGTAATGCGGAACGGCCGGAAAGAGATGGTGCGGAACGTGCATGTCCTGTCCGTAGACAAATACGGCCCAGCGCGTGAATTGATCGGGGAAGAAGACGCGAGAATTGGTCAGCCGGCCGGTATCGGCGTTGGAGTGCTGATACACGTCGCGCAAGAACATGAAGAACATGAATGATGTTCCCAGCGGAACCTGCCACAATAGGATCGGGTAGATGAACGACGCGCCGCCGGTTGCCCAGCGGATGTAAGCCAGGATTGACAGCACGGTCGTGTAAAACCCGAGGCGCATGACACTCGCAAGCCGCGGAGAATACGCCTGGCGAAACGGCGATCGGTAGACCGCCCATTCCGGTAGAAATCGCGTCACGACTGCGGCAACGCCGATGGCAATAACCGCGCTGGGAATGATCCAATTCGTCTGCCCGATTCTCGTCAACACGGCGAGCAGAGCGGCGAATCCGAAAACGTAGCCAATGCCCAGGATCGTACCGAATCGAATGCGGGCATCGGGCGGCTGTCTATCTGCCGCCGGCCCGTCGCCGTACACGTTTCTTCCGCTTCCGAAAGTGTTTACTTGAAGGTATGCCCACTGGTAGCGCAGACAGCGCAATGGCGCGACCACCGCACAGAAATAGATGACGAAAATGAATCGGCTCCGAGTCATCGGAAATTCGCTCGCGCGCTTGGCGAGTCCGAGGTTGAGCAAGTCGGGGTCGCGATCCGGGTCGTTCGTGAACTGATGGTGCCCCAGGTGAAATACCCGGTAAAAATGAAGGGCCGACATGAGCGGAAACATGCAGAAGAGGTCAGGTATGAGATCGTTGAGCCGACGATTTTTCATGAACGAATAATGGGCGGCTTCGTGTCCCAACCCCGCAAGCCGGTGCTGGATGCCGCCGACCAGAATGATTGCCGACGTGAAGACCGGGAGGTTCCAGTACCACGAAAGCCCCCACGATTGACGAAACTCCGAAAACACAATTGCGATGCCCGTCACGATGAGAAGGGATAGGTACTCGGCGGCGAGATAGATCAGATTCGCGGCGTTGTCGACCTTCCGAAACGCCATCAGTCGCCGTTGCAATGCAGGATCTTCAAAGGTCGGCCGAAAGACGTTCGAAGTCATCAGGCTCGGCCCCAAACTTTGTAATTTCGCTGCTTTCAGGGAATTGCTGGAACTGGCGCGTGCTATTTCAACGATAATGGACCGAACGTCAAGTGCGGAACGCACCCGGCGCGCTGTAATTCATGCAACTTCGATCACCGCGAAAATGCACGGATGAGCCAGGTGAGTAAGCTCAGAACGACGCTGATCACGATGCACGTGACGATCGGAAAGTAGAACCGGCTGTTTTGTCTTTCGACAACGATATCTCCCGGGAGCCGCCCCAGCATCGGAAGGTTTGGGAGGAGTACCCAGATCAACCCGATTCCGGCGATGACGAGCCCGACGACAACCAGAGCCCACCCAAAGCCGCTGTTCCCGCCGGTTCCGTTCATCGGGTCTTCCACTGAGCGGAGAATGTGCGCAGACCCTGCAGGATTGCGACCGGAATGTCCGAGCCGGCATCAGCGACCGAGACCTTGACTGGAGGCCCGGGCTGCCAATTCGGGGAGTGTTGCCGGCGGGGCCGATTCCTCAAGGCGGATCGGTTGGCCCGCCGGCCGATGACGATTGACGCGTCAGAGCAGATCTTCGTAGTCGTTATGCGTGCAAGTCCGGCTACGTTTCGCCGCGGGCGCGGGAGCTTCGTTTTCGATCGCGGGTCGTTCGGGCGTGCGGGACTGGCAGTACAGAATCACCGAGGGTCCTTCGTGGTGAACTGCCCTCACCTCGAATTCCTCCATCGTGTAGGGCGCCGTAGGCACGGCGACCATCAAACGACCATCATCACCTGGGTGATCCGTGCGAACAGTCTGCAAGTGGTGCATCAGGTCTGTCATTACGGTCGTCATAACGGTGCTCCTCTCGGTCGCTCCCTCTTCAGGGTTCTTGCGAAAAAGTAAAACAGCTCCAACAGCAAAAGTCAACTGTTCTGAACTGCGACTGACGAACGGTAATTTCGGACATACACCGCCCTCAACCCAGCTTCCAGGTTCATTGCTACATTTGCCGGCGAATCGGACGCAGCCCTCTTGTTCGTCCCTGATTCGTGGTTCCTAATCGTAGGCTGTGTTCCCCCGGCCTTTCCAGGTGAACATCTGTCGGAAAAGGCTCAACCTACGCACTTGCGCCGATTTTGTCGCGGCCGCACTTCCGGCTCGCGAGACCATGCTTGACACCGTGCTGCCATGGGCTCGATCAACCGCCGTCACCTTCTCGGTAACGCTTGGTCGTTGGGGACTGCCGCAATCGGCGCGCCGGCGCCTGACGAATTCCCGCGCAAACTGAAGGTCATCGTCACTGGCGGCCATCCTGGCGATCCGGAATACGGCTGCGGCGGCACCATCGCTCGCTATACGGATCTGGGACACGAGGCAGTCTTGCTCTACCTCAACGACGGCGTCCCGGCCGGTAAGCCCAAGGACGGAATGCGTATCGCCGAGGCCGGAAAGTCGTGTGAGATCCTCAAGGCCAGGCCGCTCTTTGCCGGGCAAGTCGATGCCGATTCTGTGGTCGATCGGTTACATTATGACGCATTCCGAAAGATCCTCGAGGCCGAGCAGCCCGACGTCGTCTTCACGCACTGGCCGATCGACAACCACGCCGATCATCGCGCGATGTCGATGCTGGTTTATGACGCCTGGCTCCATATGGCGAGGCGGTTTGCGCTTTATTTCTACGAGGTCTCGAGCGGCGACGACACGGTGCAATTTGCGCCCACGCACTATGTAGACATCACGGAAACGGAGCAACCGAAGCGGCGGGCGTGCTTCGCGCATGCGAGCCAGTCGCCGCAGAAGTTCTACGCATTGCAGGAACAGGTCACGCGACTGCGCGGAATCGAGCGCGGCTGCCGGTATGCCGAGGGTTTCATCCGGCACGTCCAGAACAACGACTTCGGGCTGCCGCTGGCGCTGTAAGTTTCCCCAGAAGATCCGGTCGTTAGAGTTCCGCGCTCGGTCGTCCTGAACGGTTTCGAGGACGCGCCTGCTGGCCTGCACTTTTCGCCCCTGCCAGAAGTCGTACAGAGCTTGGTAGACGACGTGCTCGGCAAAGAGGGCCGGGTGCCCCACCGTAAACTTCGCGTCCCATTTCTGGCGGAACATCCGCAGATCCACGATTCGATCGCCGGAAATCGGGAATCGGCCCAGCGAGAAGCCATGCACGTGATCCAGATCCGCGGGACGATGCTTGATCGTCACGATGCGGTGGAAGAGGACGTCGTGCAAGCCGTTGCCGTAGCAGCCCACGCGCTCGATCCCGTGAGGTCATGGGTATTCCGGCGACCTGTTCACGTGCCTCAGCAATAGCTCCACGCCCACCCCGATCCCAACGCCGGCGGCGTAACAAGCCAAATCGCTCCATAAAAAGCCGAAGCCCAAGATCAGGCCACCGACGGTCGTCTTGCGGATCTCGTCGAGCCAAGGGACGTGGTAGCATTGGCTGAGCTCGACAGTGAAGGACAGACCGATCGCCAGAAGCGCGACACGGACCGTGGACGCTCTGGGCAGGAATAGACCGAAGGCCAAGAATGCCGCCAGAGCCCAGAGCGTATCGCCCGCATAGGCGGTGATGAAGTACGGGAGGGTGCGATAGTGACGCGATCCAAGTCCAAGCGCGACGACTAGGCCAATCAGAGCGATCTGAACAGCCGGCTTCCGTCCTTGTCGGCGGCTCACTTTGTACTGGTCAACGCAATCATTGCCCGCAACTGCCGGAGCAGCAACAGTTCTCTTGACTCAGCGCCTTGAATAGTTCCTCAAACCCGTTCTGGCTGCCGGCGACCCATCGCTTGGTCCCTTCCAGGTTCATCGCGTCCGCGGTCGCGGGATCATGCGGATTCATCGCCAGCATCAGCTTGGTGAACTGGCCGGCGCGTGTCTTGTCAAAGTCCTTGGCAGCGGTGAAGACGCAATGGCTGAATGGCGGCGACGCCCAGATTGCCTTGAGGCCGCTGACCTGATCCGGCTGTTCGCGAGACAGGTGGTTCCAGAGTCGCTCGCCGATGATGCCGGCCTGGCCGGTTCCTTCGTTCACAGCCTTGAGAACGTGGACCTCGCTCGAGCACGGATTGCCGCGCAGATCGACCCGGCCATCCAGGCCAAGGACCTTGACCTTGCTGAGATTCACGCCGTCCTGCACCAGAAAATGCACGGGGAGGACGTACGCCTCGGCGGCTTGCTCGCTGCCCAAGACCAGCGTCTTGCCTTTCAGGTCGGCGAGCGAGCGGATGTTGGCGTCGGACCGCGCGACCAGCACAACCCGGACGTTACAGTCGACGTCGCGCATCGCAAGCGTCTGGCTCGCCCCGCCCGACTTGAGGTGATACTGAGCATGGGCGAGCGGCGTGTTCCAAGCGATATCCACCTGGTGTTTCTCGAGCGCCTCGACCAGGGCATCGTAGTTGGAATAGAGGACATAATCGGCCGGTAAACCGTTGCGGTTCAAGTAGCGGCAGACTCCCTCGAAGATCGTCACGGCCGAGGGCGAGTAGGCGACCGCTCCAATCTTGATCGTGCGCGCCGCGTTATTGGCGGATTGATCTCCGGCCGGGCGCTCGCCGCCGAAGGCCATCGTGCACGCGAAGCCGCAGAGAAGGAGACCTGCTGCCCAACCGAAACCAGTTCCTCTGTTCCGCATGGTACTACCTCCCGAAGCGAGGTCAAGACGAGCCCATTCGTTGTCCGGAAACGCTTCAAAACATCCTACTGTCGGGAGCCGCTAACTTCTACCGGGTGCCGGTTGCGCCGTTGTTGACCCCGCGGCTCTGGTGATGGCACAATCCCGGGCTCGGAGGAAAGAGATCAAGTGAGAAAGGCACTCCGTTGGCTACTTCTGTTCATCCCGATCGCACTGGCGCTTCACTGGGCGAAGCAGGGTCCAATCCTTGTGTTCGCAGCCTCGGCACTGGCGATTGTGCCGCTCGCGGCGCTCATGGGCGACGCTACCGAGGCGCTGGCTGAGTTTCTCGGTCCGACCTGGGGTGGGCTTCTCAATGCGACTTTGGGCAATGCCCCCGAGATCATCATCTGCGTCTTTGCCCTGCACGACGGATTGGTCGAGATCGTCAAGTCTTCGCTGACCGGGTCGATTCTCGGGAACCTGCTCTTCGGCATGGGCCTCTCGATGTTCGCAGCCGGTGTCAAGAACCCGCGGCGAGATCAGACGTTCGATCCCAAAGTGGCTCGGGTGAATGCCGCCCTGTTGATGCTTGCCACGATCGGTCTCGTCATACCGGCCATCTTCGTGGCCAGCTCGGGCAAGACGATCAAGCGGTCCGTAACACTCGAGATCGCCGGAGCACTCTTCATTCTTTATCTGGCTAGCCTGGTTTTCACGATCTTGCGCAATCGACCTGCCGTCGGCGTGCTCGCGGCTGAGGCCGCGCTCAAGGAGCCAAAACGCAAGCGGGCCGCCATGGAGCTGGCTCCGAAGTGGGGCCGAAACCAGGCACTTGGAATCCTGGCCGGCGTCACCATTGCGCTGGGATTCATGAGCGAGCTGTTGACCGGTGCCATCGAGCCCGCGTCCGAGACCCTGGGGTTCACGCCGATCTTTTCGGGCGTTTTCCTGCTCGCCCTAGTCGGCAACGCCGCCGAGATCTTCAACGCCGTAAGGTTCGCCCGGAAAGACCAGATGGACCTTTCGCTCGGGATCACGATGGGAGCGAGCACTCAGGTGGCACTCTTGGTAGGGCCGGTTCTGGTATTCGCGGGTTTCTTCCTCAATCAGGACATGAATTTCGTCTTCAGCGATTTCGAGATCGTGTCGATTGGCCTGTCGGTGCTGGTCGTACGGGCGTTGACCTTCGACGGTGCCTCGAACTGGCTGGAGGGGCTGATGCTGATCGTGCTCTACATCATGCTCGGTTTCGGCTTTTATCACATGCCGGTGCCGCATTGAGGGACCAAGCGCAACTCGTTACGACACTGGGGTCGCGCCCCCAGGTAAAGCTTCCCGAAGGATTCGCGAGCCGCGACGTCCGTCCCCCTCGCCCCGACGGGGAGAGGGTGCCCGAAGGGCCGTGAGGCGGCGGGCGTCAACCACGAACGTCGACCTTGATTCTGTCGGGACCCGCCCGACAATCTCCCTTCTTAACGGTACTGATGGTGACGGGACCACGCGCTGCTTCCGCCGTGCAAAGTTCGGGAGCAAATCAGAATCGAACACGCTCACCGTCAAGATCGCGATCGAGAGCCGCATCCCACAGGGCAACTCTCCGGGCCCGAGTCACGACGGCCGGGCTAACTCGAGGCAACAAACGGGCGACCGCAGCCCTTGTCCGAGCCGTGGGCGAAAACTTCACGAGCGGCAATCCGCCATTGGGCATTGCGCCCACACTCGAGACGATCGCGGCAGGGCCGCCGCTGCGTGACACCCTGGCTGGAGCCGAGATACTGAGCTGGCTGGCGGCCGCAGCGCTGACTTTGATGGGATTGGAAAGCACGCTGTTCAGCGGCGTCCCCGCGAACAGGAGGGTGATGACTTCGGCCTTGTCGTCGGTCAGGTTCTTGAAGGTCGCAATCCCTCCCGAAACGGTGACCGTGGTCGTGCCCAGAAGCGGTCCGGAGCCGGTGCGGAGGTATGCCGCCACCTGGGTGCTGTTGTCGCCGGTCTCGAGCCGGCCGAACTGATCGACCACGTAGACCACCGGCTGCGTGGCGAAGGCCTTGCCGGCGATCGCGGTGGCCGAAGGCTCGGTGTGAACCACGAGTCCCGCCGGCGGTGCCTGCCCAACGACGATGTTGCCCGAGGTGACCGTCGCCAGGCCGGTATTGGTGTTGAAGGCGAGGCTAATCGTCTCGATCTGGTTATCGGCGAGGTTGGTGAAGACGGCCATGCCTCCCGCGGCCGTCACGGTGGTCGTTCCCTGGAGTGGTCCGGTTCCAGTGGCGAGCGACGCGGTGACCTGGGACGTGAAATTGCTGGTCACCAGGTTGCCGTATTGGTCTTCGATATAGACCACCGGCTGGGGATTGAACGGCTGGCCGGCCGTTGCGGTCGCTGGGGGCTCGGTCTGGATGTGAAGGTGGTAGATCGTTCCGGGCGTATTGGTGAGGCTGAAGTTAGCCGCACCGAAAGCGCCATTGGCAGTGGCGAACACATAGTACGGCCCGCCGGCGATGGTGTTGGCGGCTGCGACGATGCCGGCCACGCCGGACGCATTGATCACGGCGGTGTTGCTCCCGCCCGGGAAGGTGGAGGACGCTCCGCTCGCAGGCGACGTGAAGGTCACAACGCCGCCATGTACGGGCTCACCGTAGGCGCTCGTAACCGATACGACAAGCGGTGCGCCAAAGGCCGTGTTGACGGTCGCTGACTGGTTGCTGCCGCTGGAATAGGTAATTATGAAGCCGCGCGACTCGAACGCCCCGATGTCGACGATGCCGTTTGTGAGCCGAGGATCGCCGCGCTGGTCGGTGAAGGGTGGGCCGGAAAATGGCGGGTTGGTGATGAAGGCGTTATTCCCCGCGCCGATGGCCCGGCTGCCGGGCAACAAGGCCATCGTTTGGGTTGGCCCGCCGTAATTGCCCAGCGGCGCCAGGCCGGGGTTAATCGGCAGTGTCTCGGTGCCTGTGAGGTCGGTGCTCACCCAGCCGGTGCTGTCGCCCGTGTCGCCGATCAAGTTGTAGCCCAGGCTGTCAAAAGCACCCTGCACGTCCGGGTCCGATCCGCCAGAGCCCGTCAAGGTATTGCCGGCGACGATGGTGTTGGCGAGGATCGTTGTGCCTGTCGCCTCCGGGCCGGTGTAGTTGTAGATGCCGCCGTCGTTGAAGTTGGCGGAGTTGCCCGAGACCGTGCAATTAACGAGGGTGATCTCGCGGCCGTTGGCAATGCCGCCGCCCAAGTACACGGCCGAGCCCGAGCCCGAGGCCTTGTTGCCGGACAAGGTGCAGTTGGTGAGCTCCATCTCGCCGCCGTTGATGATGCCGCCGCCGCCGTACTTGTCCGAGCGCGAGCCAGTGCCCGAGCCCATGGCCATGTTGCTGGACAAGGTGCAGTCGGTGAGCGCGAGTTCGGCGCCTTGCGCGTTGAGGATGCCGCCGCCGTCATTGGCCGAGTTGTCCGAAATTGTCGAGTCGGTGAAGGTCACCGTCCCATAGTTCTCGATGCCGCCGCCATTGGCACTTAAGCCGCGCGCCGAGTTATTTGTCACAGCGGAGCAAGTGACCGTGAGCATACCGGTGGGGTAGTTGTAGATGCCACCGCCTCCGGTGTTGGGACCGGTGCATGAGTTGTTTGAGACGGCGGAGTCGGTGAGCGTCAGCGTCCCCTCGTTGCGGATGCCGCCGCCGATCGATCTGGAAAACCCGTCTGCGATCGTGAGCCCCGAAATCGTCGCGGTCACGCCGCCCGCGACATTGAGAACCTGGACCTGGTTGCCGCCGCTGACCGTCACGGTCGAGGCGCCGGGGCCGACAATTGCCTCGGCGGTTGTCCTGTTGGTCAGCTCGAGCGTGCCCGGCCCGGGAGAGAGCGTGATCGTCAGGGGCGTGCTGAAAGCCCCGCTGGTGCCGAATACGATCGTGTTGGGCACGGTCGGATTGGGCGAAAGGTTGGCCGGGTTGTTGTTGGTGCTGACATTGGCCCAGCCGACTGCAGCGCGCAAAGTGCCCACGTCGTTGGAATCGGCGGCTGTCGTGACGAGATAGGACGAGCTAGCCTCGAAGGCGCCGATATCGGGAGCATCGCCCGCATTGAGGGCGGCCGGTCCGCGCAGTGCGCCGCGCTGGTCAGTCGTGGGCACGCCCGTGATCGAGGCGCTGCCCTTGTCGATGGCCGGGCTGTTCGGCAACAGAGCCATGGTCTCTGTGGGGCCGCCGTTGTAGGCCAGTGCGGCCAGCATCGGGTCAAGCGGAGTTTTCGCAGTGCCGGTCTGGTCAGTCACCCCCCAACCGGAACTGCCGGATGTGTTGCCGATCAAGTTGTAGCCCAGGCTGTCGACCGTGCCGAATACATCGGGTCCCAACCCGCCGGAACTGGGGACGCTGTTGCCGGCGATGATCGTGTTGGCGAGCTTCAGCTCATATGAGGAATTGTTGTAGATACCGCCGCCCGAGGAGCGGGCGGAGTTGCCGGATACCGTGCAGTTGATGAGCGTCGTCGCCCCCATGACGAAGATACCGCTGCCTGACGCGGCCGAGTTATCCCAAAGGGTGCAATCGGTGAGTGTCATCTCGGCGGCGTTGAGGATGCCGCCGGCTGTTACGGCCGAGTTCTTTTCCAGCGTGCAGTCGGTGGCGAGCAACGTGCCGTTTATGTTCTCGATGCCGCCGCCGATAGCGCGGCTTGAGTTGTTTGAGACGGTGGAGTTGGTGAGGATTAGCGTCCCGTCGTTGTAGATCCCGCCGCCTTTCGATGCTCTACCGGTTGCTGAGTTGTTTGAGACGGTGGAGTTGGTGAGCGTGAGTGTCCCCTCGTTGACGATGCCCCCGCCTTCCGATAATGAACCGGTTGCTGAGTTGTTTGAGACGGTGGAGTTGGCGAGCGTGAGTGTCCCCTTGTTGATGACCCCGCCGCCGTAGCTGTAAGCAGAGCCATCTGCGATTGTAAACCCGGAAATCGTCACGCTGACGCCGTTTGCGATGCAAAAGACTGTACTGGCGTGGTTTCCGCTGACCGTGAGCGTACCAGCTCCGGGGCCTTCGATATCCAGGTTCGTCGTGATCGTCAGGGGCCCATCCGAGAGGGTGATCGTGCCCGTCACGCTGGATTTGAAGTTGATCGTCGTGATCCCCAGACTCGCCGAATTCGCAATGGCATACGGGAGTGAGCCCGTGTCGCTTGCGCTGCCACTGTTGTCGATGACCGTGAAGGTGCTGGTGTTGCTCAGCAAGGTGCGCTCTTCGAGCCATTCGAGGCGGGGTCGGGCCGAGTGGCGCCGTCCGGACGTTTTCCGCCGTGCACGGCCTATTCGAACACCGAACGATCGCGTCATCGGGCTTGCGAGCAAAGTCGAGGGCGCCATGGGCAATAGCTCCTGGACAGTAGAATCGGGATGGAGTAATCGCGTGCGTGTTTGTTGATAGTTGCCTTTCGCTCCGCGAAAGGCGACACTGGCTTAGACCAGGGATTCCAGCGCGCGATCGAAAACGTCGGTGGCCTGCGCGAGCGTACGAGCGCGAGCACTGCTCGACGCAACTAGCGGCCGCGGCGAGACCACAAGGGCCCTGGACTGCGACCGCGTGCCCGGGAGCTTCACCAAGCGCCCGCCGCCATCGCCCCCCACAGCTACGTGGGAAAGCACTATATCGGGGCCCCCGCCGCCCACCTGCACGCTCGCGCCGCCTGTCATCGAAGCGTTCGTCATATCGCGGGCCGTAATAGTCTGCATGCCGCCGGACTTCAACTTCACGGCTACGCCGAACGTATGCACGCCGGCGTCATTGGCCGTGAACGCGTAGCTGCTCGGCAGCGTCGCCAGCTTGTCACTACTAGTGAAGCGGACCGTTCCCCGATACCCGGTCGCCACGTTGTCATAAGGGTCGTACGCCGTCACCGTGATGCTGAACGGCGTGTTCGGCGGCACCATCGCTGGAGCCGAGATCGAGAACTTGCTCGCCGCTGCGGCGCTGACCTTGATCGAACTTGACACCACGCTAGTAAGTGGAGTGCCTGCGAAGATGAGAGTAATGATCTCGGCCGTGTCGTCGGTGAGGTTCGTGAACTTGGCAATCCCTCCGGACACGGTCACTGAGGTCTTGCCGACGAGCGGTCCCGAGCCGGTGCGAAGATAGGCTGTCACCTGCGTCATCTTATCGCCGGTCTCGAGTCTCCCGAACTGGTCGACCACGTAAACCACCGGCTGCGTGGCGAACTTCACCCCGGCGGTCGCGGTCGAGGAAGGCTCGGTGTGAATCACCAGACCGACCGGTGGTCCTTGCTCGACCACGGTGTTGCCCGACGTGACCGTCGGCAGGCCGGTATTGGTGTTGAAGGCGAGGCCAATGGTCTCGATCTGGTTGTCGGCGAGGTTGGTGAAAACAGCCATGCCTCCGACCGCCGTCACGGTGGTCTTTCCCTGGAGCGGCCCGGATCCGGTCTCCAGCGAGGCGGTCACCTGGGTGGTGAAATCGGTGGTAACCAGGTTGCAATACTGGTCTTCGATGTAGACGACTGGCTGCGGATTGAAGGGCACTCCGGCGGTGGCGGTTGGTGGGGGCTCGGTCTCGATGTGAAGGTGATAGAGCGTGCCGGGCGTATTGGTGAGGGCGAAGTTAGCAGCGCCGAAAGCTCGCGTCGTCGTCGCGTAGACAAAGTACGGCCCGCCGGCCGTGGTGTTGGCGGCCACGTCGATGCTGGCCAGTCCCGAGCCATTGATCACGGCGGTGTCGCTGCCGCCCGGGAAGGTGCACGAGGCTCCGCTCTGCGGCGGCGTGAAGGTCACGACGCCTCCCTGCACGGGCGCGCCGTCGGCGCTCGTGACCGAGACGACGAGCGGCTCGCCGAAGTTTTGGGCGACGGTTGCCGCCTGGTTGCTACCACTAGAATAAGTGATGGTGAAGCCTTGCGACTCGAAGGCACCGATGTCGACGCTGCCGTTCGTGAACCGAGGATCGCCGCGCTGGTCGGTAAAGTGAGGACCCGAAAACGGCGGGTTGGTGACGAGGGCGGGATTGCCGGCGCCCAACGCTGGGCTGCCGGGCAAGAGGGCCATGGTCTGGGTCGGCCCGCCGTAGTCGCCCAGCGGGGCCAGGCCGGGGTTGAGCGGCTGTGTCGTGGTGCCTGTGAGGTCGGTGCTGACCCAGCCGGAGCTGTCGCCGATGTCGCCGATCAGGTTGTAACCCGTGCTGTCGAACGCGCCGCTCACATCGGCGTCCGTTGGAGGAGACGCGGTTGAGGTGTTGCCCGCGACGATCGTGTTGGCGAGGATCACCGTGCCATAGGTTTTGTAGGCACCGATGCCGCCGCCGACAGCGGCCGAGTTCCCCGAGACGGTGCAATTGGTGAGCGTCATCGTGCCGTTGTAGCCCTCGACGCCGCCCCCAATCTCTGCCGAGTTCTGCCAAACCGTTGAGTTGGTGAGTGCGGCCGTCCCATCGTTGAAGATGGCGCCGCCGCCGAATTCGAGGGAAGACGAGTTGTCCGAAAGCGTGGAGTTGGTGACCGTCAGCATACCTTGGTTGAAGATGCCGCCGCCGGCGACGCGGTCCGAGTTGTCCGAGAGGGTCGAGTTGGTGACCGTCAGCGTGCCGTCGTTTCCGATGCCGCCGCCGACGAAGAAAGCCCCGTTGTTCGAGACGGTAGAGTTGGCGACCGTCAGCATACCGTTGTCGTCGTTTAAGATGCCGCCGCCCTGGACGAATGCATGGTTATTTGACACATTGCAGTTGGTCAAGGTCAGCGTACCGTCGCTCTCGATGCCGCCGCCGCCGTCGCCGCTTAAGTCAAGGCCGTCCGCGATCGTGAGCCCCGCGATCGTCGCTGCTACGCCACTCGCGACATTGAAAACCTGCACCTGATTGCCGCCGCTGACCGTCACGACCGAGGCCCCCGGGCCGCAGAGCGCCTCGGCTGTTGTGGTGTTGGTCAATTCGAGCGTCCCCAGGCCGGGCAAGAGCGTGATCGTCTGGGGCGTGCTGAAGACGCCGCCGGCGCTCGTGTCAAAGACGATCGTGTTGGGCGCGGTCGGGTCAGGGGAAAGGTTGGCGGGGTTGTTGTTGGTGCTGACATTGGCCCAGCCGACCGCGGTGCGCAGCGTGCCCACGTCGTTGGAATCGGCAGTCGTGGTCACGAGATAGCTCGAGCTGGCCTCAAAGGCGCCGATGTCGGGGGCGTTGCCCGCATTGAGCCCGAGAGTTCCGCGGAGTGCGCCGCGCTGGTCGGTGGGGGGCACGGTCACGCCCGGGATTGAGGCGCTGCCCTTGTCGATGGCTGGACTATTGGGCTCGAGCGCGATCGTAGGCGTCGGGCCGCCATTGAAAGCAGGCTTGTCAAGAAGGGGATCGGCAACGCCGATTTGATTGCCGGTGCCCGGGCCGGCCGGCAGCCCGCCGCTACCGCCCGTGCCGATCAGGTCGTAGCTGCCGCTGACCGAGACATTGCCTTCGACGGCGATGTCGTTGGGCGTGCCGTTGGGGGAATAGGAGTATCCAGTGACGTTCCGGGCCACGATCGTGTTGTAGAGGAATGCCTCGCCTCCTTGGGCAACCAGCAGCCCGCCGCCCTGGTCGTTCAAAGACGTGTAGTTGTAGGCGATGGTTACGTTGAGCGCGATCACCACGCCGGCTTGATCGGAGCTACTCGGCCCTTCTTCCTCGCTTCCCGCAACGTAGATGGCGCCGCCGGGGCTGCCGTTATTATCGGCCAGCGTACAATTCGTGAGCGCCACCGTGCCTCCGATGTCGTCGATCCCACCGCCTTGTACCGGACCGGAATTATCCTCGACTGTGGAGCCGGTAAGCGTCACCATTCCGCCGGCGACGTAGAGCCCGCCTCCGATGGCAGCCTGGCTGTGACTGACGGACGAATTGACCAGCGACATGGACGCACCGCTGGCGTTGTAGAGGCCCCCTGCCCGAAACGACTGCACGGCTGAAAACGCTTCCTTATTGGCGGTGATATCGCAATCGACTGCGTGAAGCCGGCCGAAGTTCATCACACCTGCGGCAGAGGAATGGGCAACATTTTGGGCCACCGTAGCGTCAGTCAGCGAAAGAGTTCCACGGTTATAGATTCCGCCTCCCACCGATGCGCGGTTGGATCCGTTTGCCGCGCCCACAGTCGTGCCGCTCAATGTCACGACTCCGCCGCCAATGTAAATTCCGCCGCCTTCGTGCGCCCTGTTTGTATTAATGGTGGACCCGACGTCCGAGAATGTGGCGGACGTGGCATTGTAAACGCCGCCACCGTCGTTGGAGGCGAAATTCCCGAATATCATCGAGTCGGTGAGCGTGAGCATGCCCGCGTTGGCGATGCCGCCGCCGTCGTTGGAGGCGGAATTCTCGGATACCGTCGCGTCGGTGAGTGTGAGCGTGCCCGCGTTGGCGATGCCGGCCCCGTTTTCGGCTTTCCCGTCGGCAATTGTGAGCCCCGCGATCGTGGCGGTCACGCCGCTCGAGACGCTGAAGACTTGCACGCTTCCGCCGCCGCTGACCGTCACGGTCGAGGCGCCGGGCCCGTCAATCGCCTCGGCAGTCTTGGTGTTGGTCAGTACGAGCGTGCCCAAGTTGGGCGAGAGCGTGATCGTCTGAGGCGTGCTGAAGACGCCCGTGGCGCTCGTGTCGAAGACGATCGTGTTCGGCGCAGTCGGATTGGGCGAGAGATTGGCCGGGTTGTTGTTGGTGCTGAAATTGGCCCAGCCCACGGCGGTTCGCAGCGAGCCCACGTCGATGGAATCGGCGGCGGTGGAGACCAGGTACGATGAACTGGCCTCGAACGCGCCGATGTCGGGAGCGTCGCCGGCGTTCAGTCCGGCCGGGCCGCGGATCGCGCCGCGCTGGTCGGTGGAGGGTACCTTCACGCCTGTGATCGAGGCGCTGCCTTTGTCGATGGCCGGGCTGTTCGGCATGAGGGCGATGGTCATCGTCGGGCCGCCGTTATTGGCCAGCCCCGAGAGCCCGGGGTCGAGCGGCTGCGTGGCGGTGCCTGTCAGGTCGGTGTTCACCCAGCCGGTGCTGTCGCCGATGTCGCCGATCAAGTTGTATCCCAAGCTGTCGAACGAGCCCAAGACGTCGGGATCCGTGCCGCCGAAGCCGGTGAGCGTGTTGCCGGCGACGATGGTGTCGGCGAGGATCGCTGTTCCGGTGTAGTTCGGGCCACTGTAGTTGTAGATGCCGCCGCCGCTCTGGGCGGAGTTGCCGGAGACTGTGCAGCTAACGAGCGTCAATGCGCCGCCGTTGCCGATCCCGCCGGCCGAGTACGGGCCCGATCCCGATCCCGGTCCCGAGGCCGAGTTGCCGGACAGGGTGCAGTTGACGAGCGTCAACGTCGAAAAAAACTGGTTCGCGATCGCGCCGCTAAATCCGGCCGAATCGTCCGACAGCGTGGAGCCGGTAACCGTCATCGTCCCGTCGTTGTCGATGCCGCCGCCGCCGCTGAGTGATCCGGTGGCCGAGTCCTTCGACAGCGTGGAGTCGGTGACCGTCAGAATCCCGGCGTTGTAGATCCCGCCGCCAGCGGACTTGTATCCGGTGCACGAGTTGTTGGACACCGCGGAGTCGGTGATCGTCAGCGTACCAGTGCCGGAGTTGGCGATGCCGCCGCCGTACTCGGCGCTGTCAGAGCATGAGTTGTTCGAGACGGTGGAGTTGGTGACCGTCAATGTCCCCTCGTTGGAAATCCCGCCGCCTCCGCCGGCAGGGCTGGTACATGCGTTGTTTGAGACAGTGGAGTTGGTGACCGTCAGCATGCCGTCGTTATCGATACCGCCGCCGTTTTCGGCTTTCCCGTCGGCAATCGTGAGCCCCGCGATCGTCGCGGTCACGCCGCTCTTTACGCTCGCGACCTGGACCTGATTGCCGCCGCTGACCGTGGCGACCGACGCGCCCGGACCCTCAATCGCCTCGGCTGTCGTGGTGTTGGTCAATTCAAGGTTGCCCAGGCTGGGTAAAAGCGTGATCGTTTGCGGCGTGCTGAAAACGCCGCTCGCGCTGGTGTCGAAGGCGATCGTGTTGGGCGCGGTGGGATTGGGAGAGAGATTGGCCGGGTTATTGTTGGTGCTGACATTGGCCCAGCCGACCGCGGCGCGCAGGGTGCCGACATCATTGGAATCAGCGGCCGTCGTGACCAGGTAACTCGAGCTGGCCTCGAAGGCGCCGATGTCGGGAGCGTCGCCTGCGTTGAGTCCGGCCGGGCCGCGGATCGCACCGCGCTGGTCGAGCGGGGGCACGGTCACGCCCGTGATCGACCCGCTGCCGGCGTCGATCGCCGGGCTCTTGGGCATGAGGGCCATGGTCTCGGTAGGCCCGCCGTTGTTGGCCGGCGCGGCGAGCAACGGGTTGAGTGGGTTCGCCATGGTGCCTGCGAGGTCGGTGCTGACCCAGCCGCTGCTGCCGTCTGTCTCGCCGATCAGGTTAAAGCCCAAGCTGTCGACCAAGCCGTTCACGTCGGGGCCCGAGCCGCCGGCTGTGTTGCCCGCGATGATCGTGTTGGCGAGGATCAGCGTGCCGGAGCCGTCGATGCCCCCGCCATCGCCGTAGGCCGAATTGTCCGACGCAGTGCAGTTGATGAGCGTGATCGCGCCGCCGCTGTCGATTCCACCGCCCCCATAACCGGTCGTCGAGTTGTCATAGAGGGTACAGTTCGTGAGCGTTGCGTCGTTCGAATCGTTAGTGATGCCGCCGCCGGATTGGCCGGAGTTCATCGAAAAGGTCGAGTTGGTGACTATCAGTGTGCCGCTGTTGGCGACCCCGCCACCGTCCGAACCGTCCCCGCCGTCAGCCGAGTTGTTCGAAAAGGTGGAATCGGTGATCGTGAGCGTCCCGCTGCTTTCGATGCCGCCGCCGCTGGCATCGGCCGAGTTGTTCGAAAAGGTGGAGTCGGTGATTGCGAGCGTCCCGGTATTATCGATCCCGCCGCCGCCGGTGTCGGCGTTGGCCGAGTTGTTCGTCAAAGTGGAATTGATGAGTATCAGTATGCCATCGTTCTCGATGCCCCCCCCGCCGTAATCTGCCGTGTTGTTCTCCAACGTGGAGTTGGTGAGCGTCAGCGTTCCCTCGTTGTCGATGCCGCCGCCGCCCTTGAAAGCGGGGGCGGATCCGTTTGCTATCGTCAGTCCGCCGATTGTGGCGGTCACGCCCTTCGCCACGCTGAAGACTTGCACGTTTCCGCCGCCGCTGACGGTCACGGTCGAGGCGCCGGGACCATCGATTGCCTCTGCGGTCGTGGTATTGGTTAACTCGAGGGTGCCCAGGCTGGGCGAAAGCGTGATCGTCTGGGGCGTGTTAAAGACGCCATTCGTGTCGAAGGCGATCGTGTTGGGCGCGGGCGCATTGGGCGAGAGGTTGGCCGGGTTGTTGTTGGTGCTGACATTGGCCCAGCCGACCGCGGAGCGCAGCGTACCCAAGTCGTTGGAATCGGCCGCGGATGTGACCAGGTAACTCGAGCTGGCCTCGAAGGCGCCGACGTCGGGATTGTTGCCGGCATTGAGCCCCAGAGTTCCGCGAAGCGCGCCGCGCTGGTCGGTCGTGGGCACGCTCGTGATCGACCCACTGCCCTTGTCGATGGCCGGGCTATTCGCCAGCAGAGCCATGGTCTCTGTGGGGCCGCCGTTGTAGGCCAGCGTGGCCAGCATCGGGTCAAGCGGGTTTTGCGCGGTCCCGGTCTGGTCGGTGCTCACCCAGCCGCTGCTGTCGCTGGTGTCGCCGATGAGGTTGTAGCCCAGGCTGTCGACCCCGCGGAATACATCGGGCCCCGACCCGCCGTGGATGGCGGAGCTGGTGTTGCCAGCGATGATCGTGTTGGCGAGTTTGGGCGCAGATGAGGAAGCGTTGTAGATGCCGCCACCATATAACCTGGCGGAGTTGCCGGATACCGTGCAATTGATGAGCGTCGTCGCCCCGTCGTCGGAGATACCGCTGCCTATCGAGGCCGAGTTATCCCAAAGGGTGCAGTCGGTGAGCGTCATCTCACCGCCGTTCTGGATGCCGCCGCCAAATGCGGCCGAGTTCTTCCACAACGTAGAGTCCGTGACGGTCAACGTGCCGCTTTGGTTCTCGATGCCGCCGCCGTGCCCGGCGGATGAGTTGTTTGAAACGGTGGAGTTAGTGATGGTCAGCATCCCGTCATTGGAGATCCCGGCGCCGGCCGCGAATTCGCTGGCTGCTGAGTTGTGTGAGACGGTGGAGTTGGTGAGCGTGAGCGTCCCGTCGTTCTGGATCCCGCCTCCGTATCCGGTGGTTGAGCCGTGTTCGATTGAAAGCCCGGAAATTGTCGCAGCGACGCCGTTTGCGATGTCAAAGACCGTGCTGGCGTCGTTTCCGCTGATCGTGAGCGTCCCAGGTCCGGGGCCTTCGATATCCAGGTTCGTCGTGAGCGTCAACGGCCCATTCGAGAGGGTGATCGTGCCCGTCACGCTGGAATTGAAGTTGATCGTCGTGATCCCCAGACTCGCCGCATTGGCGACGGCATACGGGAGTGAGCCTGTCTTGCTCGCGCTGCCACTGCTGTCGGTGACGGTGAAGGTGCTGGTGCTCAGCAAGGTCCGCTCTTCGAGCCATTCCAGGCGAGGCCGGGCCGAGTGACGCCCTTCGGAAGTTTTCCGCCGCCCGCGGCCCATTCGAATACCGAACGATCGCGTCATCGGGTTGGCGAACAAAGTTGTGGGTGCCATGGGCAATAGTTCCTGGAGAGAAGAATCGGGATGGATTAATAGGGTTTATATGTGTTGATAGACGCCTCGCGCACCGCGAACGATGGCGCTTACGCAGAGCGAAAGGCGACATTGGCTCAGAGCAGACTTTCCAGCGCGCGATCGAGCAACTCGGGCGCCTGTTTGACCGTCCAAGCGCGGGCACCGCGCGCGGCGACCCACGGCCGCGGCCAGACCACAAGTGCCCTCGACTGCGGCCGCGTGCTCTGGAGCTTCACGAACGGCCGGCCGCCATCGCCTCCCACGGCCACGTGGGAAAGCACTACATCGGAACTTCCGGTGCCAACCTGCACGCTCGCACTGTGTTCCTAGGCTGTTTCCTGGTGGGATCCTCTAGAGTCGACCTGCAGGCCTGC
>AmSFosDRAFT_100245_pt1 | contig 35530 bp, 29 predicted proteins | sample FosCloommunities_FD_10275 | JGI IMG/M metagenome (IMG submission 10275)
TTCGAGCTCGGTACCCGGGGATCCCACGTACAACGACACCTAGACCACTGCAACACCTGCTGGAGAAGGAGGTCGGCCTCAGGAGCTCGTTCCTGCTGAAGAAGGCGCACCGCCTCAACATTGGCATGGTTGATTTCGAGGGGCCCGTTGCTGACATCCAGAGCTGCTCGCATGGTCTGGCCGCGCAACTGACTCTTGCTCGACAGATCGACGACGGCGTCACTGGATTGCTCGCTGGCCAGCGAATAGAACTGCTGAGCGCGATCCGCCTGTCCCTCTAACTCCGCAATATATCCAAGATTCGTCAGGGTGAAGGCGTCGTCGGGGTCAAACAAATATGCCTTGTAGAAAAGCTCCTCGGCTTTTTTGTAGTTGTGCTTGCGGACTGCTTCCACGCCTTCGCGATTCAAGCGTTGCACGGGAGTAAGTTTGCTATGTTTCGGGATGGTGATCTTAATATCGCCGATCTCGCGAGCTTCGACGAGCCGACCGGCAAACGTGGTCGCCGCCATCACAGCTAGTCCGAATCGCCACTGTTTCGAGAACATGCCTTCCCCTGAAATTGGTGTGCAATTTTGATGCAGCCCGGCGGCGTTTGTTTGCCGTGGGGGCGCGGTATTTCCCCGGATTTCAACCACCTTAGGGCGCGGATTTGCATCTAAACGGACCGTGAAACCTGCATCCACAATGTGCATGAGATTTTCTTGGGGCGCGGTGGCACTCGGCTGTCTGCTTTCGGCTATGCCTGCTCTTTGTCAAGCCACCAATGAAGCAGCCTCGTCGGCGATCATCTCTCCGAAATCGGAAAGTAAGGCGGACGGCAATATCGAACCTCGCAAGCCTTCGATCGCGGAAGATTCCGAGGACAATTCGATTGTTGTAGACCCGGCCACGCTGCTTCCGGATCTGCCGCCACTTCCAAAGCAAAATGCAACGCTGGTGGGCGGAACGGTGGACCGGGTCGATCTGGTGCGCGACCGGGTTACTGTCCGTTTATTCGGCGGCGGCAAGGAGAGTTTTCTGTTCGACACCCGGACTCAGTTTTTTCGCGGGACAAAACCTGTTACCGTGGCTGATTTGCACGAAGGAGAGAGAGTTTACCTCGATACCATTCTTGATGGCGACAACCAATTTGCCCGGACCATGCGCCTGAGTGCGTCCCACGCATCAGGCACCAGCCAGGGGGTGGTGATCAAATTCCGGAGCAACCGCAGCACCTTAGTTTTTCGGGACGCATTGTCGCCCAATTCGTTGGAGGTGCGGCTGAGCCCTTCAACCAGGGTCTCAGAAGCCGGCCGAAGTGTACCGATCTACGCACTTGTTCCCGGGTCTCTTATCTCGCTCAGTTTCAATTCGGTGCCAGGGGCAGGCAATACGGCCACGGAAATTGCGATCCTGGCGCAACCCGGTACCCAATACAAGTTCTCCGGGCGGGTGGTTCATCTTGATTTGCGCACGGGACTGCTGGTGCTGAATTCCTCGACTGACCGAAGGACTTATGAAATCTATCTGGCGCCGGGAACGAATCCGGACGAAAATCTGCGCCTTGGCGCCAATGTTACCGTAATTGCTGACTTCGATGGAGGACGATACGTCGTGCGCAACATCCGCTTCAGTGCAGAGTAACCCGCCTTTCGGGGACAGCCTTCCTCAGCAGTTCGTTCGCTGCCATACCCAGCAGCAACGTCGTCACCAAGAGCGCAAGGGTTCTGGTCAACCCAGAGGGCGGTTTCGCCGGACCCGGCAAGGTGCGCCGCCCCATGTGGTGGGGAAAGTCTCTACGGACCGGAGTATCCCAGATTCTTGGAATCGCAAGTTCCATTAGTTGCTTGCACCGGAGGTACTGGCGGGACCCACCACGGGACATTTTTGAAATCAAAAAACTCGGTCATGTCCATCTGCGCCGCATCCCGCTTGGTCAAGGGAGGAATCCCGAAGCGTTTTTCGATGAAGGTCAAAATCGCCGTAGAGTCGGTTACGGTGTGAGAGACATAATTCTTCTTCGTGAACGGTGAAATGACGATCAAAGGAACGCGGAAACCCGTAGAGTTGAAATCGCAGTTGGTTCCACCAGGCGTGGTGCAGATATCATTCGGCAACAAATCCACAGGCGCAATGCCATCGGGGTTGACCGCGGGCTGGGGGGGAACGTGGTCATAGAGTCCTCCCCCTTCGTCATAGGTGAGAATGAATACCGAGTCTTGCCAGGAGACGGTGTTCATCCAATCGTTGATCAGGCTGGCCACATATTGCGCGCCGGCCTGCACATTGCTATCCGGATGTTCGTCTAGCCCCGAACTGTAGCCGCCTTCAATCAGGGCTACCTGCGGAAGCGTCCCGTTCTCCGCGTCGGTTGAAAACTCGGATGCCGGCACGACGTTGTCCGGGAAGGATCCGGAAGCATAGGGGGCAAAAAGCTTGAGATACGATACGCCCTTGTCGGTGAGGTAGACCTTCCACGAGATTCCTGCCTTCTGTAGGGCGTCGAAGATGGTTGGCGCCGTCAGGGGATGCGAGTCGGCCGGGTCGAAACCGACCTCATAGGCGTATCCCTGGGAGGTCGCAGCCAGCAGATACATTCGATTGATGGGAGTACGGTCCAGCGCGGGTGAAAACCAGCGATCGGATGTGGCAAAATTCGACGCCATAAAGTAGTAGTAGTTCAGATCAGAGCCGTCGTAATAGCCCATCGCACGAATGCCTGCCGTATCGGTGAATGGAGGGTTCGCGCCGGCGGCGTTCGAGTGGATCGCGAAGGACGCGGCGTTATAAACGAATCCATTCATCAGCGCGAGGCTGCTGGTAGGGAACTGGAGGTTCCAGTCTTCATGGGCTTCATCCCAGGAAGGGCTTAGATTCTCAATGCACTCGGTGGCGAGATGGAAAGCATGCACCGTTTGCGTTCCGGGGGTTGTGGTTCCATTGTAAGCCGGGTTGGAGGCATTGGCCGGCAAGCCGTCGAAGGGCGCGCCTGCCTGCGGATATGCGTTGGCCTGCCAGTAGGCGGGCAGTTGTCCGAAGTAGTGATCGAAGGAGCGATTCTCCTGCACCATGAAGATGATGTGATTGATGGAATTGAGGCTCGCGTTTTGCGGAGGGGGGTTGGTTGATCCCGCCGGCAATCCTTGGCAGCTGCACAGCATCCCTGCCAGAGCTGCCGATGCCAGAGCGCAGGACAACCGAAATTTTTCCACAGAAATCATTGAGTCTCCGAGTAGGTTTCTGGACGAATGAGGCTTAGGGACCGCGATTGGATGAAGTCAGTCCATGGAGTGTTGGTTGCCGGCCCTGGGCGGGAGTTTAGCTAGATTCCCGTATTGCTGTGAAAAGAACGACCTTAGTTCTTCGCGAATCACACCCGAGAAGCGGCCCAGCGCTACCAGGGGAACTGTACTGAATTGAGCCCAAAGTTGCCGTTTCGGTTTGAAGACCGAAGTGTACTTGTAGCCAGCCTGATTTCGGCATAAACTTGTTCGCGTCCCAGAACGTTCAAGGCTGGTTCAGGGGAATCCACAGGGGTGGCGTCCTCCCTCCGGAACCAGATCACGCAAGCGCAAGACCTCGGCAACTCCGCTCCTGAGGGGAGATGTGTCTCAAAATCTGGTGCACCCTGAGTGTGCTCCTGTGGTTTACAGGTGTCTCGCTGGCAGGGAATGCGATTGTACCCACCACCACGTTAGCCTTGGCGATGGCCAACAACACAAGTACGGCAAACGGCTTTTCCGCTCAGATCAATGGGAATGCCGCGGCCAGCAACGTAAGCAAAGTCGACATTCACAGCCTGCTCTATCCCGGCGCGACGACCAAGATCTACGCCCATCTGCTGCTGTGGTTCGGAGCATCGAACCACATGAACGTGGGCTACAGTTCGACGGATGCCCAACAGGTCCATCGCCAGATCGCGGACATGATCAGCCGCGGAATTGACGGCGTGATTATCGACTGGTACGGCCCGAGCAACAGCATTGATCAGGCCACCAAACTGGTGATGAACGAGGCGGAAGCTCATCCCGGATTCACGTTTGCGATCATGGTCGATCAGGGAGCGATTCAATGGAATTCCTGTTCGGGTTGCTCGCCACAACAGGCTCTCAACAACCAGTTGCAGTATGTGGAACAGACCTACTTCCCTTCCCCGGCCTATCTGACGCTGGGGGGAAGACCGGTGGTCACAAATTTCAATGTTGATCTGTCCTATGCGATCAACTGGGATGAAGTAAGGGCCTCGCTCGCCATCCAACCTGCTTTTCTCTTCCAGAACAACCTGGGCTTCACCCACGTGTTGAGTGATGGCAGTTATTCCTGGGTCATGCCGACCGTTTCTGATTACGGCCTGGGTTATCTGCAAACCTTCTACGATACCGGGATGGCGCTGGGGAAAGAGCAGACGGTGGGTGCGACCTACAAAGGATTCAACGACACCCTGGCTTCGTGGGGATCGAACCGCATCATGGGCCAGCAGTGCGGTGAGACCTGGCTGCAGACATTTTCCGAAATCAGCCAACTGTACAATTCGGGCAGACAGCTGCCGGCTCTGCAATTGGTCACTTGGAACGACTACGAAGAGGGAACGGAGATCGAGTCGGGAATCAACAACTGTCTCAGCATTTCGCCATCGGTCTCGGGCAACTCCTTCCAGTGGGCCATAACCGGCGACGAGAACACCGTCGATCACTACGTGGCATATGTCAGCACGGATGGGACCAACTTGATGTCCCTCGCGCAACTGGCTCCCGGAAACCGGGCGCTCAATCTGTGCAGCTATTCTCTTGCCGATGGAGATTACACGCTCTATGTCCAAGCGATCGGAAAACCCAGCGTAACCAACCAGATGTCACCGGCGGTAAAAACGAGTCTGGCGTGTGGCAGCGGCACCAGCACCGCTTCGGGATTGACTCTCGGTGCCAATCCAACCTCGATCGCCATCACGACGGGAGGCTCAGGAATACTGACCGTCAAGGTTACGCCTCAATCAGGCACCTTTAACAGCGCGGTGGCGCTCGCCTGTCCGGGACTTCCCAATAACTTGAAATGCTCATTCGCTCCCCCTTCGATCATTCCGGGAGGGAGCTCGGCTACTTCCACCTTGACCATCAGCGCCGCGTCCGCCCTTGTAACTTCGACTCGCCACCAACGGGCTACTTTGATCGGGGCTGAGTGGCTGTTCGGGTTCGGCCTGTTCGGCACCGTGTTCCTGGGAACAATGGACCGTGGGCGGAGCCGTAGAATTGTGACCGTCTGCTTGATGACCGTCTCTATTTTTGGCGCCATTTCCTGCGGCGGACATACTTCGAGTACCGTCCCAGCCAACACCATCGCCAACAGTTACATGGTTCAAATCCAGGGGAGTGCGGGATCCATCCAGGTTTCCACCGCCGTTACCGTTACCGTCAAGTAGCTCGAGCCGGGAGAGGCTCTCCCAGGGAGCGTGAAGGATGATCGAACGCCTGGCCCAGCTGAGCGAGTTATGGGTCAGAAAGCGCAGGAGTAACGACTTGGAGGGAATCCAGCGGGGCAGCCGACGCACTCGTGATACATGCTTGAGGGTTTGAACCCGTTGCTGGAGTTCGAAGTGCCGAAGATATTTCTGAACAACATTCGGCATGGTCATGCGCAACGCCGCAGAGAAGTTCTGCATGGCCATGGCGTACTGTTTTTCAGGATCCTTGAGCAGCTGATACAAGCAGTCGGCGAGACCCAGGGCCCCCCCCGGCGGATAGAAGTCGATGGCTAATTCCTCACTCTGAGCCATTTGACGGAAATCAGGAAGGTCAGCACTGATGACCGGCACGCCAAAGGCGCACGCCAGGTGGGCGACTCCGCTGCAACCGGCCGACGACGAATAAGGCATTACGGCGACGCTGGATCCCTGGAATAAGTCGGCGAGTTCATTTTCCGGAACGTATCCTCGGAATTCGATCTGCAGATTCCCCGAATTTAGCCTTCTCACCGACTCCACATAGCCGGCAGCCTGGGGATGATCGCCCCCGGCTACGATGAGTTTGGCCTCGGGCAACTTGGCCACGAGCAGATTAAAAGCCTCGATCATGAGTTCCAGTCGCTTGTACGTTCCCCACTTTCCAAAAGCCAGAATCCGGAAAGTCGGGGTGCCACGACGCGAGAAATCCGGCAGTTCGGGACGCCGAGCCAGCAATCCGTGGGCACGGAGATGGACGTTGTCCCGGCCATACTTGTCATTCAGAATCTTGCGATAGCCGGGCATAAGTACGGAGACAGAATTGGAGAGCAGCAGCATCCTGGTGGCTACCGCACCAGCGAAGCGGTAAAGACGCTCGTGGCGCACGCCGGCATCCTTGAGTTCGACGGTATCCATGAGATGGTGCAAGGTCACGTGCGTATATCGCCCCCCCAAACGTGCGAGCAGGGGAGACAGGAGGCCGCTGAAGGCTACGAATGGATTTCTCCCGAAAGTGCTGAACAGCAGATTGAACCAAACCACATCCGGCTTTAGACGCCGGATGGTTCGGATCAGCCGATACACAGTTGTGGGATCATCGAAGGACCAGCAGCGCACCACGGTGAAACCTTCCGGCTCTGCGCTGACCCGGGGAAGTTTATCCGCCAGAACCGTAAGACTCAGGAAAGGGTTTCGCTGTAGCTCCTGCGCAATGTGAAATCCGTATTCGCTCAACCCTCCGGTACTGGGAGGGAAACTCGTGACCAGACAGATCTTCATTAGCCTCCTGTTTACTCGGCGGCAGAGATTCGATGTGCTCTGAGCAAAAGATGTTGTAAGAGGAGAAAGGCGTTAGCCATCCGGCGTTTTGGCGCGGCTGGCCGGAAATGCATGCGGACCTGAGAGGGCCTCGCACTCTGCTCTCGGATGGAGGGTGGCAAGCGCGGCTCTGATCGACTGAGTTGTTTCCGCGATGGAGGCAGGAGGCAAGACTGACATACCCGCGATCTTGGCGATGGCGAGATAGGCGTCTCGGTTTCTGTGAACAAATTCCAGCGGATATTCAGGTTTGCGCGAAACTGCGTCTTGGGGACGGGCATCCAGGAGAAAGGCCACGTCGGGCTTGGGTATGACGCTGACCAGCAGGCGGACATAAGCTCGCACCGGCCGACAGGCGAGGGGAAGGTTGGCCAGTTCGTCATAAATGTAACGGTCAAACACCACGAACTCGCAATCTTTCCCCGCCCGCCAAACGACCGCGGACAAATGCAAGGAGTCTAAGGCATAAAGAAATAAGCGCACCAACACCATGTACCAGGAAGTAACGTTCTTATCCCGGCGTCGGATTGGCCGATCGGGTCTTCCCACACCTGTTTCACCTCGAAACCAGCGCAGGCTCAGGTGTTCGCGGTACCTTGAAAATGCCACGACATCGTCCCAGAAAGCGTAGCGCTCGAAACGATGGCCACCATCCCCGAGCTGAGAGAGAAGGGCTTCGATTTGCGAGCTCTTCCCGGCACCATCGATCCCCGAAAAACTAAGCAGTGTGAATTTGTGAGGCTTCATTTCCGACACAGCGGAGCTTTGCCAGCGTGTTGGCAGGAATGCCCTAGCGAGCACCCGGAGGCTTGCTGGGCGTGGCCGCGCTCAAAGCGATTACGGTTCCAACCGCTGCGCCCGCTCCCAGGATCGCGCCTACTTTCAGCACGATGGTTCGAACCCGCCGCTGCTTCGCGGGAGCAATCGCCGCTCCTGCCGGCTGCGCGGCCGTGACTCCGCTTACTTTGGGAGCCTCTGCCGCCGCGGTTCCGACCGGTCTCTGCAGCTTTTCATTCTGGTTTCTGCTTTGATCTGCGGCCTGAGGCTGGGATTGCGGGTCACCGGGTTGCGCCCCCGGATTCGGTTGAGCGGAAGTCTGAGACTGTGCCCATAACGCACCCGGGCTATCAGGGAGCTCTTCCATCGCGATGGGTTGCACGGTCGAATCTCGGTTGCCGCTAGGGGCGGGATCGCGGGATGAAGCGTTCTGCGCAACCAGAGTTGGCGGACAATTCAAAGCCAGCGTACACACAGCCGCTGCAAGAAGACTTCGATGAAGCGGTGACATCTGAATCTCCTCTTCTTGTTAGTTCAGGCGTGAAAAAGCCTTGGCGTAAAGTCGCTAGCCGGCCTGCTTGAGAGCACCGAGTTCGTTAAAGACGCTGGCGTACCAGGGAGTGTTGCGGGGCACGGCATCGGCCGGAACTGCGCTGAAACTCCGCACCGCCTCTTCACAGGTTTGAAATGTCTCGAACACTCGGGCGACCCGCATAAGTTCCAGAATCACCTCCGCTTCTGGTGAAAGAGCTGCGAGCTTCAAATCACCATCACGCTTCAGCACCTCCTCCAGGCAACGCAGCAGCATCTCCACGCCGGCACTTTCCATGGAACGCACCAGCGAACAATCGAAAACGACTCGAGGGCGGTTCGACTCAAGCAGCGGTTCCATCTCCTGCATAAAGCTCTGAACTTCTCTTGCGTTTAAGACCTCTGGCACTTGCATCACCACGACAGGTCCACTGGTCAGCATCTCTATACCCCTTTTTCTTTTTTTTAACTTCTAACCACATAGTTCTTCTTCCCGGCCATCGGCCAAGGTCATTCGAACGATAATGCCATTTGCTCATTCCCGACACCCGCCCACAACTTATGAGCGCTTGCGTTTACCGCGTTCTCCCGCATGACTCCAGGATCGGTGATTTCGAGCAGCACGTTGTGCCGCAAGTTCAGTAGATTGCGTCCCTGGACGATCGAGTATGCCAGATCAAGACCGATACCGACGTAAGTGCTTGACAGGATCGAACTGTCTTCGACCGCGGTTCCGAAATCGATGTGGCAGTTGCTCTCTATATTGCTTCCTCGGGTGATGAGGCACTCATCGGAAACCCGAACGTTCCGTCCGATGAAAGCCGGGGCTACGACCCGACTGCAACGGTCAATCTGTGCTCCTTCCCCCACCCAGACACCAGGCTTTATTTCCGTGCCTTGCGGGCGAAAACGGCAGCGCGCATGAAAACTGTCCAGCACGAGTCGACGCAAATCGCGTGGAGATCGGAGCCGATTTACGTATTCCTCGGAGACATACACGGCCGGCCGCACGGACAGCAGAGCAGACAGAAGCGGCGTGTGCTCTGGTATGGCAGCGGGAGCGACCATCCAGACATCCAGCGGTTCATCGTCGCTGAAGGCGCGCGTAACGCCGCCATCCTGTTTTCGGTGGAAAGCCAGCATCTCGTGAACGTCAACTTCCACGTATGCGCCACATCTCAGAATTAAGACCGCCCGGAAACCCTCTCGCCTGTAGTTCGCGAGATGAACGGCAGCGGGATCTGCCAGCGATACCAGGCCCTGCGTTCTTCGATCGGAGTCTGGGGTATTTTCAGCGATCACCGACACAGAATCGCAGACCGAGTTGAGGTCTTCGGCAATTCTGGCAATCGGCGCCTTTCCCAAAATCTCGACCGCCGCCCAGGGCACGCGACGCACGCCCAGGGTTGACGCGGCGCGATGATTCGCCGCAGGCACCACCTGATCCTGAATGATGATTGCGCCTAACATTTCTCTTGCTTTCGTCTTTTACTTACTTTCGCCTGGTTCTGTTACTTTCGCCTGGTGCGGTTGAGGCTTAACGCGATTGCTTTGCCGACTTCACCGCACCAATAATGAAGTCGTCGGCAACGCTGGAGACAGGTTTTGTGTGGCGGCGTCGAATCTTTGTCTTGGGAAACAGCAAAGAGCGCATTTTTAGTTTGGCTTTGTGGAGTTGAGATTTCGAATTTCCGATGGAGCAATCCAGCAACTGCGCAATCTCGTGGTGCTGGTATCCTTCCACTTCGTGCAGCGCGAAGATGCGCCGGCAACCTTCCGGCAACTCCTGGAGAGCACGACGAAGGGCAATGCGATCCACCACACCGCTCAGATCCGGATCGTTCTTTCCAAAATCGCGATGAAGCGATGGAGATTCGGAATGCACCGGCTCATCCAGTGACACCGTCGGGGGCGACTTGCGACGGCGCAGCTTCATCAACACGGTGTTCACCGCAACGCGATACAGCCAAGTGGAAAATGCGGCGTCGCCGCGAAACGATCCGACCGTGCGGAAAACCTGCAGAAATGCCTCCTGAGTAAGGTCTTCGGCTTCGGCTACGTCTTTGGTCATCAGGAGGCAAACAGAATAAACTCGGTTCTTGTGCTGCTGGAACAGCGTCGCAAATGCCTGCTCGTCGCCTTCCTGCGCACGCTTTACCAGGTTGAGCTGGGAATCGTCACGGCCTTTGACGTTGCCCGACGGGATCACATTCGCTTCTGCTGCGGAAATCGCACAAGTTGCCACGTTTGGCCTCCTTACACCAAAAAAGAATTTTGTCCGCACCAACCCCGCGAACATGGCTCTCAGGTTAGGGAATGAGGTCCCTGGCTTCTATCGGGTCACATCTGTAAAGGGTTGCCGGATAGTCTGTAAGGTTTTGCGATTCGCAAATCGCTGACAGGAAAAGAACAAATCCGCGCAGCGCGGATGAGCGTAAGAAATCGTCGCTTGTAGGGGAACGAACGGATTGACAACACATGCTCAATATAAGTGGAATTCGACTTCAACACTGATCTGAACATCGACAGGCCTGCCGTCCTTCAGAGCAGGTTGGAAACGCCACTCCTTGACCGCTTCCACGGCTTTGGCGTCGAGACCAAATCCGAGACCGCGAGCAACGCGAATATCGCGGGGACGGCCAGTCGAATCCACGATCAACCACAGCACACACGTTCCTTGCTTCTTGGCTCGGCGCGCTTCTTCGGTATAGTTGGGATCGGGTGCTGAGATCGCGGTCGGCGCCGAGATTCCACCACCCACCTTGTAGACTCCGCCCCCAAAGCCGCCTCCGCTGCCGGCGCCAACCCCGGATCCGTGACCGACGCCCACACCACCGCCCGAACCGGAACCGATTCCACCTCCGGATCCTGTTCCGTTCGATGGAGGCGCGGCCGGCATGAGGGAAGGGGGCGCCGGAACGCCGAGGTTGGGCATGTGATTGTCCGCCAGGTGCACTTGCGGCGGAGCAACCACGGTAGGCTGAGCCGTGAGTTTCGGCTTCTGGTTCCGCATGACAATGGCGGGCGGTGTTATCTGCTGCAATGCTGCCTTCGGCGGTTTGCCTTTGGGGGCCTGAATCGCGTCGTGATCACCACCACCGCCGCCCCCGCTGATCACCTTCTTCGCAACTGGCAGAGCGTAAGATTCTGGCAATGGTGCCACCAGGGTTACCGTCTGCCGCGTCCGCCGCTCGGTAATCTGGTGGCTGACAAAGATACCGCTCATCAGCAGAACGGCGATGACTGCGTGCACAATGGCCGAGATGGTGACACCCCTCGCCCGATAATTGTTGTATTGTCCCCATATCGGATCGGGCGGGCGTGAGGTTCGAGCGCCTGCCCGCGGGGCTGTACGCCCGGGCGCAGGTGAGGAGCGTCGGGCCGGCAGGTGCCGCGCCGGGACCTGCAACCATTGGTCGCTGTTATAGGCAGAATTGCGATCACTCGACATGAATGCTCCTCAAACGTGCATCGATCTCAGCCTTGGAATAGATGCGAATCCATCACAGCGGGTTGAAGGCGGCAGCGATGAGTTCTTCTTACGTCCAGCGCCTGGAACAAACAGGGCGCGATTCTGTACCGCTTACCAGGGGTTCAGCTCCATCCCCAGGGAACGGCTGTAGGGCCAGGTGAGTAGCGCCCCAGGCAAAAGTAAAATCGGAACCACGAAACAGTGGTGCACACCTCACCTCCGTTTTCAGGACCGGGCGGATCGCCCGATCCCTTACCGGCCCGGCTTCCACTGGAGTGGACGAAGTGATCGACATCGCTTACTTCACGGCTGATTTTGCCGAACCTGGGGGCTGATTCTCACTTGATTCGCGGCTCTGCTCCGAGTATCTTCTGACCACCGCCAGGAACGAATGGCTGGAAGCAGTTGGTTCGACCTTCCCGTTCAGGATGTCTGAGAAGGGAACGAATTTTCCATACAACAGGCGGGTTTCGTCTTTATCTTGAGTAAGAACGGCGCCGTTCAGATCAATCCCTGCAAAAAGTCCACGCGCGCGCGAATAGGTCAGCACTTCGGCTTTCATTCTAATGTCAGTGTCAGCTCCGGCGTCGCGGCCAACGGGACCGGCAGCGGCGGAGGCATCCGCACCCAGCTTGAATTTGCTTGAAAGCAGGTGCTCCATTCCCTGCTGATTCATGATGACCATCACCAGGTCGACCGCCTGCCCTCCCAGTTGCAGTCCCCAACTTCCACCAGTGATCGTGATTGGTGCGGGAGCACTCCATCCATTTTCTGTGCGACAGGTGGCCACGCCTTTGCCATGATTCCCGCCGAAACCTACGGCAATCTTAATCATGGAGGGGATCACCGCTATGCACTTCGAATTTCTCATTACCCTGTCTGGAATGGCTTTGTCTTTCACCGCCATGATTTCGTCCAGAACTTTGGCCGAGGCGCCGATTCGCTTGGCGATATCGGACTGGTTACTGTCGTCTGCGGACCAACTCACACCCACCAGGAGGGCGCACAGGCTCGCCAGCACCAGCAGCATCGGCGAAAAAAAAGAAATTCGTCTCATCTTCGTCCTTTCTGAGCTCAGGTGAACAACGAGTGCTTCTCCTTTAAGCTAGCTTGCGACTCTGTCGGGTTCTATCCGGGGTAGGCCGTAAAGGTTTGAAGAAGTTTCCCGACGAAAATACCGTACCGCGCTCAAATACCCCCCTCTTAATCCAAAGGTACAGTGTTCACCCTATTGTGAGGACGCAGCCGCCGCAATAAGCTGCAATCTCTACTCGACACAACGCCCCCCAAGCGGGTGCCGGTCCTCTGGGACGGACCGGCACCTGCTCCTTCCGAGAGCACGACCCCTACGGCGCTAGAAGGAAATGAATACCGACTTAGGCGGATGGAGCCCTCAACTGGCCACTTCTATGCTGGAGCCCAAGTCCCACAGGGGGGAAAATATGCTTTATTGGGCTCTGGTCTTCCTCGTTATCGCGCTGATTGCGGGGGTGTTGGGCTTCACTGGAGTGGCAGTCGCCTCAGCCGGTATCGCGAAAGTGCTGTTCGTGATTTTCCTGGTGCTATTCCTGATTTCTCTGGTGACGCATTTGGCTCGAGGGCGGGTTTGAGGTTCGCGGAAGAGTGGCCGGAAGGGCTACCCTTCTGCCCTTTCACTCCGATCTGTGTCGGGCTGTTATAACCAGTCCCCTAGAACACAGAGACCCGTTCTCTCGGGCACACCAGCTTGCGCCCCGCCGTCCATGGAGAATACTTGCGGCGCATTCATCGTGAGCCGACAAGCGGGAGGCTGCCTCAGTGAGGATTGGGGAGATTCTAGGCGGAAGTTGCAGCTCCGACTGGGTCCTGCCGCAGGGTAGGAATGACCACCTCAACGATGGTCCCGGGATTGGCGTTCGACAAACGGAGAGTGCCGCCGAGTTCGCTGACCCGCTGACGCATCCCTCCAATGCCGACGCCGACACTTTCCGGGCGCAGCTGCATGATTTGTTCATCGATGCCTTTGCCGTGTCCCGAACCGACACCACGATGTTTTCAGCCTTTTGCGCGATCGTTACACCGCCATTGCGGGCGCCGGAGTGACGGAACATGTTCGTGAGCGCCTCCTGAACGATGCGAAAGATTGCGGTTTCCAGCTCCGATTTGAGACGGCCCAAATTCGGGGGATCGATTTCCAGCACCACGTGAATGCCGCTTCGTTCAGAAAGACCTTCCAGAAACCAACGTAAGGCAGAAACCAGCCCGACTTCGTCGAGTAGCGGAGGATGCAGGAGGTGAGAAATCGTACGAACCTGTTGAATCGCCCGGTCGATGAGCTGACTTGCTTCCAAAGAAGCTTGCTGCATGGAGGGTGAGGAATCTTTTACCAGGATTCCATCCAGGATCATCTTGGCAGCTGCGAGTTCTTGACCGAGGCCGTCGTGGATCTCGCGGGCAATCCGTCGCCGTTCCTCGTCTTGCATGGTCATCATGCGATGGGAGAGGCGCCGCAGAGCGGCCGTTCTGCTCTCGACCATTCTCTCCAGCTCAACCGCGTTTTCGCGAATCGATTGCTCCAGCAACTTGCTGTCGTGAATGTCGGAACAGGTGCCGTACCATTTCACAACCTTACCGTGGCTATCGCGTAAGGGCACTGCCCGCGCGCGGAACCAGCGATACTGCAAGTCCGCACCCCGCATCCGGTAGGTAGCCTCATAAACCTCGCCAGACTGCACGCTGTGCATCCACCTGGCAACGCTCTGTTCCTTGTCGTCGGGATGAACGTATTCCAGCCATCCGAAGCCCAGGGCGCTATCGGGCGGAGCGCCGGTGTATTCGTAAAAACGGCTGCTGATGTAATCCCGGCTGCCGTCGGGATTGCGGCTGAAGATAATGTCGGGGGCTGTTCGCACGATGGCGTCCAGCTCTTGATTTCGTTGGGCCAGTTCCCGGTTCAGTTTGTGCAAGGCGACTGCTTTTTGTTGCAACTCGGAAGTGCGTTGCGCAACCCTTTGTTCGAGTTCGCAATTTAGACGTTCGAGTTGCTGATTCTTGCGGTGCAACTCGGTGAAGACCTTCACCTTGGCGCGCAGGACTTCGGGAACTACCGGAACGGAGAGATAGTCCACTGCCCCATGCTGGTAGCCTTTGAGGCGATCAAGATCGGTGAGGTGCACGGCCGAGATGAAGATGATTGCCGTTTTCTGGAAACGCGGATGTTGCCGAATGATCTCGGCCAGCTCAAACCCATCGATCTCCGGCATGCTGACGTCCATCAGCACGACTGCCACATCGATTTTAAGCAGCTTTTCGAGCGCTTCTTTGGCCGAGTTCGCTTTAATCAGGTTTTCGCCCAGCTCGGACAAGATGGCTTCATAGGTCAGCAACTTGCCGGGCTGATCGTCCACCATCAAGATGTTCACGCGGTCAGGTACAAAGGACAAAGTAGACTCACCAACGAGACCGGGCTTAATTTCGGTGCTCGAACCTATGCTCATCGATGCAACCACATGCGCAACGCCGAGAGTAATTGTTCGGTGTTCACGGGTTTTGCCAGATACTCTGACGCGCCCGCCTCCAGACATTTTTCGCGATCACCCTTCATGGCTTTTGCCGTCAAGGCAATGATCGGCAGCCGGCGGAACGACCGGTTCTGCCGGATCACCTGCATGGTCGCGTATCCGTCCATTTCCGGCATCATAATGTCCATTAGCACGATGGCGACATCCGGAGTTGATTCTAAAATCGAAATCGCTTCTCGACCAGTCCCGGCTGTCAACACCGCCATGCCGCGACGCTCGAGTACGCTGCTGAGGGCGAAAATGTTTCGCATGTCGTCGTCCACGACGAGAACTTTCCTTCCCACCAGTGCCTCATCGGATCGGTGCAGGCGATCCAGCATTTTCTGCTTTTCTTGAGGAAGATCCGCTACCACACGATGCAGGAACAGGGCAGTTTCGTCCAGCAGTCTCTCCGGAGACTCCACGCCCTTGACCACCACGCTGCGGGCGAGCGTATGCAGGCGCGCATCCTCGTCCGGTGACAACTCTTTGCCGGTAAACACCACAACCGGCAGATCGCGGGCGCTCGAGATACCCCGCAGGCGTTCCAGGATGTCGAAGCCGCTCATATCGGGAAGGCGGAGGTCGAGGACTGCACAATCGAACGATTCGTTTTCCACAAGTCGCAAGGCTTCCGAACCGGTGGCGGTGACAATGACATCGATGTCGTCGTGGCCGAGCAGTTCGCGGATGCTCAACTGCTCCGCGGGATTGTCTTCCACGATCAGCAGACGCTTTCTCCGGGGCGCGGCGTAGGTTTTGATCCGTGCCAGAGCCTGCTCGAGGTCCTGCGTACTGGTCGGCTTGGTTACGAACGCAAATGCGCCCCGAGCCAAGCCATGCTGCCGGTCTTCATCCAGTGTCAGCATCTGCACCGGGATGTGCCGCGTCGCGGGATCCTGCTTCAGGTGATTCAGGACCGTCCAGCCTAACATGTCGGGCAGGAAGACATCGAGGGAGATGGCTGTGGGGTGAAATTCGCGGGCCAGGGCCAGGGCCTCGGCACCGCGCAAAGCGACCAGCACCTTGAATCCCGTGTCCCGCGCCAAGTCGCAAAGCACGCGAGCATAGTGAGGATCGTCCTCCACGATGAGGAGAACACCATCCTCCGGCTGGAGGTCACGACGATCGTCCGCGACCTCCTCGACCGGGTGTTCCGCGATGACGATATTCGATAGTTGTCGCGGGAAGCTCACAGCGTTGACGTCTGTCGGATTCAGTCTCGAGGCGGAAGGTCCGACATAAGTGAGAGGCAGGAAAAGGGTGAACCTGCTGCCCTGCCCCGGCGTGCTCTTCAGTTGAATCTCGCCGCCCAGCAGACTGGCCAGTTCACGGCTGATGGCCAAGCCCAGACCGGTTCCGCCGTACTTGCGGCTGGTGCTGGCGTCGGCCTGCTGGAAGGCCTCGAAGATGATCCGCTGTTTGTCGGGCGCAATTCCAATGCCCGAGTCCGCAACCTCGAAGGCTACCACCGAGCCCACGTTGCTCAGAATCGGATGATCTTCGCTCCAACCTTCCTGCGCGACCGAGACCGAGAGACGTACGGAACCATGCTCGGTGAATTTAAATGCATTCGACAGCAGGTTCTTGAGCACCTGTTGCAGACGCTTGGAGTCGGTCACCAGGCTGCGCGGCAGCAGCGTATCGCAATGGACATCGAAAGCCAGCCGGCGGTTTTCGGCTTCGTGACGGAAGGGGCGAGCCACCATTTCCAGCAAGTTGGCAAAGAATACTTCCTCGGCCTCGACGGATACGGTCCCCGACTCGATCTTGGAGAGATCCAAAATGTCGCTAATCAGGTTCAGCAAGTCGGTTCCGGCACCGTGAATCGTGCGGGCGAATTCAACCTGTTTCGGCGTCAAATTGCGATCGGGATTTTCACTGAGCTGCTGCCCGAGCACGAGAATCGAATTCAACGGCGTGCGCAACTCATGCGACATGTTGGCAAGGAACTCGGACTTGTACTTGGACGTGAGAGCGAGTTCCTTGGCCTTCTCTTCCAGAGCGCGGCGGGCCTGCTCGATTTCCTGATTCTTACGTTCGACTTCGACGTTCTGCTCGGCGAGCTGTTGCGCTTTTTGACCAAGCTGCTCGTTGGTTTGCTGCAATTCTTTCTGCTGCGTCTGCAGTTCGGCCGCCAACTGCTGCGACTGTTTGAGCAAGCCTTCGGTCTGCATCGTGGCTTCGATGCTGTTCAGCACGATGCCGATGCTGGCGGTCAACTGCTCCAGGAATGCGAGATGGGAAGCGGTGAAGGTACTCAGGGATGCCAGTTCGATGACCGCCTTGACTCGATCTTCAAACAAGACCGGGAGCACAATCACGTTTCGCGGGCGTGCCTGAAACAAGCCCGATCGAATCGGAACGGTGCTTTCTGGAAGATCGGTGATCAGCATGCGCCGCTTTTCTGCCGCGACCTGGCCGATCAGCCCTTCGCCAATCCTCAGTCTGCGCAGATGGCCATTTTCACCGTCGTCCGCAAATGCCGACAGCAGTAGCAGGATCCCGGCATTCTCGGTCTCCATCTGGTACATCACCCCCTGTTGTGCATTGACCAGCGGGGCTAGCTCGGAGAGCAGCATACGTCCGACGGTGGCCAGGTCGCGTTGGCCCTGCAACATGCCCGTGAATCGAGCCAGGTTGGTCTTCAACCAGTCTTGTTCGGTATTGCGCTCGGTCGTGAGTCGCAGGTTATCAATCATCGTGTTGATGTTGTCTTTCAACTCGGCGACTTCGCCGCTGGCTTCGACCTGAATGGAACGCGTCAGGTCACCCTTGGTTACGGCGGTGGCGACTTCGGCGATGGCTCGCACCTGGTTGGTCAGATTGTCTGCCAGCAGGTTTACGTTGCCGGTGAGGTCTTTCCAGGTACCCGCGGCACCGGGTACGTTGGCCTGACCGCCAAGCCGGCCTTCGACACCGACTTCGCGGGCCACGGTGGTGACCTGATCAGCAAAGGTGGCCAGCGTTCCCGTCATGTTGTTGATGGTTTCCGCCAGGGCGGCGATTTCGCCCTTTGCGTTCACCGTCAGCTTCTGAGTAAGGTCTCCGGTGGCGACGGCGGTTACGACCTTGGCAATACCGCGAACTTGCTCGGTGAGATTCACCGCCATCACGTTGACGTTGTCGGTGAGATCCTTCCAGATGCCTGCAACGCCAGGCACTTGAGCCTGTCCGCCCAGTTTTCCATCCGTCCCGACCTCGCGCCCTACACGTGTTACCTCGGCGGCGAACGCATTGAGCTGGTCCACCATGGTGTTGATGGTGTTTTTGAGTTCGAGAATCTCTCCCTTCACATCGACGGTGATCTTGCGCGACAAGTCCCCGCGGGCCACGGCGGTAGTCACTTCCGCGATGTTTCGCACTTGGGCCGTGAGATTGCCGGCCATGGCGTTGACCGAGTCGGTGAGATCTTTCCAGGTGCCGGCGACACCGGGCACATTTGCCTGTCCGCCGAGCCGGCCTTCGGATCCCACTTCGCGAGCCACGCGCGTCACTTCGGCAGCGAAGGAGCGCAACTGCTCGACCATGGTATTCAGCGTTTCCTTGAGTTGCAAAATCTCGCCGCGCACATCCACCGTAATCTTGCGGGACAAGTCGCCGTTGGCGATGGCGGTGGCGACCTCGGCGATGTTGCGCACCTGCCCGGTCAGGTTGCTGGCCATGAAGTTGACGTTGTCGGTGAGGTCTTTCCAGGTACCACCGACGCCGAAGACCTGCGCTTGGCCGCCCAGTTTGCCTTCCGTACCCACCTCGCGGGCCACGCGCGTCACTTCGCCGGCGAACGCGTTGAGCTGGTCCACCATGGTGTTAATGGTTTCTTTCAGCAGCAGGATTTCGCCGCTAACGTTCACCGTGATCTTCTTTGACAAGTCCCCGCTGGCGATCGCGGTCGAGACCTCGGCGATGTTTCGCACCTGATCCGTCAGGTTACTGGCCATGGAGTTCACCGAGTCGGTGAGATCCTTCCACGTGCCGGCGATGCCGGGCACCAGAGCCTGTCCGCCGAGTTTGCCGTCCGTGCCCACCTCGCGGGCCACGCGCGTCACTTCCGATGCGAAGGATCGCAGCTGATCCACCATGGTGTTGATGGTGTCCTTGAGTTCGAGAATCTCACCCTTGACGTCGACGGTGATTTTGCGGGACAGGTCGCCCCGCGCCACAGCGGTTGCTACCTCGGCGATGTTTCGCACCTGGCCGGTCAGATTGCTGGCCATGAAGTTGACGTTGTCGGTGAGGTCTTTCCAGGTGCCGGCGACTCCAGGCACCTGGGCCTGGCCGCCGAGTTTGCCTTCCGTGCCGACTTCGCGGGCCACGCGCGTTACTTCGCCGGCGAACGCGTTCAGCTGGTCCACCATCGTGTTGATGGTGTTCTTCAATTCCAGAATCTCCCCCTTGACATCGACGGTGATTTTGCGGGACAAGTCGCCGCGCGCCACGGCAGTGGTCACTTCCGCAATATTGCGCACCTGGCTGGTGAGGTTGCCGGCCATGGAGTTGACCGAGTCGGTGAGATCCTTCCAGGTGCCGGCGACACCGGGCACGTTCGCCTGGCCACCCAGGCGTCCTTCGGTACCGACTTCCCGGGCCACACGCGTCACTTCGCCGGCGAAGCGGTTGAGCTGGTCCACCATCGTGTTCAGGGTTTCCTTGAGCTGCAGAATCTCACCGCGCACATCCACCGTAATCTTGCGGGACAAATCGCCACTGGCGATCGCGGCCGCAACCTCGGCGATGTTGCGCACCTGGCCGGTCAGATTGCTGGCCATGAAGTTGACGTTGTCGGTGAGGTCTTTCCAGGTGCCCGCAACTCCCGGCACGCTCGCCTGTCCGCCGAGTCTGCCTTCCGTTCCTACCTCGCGGGCCACGCGCGTCACTTCCCCGGCGAACGCGTTCAGCTGGTCCACCATCGTGTTGATGGTGTTTTTGAGTTCGAGAATCTCGCCCTTCACGTCGACCGTGATCTTGCGGGACAGGTCCCCGCGGGCAACGGCGGTTGTCACCTGGGCGATATTTCGGACTTGAGCCGTGAGGTTGCCGGCCATCGAGTTTACCGAGTCGGTGAGATCCTTCCAGGTGCCGGCGACACCGGGAACCTGTGCCTGCCCGCCGAGCTTTCCTTCGGTACCAACTTCGCGGGCTACCCGGGTTACTTCGGCGGCGAACGCATTCAGCTGGTCCACCATCGTATTGATGGTGTCTTTCAGTTCAAGGATCTCGCCCTTGACGTCGACGGTGATTTTGCGCGACAAGTCGCCTCGCGCCACCGCGGTTGTCACTTCCGCGATGTTTCGGACTTGAGCCGTGAGGTTGCCGGCCATTGCGTTCACCGAATCCGTGAGGTCCTTCCAGGTCCCGGCTACACCGGGCACCACCGCCTGTCCCCCGAGCTTGCCGTCGGTGCCGACTTCGCGGGCGACTCGGGTCACTTCCGAAGCGAACGATCGCAGCTGGTCCACCATTGTGTTGATGGCCTCTTTGAGCTGCAGGATCTCACCCCGCACATCCACTGTAATCTTGCGGGACAGGTCTCCGCTGGCCACCGCAGTCGCGACCTCGGCGATGTTGCGCACCTGGCCGGTCAGATTGCTCGCCATCAGGTTGACATTGTCGGTAAGGTCCTTCCAAGTGCCGGCAACGTCGGGAACCTGCGCTTGACCACCGAGCTTGCCTTCGGTACCTACCTCTCGGGCGACGCGGGTTACCTCGGCGGTGAACACGCCAAGCTGACGAATCATGGTGTTGACCAGGTTGGCAGACCGGAGGAATTCCCCCTCCAGCGGACGCCCATCCACGTCCAGGCGCACGGTCTGGCTCAGGTCACCTTGCGCTACGGCGGCGATGGCGCCAGTCACTTCGGCGGTTGGCCGCAGCAGGTCTTCGACCAGGGTGTTGACCGAAACTTCCATCTCACCCCATGCCCCACGGGATTCTTGAAAGCGGGTTCTTTCCCGGGTTTTTCCCTGCTTGCCGACCACCTCTCCTACCCGCTTCAACTCCTGAGCCATCTGCTGATTGGCGGCGACAATGTCGTTGAAAGTGTCGGCAATTTTGCCGGCCAGACCGACCCACGTACCCGGCAGGCGCACGGTGAAATCGCCATTGCGCATGCTCTGGAGGCTGGAGAGAATCACCGCGAGATCAAGGGACTCGTCGTACGTTGTGGACTTGCCGTTGTTGTTGGGGAGAGGAGTTGAAGTTATGCTTTCGTTGGGATTGGAGGTCGCTTCGTCAGCGGACGATCTCTTCATCTGTATTCTCCCGAAAGCCAAGGCCTTGGGCAAAGACCAGTGCCTGCCGAGGCACGGGAGCGCCTGAAATCTTGGCTGTACGGAACCTTGCTCCGATCGTGTAAGAAAGTATGAAACGGGGCCGATTTGGTGCTGCTCGCCCTCGAGAATTGGATCACGAATAGGGTCGAGATTCTCTAAGGTGATTCCTGTAGGGGAGACTGGGTGGGCGCAGAAAATGGTCGCTTTCCACCATCGAAAAGCAGAGCGGGTCCACTCGCCGCCCGGCAGCCCCCGGCCACTGCCCTCAAACAGTCCGTCTGCCCAATACGAAATGCAAGATAAGGGCAATGATCGCGAAAACCAGCAACAGATGAATCAGTCCACTGGCCACATGAAATACGGTGAAGCCACCCAGCCATGCGATCAGCAAAATGATAAACAGAATGGTCCAAATGCTCATGTCCTCTCCCTCGTCTGAACAAGATCGAACGGCGCTCAGCGGTTCGCCTAGAGTCGTTCGAAGGAGTAGCCGCCAAACCGCAGAACCTACGCTAGCGTTCGCAGGGCGGGACTGTCAGTAGCGAGAACCTTGTATCCGGGCGAGATTCTGTGTGTACCGGCTCCCTAAGAATAAACCGAGAGAAGTTTGGGCAGAGTGCATTGGTTCCATTGGGCCCAGTCTCGAAGTACTCTTGGCGACTGGGAAGAACCTCGATACCTTGCCGCCTTCGCGGACGGAACCAGGAGTTTGGTAACCGGTGACCGGTAACTCTTGAGGCTAAAGTAAGAAGTCCCGGCCGCAGGCCGGGACTTCTCGGTGGTTCGAGCTGGGGTTTCTCGGTTGAGCTCGTTCCCCTACGCGCCTTCCTGGGAGTGCAACACGCGGAACGTGTTCCCGCCATTCGACCAGACGAGCAAGAGGGCATCTTGTCCCTGGGCGACGGTCGACAGGGCTTGCTGCACATCGCTCGCCGACTGGACCTTGTGACGGTTCACTTCGAGGATGACGTCACCCTGCTGGAGTCCGGCGTTGTCTGCCGAGCTCCCGGGCTGGACTTGCTCGATCACGGCACCGCGAAGATCATGCGGCGCCTGCAGCTGATCCCTCACGTCCGGGGTGAGATTGCCGAGTCCAAGTCCCCAGCGCATTTTGCCAGTGCCCTGGCCAGAGTTCGGGCCGGCATCGACGTTGTGACTGCCCAGTTCCTCCAGGGTAACGGGGGTCGTCATCCGCTTGCCATCCCGCAAGACAGTGAGTTCGATCTTCGTCCCCGGCTTCTTCTGTCCGATGGTGACCTGGAGTTCGCCGGCGTCGTTCACTTTCTGACCGTCGACCTCGGTGATCACATCTCCGATCTCGAGACCAGCCTTGGCAGCCGGCGAATCCGGTTCAACCTGAGTGACGACTCCGCCCAGGGCGTTGGCATCGCTGAAGAATTTCGCGTTCTCCGGGGTTACATCGGCAATTCCAATGCCGATGTGACCATGCCGGACCTTGCCGTCACGAATGAGGGTCTCAACCGTCGGCCTCACGATCTGCGAGGGGATCGCAAAGCCCATACCCGAGAACGTGCCGGAGGGCGATATCAGGAATGTATTGATGCCGACGACTTCGCCGCGAGCGTTCACGAGCGCTCCACCCGAGTTGCCCGGATTGATGGCAGCGTCGGTCTGGATGAACTCTCCGGGCTTGCTGGGGTTCGTCGGATCAGGGTTGGCGCGGTTCACCGCGCTTACAATCCCGCGCGTAACCGTAAAGCGGAAGCCGTATGGATTGCCGAACGCGAGCACGGTCTGGCCGGGCCGCACTTCCTTGGAATCGCCCCAGGGAGCACTGGCCAGGTCGGTGGCGTTAACCTTGATCACCGCAAGGTCCGTCAGCGGATCGGTGCCGACAAGTTTTGCCTTCAGGACCCGCCGATTGCTGGTGGTCACGCGGATGTCGACCGCTCCATCAACGACGTGATTGTTGGTGACGATGTATCCGTCGGGAGAGATCACGACACCACTGCCCATGCCGTGTTCAATCTGCGGCTGGCGGTGCATGTTGGGTCCGGAGAACTGTCCAAAGGGCATGGACTGACCAAAGAACTGTTGCATGTCCTCGGGCGCCTCTTTGTCCGCGACCTCGGGCTTGGTTCGCGAGGTTACCGTCACGTTGACCACCGCGGGCGTCACGTGCGCGGCGAGCGTCTCCATGGCCTTATCGAGGGCCATGAGGGCGCCAACGCTATCTACATCCAGCGGTGCTGCGGCAGGTGCAGCCGTAGCATTCGCTGCATTGGCCGCAACCGGCTTCACACATTCATAGGTTACAAACGAAGCGGCGAGGGCAAGAGCCATCATCGGCACTGCCAGTCGCCGCGTCCCATTCCTTACACTGTCCTTCCATTTGCTTACATCCATCACTTCATTCCTCCAGGGTTTTTACAACTAATTATTTAGTTACAAACGGCAAAATAAAAAGCCAGCATTCCGACGCGCGAATGATTAGGTTTCGCTGCGGAGGAGTTGGCCGTTGGGAGCGCTTGGGACCGTCGGAACGACGGTCACACGCCACACTTGAATTCGATAAATCTGCCCGGCCGCGGCGTTCGTAGCCTCACTCTCGACCACTACCCAGAGCGCGGGCATGGCGAGTCGATTCGCCGACGTGAATCTCGCCCTGCGAACCAGAGTTTCGTCCCGCATCGCTGGCGACGTGGTGCGTGCCTTCAGCGCACGCTCAGGATTGCGCGGCCTTCGCGTGACCGAGCTCGGGCTCAGTTTCGCCTGCGTCACCGGCACTTTGAGCGTCGCCTGGATGATGGGCACGCCGGCAACGTTGGCCGACTCCGAGGGGTTACGGCTGGCGGTGTCGGCGACCTCTCGAGGGGCACGATAGGCAGAACTCCCGAAGGCGATCCACCTCGGAGTTCGCGAAGAAATCGATCCGCAGCCGACGGCTAGAACCGCCACCAAGGACACCGCCGTGATCCAGGAGGGTGAACTGGGCGCTGGCCGGTTGGCCTCGAGGATCTGGGCGATGCGAGTGGAGGTTTGGCGAAACTTGCCGAGCGCTGCCTGGGCCAGCGCAAGGCTGCGGCGCACAAAGCTTTTTTCTGCCAGATGCGCCAGACATTGCGCGTAGGCTCGAGGACTGCGCGTTTCCGCCAGCACCGCGTCGTCACACGCCATTTCACGCTCGACAGCAACCCGTTGGTCGAGCCACCAAACCGCCGGATGAAAGAAAAAGACAGCTTTCACCACTTGCTGGGCGAGATTCGTCCAATCGTCCCAGCGGCGGAAATGCGCAAGTTCATGAAGCAGAATCTGATTCAACTCGGTTGCAGAAAGCTCACGCAGGACCCAACTCGGGACCAGAACAGTGGGCTTGAAAAGACCGACGGCGGTTGGAACTCGCACTCGCTCGGAAGTGCAGAGGGCAATCTCTCGACTCAATCCGTGGCGCTCGAGGGTGCGCGCGAGAATCGGGTCTAACTCCGCTGCCGGGATGGGAATCGAATCCCTGCGAAGTGTGCTCAGATGCCACAACCCTCGGACCACACCCAACACAAACCACAGCCCCACCACGCTCCACAGTGCCATAAAGTAGAGTGCCCACGAGTCCGGAAGCAAGATCTCAGCTCGGGGGGCGGCTGCGACCGAGAGCCGGGAATGGGGCAAAATGCCCGCGATCCACGGCGAGGCAGCGATCGCCACCAGCACCGAAAACCAGAGCGCGAAACGAGTCGACGCATTCTGCCGGGGCGCAAAACGCAGAAGCAGCGCTGCCAGCAGGCAGATCACTGTGCCCTGGGCCAAAGAGTCGAGAAAACCGAGGGCCAGCACTTGCGCGATCGCGTTCAGGCTCGAGTGCATGGGGATCGCTACTCGCTCCTTTCCAGCAGCAGGCGCACACGGGCCAACTCGTCCGCATCGATGCTGCGTTCTTCAAGGATGTTCAGCACCAACTGCTCGTGAGAATTGCCAAAAAAACGGCTCACCAGGTGGCGCACCTCGAACCGGGTGGCGTCTTTGCGGTCGATCTTCGGCAGGTAGACATGAGCCCGCCGATCCTTTATGTGCTTCACGTAGCCTTTCGTTTCAAGAATCCGGATGATGGTAAGCACGGTGTTATAGGCCAGGGTCGGCTTTATGGAAAGGGCCTCCAGGACCTCATGGACCGTCGCTGAACCCCGGTCCCACAAAACGTTCATAATGCGCAACTCGGCTTCTGTCAGGGTGGTGGACTTGGTGCGTGCCAAACGCCCTCCTCGACTTATGTGTTTGACGTGGCAGGTCCCTAAACGTCAACTAATTTATTAGTTGCATTTGTCCTTTCTCAAGTTGCCCGGCGTGCCCGACAGCCCTTTCCGGGCCAGCCGAGGTTTAGCCCTGCTGATTCGTAATAGATATGCAATACCGGATTTTCTCTTTGACACTGCAGGGATGCCTGTATAGAGTGAAGGTCTCCGCTCATGAAACCGCTTAGGTCCTAAAGCTTTTACATCAGGGCGAGTCGGCGGTTTTCGAAAGACCGAGGGCATCCCAGCCAGTCCGGCGTATCCCTCTGAGTTGTATAGCTTTACCGGTCCCTGACCAATCATCCCAACCGGAGAAAACAATTTAAAGATGAAGAAGCATGCCCTGATTTCAACGGCCATTGTCGTTGTTTTTCTAGCCGCCACATCAGCATTCGCCGGGGTCACTGTGTCCAGCCCGACGAACGGCAGCACGGTGGGTACGAGCGTCCATTTTGTAGCCACAGCCAACACCTCTTCTTGCGCAAAAGGTGTAGCCTCGATGGGAATTTACCCCGCTGCCAATTCGTTGGTATACACGGTAAACGGATCCAACCTCAATACGAATGTCTCTCTCAACCCGGGTACCTACAATGCCGTCGTGGTGGCTTGGGATTATTGCGGGGGGGCGTCTACGGCCGGCGTAAGAATCACTGTCCAAACCAGCGCGGGCGTTCACGTCATTTCTCCCGCCAGCAACAGCACAGTCGGCTCGCCGGTGAATTTCGTTGCCACCTCTACAACCACCTGCCCCAAAGGCGTGGCGTCGATGGGCATCTACACTGCCCCTTCTCAACTGGCTTACACCGTAGGGGGCGCAAGTTTGAATACCAGCCTTGCTCTGAGCCCGGGAACTTACCACGCCACCGTCGAAGAGTGGGACCATTGCGGAGGGGCGGCTACGGCCCCGGTGACCATTACGGTGGGTTCATCGGGAAAGACTTTCTCGAATATACAAAGCAGCGGCGGATGGAGGAGTTACGCACAGCAGCCCCCGAATTATGGGGACTGTACGTGGTGCACACCGGCCGGCCCGGAAACGACCTGGGCGATGCACCAGGGTATCCAGAACCCCACCCTTTCGGGGAAGTCGGCGCAGTTCACCATCGGAGGTACGCAAGCGTACACGGATGTGCTCTGGAACAATCACCTGATCGGAGATCTTTCGTCACAGGGATTGCCGGATTCGAGTCACACCCTTCTGCCCACACTGCACACTTTCACTTACGACGTGTACTTTTATGGTAACAATCTGGGCGCGTCGCAGGCGTTAGAGTTCGATGTCAACCAGTTTTTCAATGGCATGGGCTTCACCTGGGGTCACGAATGCCGTCTGGCTGGCGGCTACGAATGGGACATCTGGGACAACACGAGTGCCAGATGGGTGTCCACAGGAATCGCGTGCAATCCGGTCAACAACGCCTGGAACCATCTCGTGATTCAGGTACAACGAACGTCGGACAACAGGCTGCTGTATCAGTCGATTACGCTCAACGGACAAACCCACGTTCTGAACCGGATCTACGGCCATTTTTCCGCTCCTGGCTGGTATGGGATCACAGTCAACTTCCAGGAGGATGGAAATAACAGACAGACCCCCTACACGGTCTACGTGGACAAGCTGAACCTTACCTATCAGTGAGGATGCGCTGCGCTCTGCCGCGTTAGAAACACCGGGCCGCCCCCCAGCTGCTGGACCAGGCGGCCCGGTGCCAACGTTTACGACGCCGTTTTGATTCGAGTCCGGATTCTTTCGAATGTACGTAGCGGATCCTCAGAACGACATCGTTCAGGTTCCTCCTGCTGCCCAAGATTCTGCAGCCGTTCATCTTGGTCAAGCCGGGCGCATGCCCCCCCCAGGTCCACCAGACTTTCGTGGATCGTAGGAGCGACGACCCGGGGAGGGCCTCAGGCGCTGGTGAGGAAGTGGACTGCGCTGTCCGCCGGGACTCCAGCAACGGTTCGCCCTCTTGTCCTCTTGCCCTTTTGCCCCGGATTTCCGGTTGGCAACGAAATCGTGTGAAAAAGAATATCTGACAACCAAGGCGCCGGCGTCTGGCTTCCGAAGACGCAGCGGTCTTCCTAGCCGGAATCCGGACAGGCGTATCCCCTCCCCCACGGGAGGGGCGTGTTCCTTTAAAGAGAACTCCGCGCTTAGACCGTTCTTTAGGGCGCGGAGCTCGTTCACCTCGGACCGGGATCGCGCCGTCTTGTGTCGGCCAGCGACCCGGGCGGTGGGTTGTCGCTGGTTACGGAACCTGATGGTTGCTGACGGCGGTGCGCCGGTTCAGCGTGGTGACCCAGGAGGGCGGCAAATCGGAGAAGCTTGGTTTGTCGCTGGCAGCATGGTCGTCACCCTGGCTGGCTGCCGGCAACACTTGATTAACGATGCCCAGCAAGTCGGCGCTGATGCCCGGGAAGATAGCTTCGAACTTGGTGGCAGCCATGGCGGGAACGGAGAGGACGATCTCGGCTTCGCCGCGTACACACGCATTCACGATGCGATGCGCGGCGCGCTCGCCGTTCATCGATAAGCCGGGCAGAGCGTCGCTGAGGCCGAACCAGGCATACTCAGCTTGGTTGTTTCCCTTGAAGTTGGGGTTGCGTGCGCTGCCGGTGCGCAGGAGGCCCGGGCAAACGGTCGTCACATAAATCTGGTCTCTGAGGAGCGCTGAGCGCAGACCCTCGGAAAATCCGGTGAGGGCGAACTTGCCGACGCAGTAGGGGAGCAGGTGGGGGACGCTGATTTTTCCGCCGATCGAAGAAATGTTCAGGATGCGGCCCTGTTTGGCCTTTTTCATCTCGGGGAGAACGGCCATGGTGGTGAAGTACGGTCCCCAGAAATGAGCATCGAGCGAGTCGCGAAAATCGTCGATGGTCATCACTTCGAGCGGACCTACAGAGATGGTGCCGGCGTTGTTGACCAAAACTTCGACCGGGCCGAAACGGCGCTGAATTTGATCGATGGCGCTCTCAGCGTCTTCGCGGGTTGTGATATCGGTCTCCAGAGGGAGAACATCCTGTCCGTAGCGGCGGAGATCGGCGGCGGCGCCCTCCAGTGCTTCGCCGTTAGCCGCCGAGATGGCCACTCGGGAACCTCGCGCGGCGAATTCGCGCGCCAGGAGAAGCCCGAGACCACGGGATGCGCCGCTGACAAAAACGGTCTTGCGACGCAGATCATAATTGCGGCGAAAGATGACTTGCATTGCAGTCATGCCCGCGGCAACACCGAGACTGAGAAGAATGCTTCGATGGCGAGTGGAGGAATTCATGATAAGTCCCCTCTGAGTACGGTCCGCCAGTTCGGGAGCGCGGGAGACACTTCCGACACCGGGGCAGGAATTTTCGACCTTCCGCAGCGCAAGCGCAATAGATCATTCGCTCTAAAGGTGAGTGCAGGTTAGTTGGGAGGCGCTCGTTTGGTGTTGCCTCCGGAGGTCTTTCGAACGAGATCGAGAAACAACCCTCACACGCTCAAACACGAGGCGAGCGCATGCAGCGCGTGCAGTGCATTGTTAAGGGCGCGCTGCTCGGTTAAATCGTGGGCTTGCACCAGGAGTTCCCTTTCCCGCACTAAGATCAGTTGCTCGGCGTAGCTGATGCGTTCCCGCATCTGCTTTCGGTTCGATTCGAAGAGCGCGGCCATGTACGCGGCGTACCACGCTTGTTGTCGGTGAGGGACTTGATCAGATCGTTTCGTGGGTTGAAAGGAAGTAACCTGCACATTTGCGCCATTTAGTCCCATAGAAGTTCTCCTTCTTCGCTGCCAATACACTGCAAGAGAATGCCGAGATAAGTTCGTGAGGCCCTCAAATCAAGAGCTTCGTCGTCGCAGCCCGACTGGGGGGAATTGATCTCGGCGAGGCGACGGTCGAGGATCAATTGGGCATGACGGATGAGCGGCAGAGCCCGAACGCGGTTGGTCTCGGCCACGGCGGCAAACAGGGCAAGCTGCCATGACTCGGCCGAGGAATTCTCGTCGCCCGGCCTGCGGGGACGGGTCGGAGTCCAAGAGGTTGGCGACTGATCAGAACGCGATATGCCCATGGGCGTGCATTTCTCGGACGCTCAGTTCACACCATCCCGGGTGGACGGGCAATACAGTGCAGTATGTATGGCGAGATATAACTTATGAGTTAGGCGAACGGGAGAGACGTCGGTGGGGGTGTCAAAAATGGATACGCCTGGACGTCAGGCGCCCGCTTATCCCAGCGTGTGATCGAGTCTCACGTTTTTCGGCTGCATGGACAATATTGATCGCCTGCTTAGGCGCGAGTTGCCAACCGGTTGGGCATCGTCGAAGCGGGATAAAATCGCGTCTCCAATTGCGTCGGCCGCAGCTTCGATTTTGTCCGATTGCCGTTTTACCTCGTGCAGGAGCAGGGCTAAGTTATCGATTTCGTTCAACAACTCTTCGGCTTCCATTCTGGTGCCGTCTGCGTCCGCGAACTTGGACGCATTTTCATTCATTCTGGTAACGAGTTTTGACCTTTGGGACATAAATATCTGTCCTCACCGAAGCGGAGATAAGTCGACAGTAACGGCGTAAGGGAAAGCTGACAAGCGTCAACCTGCGCCATCAACCCCAACCCTGCCAAACAAGACTGGCGATGCGCTAGGTTACTCCCGAGATAGACCACAGGACTTTTCCAATAATGCGCCATCCCGCAGACTTCTTTAAGATCACGGGCTGGTACTGCCGGTCTTCGGCTTCCAGAACGTCGACGCTTTCGTAACGGCAAAGCCGGGAAACGGACAAGCCATTCACTTCAGTAGTGACTACCACGACGTGCCCGTAGAGGTGTCCGCGTTCTGTTTGATAGGCATCAACGGCCACCATGTCGCCGTCGCGAATCGCCGGTTCCATGGAGTGCCCAGACACCGGGATCAGGCTGGTGTAAGTGGGATTCGGACACCATGCTGCCGGGACTCCGATGATTTCCGATTTAGGAATGCTACGAAGGCTGCTTCGCTTATCGCCGCGGGTGCCGTGGCTGCCTGCCACGGCCTTCAACAAGGGAACGCCGATCAGACGGGAGGGTTTTTCGTTGCGCACCGCCCGACGGCCTTCGGCCACAATTTCGAAGGTGAAGCTTCCGCTTGATTTCTTTTTGCGGGAAGTTCCATCCAACGCATCCACCATTTTGGCGGGCTGAATTCCGGCCATCTCCCAAAAGAACCATGCTTCGGTCGGATTCCCGAGATTGCCAAGCTGTATGAAATGTTCGGCAGAGGGTTGAAGCAGGCCTCTCTCCCAGCGAGAGATGGTCATTGCCGAACACTCCAGCCGGCGAGCTAGCTCCGCCTGATTGATACCCAGGCGTTCCCGCATTGCCGTGATCTGCGAAACCCACTCCGGAGGGGTTTCTCGATGGGATTTTCTCGTCATCTGGCGCTCTATGATACTCCGTTCTTTGACCCAAACCCCTGCCGGAAGGAGGAATAAAGACGAATAAGACGAATCAATCAGCTCTTCGCTTTGGCGAAGCATCGAAGGAGAGGAAAGACGGGGCCCTAACCTTGGAGGAGGCTTCGAAGCCAGATGAAGCCGGCAGACGCGTATTTCTTCGATATCGATGGAACCCTGCTAGTGACCCGCGATCTGGTGCACTGGAACGCCCTGCATAAGGCGATGCTGGAGGTCTACGGCGTCGACACTACCATCGAGGGACTGCCCTATCACGGCAAGACCGATGTAGCCATTCTTCGAGCGGCGTTGAATCGCTGCGGAGTTTACCGCCAGGCCTTTGATGACCGGCTGCCCAGTGCTCTGGCCGTGGTCCGCCGCGAAGTGGAGAAAAACGCCGCCGGTATTGCAGCCGATGTGTGCCCGGCCATTCCGGACGTACTTTCCAGAATCCTTCAAGGGAGAAAGCTGCTGGCAATCGCCTCGGGAAACCTCGAGGCGGTGGGCTGGCACAAACTCTCGGCTGCAGGACTGCGCACCTTCTTCGGGTTCGGCAGTTTTGGTGACCACTGCGAACAGCGGGTGGCGATTTTTGACAATGCGGTGCGGCTCGCAAAAGACCGTCTCGGCCAGGGTGCGAGAGTCTGCTTCATCGGCGACACGCCAGATGACATCCGGGCAGCGCGATCCGTAAACGCAAGCATCATCGCCGTTTCCACGGGAACATTTTCATTCCAGCAACTGGCCCGAATGGAGCCCGACGCTTGTTGCCAATCCTGCCGAGAGCTGCCGGGACCATTCTGAGGAAAGCGGCGGAGTTGATAGCGTCGCAAACCAGCGAAAACTAAGATGGGCTTGCGCCATCTAAGTACATCGCGTAACGTGAGGCCAAGACCCTCCGGGGTACTGTGTTTCCTGTATTGGCGAAGAGATTTCCAGTCTTGCTGCGGATTCTTTCAGAGTCCGAACCATGTGCCGGTCTCCTGGCACTCATATCGCTGCTCAGCATGCTCTCTCTGCCCTTAACTCTGCTCTATCCCCTCCCCCTGAAGATCGTGGTGGATAGCGTTCTCGGGCAGAAGAAGCTACCCGGTTTCATCAGCACTGTTTTCCCGGTTCACTCGACTGCCACTGCGCTGGGATTCGCGGTTGCGCTGTTGCTGGCTATCGCGGTGATCGTAAATCTACAGGGGCTGGCAAGTTGGTGGCTGCAAACCTATGTGGGGGAGAAGCTGGTCTGGGATTTCCGCGCGCGATTGCTGAACCACGTACAACGCCTGCCGCTTTATTTTCACGACCGATACGGAGCCACGGATTCGGTTTATCGCATTCAACATGATGCCCCTGCGATTCAGTACGTAATTATCCAGGGACTCATTCCCTGGGTTACCGCTTTGCTGACCTTGTTGGCCATGATCTATGTGACCCTCAAGATTGACGCCTCGCTGGGGCTGGTATCGCTGGCCATCGTGCCCATTCTGTTGCTGCTGACTGTGGCGTCGAGCCGGACGGTACGGCTTCGGTCGCAAGCGATCAAGGACCTGGACAGCAGCGCCATGTCGGTCATTCAGGAGGTTTTGGGCTGCATCCGGGTGATCAAGGCTTTTGGGCAGGAGGATCAGGAACATGAGCGCTTTGTGCGCCGATCGAGCAAGAGGATTTCCGGACAGTTGCGGCTGGCACTGGTTCAGGCGGTCTTCAACCTGTTCATCGGATTAACCATCGCAGGTGGGACCGCGGCTTCTCTCTACATCGGTGTGCGACACGTGCGTAGTGGCGCACTGACCATCGGATCTTTGCTCGTCGTAATGGCCTACATCGCGCAACTCTACCAGCCACTCCAGGCGCTGACCAACAAGACCAGCGATCTGCAGAGCTGGATGACCAGCATGGAGCGATGCTTTGTGCTGATGGATTACCCTCCGGAAATCGCCGAGAACCCTGCGGCACGACCCTTGTCGCGGGCGCGGGGGGAATTCGAGTTTCGCGACGTGTCGTTCGAGTATGCCGAGAGCGGACGCGGCCTCTACGACATCTCGTTCACAGTTCCCAGCGGCTCGCGGGTAGGAATCGTAGGAAGCACGGGGGCGGGCAAAACCACGTTGCTCAACCTCATCATGCGCTTTTACGATCCGACCGCCGGGCAAGTGCTGCTGGACGGCATTGATCTTCGCGACTACGGGATCGCAGACCTGCGCAAACAATTTGGGGTGGTTCTGCAGGAACCGGTTCTTTTCGATGCCAGCCTCGCCGAGAACATCGCCTACGGGAAAAAGACGGCCAGCGACGAAGAAATTGTGGCAGCTGCAAAATCCGCGTGTGCCCACGACTTTATCGTGAAAATGCCCAGAGGCTACGAAACCCTGGCGGGAGAGCGCGGCAGCGGACTTTCGGGTGGAGAACGTCAGCGAATTTCTCTGGCCCGCGCTTTCCTGCGCGATAGTGCTGTCCTGATCCTGGATGAACCGACGAGTTCCGTTGACATTCACACGGAAAGCGAAATCCTGTCTGCCACCGCAACTCTAATGCTGGGTCGAACGACTTTTATGATTGCCCACCGGCTGGAAACGCTGCGCTCCTGCAACATCATTCTGGTGCTCGAACAAGGGCGGCTGGTCGAGGTCTGTAGCTCGCTGGCCAAGTATTCGCGGGAAACGGGTCAGTCCATCGTCTGAACCTGACAAGCGGCAAGAATTTCCTTTTAGCGACAGCATCTGCGCGGAGTTCTGCATCTTTTCCCTGCGGTGATGCGGTTTGTCATTTTCGGTCTTACCGTCAGCTCGTCGTGGGGAAACGGCCATGCCACGATTTGGCGCGGACTATGCAACTCCTTGAGCAAGCAAGGACATTCTGTCACATTCTTCGAAAAGGATGCGCCTTACTATCGCAGCCATCGTGATCTTGTTCGCCCGTCCTTCTACAACCTGGAGCTGTACGACGATTGGACTGAGGTTGCGCCGCGCGCGCGCGCGGCGGTCGCACAGTGCGACTGCGCCATGGTGACCTCTTACTGTCCCGACGCCCGCCCGGCCGCAGATGTGATTCTCGCGTCCCGGGCTTTCTCGGTGTTTTATGACCTGGACACGCCTGTCACCCTGGATGAACTGAGCCGTACGGGCGAGGTCAGCTATATCCCGGCCTACGGCTTGCAGCCGTTCGACCTGGTTCTCAGCTACACCGGAGGAAAAGCGCTGGCGGAGCTTTCTCGGCAACTGGGAGCGCGACGAGTTGCACCCCTGTATGGCAGCGTCGATCCCAACCTTCACCGGCGCGTCCCCCATGACCCAACCTACGTGTCGGATTTCTCCTACCTGGGCACCTACGCGGCGGACCGGCAGTCACAACTTGAGGAACTCTTTCTGAGGCCAGCGCGCAAGACACCGGAGAAGAAGTTCTGCATCGCCGGCGCTTTGTACCCGGCGGACTTTCCCTGGACCAGCAACACCTATTTTGTGCGACACCTGTCGCCGCCCCAGCATCCGGCATTTTATTCGTCCTCAAGGATGACGTTGAACATAACCCGGGGCACGATGGCGCAAATGGGATATTGCCCTTCCGGGCGCCTGTTCGAAGCGGCGGCTTGTGGAACTCCCATGGTGAGCGACTGGTGGGAAGGATTGGATGAGTTCTTCAAACCCGGTGAGGAGATCCTGATCGCCAGGACCTCAGAAGATGTTCTCGACGCCATCGAGCTGAATGACAGCGAACTCCACCGTCTGTCGCGCGCATCTCTGCTGCGCGCATTAACCGAACATACCGCCGCACATCGCGCCGCGGAGATGATCTCTTTGATCGAGGCCGGCGCATGAGTCACACATGGGGAGTGATTCCGGCCGCCGGCCTGGGCACGCGCATTCAACCGCTCGCCTTCTCCAAAGAGTTGCTGCCGGTGGGATCGCGTATGGACGCCGACCAGGAGCGCCCCCGCGCGGTGAGTGAACATCTGTTGGAGCGGATGACCGTGGCGGGGGCTACCCGTCTGTGCTTTGTGGTCTCTCCGGGGAAGACCGACATTATGCAGTATTTCGGCGGACAATTCGGAGAGGCGGCCATCTGCTACGCCGTACAACCGGATCCTAAAGGCTTGTGTGACGCGCTGTTTACCGCTCTGCCGTTCATTTCGCCGGAAGACGAAGTTCTGATCGGCTTGCCGGATACGATCTGGTTTCCGGTCGATGGATTTCAACATCTCCCGGAAAAGCGCTTCTCTTTCCTGTTGTTCCAGGTGCAGAGGCCTCATTTGTTTGACGCCGTGAAGTGCGATGCCAACGGCGTGGTCGAACAGGTACAGGTTAAAGTTCCTTATCCGGATACGAACTGGGTTTGGGGATCGTTCCGGCTGCCGGGTCGCACGCTGGAGACGCTTTACGAACTCTGGCGACAGCGCCGCAAGCGGGATGAGTATCTGGGCACGCTGGTCAACGCCTACATTGCCGGCGGGGGCAGGGTAAAGGCCGTCAAACGCGGAGAGGTCTATGTTGACGTCGGCACTTTGCACGGATGTGTTCCTAGGCTGTTTCCTGGTGGGATCCTCTAGAGTCGACCTGCAGGC